>Ga0210017_1001463_pt1 | contig 20568 bp, 15 predicted proteins | sample CryGeyCG2014_020_FD_183966 | JGI IMG/M metagenome (GOLD analysis project Ga0210017, IMG submission 183966) | Groundwater microbial communities from aquifer - Crystal Geyser CG08_land_8/20/14_0.20 (SPAdes) (version 2) | ecosystem: Environmental > Aquatic > Deep subsurface > Groundwater | place... | reverse complement strand
ATAATGTCCTTTCTCATTTTGGGCCCCCTTTAGAGGTTTATCCCAAAATATGCCGATTTCTTGCTAACCAAAACCGGACATTTTCACTTTGCCCAATCCGGACATTATCACGTTGCTGCTACAGTCCTCGAGAACCAATTGACTCAACTAGGGCAATTTGTTATACTACTTAGCGAAAAGTTTTCTTGTTCGTTTATTTCTAAAAGTTAAGGCAAAGCCATCACAAAATGAAAGAACATTCCTTAATTAAATTGGCCAGGAAAAGCATTAGAGTATACATCGAAGAAAATCTAGTTATTAGCCCCCCAAAAAATCTCACCAAGGAAATGAAGGAAAAAGCTGGTGTTTTCGTCCCGCTTTTTATTAATCGTCGTTTGCGCGGATGTATCGGCACCTTTGAGCCAAACCACTCTAATGTAGCCGAGGAAACAATCTATAATGCAATTGCCTCGGCCACTCAAGACCAGCGTTTCCCACCTGTGACGACAGCAGAAATAGACAGTTTGCAACTCTCAATAGATATTTTGAGCAGCTTGGTACCGGTAGAATCGAGTCAAGAATTGGACGCCAAGAAATTTGGAGTAATGATTAAGTCAGGAGAAAAGGTTGGCGTAATGCTCCCCGACCTGCCAGACATCAATGTTCCGGAACAGCAAATAGATCTATGCTATTACAAAGGCGGGATCAAAAAAAACGAACCCATTGAAATGTTCAGATTCACTGTCAAAAGGCTCTTTTAGATGAGGGACAAAATTTCTTCTTGGTTGCAGCGCACCACTTCTTTTGTTGTTCTGGTCATTTGTTTTCTGTCATTTACGACAGTCGCTGAGGGTCAAGGCCAAAGGGCAGTCTTAGCAAATGGGCTGACAGTCTTAATCAAAGAAAACCACACCTTGCCAATAGTTACCACTATGTTATTTTATAAGTTTGGCTCAAGAAACGAACCGCTGGGCGATAGCGGACGGGCCCACATGACTGAACACATGATGTTCAAGGGATCTCGCCAATATGGCAAAGGGGAAATGGATGCCATCGTACGAAAAGCGGGGGGATGGCTTGATGCTAAAATAACCATGGACTTTACCTCTTATAGTATTAATTTGCCGGCGAAAGAGTGGACTACTGCTTTGGCAATTGAAGCAGATCGCCTGAGGGATTGTAATTTTGAACCGACAGCGTTTGAGGCAGAAAAAAAGGTGGTTGTGGAAGAAGGAAAAATGAGGCTGGATTTACCTTTTGTAGTTTTCAAAGATAAACTTAAACAGGTCGCTTGCCAAGGCCAACCTTATAGCAACCTCTTGTTTGGCCACCTTGAAGATGTTGCTGCATTCAGCCTTACCTCAGTCAAGAAATTTTATGATCTTTATTATCAGCCCAATAATGCAGTCCTCGTTGTGGTAGGCGATATTCAATCTAGCAAGGCACTACGACAAATTACCAAGTTTTTCGGACCAATTCCTCGAGGCCCAACCCCACCACCAATTACAAACAAAAACTGGGAACAAAAACAAAGCAGAAAACTTGAAAGCAGAGCGGATGTCCCGTATTCAATCATTGAGATCACCTTCCAGGCACCAGCCTGCCGCTCTCAGGATGGCTACGCCATGCGTTTGCTTAACCATGTCTTAACCAACGGCAAATGCTCCCTGTTGAACAAAAAACTTGTAATAGAACAACCTTATTTTCACGAGGTTTTTTCTGATTATCCAGAAACAATGGCCCCCTATTTAATCTTTGTTGCTGCGGAGTTAAAAACAGGAGTTAAACGGACCAAAGCAGAACAAATACTGCTCCAGGAACTAGAAAATTTAAAAACTGTTCCGCTAGCTGACCAGGAGATTGAGCAAGCCAAGAATCAAATTGAAGCAGAATTCGTCTTTTTGCAGGAAAACATTCAAAGTCAGGCAAATTTTATCGGGCAAAGCGAGCTGCTCTCTGCCTCAGCTGACCCAAGCCATTATCTTCAAGGGATTGAGGCTGTTACGTCACAAGACATTCAAAGGGTCGCACAAAAATATTTTATTAACCAAAGGAGAACTATCGGTTGGTTACTACCCGATTCAGAATAACTGAAAATTCAAAAGGCAGATGGAAAGCACTAGGCTTTCTTGTCTTCCTCCTAATTTCCTTAGCTGGCTGTAGTAATAAGCTGGCTGTTCAAATGTCACCAACCCGCACTGTCTTGGCTAATGGCTTAACAGTTATTGTTCAGGAAGATCATTCCCTGCCAGTTGTTTCTTTACTCTTTTCAGTCAAAGCCGGAGCGATTAATGAGCCTGACACTAAAGCAGGGCTGGCTTCTTTTGTCGTAAGGTTACTGACCCAAGGAGCGCCGCTTGACCAGCTTGTTGCCAAGCTTGAGTTTGTCGGGGGCAGGTTCTTAACTGACGCCGACAGAACAAACAGTATAGTTGCCAGTCAAGTCTTAAGTAAAGACTTGACTTTGGCTTTAGATCTACTGAGCTGCAGCCTAACCAAAGCCCCCTTTGAGCCAAAGCAGGTGGCACTTGAGCGAGAATCAATTATCTTGGAGTTAACCGAGGCCGAAAATGATCCAGTATCGGTTGGGCAAAAGATGTTCGATAAGTTGATATATGGGACTCACCCATTTTATCGGCCAATTTCAGGATACAAACAAACTATCAAGGCAATCACCAGACAAGATCTGCTTAATTATTATCACAATTATTATGTGCCTAACAATACTGTTTTGGCCATAGTTGGTGATATCAAAACCAGGAAAATATTAACAAAGATAAAAAAACAATTTGCTTCCTGGGAAAAAAGACCTATCAGCCGGCCAGTCATTCCAGCTGTTGCAGCTCAAAAAAGCATCAAACAGAGCAAGCTTTTAATGGCTAGACAACAAACCCATATATTTTTGGGTAATTTAGGAGTGAAACGCAATAATCGTGATTATTATACCTTATTGGTCCTTGATGTTATTCTTGGCTCAGAAGGAATGACTGCCCGTATTCCCCAAGTACTTCGAGACACCCTAGGTTTGGCTTATCAGGCTTACAGTAATATTACAGCTTCGGCCGGAACTGAGCCCGGAGTATTCGAGTCCTACTTGGCCGTGTCACCAGAAAACACAGAAAAAGCAATCAGCAAACTCTTGCAAGAGATAAGGACAATCCAACATGAACCGGTTTCCGACCAAGAGCTGGCCGATGCCAAAACCTATTTGACCGGTAGCTATTACTTTGACCTCCAAGGGACAGAGGCTATGGCTGAATACCTGGTTTTCTGTGAGAACCATGGTTTACCCTTTAACTATTTAAACAAGTACCCTAATTACATTAATTCAGTAACCAAGCAAGCGATACAAAGAGCAGCAAATAAATATCTCCAACCCGAGGCTTATACACTTGTAGTTGTCGGACCTAAATAAAACTCTCGGCTGCTAATAAAGATAAAGGCCAACACTAGTAATTTTACTTTTCTTAATCTCCGACTCGGCCAAGGCAACCAACCCGCGATTATCCTTTTTATTAAGTCGCATCATCTTATCAAGCTTTAGAACCTGTTTGTTTTTCAGCCCTTTGATAAAACCAAGCCTGTCTTGAGGATGAAATTGTAGGACTCGTCCCCTGTTTTGGCTTTTAAGCATAACATGCAGCATTTGGCTTTGATTAATTAAGACCATTATCTTACCAGAGAATATTTTCGCTAACCTTTGCTGCACCACCTGGTCTCTTAAATCATTTTTATCAAAGCCTGGATAAACTTTTATCTGTGAGGCTCCATTAAGAAATAGGTCAAGACCAACCAATAGCCGGCGGTGGAGAATTAAATCGAGCAGGGGGTCTTTCCTGCCTAAGAGCGAAACAACCCGAGTGTTTTTTTGAGGCAGCCCCCCAATTTTAAACCAGAGCTTCACTCGAGAATCGCAAAGCTTTGGCCTCAGATCGATACCAACTATTAATTGCTCGAGTCGGCCAAGAACACGGCCTTTATTAATAATCTGCATAAGCCGGTCAGCGTCCAACTTAACGCCTGGGCATTGACTGACCTGCTCAAAAAAAACAAATGCCTGCTGCAAGTTTTTGAAAAGGTCATCATCTAAATAAAAAATTATAAAGCGACCAGGGAAAACAACTGATTCTTGTAGTTTACAAGAACGCTCCAAAAGATAATGCTCTGAAGTCATAAGCAAGCGTTCAAAACACGACAAAACAGGAGAGGCTTTAACCTGAAAATTCCTAACCTGGGCAAGATATTTTGTAATTTCCTTATCTGGCTTTTGTTGTAACATCATTGTCACTCTAGGAGATCTGCTTTTTATTGTCAAGATAACTCAACCCCCTTGCCCGAGGTCAACAAAAACTATATACTATAAAAAACATGCGTCAAAGGCTACGGGTTTTCATTATTTATTTCAAGCTCCTCCTCCCCTACTGGGACAAAAGCTTGCTATCTCTTGTCTGTGTTGGCTTGGTGGTGCTTTTTAGCCTAGCCACCCCACTCATTACCAAGGTCTTGATCGACTATGTTTACCCGGCCCGCGATCTCCCCCTTCTCTCTTTTCTTGTCCTTTTTAGTTTGCTGATCTTTATTTTTAACGTTTTATTCAGCGACATCTCTAGCTATCTAGACACCTTTATTCACCAAACCTTATCAATTGATTTGCGCAAAAAGTTCTTTACCCATTTACTGCGCCTGCCTTTAGGCTTTCACTACGAAAAGCAAGTCGGCGACCTCTTGGTCAGGGTAACCAATGATATTGACGTCATTGTTGACACCGTAGCCGAGGCCCTGCCAGTCATCATTAAAACCATCATGCAACTAGCCGCTTTGCTGGCGATTTGCTTAATGATCGATGTTAATTTGACCCTTTTGGCTTTTGTGGGCATCCCGGTCTACTTTATTCAAACCAAATTCTTTGCCAGTCGTTTTGAAGAAATCCAAGATCGGACCCAGCGCAGCGAGTCAGCTGTCTACACTTTTTACCAGGAAAAAATGAGCCATGTTAAAACAATTAAATCATTTAACCAGGAAATTTATGAGACTGACCGCTTGATCGACAAACTAAAAAATCTCTTTAAGCTGGCTAGGGAAAACCTTTTCATGTCTCTTTTTAATTCATTTTTTGACGCTAGCTTGATCACTGTCTGGACCGCGTTTTTGACCTGGTATGGCGGCTACCGGGTCATTACCGGCCACATCTCAATCGGCGAGGTCATGGCCATTCTCATGTACCTTGGACAGATCCACCAACCGTTTATGGACTTTGGCACGGTTTACAAATCAGTGGTCAAAAGTTTTGTTTCCATCAATCGGCTGGAAGAGATCATGCAGGCCGAGCCAGAAGCTTACCAAGACACAAAAACTTATTTGCTTTTTGATATTGACGGCGAGATTATTTTTGACCGGATCAGTTTCCGTTACCCAGATAGTGACGAATATATTTTAAAAGATGTTTCTTTTGTGGCCCCGCCTGGCGAGGTCACTGCCATTTGCGGTGCTAGCGGGGCAGGGAAAAGCACGATCATTGACCTTATCCTCAGGTTTATTGACGCCTCAGAAGGCACTATTTTCATTGATAATTATGGGATCAAACAAGTGTCACTTATGACCCTGCGGGCCAATATTTCCATCGTTTCTCAAGACGTGATCATTTTCTCCGGCACAATCCGAGAAAATCTTCAATATGGTTGCAAAGTAGTTGACAAGGATAAAATGGTCGGGGCCACCAAAGCGGCCGAGATCCATGATTTTATTCTCCAGCTGCCCAAGGGCTATGACACGCAGATTGGCGAAGGCGGACTAGCCTTGTCCGGCGGCCAGCGCCAGCGTCTCTCCATAGCCCGCGCGCTCTACCGCGATGTCAAAATTCTCGTACTTGACGAAGCAACCTCAGCCCTTGATAGTATCACTGAAGCAAAAATCTTTGATAATATTAAAGACCGTCTCAAGCAAAAGACCGTACTCATGATCACCCACCGCCCCTCTTCGCTCAAAAACGCCAACAAGATCTATGTAATTTCAGACAATAAGCTCACAGAATCAGGCAGCTTTGACGACTTGATCAGCCAACAGGGTGAGTTTTATAAATTCTACCAGGCCCAGTTGCAAGAAAGCGACGAGCAAATGGCTGAAAAAGTTGAGCTTTTAAGGCTCAAGAAAAAAATAGCCGAGAGCGAAAAAAACAAGCCCAGTCTACCCATCAAACTGTCTAACCTGGAAAAACAGGTCCTGCATCTTTATTATGAGGACAAGAAAACCTATGCTAAAATTGGCCAAGAAGTCGGCCTTGAGGCTTACGAGGTTGCCAGGGTCCGCAAGTCAGCCTGGGAAAAGCTCGAACAATTAAAAGAACTGGAGATCAGCTAAGATGAAGCAAGCGCGCGCCCCAAAGGCCAGTTTATTCAAATCGCTTTTAGATCAAGAGATGGGGACCCAAGCTAAGCAAGTAGAACTGATCACGCTTTTGCTTTTAGTGGTCGTGATCTTGGTCGTTCTTTGGCTCTGGCAGTGGCGGCTTGAGCTGCACGCTGATACAGGTATTATTCATTTGAATGTCTTTGAACTGTTGCTCAATAAAAACTAAGGGGCGCTCGCTTGAACAAAAAAGTTAAGGTCTTAGTGGTTGATGATGAACTTTCTGTCCTAGAGTCATTTAAAATGATTTTAGAGATCAAAGATTATGAGGTCAGAACCGCCCTGGGAATGGACGAGGCTGTCCAAGCAGTCAAGGAAGAAAATTTTGACCTCGCTTTTGTTGACTTGCGTTTTAAAGGACAAGACATCGGGCTGGGCATCCTGGCTGAGATCAAAAAAATCAAGCCCAAAACAAAGGTTGTAATTTGTACAGCTTTTGCTTCGGACGAGAGCAAAAATAACGCGGTCCAACTGGGGGCCATGGATTATATCAGCAAGCCTTTTATGATGGAAGCTATCTACAAGCTAGTGGAGCGGGCGCTAAGCAAAAGTTAAGCCCGATTAACCTTTTTTCAAACGCTGTAAATTAAACAAGGCCTTGCGCAGTGAGATGGTTTTTGTCCCAGCAATGTCAGCATAGATCCCGGTCTTAATTTTTTTTAATTTTTTCAAGTAGGCTTCTTCTTTATTGTCCATGTTAGTCTCCTTATTCTAAAAATAGAGCAAAAGCGAGGTTGTCAGCCCCAAACTTTCTGGCACACCAGAAGTTGTAGACAAGACCTTAGTCAATGCCACATTTAAGTAGCTTGACTTAGCCAGCTCAGTTTCATAAAGCCCGCAGAAACCAGTGCTGCAATACTCACCACTGCTCTTAATATAAGCTACATCAAAGCCAAGCGTTTGTCCAGGTTGGGGAAAGCACCTGGTCTGAAAAAGCCAACTACTTGTCCCTGCCTCAGCCCCCAAAAATCTGGCTGGACTGGCCAAGGTCCCCACGTAATAATCGTCGCCAAGGTCCTGATAACCAAGCGACAAACTGTAACCATAATCTTCTGAATAATAGCTGATTGAATATTGAGTTGCAGACAACCCCTCTTGGGACGAGCTGCCGATCACGCCAAGCACAGCAGGGTCACTGAAATTTAAGTTAGCTTGCTCAAGGGTAAGCGTTAAAAGATCAAATAAATTAAATCTTAATCCGCCGTAAAGCTGGGTGACCTTAGAACCCAGGCTCGTGGTCAGTGTTGGATCAGGCAGATTCGTCACTAAGCTGGCACCTAAAACAACCTCGGTCCAGTCAAGCGGCGTCGGCAAGGTCGGGGCCAAGACCAAACTGCCAAAATTCGCATCTTGTTTAACATTACCAGTATAGGACATTTTTCCGAGTAAGGAAGTTGCTGTCCCATATTCACCAGCCAACTGACCAACAACCATATCTGTTGAAACTAAATCAAGAAACAAACTGTTGCCAAAAGGGGTAAACCCTTGATAATAAGCATTGCGGCCAACTTGAAGGGTAAATGGCTCGTTCTTTAAAGAAACATAAGCACTGTCAAAATATGGGCTAGCGTTCGCTGCTTGAGAGCCAAAATAATAGTCACCGGTTAAAGAAACAAAGGCGCTGGCCTGCTGACTTATATTACGATCAATTATTAAACTAATAGCCTGATGCCCATAAAGGTCAAGCAAATCACTGCCATCAGCCGCCCCGCCAGTTGTTTGGCTGGCCCCTACTTGAGTGTTGCTAGAAAGACGAAAGCCAAAATCAGGCAAAGGCGTGTATTCTACAGCCTTAGCCTGCTCAGTTAGTCTAGCCTCAATAGCTTTGACAGTTGCCACGGTAAAATAGGCCAGCTCATCAAAATCAACATAGTCATTGCCAGAGAAATTGTTCTCTCGCCCACCGGCTAAGATCCCCAGGCCAATTAATTTCTGGATCGTGGGATAAACATAATTGCTATTTATAACATCCTTATATCCCAACTCAGCCGCAGCACTGGGAAAGTTTCCCGCCCCGCCTAAAACATACTCCAGAGCAGAAAAAACAAAATAGACCATTTGATAACGCGAGATGTGGCGGTCGCCGTAAAAAAGTTCGCGCCGGTTCCCTGGCGGCACCACGCCAGCGGCAATCAATTTTTGGACCGCAGCATAGGCCTGGTGACCAGGCGGTACATCTTTGTACGCCTGGGCTGGCGCAGCTAGGGGCAGGGACTGTTTCTCGTCAAGCAAGATGCGCTCAAGGATCATGGAGCTTAAGTCAGCCAAGTCATATCGAGTGATCAAGTCATCACCAACAATTAAGCTGTTACTTAGTATGCCAGTTACTTTTAATTCTTCCAGCGGTCCTGGTCCTTCAGCTGGTGGGCGCTGGCTTGACTGATTTGGATCTGACTGGCTAACCAGCAAAGGAGCAATAAAATCTGCCATTTCATACCGATTAACTGTCCTTTCTCCTAAAAATAGCCCTTGGCCACTCAATAAGCCTGCCCCAACCAATTTTCGTAAATAGTTATAGTGGGAATTGCTCGGTAAGACATCGGTAAAACCAGAGCCTGGGGCAGCCAGCGGTAGCGGTTTTCCCTCTTTTGTTTCCAATAAAAGGGCGAAGTAGCTATAAAATTCATAGCGTGTTACTTGAGCTTCCCCATCAAACCGGCCGCTGCCAGGCAAAACCCCTGCCTCAACCAAGTTTTTAACTGTCTGATAGGCAGCGTGCACAGGCTTAAGATCAGAGTAAAAATCCGTTATCAGGGAGGTTGTTTTCTGCCAAGGATTGTCTTTGTCGGTCAGAAAACGGTTAAAAACATAGGCCATTTGGTACCTAGTTAAAGCTGCAACGCCGTTAAACCGCTGATCAGCTGGAATGGTGATCAAGCCAGCCTTAAGCAAATCAACCACAGCTGCATAATGAGGGCTGGTAGCCGGAACATCAAGAAAACCAGCCCAACCTGGCAAGCCTAAGACAAAACAGAAGAAAAATGCGGCAATAAACTTGTGCATCACGCGCTATTATAGCATAAATTTGACCAATCTTTGTCCAGCTGATATAATGAATGTGTTGTGGCTAAAGTCTTTCCTTTTAAGGGTATCCTTTATAACGCTGATTTATTAAAGAAAGAACTTGCTAAGCTTTTTACGCCTCCCTATGATGTAATTTCCCCAGAAGACCAGGACAATTTTTATGCTTCGCACGATTTTAATTTTATTCGGCTGATCCTGGGCAAAGAATTTCCTGGCGACGGCAGCTATAACAATAAATATATTCGGGCTGCAGCTTGCCTTGACGGCTGGCTCCGGCACAAGATCTTGGTTGAAGACAGCAAGCCAACTTTTTATGTCTATGAGCAGGTCTTCTGTCTAGCTAGAAAAAAGTATTCCAGAATTGGTTTTATCGGCTTATTACGCTTGGAGGAGATTGGCAAAGGCAAGGTCTTTCCCCACGAAAAAACTTATCCCAAGGCCAAACTTGACCGGCTAGAGCTAATGCTGGCCACCTCAGCCAACACGGAAAGCATTTTCTCTTTTGTGAGCGATGAAGAAGACAAGCTGATCAAGGTCCTCAAAACAGCGACCAAACGCAAGCCCGCGCTTGAAGTAAAAAAAGACACAGACGGTGTGGCCCACCGCCTGTGGCGGCTTGACAAAAAAGCCGAGGTTAACAAGATCAGCAAGCTAATGAAAGACAAACCTGTTTTTATTGCTGACGGTCACCACCGTTACGAATCAGCGATTCGCTATCGCAATGAGCTGAAAATAAAAAACACCAAGTTCTCTGAAGAAGAGGCTTACAATCACGTGATGATGTACTTTACTCCACTAGAAAATAACGGGCTTGTTGTTTTGCCAATCCACCGCGTGGTCCGCCACCTGATGTTTTTTGAACCTGAAAGATTGCTCAATGATTTGGCCATGTTTTATGAAGTTGAAGTGACCAAAGCCACCAAAAGATCAGCCAAACAAGCCAGGCAAAAACTCTTGGCTCAGTTGGCAAAAAAGGCAGCTGCCAAACAAAACGCCTTTCTCATGTACACAGGCAATTACAATTACTATTTATTAACCCTTAAAGATATGAGGCCGGTTGAGGAAATGATCGAGGCAAGCAAGCCCAAGGCCTGGAAAGAGCTAGACACTACGGTGCTCCACTACACTATTTTTGACCGGATATTAGGGATTGGGCACGAGACAGAAGACAAGGTCAAATATGTCAAGGAAGTAGACGAGGCCATTGACCTGGTTGATCAGCAAGGTTATCAAGTAGCTTTTATTTTAAACCCCACTAGGCTCGAGGATATTGTCACGATTGCCAGCAAGCTCGAAAAAATGCCTCACAAATCAACCTATTTTTACCCCAAACTTTTGTCTGGTCTAGTCCTTAATAAGATTAAGTATGGGGAAAAGATAAACTAAGCATATTCCTCTGGTGGATGGGACCGTGGGCATTATTACTTCAACAACAAAAGCCACCCCTCAATTATACTAATCTCGATAGGAGTTCGGAAGTGGGGATCCAATATCCCAAAGACTTACTACGCAACTTTGAAACGACCTCAAATTTTTTCCAAAAAGTGGCGATAGATATATAAGGAGAACTAAGTAATGGTCATAAATTTAATACCAATCACAACTTGGCAGTGCAACTCGCCACCAAATAACGAGGTTGGCTCCAATGCTGGAGAAACCCACAATAGCTTTCTCGCTGAACTTACCCTTGGTTTTCTTGGTTTTTCCCTCGCTGCCCCTGCCGCGATTTTTGGCTGCAGCAATGATGCGCCCCTGGGGCACAGCCATTATATAACGTCCGCAGAAGCGTCCCTGATGAAGTTGAAGTGCCCTTGGATCCCACCCAAAATTGTGCTCCCTATTCGCCCACTCCGGAAAGACCGGAAATCGTCGGCGCTACTTTGGCCCAAGAAGAAGAAATATCCTCTCTTTTGAGCCAAATTAACCCTTGGTTTTGGCAAGGAATATCCGCAATCAATGTCTTTTCTCTTTCACCGGGCGATGAATGTCCCCCTCTAATAACCGAAATAACCGGTGGCGCTTATGAAGCAGGAAGCAATAGTATTTTTCTTTGTCAAAATGAAGGGGGAGCTTTTGATTCGGAAACAGCTTTAAGTCAAACTCTTTACGAAGCAATCGGGTCATATGTCTATCAAAATCGACTTTCGGCAGAGTCCAGAGATGATTTTATCAATTTAGTTAATAATTATCATGATTCTGGCTATGCCATTTTTGATTATATTCTCATCGAAAGCACTCGTGATTCTGGCAGGTTCGCAACTCGTTTTTCCAACTATATTAACGAGAGTGATATTTGGCGATTACTAGGCACAAGATTTGACAACGCACAAATCCAATATGAATGGTTTAATTCTGTTTTTTGTGGCGAAAATTACGGCCAATCATTTTATCCTGATTATGGTGTTGATTTAACAAGCTGCAGTGAGCCAGTGCCTGACGTGCCTCTCAGCCATTTAATCGTGGAAACGCAAGGGGAATCTCTCACCAGCGAGCATGAAGCCAGAGTCAGGAGATTGATGTCTTTAGTTTACCAACCTGTAAGCGAACACATAACCAAAGTAATCATAATTGAGAAGGAAGAATGCTCTCCTTGGCTTGGCTATGTTATTTTTGGCGAATCAATTATTAACTTGTGTTACAGCAGAACAGATAGTGATCGAGACGCATTTGATAACGACGATACACTCTTATCTATCATTACGCATGAAGCAGGTCATGTGGCTGACACTTTTTCGCTAGACAGAGGGGTTGAGTACTACAATCTATGGCTGGAAGAAGATCCAGCTTTAATATCTTTAACGGCTTCAGAACAAAGGTATAAGCTGGGGGAACGCTTTGCTGAGGATTTTACTTTATTTTGGCTAGGTAATCCTCTATGGCTATATGAAGCTCAAACAAGCCCCGGGGCGGCCAGAAGATATACTTGGATGAGCCAAAATATTTTTTGCGATACCAGCCCCCAAGAAAATATGGCTATCACATATCAAGAGCAATACGCCAGAGAATTGCTGGAAACTGATTGTTCCCAGTCGCTTATTGAGTGGCAAAGGTTGGGCACTTTTCCTCTGGCCGGAAATTTATGGTGGCAACAATCAGGGCTTGGGCAAGCTTATTCCTGTCTTGGTCAATGCGATAGAGCTATAAACATTTTTGATCAGATCATTAGTCAGAATGAAGAATTTTATTCTGTGGTTGGTGCTGTTTTGTTGCAAATTGCCGCCACCCAAGAGTCCTGCAATCACGATCTTGACGCCGCCATAGCTGCTTATTGGCGGATGTATGACGAATTCGGCAACTTTTTAGGGCGAGATCAACTTTCCGAAGATCTTTCAAATATAATTAGAATCCTTGTTAATGAAGCTAACGCCTGCGACGCTGCGGGAACTCCATATTTGGAAATCATGGAAGATATTTATGAGGAATGCGGCGACTGTATTGACTTGCGGACCGAATTCCTCGACCCAGCCAGATTTTTAGTCGGGCATTGTTATTGGGAGGACGGCAATTGTAGCAGTGCCATTAGCCCTCTTGCCCAAATTGCACCAGAGAGTGAATTTTGGGGAGCAGCCCAAGCAATTATTGATTCCTGCTCCTAATCTCCCCCTACCCTGCCAATGCCTTGTCGTAAAGGTTCACATACTCCTTAGCCGACGTATTCCAAGAATAATCAAGGTTCATCACCTTTTTGACTAGTTTTTTCCAGGCGGTCTTATTCTTATAAGCAACCAGCGCCCGTTTCACTGCGTCCAGCAAGGCAGCAGAACTATACTCCTCAAAAACAAAGCCATCGCCTGCCCCGGTCTTTAAATCAAAATTATGAACAGTGTCAGCTAAACCGCCGGTCTTTCGCACAATCGGCACAACCCCGTACTTAAAACTGATGAGCTGGCCCAAGCCGCACGGTTCATAACGCGATGGCATCATAAACATATCAGAACCCGCGTAAATTAATTGGGCCAAGGCCGCGTCAAAGCCAAGGTTAAGACCAACATGTTCCGGAAATTCATTTTTCAGCCGAGTTAAAAGCTCGTGATATTTTAGGTCGCCAGTCCCCAGCACCACAAACTGACAGTCAAGCTTCATAATTTCCGGCAAGGCTTCGGCTAAAATATCCAGACCCTTTTGGTCTGCCAATCTCGTTATCATGCCGATCACTGGAGTGGTCTTTTTAGCCGGCAAACCATTTTTGAGCTGCAGCTCCAACTTATCTTCACTTTTGGCCGCCAGCTTGGTCGGCGAATAATTTTCCGGTATCTTAGGATCAGTAGCAGGGTTCCAGAGGTCGTAATCCAAGCCATTAACAATCCCATAGACATCCTTACTTCGAGCGCGCAGCAAGCCGTCGAGTCCATGGCCATACTCTTCGGTCTGGATCTCTTTGGCATAGGTTTCAGAAACAGTGTTGATGAGGTCAGCATAAACAAAGCCAGCTTTGCTTAAAGCGATTTTGTCCCAAAACTCCAGCTTATCAGGGACAAACTGGTCCCAGCCAAGGCCGGTCAGCGGCAGCTTCTTCTTGGGGAAGGTCCCCAGATAACCCATGTTATGAACAGAGTAGACAAGTTTTGTCCCCTTAAAAAAAGGATCATTGCCATAACTCACCTTGAGATAAACTGCAATCAAACCACTCTGCCAATCATTGCAGTGAATGATGTCCGGCCGCCAGTTTTGCTCTTTAACAAACCTTAACGCTGCCTGACAAAAAGCTGCAAAGCGCTCCAAGTTATCTTCGTAATCCACCCCTTTAACTTGATAAAGCTCATCGCGGCCGCCAAAATAATTTTCATTCTCATAAAAATAGATCGGCACATCAGAGCCTGGGATTTTCCCCTCAAAAGTTTCAGCATTAAGCTTTTTTAAATTAAACTTAATCGGATCAATCTTTTTATAACGCGGCATAAAAACCCGCACATCATGGCCCAACTCTTCAAGGGCCTTGGGGAGCGCCCCAGCCACATCAGCCAATCCCCCTGTTTTAGCAAACGGAACAACTTCGGGCGACACAAATAAAACCTTCAATCTAATCCCCCTCCTTTAATTTGTAAAGCAATTTTTCATACTCTGCAAGCATATTACCCGCCAGCTCCTCTGAACCAGCTTCAGCTAAAACATGAATGACCGGCCGGCTAACATCTGGCAAGACCAAGACCCAATCATTGCCACGCCAAAACTTTAAACCATCGATCAATTCTAAACGATCAGCCTCATTTTTCTGTTCAACCAACCGTCTTATTATAGTCCCTTTTTGCTCTGAGGGGCAATCAATTTCTCGTTCCACCAGATGGACCTGAGGAACTTGAGCTAACAAGTCAGATATTTTGAGCTTATGGACATTCAAGCATTCAACCAACTTGCAAACCGAAAACATGCCATCAAAACAAGGCAAAAACGCTGGAAAGATATACCCACCAGCCCCCTCACCAACAAATGAAACCTCGCCACGCTCTGCCACCTCCATCATGGCGCGAAAAGTGTTTTTTGTCCTTATGACCCGACCACCGCACTTAGCCGCCAGGGACTCAATCACCCGGCTTTCTTTGACCGGCACAGCAATGGTACTTTGGGGATTTGACAAAAGTGCCAGCAAGGCCATAATTGCCAAAGCCCGCTGGCCATCAAGTAAACAGCCTTGTTCGTCAGAAATAAAAAGTTTTTCTGCCCCAGTATCAAGCATTACCCCCAAATCCGCACCACCACTCTTCACCGTGTGTGTCAGGCGCTGCAACGACCTTTCAAAAGTCGCCTTATCCTTGGTAATTTTTGTTTCATCAATATGGGCATCAAGGGCCAAAGTTTCTACGCCTAACTCACCTAAAACCGAAGGAAATATCTGTGAGGCGGAACCAAAAGAATAATCAATAACTAGTTTCAGCCCGCTCTTGGCTACTGATCCCATCTCCAAGCTAGCAAAAACAGCTGCTTGATATTCTTCAGCCACGCGATGAAAGGGATAGCTTAGTTCACCAACCCCTTCAATCCCTGTTATGGCAAAATTTTCAGCAAAAAATATTTGTTCAACTTTTTTTTCAAACGCGGGCGCCAGGTCCATACCATGACTGTCAAAAAATTTTAGATCGACTACTTCAGCATCAAACGGAGATTTGCGGACATGAAATCCCCCCTTGGACTTTAATGACCTGATCTCAAAACGGTTAAGCGGCATAGGAACCATCTCAAGATTAGAAACATCAACCCCCGCCGACAAAACACCAGCAATCATGGCCCGGTAAACAAGACGAGAAACCTTGTGACTATCACGGCTGCAAGACAGTCGCGCGCCCTTGCCCAGGGCCGTGCCAAAGGCCGCCCCGATCGCCGTGGCAAATTGCGGGCTAATTTCTTGGCCGTAAACACCAGTAATTCCGTACTGACCAAAAACTGATTTGGTCCATTGCTCTCGCCAAATCATGGATGCACACACTGTTGACTCATCTTCGATTTTCTTCCTTGGCCAAATTTTGAGGAAAGGCTGAACCTTGGCGGCTCTGCCAATCTCAACCGCCTCGCCAATGACCACCCCTTGGCCCAAACTTACGCTAGGCTTAATCTTAACATTATTTGCTACTACCGTCATATCAAGGCAGGCGCTGGCGCCAATCTCTACTTTGTCCCACACCACACAATCGCTAAGCCTGGCACCGTCACCAATGACACAATCTCTCCCAATCACCACATTCGACAAAACAGCTCCTTGGCCAAGGCTCGAACCCCGGCCAATATGACAGTAACCATTAATTGTAACAGTGTCAGGCATTATCACACTCTGATCAAAGTAACGTTGCCCGCCACTGGGACTACTTAAGAGCTCGGAGTGGCTAAGGCGGTAATCGTCAATCTTGCCAACGTCATTCCAGTAACAATCTGTTACCCGACCAAAGATCGGCCGCCCTGCTAAAAGCAGTTTAGGAAAAAGGTCCAGGCTAAAATCGACTTTCTGGTTAGCCGCGATTAGCGGGATAACTTGTGGCTCCAACAGGTAAACCCCGGCATTGACTGTGTCAGAAAAAACCTCGCCCCACGAAGGTTTTTCTAAAAATTTTTTAATTTGGCCGTCTGGCTCAGTAATCACAATCCCATAGGGCAACGGGTTCTTGACCCTAACCAAGGCCAGGGTGGCTAAGGCAGATTTTTGGCGATGAAATTTTAACAGCGCAGTCAAGTCCAGGTTGGTTACCAGATCAGCGCTAATCACCAAGATCGGCTCAGCACAATTTTCAAAGGCAGCCCTGACCGCCCCAGCCGTACCAAAATCTTTGCCCGCCCTGACATAACGCACCCGCACGCCAAACCGCCGACCATCGCCCAAATAATCGCTGATCGCCTCTGGCAAATAATAAAGCAACACTGTTATTTCATCGAAACCGTGCTGGGCTAAAAGCTTGATAGCATAGCTGATCAAAGGTTGATTGACCAGCGGCACCATTGGCTTGGGCAAATTTACAGTCAAGGGGTGCAGTCTGGTCCCCAAGCCGCCGGCCAAAACTACGGCTTTCATAACTTAGCCGCTGGCTTAAAAAAGAGCGCGCCCAAAGGCGGCAGGGTCAAAACCAGCGAATGTGAATGTCCGTGCATTGGGCAAGGCTCAGCCAGCGCTTGGCCAAAATTGCCCAGCCCGCTACCGCCATAATAAGTTGCGTCACTGTTGAGGACTTCCCGCCACTCGCCAGCTCTGGGCACGCCTAAGCGATAAGCAAAGCGGGGTACCGGGGTAAAGTTGCAAACCACTAAAATCATTTCTTGCTCATCCCTGCTTTTGCGCAAAAAACTGATCACACTTTTTTCATAATCACGGCAATCAATCCATTGAAAGCCACTAGGCTCAAAATCAAGCTCATACAAAGCCGGCTCAGTTTGATGTAGCTGGTTAAGGTCTTTGACCAGCTCACGGACTCCTTGATGCACACTATAATCAAGGTCGTGCCAATCCAGGCTTTGGTCGTGTAGCCACTCTGGCCACTGGGCAAACTCTGCACCCATAAACAGTAATTTTTTACCTGGATGTCCATACATATAGGAATACAACAGCCGCAGGTTAGCGTATTTTTGCCAATCATCCCCAGGCATTTTACCAAACAAAGAGCCCTTGCCATGGACAACCTCATCATGGGAAAGCGGGAGCATAAAATTCTCCTGAAAAGCATAGAGCAAACTAAAAGTCAGCTCATCTTGGTGATATTTGCGATGGATTGGATCTTGGGCAACATATTTCAGGGTATCGTGCATCCAGCCCATGTTCCACTTAAGGCCAAAGCCCAGGCCACCCAAATAAACTGGCCGGCTGACCCCTGACCACGCGGTTGACTCCTCAGCAATTGTTTGAACATCAGGGAAGCGCTCATAAACAACGGTATTGAGCCGTTTTAGAAATTCAACTGCTGCCAAATTTTCTCGACCGCCAAATCGATTTGGGATCCACTCTCCCGGCTTTCTTGAGTAATCAAGATAAAGCATGGAAGCCACCGCATCAAGCCGCAAACCATCAACATGGTACTTATCAAGCCAAAATAAGGCGCTGCTGACCAAGAAGTTGACCACTTCTGCCCGGCTATAATTAAAGATCAAACTTTTCCAATCAGGATGAAAACCCAAGCGGCTATCAGCATGCTCAAACAGATTAGTACCGTCAAAAAAACCCGGGCCATGAAGGTCCGCTGGAAAATGGGAAGGCACCCAGTCAAGGATTACACCAATCCCCTGCTGGTGAAGGGTATCAATTAAAAACATAAAGTCTTGCGGCGAGCCATAGCGGCTGGTCGGGGCAAAATAGCCAATTGTCTGGTAACCCCAAGAGCCATAAAAAGGATGTTCCATAACCGGCAAAAATTCAACATGGGTAAAACCCATTTCTTTAACATATTTGACTAGTTTGTCTGCCAGCTCTTGATACGTCAGCCAACGGTTGCCTTGGGCCGGCACTCTAGCCCAAGCCCCAAGGTGGACCTCATAAACTGACATGGGCGCATTAAGGCTGTTTTTATTTTTTCTCTGGGCCAGCCATTGCTGGTCCTGCCAGTTGTACTCAAGGTCCCAAACAATTGAAGCCGTGCGCGGTGCCTGTTCCCAATAATAGGCAAACGGATCACCCTTATCCACACGATAGTCACTATTTTTAGAAACAATATGATATTTGTAAATGTCCCCTTTTTTTAGGCCAGGGATAAAGCCCTCCCAAATCCCAGACCTGTCCCAGCGCGCTGCCAAGGGATGGGCTATGGTGTCCCAACTATTAAAATTACCAACCACGGAAACGCTGTGAGCGTTAGGCGCCCAAACAGCAAAAAACACCCCTTTCTGCCCAGCTAGAGAAGTCAGGTGCGAGCCCAGGGTATTATAAGCTGCAAAATAACTGCCTTCACGAAACAAGTAAATATCACGATCAGAGAAAAGAGAAGGGCCATGTTTTATTTTCGGCAACGACTGTCCCATTGCCCAAAATTGTAGCATTTTTTATGATCAGCTGTCAGCAAAAAGCCACCCCCCCCCTTTACCGTCGAATCTAATTTGTGATAAAATAAACTAATCATGCAAATGACTGGGGCACAGGCCTTACTAGAATCACTTAAAAAAGAAGGGGTAACTGATTTCTTTGGCTACCCAGGCGGACAAGTGCTGCCGATCTACGACGCTCTATATAATGAAAAGGGGCTCAATCATATCTTGACCCGCCATGAACAAGGCGCAGCCCACGCAGCTGACGGCTATGCCAGGGTTTCCGGCAAAGTTGGGGTTTGCCTAGCCACTTCAGGGCCAGGAGCCACCAACCTTATCACTGGGATTGCCACAGCGTACATGGACTCTATTCCAATTGTCGCGATCACCGGGCAAGTGCCAACCACGCTCCTGGGACGGGACAGCTTTCAAGAAGCTGACGTGACCGGCATTACTCAGCCGATTACCAAACATAACTATCTAGTTAAGGAAGCCGCCGATATCCCACGGGTAATCAAAGAAGCCTTTCACATTGCCAGGACCGGCCGGCCCGGGCCAGTGGTGGTTGATATTGCCAAGGACGCCCAAGTCAACAAGCTTGATTTTAAATATCCCGATAAGGTTGACTTGCCTGGCTATAAACCAACCTTCAAAGGACATCCGAGACAGATCAAAGCCGCAGCTAAGATGATCTCGCTCTCTAAAAAACCTCTTCTTTACATTGGCGGGGGGATTATTTCTGCCGGCGCATCGGCTGAACTCAAAGAGTTTGCAGAAAAGCTCAACATCCCGATCACTACAACCATGATGGGCTTGGGTGCTTTTCCCTCCAACCACCCGCTGGCTTTGAATATGCTGGGGATGCACGGCACAGCCTATGCCAACTACGCGGTCCAGGAGTGCGACCTTTTGCTCGCGGTGGGTGCCCGTTTTGACGACCGGGTGACTGGCCACTTGCCAACTTTTGCACCTAAGGCCAAACATATCCATATTGATGTTGACCCAGCTGAGATCGGCAAAAATGTCCGCGTTGACATCCCAATTGTTGGGGACGCGGCCCAAACCTTAAAAGATCTCTTGGAAAAGATTAAGCCAGAAAAAAGCAAACATGATGCCTGGCTTGCTCAGATCAACGAGTGGAAGAAAAAATATCCGCTTTCCTACAAAAAGGACGGCCAGCTCAAACCTCAATATATTATTGAGATGATCAATGAAGTAACCAAGGGTGACGCCATCATTTGCACCGAGGTTGGCCAGCACCAAATGTGGGCTGCCCAATTTTGCCAATTTAAAAATCCCAGGACCTGGGTTTCCTCTGGTGGCCTTGGTACTATGGGCTACGGCTTTCCCGCTTCAATCGGCGCGCAAGTCGCCAGGCCAGACAAGGTTGTCTTTAATATCGCGGGCGACGGCAGTATCCAGATGAACATCCAGGAGCTGGCAACTGCAGTAATTAACAAGCTGCCGATTAAAATCGCGGTGCTAAATAATTGTTTTCTCGGCATGGTGCGTCAATGGCAGGAACTGATCTATGACCGCCACTACTCACATACCAACTTGTGCGCCAACCCTGATTTAGTTAAGATCGCCGAAGCTTACGGCGCCGTGGGAATTAGAATTACCAAAGGAGCTGAAGTGAAAAAAGCGCTTCAGGAATCACTTAAGGTAAAGGACCGTCCAGTTTTGCTTGATTTTGTGGTGACCAGGGAAGAAAACGTTCTCCCCTTTGTG
>Ga0210017_1001462_pt1 | contig 20569 bp, 17 predicted proteins | sample CryGeyCG2014_020_FD_183966 | JGI IMG/M metagenome (GOLD analysis project Ga0210017, IMG submission 183966) | Groundwater microbial communities from aquifer - Crystal Geyser CG08_land_8/20/14_0.20 (SPAdes) (version 2) | ecosystem: Environmental > Aquatic > Deep subsurface > Groundwater | place... | reverse complement strand
GGCTCGTTTACAATCCGGTCGAAAATCCGGTTCTGCTCAATACTAGACAAATCACCGCACTAAAACATGAATGGCAAATTCCCGAAAAGAGTTTTATTATCGGAAACACCAGCCGATTTGATCCTTTTAAGGGATTCGATATTTTCTACCTGACGCTGAAATATCTGCAGGAAATGGGTATTCTCGCGCACGCAGTAGTCATGGGCAATGCGACTAATCAGACAGAACACCGCCGGATCATCGCGGAGAACAATCTTCAGAACTTTGTCACGATTCTGCCGTTTCAAAAAGACCTTAGCCGGGTGTACCCGCTGCTTGATTGTTACCTTTTTCCCTCGATTCATACGGAAGGTTTCGGGATCGCCCTGCTGGAAGCGATGAGTTACGGTCTGCCGGTCGTCGGCCTTAACATCGGCGTTATTTCCGAGATCATCCACAACCGGCACAACGGGCTTTTACCGTTTCCGGCTAATTGGGAAAAGACCTTTGGAGGCGACAAAGCAACGGCTGCAAAAGCTCTTGCTCAGGCTATCGCCGAATTGCACACCGATCCGGAATTGTACCGAAAAATTTCTAATAATGCGAAGGTCACCGCGGAAAAATATTCGGTTGCGAATTTTGTTAATAAATTGGAAGCGGTATATTTGGAATTAGTCCGATGAAAATCTTAGTACTCACCGATCTCTTCCCGACACTGCAAAATCCCAACCACGGAATTTTCATCTATCAGTGGGCATTTCATCTGGCGAAAATGTGCGACATGACAGTTTACCAGGTCATTTTTCAGGAGAAAGATAAACCGATCGATAAAGTCATGACGGATCGTTTCCGCGAAATTTACCCGCAAAGCCAGCCGTTTGTCTGGATTCAGCGTCCGAAAACCATCAGCCGGTTCGATCGCATCTGGCGGCGTTCGCGGCAATTTTACAAACAAGCTGAAAACGACTTGGCGGAATCGATCGGCGAATTTGATATTATCATCGGTCAGATGGGTTGCCCCGGCGGATATGCGGCGGTTAAATTGGCAAGGAAATATGGCAAACCTTCGATTGTCGGATTGAGGGGCTCTGATGTAACCAGCTATTTGAAAATACCAATCTTAAAACGGCAGGCTAAATGGACCTATTTACACTGCGACCGGATTGTGACTGTTTCTGAAGATTTGAAAAAGCAACTATCGTACTTAAAGATTAATTCAAAGAAAGTGTCTGTTATAAGAAACGGAATCAATCCAATTTTTCAGATTACAGATAAGGCCTTATCCAGAAAAAAATTAAATCTGCCTGATAAACCAATCATTTTATTCGTGGGATATCTAATTCCGCCCAAAGGTGTAAAATATCTGATTAATGCCATATTAAAAATGAAGAGACATCCCGATTGTCAGTTATATTTAATTGGAGAAGGTGATGAGGAAGCAAATTTAAAAAAATTAACCGTTGAAAGAGATACGTCAGATCGTGTTTATTTTATTGGTGAAGTTAACCAATCTGACATGGTTACCTGGTACAATGCCACAGATCTTTTTTGTCTACCAAGTCTTCGGGAAGGAATTCCGAATGTAATGCTCGAAGCTTTAGCTTGCGGAATACCTGTCGTTACAACCGATATTGGAGACAATAGCAAAATCATTAACGAAAACAACGGTGTATTAATATTACCAGAAGATGCCAATCTTTTAGTTAAAGCTATTGAAAAGACACTATCTCAAAAATGGAACCGGGAAGTAATCCATCAATCAGTTGCAGGTTTTAATTGGGAAAAAAACAGCAATACTTATTTTGAGACGATAAGCCGCACGATCGAAGCTCATTTAAAGTGACGATGAAAAACCAAAAACTGACTACTTTCTATTTTTGTTTCGAGGGTTTCAGCCGACTCGGCAATATCAATAACCACATCCGCGAAACCGTCAGTTGGCTGGCGAAATTCGGACATAAAGTGCACTTTTTCAATCCGGACATCGTCAAGCCGACATTTGACGCTAAAGTCACTATTCATCCTATCCCAGTAATTAATATACCGCTGCTACGCTGGATAATTTTCGAAGTGCTGGCAGTCGCAAAACCGGTGGTGGCATCGGCAGTCGGCGGTATTCCGGAAATTCTGGCAAATTATTCAGGCGGTTTTCTATGCCAACCAAGCGATCTAAAATCCTTACTTACAGCCACAAATAATGCTCTTAATTATACTGGCAAAATAGCACCGAGCCGGACCTATTCCTGGAATAACAACGCCGAGCTATACCTGAAATTAATCAAGATGGTGAAATAAGGCATGAAACTCATTATTCACAATGCTCGCCATCCTTGGCTCGTAAGAATTTAAAAAGGGCAACTCAAATGAAACTAACTGATATACTAAAAGATTCCAATTACGATCTTTCGCTATTTACAGAAAACGACATCAAGACTCTTGAGGCAAAAATCAAGATAGCCAATAACAAACCTTACGTCGATTGCATCATCCGTGAAAAAGAAGTCCATCTAAAACCGGAAGAAGTCATCCGTCAGCTTTATACCGCAAAACTTATCAACGATTATGATTATCCAAAAAAGCGAATACGGTTTGAGCATCCTGTTCGGTTTGGGAGCACTGAAATAAAATCCGCTGATATTGTTATCCTTGATAAAGATAGTCCAACAACGGCATATATTATCGTTGAAGTCAAGAAACCGAAGCGAACGGACGGAAAAGAACAACTTAAATCGTATTGTCATGCTACTGGAGCTCCTATCGCTGTTTGGTTAAATGGCAAGCAGATTTCTTACTTTAATCGCAAAAACCCGAATTTCTTTGAGGACATTACCAACATCCCGAAAGTGGATCAAACCCTCGAGGACATTTTAAAAGAACGCTTCACCTGGCGGGATTTAATCGTTAAAGACATCCTCTTAAATAACAGAATCACACTCAAAGCCAAAATCGAGGATATGGAAAACGAAGTCCTCGCTAACGCCGGCGTGGACGTTTTCGAGGAAGTATTTAAGCTCATCTTTACCAAATTATACGATGAGAATAAAAGTTATCAGGATAGGGCGGTTATAAACTATTTTCTGAAAAATAAAAATTTGCCTCTGGTGGCTGAACCAACGCCTACTTTCGGAAATACGATGGAACGATCTTTTGATGACATTAAGGCGGCGCTTCGGCAAGTTGATGCTTCATCTTTTCGATTGCTTGAATTCAGGAATACAGGTCAAACCGACGCTCAACTAAAAGAAAAAATTCAACGCCTCTTTGATGAAGCCAAAAAGAAATGGCCAGGCGTTTTTTCCGATGAAAGTAAAATCGATCTCTCGCCTTCGCATTTATCAATCTGCGTTTCCAGCCTTCAGGACGTAAAACTCTTTAATTCTAATCTTCAAGTCATTGATGAAGCCTTTGAATATTTAGTCAGCAAATCCGCAAAAGGCGAAAAGGGTCAGTATTTCACACCTCGCCATGTGATAGATATGTGCGTCAAGATGCTCAATCCCCAACGAGGCGAATACATGATTGATCCCGCCTCCGGCTCCTGTGGATTTACCGTACACACAATTTTTCAGATTACAGGCCATCTTTTTGAAAATACCGAGATTTCAGCGGAAGAAAAAGACGATGTGCTAAAGGTCTTCGGCATTGACTTTGACGAAAAGGTCGTACGTGTAGCTCGCACGCTTAATCTGATCGCCGGCGACGGCGAAACAAACGTCCTGCATTTAAACACTCTTGATTATGACCGCTGGCATGAGAAAGTGAATAATCCCGACTGGCGGGATACTTACGGAGCGGGTTTCAGACGGCTTGAATCCTTAAAAGTGGAGCGTAATTCAAACAAGGAATTCCTCTTTGATATTCTTATGGCCAATCCACCTTTTGCGGGAGATATTAAAGAGTCAAATATCATCCACAAATACGATCTTGGATTTAACGCAAAGAAAAAGCCAAAGTCAAAGGTCGGCCGGGATATTCTTTTTATTGAGCGCAATCTGGATTTCCTCAAGCCCGGCGGACGCCTCGCTATAGTATTGCCTCAAGGCCGGTTTAATAACACCTCTGACAAGGACATTCGGGAGTTTATTACCGGTAAGGCCCGTATTCTTGCAGTCGTAGGTTTGCACGGAAATACCTTTAAACCTCACACAGGCACAAAGACCAGCGTTTTATTCCTGCAAAAGTGGGACGATAAGCTATGCCCTAAAAAAGACGACTATCCCATTTTCTTCGCTGTATCAGACAAATCGGGAAAAGACAATTCCGGCGATTACGTCTATGTCAAAAATGACGACGGCAAGTCCAAGTTAGACAAATACGGCCATTTGGTCGTTGACCACGACCTGCATAATCACAATGGCGAACTGCCGGACGGAATCGCCGAGACATTTATCGACTGGGCGAAGAAAGAAAAAATGAGTTTCTGGAAATAGAAAGACAAAGATTCTCCCTGCGCTGTGGAGAGAATTATCCCTAACAACTGATTATTGAATTGGAGATTTCAATTGGATCAAGAGATTATGCCTACAACGAAGATCGCGATTTTTAGAAAAAATGAAATCCGGAAAACCATACATAACAATGAATGGTGGTTTGTTATCAAGGATGTGGTGGTTGCGCTGACTGATTCCGTGCAACCGGACGGCTACATCAAAGACATGCGCCGACGCGATCATGAACTTTCCAAAGGGTGGGGGCAAATTGCCACCCCCCTTTCCGTTCAGACTCCGGGAGGCTTGCAAAAGCTCAATTGCGCCAATACGGAAGGGATATTCCGTATCATTCAATCCATCCCTTCACCAAAGGCGGAACCGTTTAAACGGTGGTTAGCGCGGGTCGGTTATGAGCGGGTACAAGAAATCGATGACCCCGAACTGGCTACCAGACGCACCCGTGCGCTTTACAAAGCCAAAGGTTATTCAGATGATTGGATAGAAAAACGCATGCGTGGCATCGCCATCCGCGAAGAACTGACCGATGAATGGAAAAGGCACGGCGTTGAGAGAGACAAAGAGTACGAGATACTGACCGCCGAAATATCCAAAGCTGCCTTTGGCTTGACACCGAGTCAATACAAAAAACTTAAAGGCCTTGAACGGCAGAATCTCCGTGATCATATGACGGACCTTGAGATGATCTTTTCCATGCTGGGAGAAGCGGCTACAACCCAAATTACCAAGGTGGAGCATCCGGCCGGTCTTGAGGGGAACCGTCAAGTATCCCGGCGCGGTGGAAATGTGGCCGGTGTAGCGCGGAAGAAACTGGAACAGGAAACCGGTGAAAAAGTTGTGAGCCGACAGAATTATCTGCGAGAACCGCAGAACACGAAACCGACAGAAAAATTGCCGTCTGGGCGAAAAAAGAAAAATTGAACTTATGGACGTAAGCGATGCAAATTTCACTTATCAGAAAAAATAAACTAGAGCGCACGCTTAGGATTGATAGCGAATACTATCAACCAAAGTATTTAGCCATAGAAAAGGCTATTTCGAGACTAAAAAATATCAAACCTTTAACTGATTTATGTAGAGTATCAGATGGCAATCATACGTCAATTGCTGAACATTTTAATCTTGACGAAGGTGTTCCTTATTATAGGGGACAAGATATTACGAATTTTTTTCTAGATAATGTCACTCCTGTTTATATACCCAGAAAAATTTATGAATCTCCAATAATGAAAAGATCCCACTATAAAAGTGGGGATGTTTTATTATCAATTGTTGGAACCATAGGTAATCTTTCCTTGGTAACAAAAAATATTAAAGAGGCAACAGGTAGTTGTAAGATTGCGATTTTACGACCTAGTAAAATTGAACCTGAATATTTAGCGACATATTTAATGTCAAAATATGGGAATGAACAAATAAAAAGAAATACCCGTGGCGCTGTGCAGACCGGTTTAATTTTGGAGGATTTCAATCAGATCATTGTTTTAATAGCTTCTAACAATTTTCAGAATTTCATAAGCAAGATTGTTAGAGAATCTGTAAAACAGAATGATAATTCTATGGAAGCATATGAATATGCCGAGCAAATCCTTCTTTCCGAACTTGAGCTTTTGAATTGGAAGCCGAAGCATTGCCTATCTTTCGTCAGGAAATTGTCCGACACCGCCGCCGCCGGGCGCATCGACGCCGAATACTTCCAGCCGAAATATGATGTAATTCTTGGATCTGTGAAAAAATATAGCAATGGTTTTGATCTGGTTGGTAATTTATTCAAACAAAACAGGAGTAGTTTTAAGAATAAGCCTGACGAGTTATATCGTTATGTTGAAATCAGTTCTGTAAATACGTCATCCGGTGAAATCGAACCGCTATTATTATTGGGGAAGGAGTTGCCAGCCAACGCAAAAATCAAATTAAATGGCGGCGATTTGATAATCTCAAAGGTTAGAACTTATAGGGGCGCTGTTGCTATTGTGCAGAGCGAAGGATTTGTCGGGAGCGGGGCATTTACAGTATTGGAAGAATCTGAGAATATAAATAAGGAAACAGCCTATGTTTTCTTTAAATCTGATCCGGTATTGAAATTATCCCTGAAATACAACGCGGGAACATCTTACCCTGTCATCGATGATAAGGATATTTTAAATCTTCCATGTCCGCTAATACCTGAAAAAACACAAAGGGATATAAAACAAAAAATCACGGAAATGTATGTCGCAAAGGCGTTGTCAAAGCGTCTGCTTGAGATCGCCAAGCGCGGCGTTGAAATGGCAATTGAGAAAGATGAGACTACGGCAGAACATTGGATTAACAAAGAAATGAAAAAGTTAGGATTGGAAATATGAACACCGCCTCCAACTGGAAATTACCTTGCGTTTTGTGCAATTTCACATTCCCACAAACAGTTAAAGTATCCGAGATTATTGATATCCACTTCCATGAAATTTCAAAGCAGGTATTTGAATTTTCATGGTAAAATTATATTTTAAAGTTGAAGTCATGAACCTTACTGCCTTCATCAATAACCAGGATATATAACCATCAAAAACCGGCATTTCACAATCTTTTATTTTTGTTTCGAAGGCTTCAGCCGCCTCGGCAATATCAATAACCACATCCGCGAAACCGTCAGTTGGCTGGCAAAGTTTGGACATGAAGTGCACTTTTTCAATCCGGACATCGTTAAACCCACTTTTGACGCTCAAGTCAATATTCACCTGATTCCGGTTATCAACGTTCCGCTCCTGCGTTGGATAATTTTCGAAGTGCTCTCACTCTTAATCCTGATATTCAATGTCATCAAACACCGGCCTCAGCATCTGTATTTCCGCGAAACATCGTCGTTTATTCCGCTGATTGTCTCGAAACTCTGCCATATCCCGCTGACCATTGAAGTCAACGGCTGGGTGCTGGAAGAATTGCGCCAGACCGGTTATTCGCCCTGGAAAATCGCCTATATGCGCCTGAATCAGCGCCTCAATTTCGCTTATTGCGAGCGAATTATTCCAGTCAGCAAGGGTCTGAAAAATCTGATTTGTGCAAATTATCCGGTTAAAACCGCCAAAGTAATATCCATCGCAAACGGTACCAATCCGGAAGTCTTTCGCCCGATGCCGAAATCAGAAGCTCTATCCAAAACCGGTTTGCCGGATACGCCGACCGTCGGATTCATTGGGAGTTGCTACCATTATCATGGCGTCCAGTACCTGATTCAGGCCGCACCATACGTTTTGGAAAAACTTCCGCAAACCCATTTCGTAGTTGCCGGCGACGGCGCCCAACTTGAAGAATGGAAAGCCCTGAGCCGCGACCTGAAAGTGAATGAAGCCTTCACTTTTACCGGGAAAGTTCCTTTCAACATGGCGCCGTTTTTTATTAATTCCTATGACATTTGCGTGGCGCCCTATGATGTGGATTTATTGCTAGGATCCCCCATGAAACTTTTCGATTACTTCGCCTGTGGAAAACCGGTTATTGTAAGCCCGGCATATGGAGTGGTTGAAATAATTAATGAATATCATTGCGGGATAATCTGTGACGTTAAAAATTCCGAAATGTTCGCTGAAGTTCTCGCCGATCTGCTTTCTGATCAGAACAAACGCGAATCGCTGGGAACGACTGCCCGCGCCGTTGTTACACACCATTTCACCTGGGAAATCACCAGCCGGAAGATCGAACAGGTATTGAACGGAATAAACTGATGTATAGCAAATTTGTCAGGCATTTTTACTTTCCAATGACCCAGCGCATTAAAGGCGAGTCAATCACTGAATACCTGAAAATTCTGAAAAGCAACGAACAGCTACCGTTGGAGGAGTTACAAAAAGTCCAGATGACCAAACTCGGACATATTCTCAAGATTGCCTACCGCAACATTCCGTATTATCGCGCGATGTTCGATAGACTCAATATCCAACCGGAAGAGATACGCTCGCCGCAGGATTTCGCGCGATTGCCATTATTGACGAAAAGAGACGTTGTGGAAAATCTCGACCGGTTAATCGATCGGCACTACACCGGCAAGATCTATCCGGGCAAGACCAGCGGCTCGACGGGTATTCCATTGAAATTTTACGTCACTGGAGAATATAACAGCTGGGATTGGGCCAGCCGCTGGCGGGCGCGTAACTGGTTCGGTGTCCAAATCGGCGATCCGGAAGTGGCGATCTGGGGTCGGCCGCTCTATTCGACAATCCGGAAGTTTATTGATCCGCTAAAAGGCCGTATCAGGAATACGATGCTCATTTCCGGTTTTGAATATTCGGAAGAAAAGTTAGAAAAATTCAGTCGCCAGATTCTCCGGTTTAATCCTTATTACTTCTACGGTTATGCGAATAGCATTTACCGTCTGGCACTCTATTTCAAAGACCGCGAACTGCAGATTCCGGATCGTCTGAAAGCAATTTTCGTTACGGCGGAAACTCTCTTCCCGCAGGAGCGCGAGCTCGTCGAGTCTGTCTTTCAATCTCCGGTTTCCAATGAATATGGCTGTTCGGAGATAGGCGGCTTTGCCTACGAATGCCCCGCCGGCAGATGGCATGTCTCCCTTGAAAATGTCTTCTTAGAGTTTGTCGAAAACGAATACGGCGTCAAAGAAGTAGTCGGCACATCACTGACCAACGAATATATGCCGTTCATTCGTTATCGCATCGGCGACATCGGCGAATGGTCAGATGAAAAATGTCCCTGCGGATGTAATTTGCCGATCATGAAACTGCGTACCGGTAAAGCGACAGACATCGTCATTATGAAAAATGGTCAGACTTTCTCCAGCGAAATATTCGACTACCTGAATCTGGCCTTACTCGATCAAAAGCGACGACCTTTCAACCAGTACCAAATCATCCAGACCAAGCCATATCATTTCACGATTCGCTATGTGAAAAGTCCAGGTTTTGACGAATCAGATTTAGCGCTTTTCCGCCAGTTATTCGAGAAAACTGTGCAGGATAACAATCTTGAAATCGAATTCGAACCGACGACAGAAATCAAACCGGAATCGACCGGTAAAATGCGGTATTTTATATCGGAAATAAAAAAATAGCAGGTGTATGGTGTTCGTGGATTTTAACAACTGTATTCCTCCGCAACGGCTGATGTTTTATAAAATTTGGGAATAATTAGATACAATGATAAATGCTGATACAAAGAACAATCATCTAACCATGATGACTCGGAACGAGGCGGAAAGAATCCTTCAACAGCAGTTTGGTTTGAACCATTTTTATGACCGTCAATGGGAAACAATCCAAAGTCTCATGAATGGTGAGCGGGTGTTGTTGATCGAAAAAACCGGATTCGGCAAATCACTCTGCTTTCAGTTTCCAGCGACATTATTTTCAGGAACGACTATCGTGTTTTCACCGCTTATTGCATTGATGCGCGATCAGGTTAAGGCGATGAATCGTCTCGGTGTTCCTGCACGATGTATCAATTGTGAACAAACTCCAGAGGAAAATTCCAACGCTATTCGGGACGCCCAAGAAGGAAAAGTAAAGATTCTCTATATCGCTCCCGAACGGCAGGAAAACAATGAATGGATTGAAGCCACCCGGCAAATGAGACTGTCAATGGTCGTCATCGACGAAGCACATTGCATTTCGGTCTGGGGACACGATTTCCGCCCCGCCTTCAGACGAATCATCACTCTTGTCAATCTCCTACCGGTGAATTTACCGGTCTTGGCAACTACTGCGACGGCAACCCGGCGCGTCGAACGAGACATTGCTTCCCAAATGGGACAGAAAATAAAAGTCCTACGCGGGAATCTCATGCGGGAAAACTTTAAATTGTTTGTCGCTCGGGCCAATTCCGAAGATGAGAAAATGGTCTGGCTCGCCCGCAATCTCGAAAAGCTTCCCGGCACCGGCATTTTGTACACCGGAACAAGAATCGCTACCGATCTTTACGTTCATTGGCTTCAACGCAACAATATTTCCTGCATCAACTATAATGCCGGTTTAGAAGCCGACACCCGAATTGAGATTGAAGATGGCCTCATGAAAAATCGTTGGAAATGCGTCGTTTCCACAAACGCTCTTGGAATGGGAATTGACAAGCCGGATATTCGGTTCATCGTTCATACACAAATTCCACAATCGCCTGTCCATTATTATCAGGAAATCGGGCGCGCGGGTCGGGATGGTAAACCGGCGTACATCATCCTGTTTTATAACCCGGCAGATCGCCAACTGCCGGATGCTTTTATTGAAGGAGGCAGACCGGCAGTCGCTAAATATGAACGCGTCATCGCCGCAATTAGGAATGAACTACTGGGCGAAAAGGAATTGATGAAACAAACCAATCTCAAACAGACGCAGATACGGGTAATTAAATCTGACCTGATTGAACAAGGAATCATCCGGGAAGTCACAATCGGACGTAGTAAGAAACTCGAATATATCCGCAATTCTCTGCCGCTGAATAGTCATGCCTTTCAGGAACTGAGAAACGCAAAAAAATCAGACTTGGAAAGCATGATTCAATATGCCGAAACCGATCAATCGCGGATGAAATTCCTCTGCGAATTTCTCGGTGATACAACGACCGCTAATTTTAATAACTGCGACAATTCCGGCTTACAGAAAATCCACATTGATTTTTCATCGGAATGGCAACAGAAGATTGACGAGTTTCATGAGAACTATTTCCCGGTACTCGAAATCGGCACAAGCAAGACTGCTCTCGTTGATGGGATCGCGGCTTCATATTATGGCATTTCGCGCGTTGGAAATGCCCTACATCATTCCAAGTACGAAAACGGCGGCGATTTCCCCGATTTTTTACTTCAACTAACTCTGAAAGCGTTCAGAAAGAAATTCCGTGACGAGCGGGTCGATTTAATTCTCTACGTCCCGCCGACCGTTTCGGGGAATCTGGTTCAAAACTTTGCAGTGAAAATCGGTCGTTCTCTCAATGTTCCGGTATCTCATGATCTCGTCAAGATCAGGCAAACCAAAGAGCAGAAAATCTTCGAAAATTCCTATTTGAAAGGCGATAATGTCCGGGATGCTTTCCAAAACAATTCTCTGCAAAATCTGACCGGAAAAACGATTTTACTGATTGACGATATCTATGACAGCGGCGCAACAATTAAAGAAATTGGACGGATGTTGACCCATTTGGGAGCCGGTAAAATCATCCCTTTAGTCATCGCAAAAACCGTCGGAGGTGATACACTATGATTGATTCCGCTTACTGGATGGCGCTGGCACATTTGCCCGGCTGGAAGCACAGGCGAATAAATGAATTGATCATCTGGTTTCATCATGAAAAACAAATCCCCATCTCAGATTTCTTTCAGCTACCAAACAATATTTGGCAATCGGAGTATCAACTGACGACAAAAGAAATATCAGACTTATGTCAGGCAAAAGCCGACCTGCCGAATCTCGCTTTCTTAGCAGAGAACTTGCTTAATCAAGGGTTTGAACTGATACCAATTACATCGGCGAATTACCCGTCAACATTAAAGAATAATCTTAAAACGACTCATGCTCCCTCATTACTGTACGTTAAGGGCAACATACAACTACTTCATGAAAATTCCATCGCGATTGTCGGTTCCAGAAATGCGTCCAATGTCGCTCTGCAGTTTACTGACAATATCGCCAAACGAGCCAGCCAGGATTATCAGGTTATCGTCAGCGGGTTCGCCAAAGGTGTCGATAGACAGGCTCTTGACTCAGCTATGAAGTATCGCGGACATAGCATCATCGTCCTTCCGCAGGGCGTATTGACATTCGGAACGGGTTATCAGACTTATTATAAGCAAATTGTAGATGGAGACGTGCTAGTTTTAAGCGTCTTTCTTCCGAAAGCCCCGTGGAGGCCGGAACTCGCCATGGCAAGAAATCCGATTATTTACGGATTGGCGCAGGACATCTATGTCGCCGAATCTTCCGAAAAAGGTGGCACGTGGTCGGGTGTCATCGATGGAATACGGAAAGGCAGAAAAATCTTTGTCCGAAATCCCGAACCGCACGAGAAAAACGCAAATGAACTCCTAATAAGGAAAGGTGCTATTCCAGTCAGCTTTTCTGGCGAAGTTCTCCCACCTAAAATATACCCTGATTCATTGAAACCCGACTTCCAACCGATTGCCGCTGAACCCACAACTACACCAGAAAACGAAAAACAGATTTCATTATTTTAAAAATCAGATAAGATTGAAAGGTTATCCAACATGACCACTATCGCCACCATCGTCGGCGCACGCCCACAGTTCATCAAATGCGCGCCGGTTTCCCGAGAAATCCGCAAACATTTCACCGAAATCCTGATCCACACCGGTCAGCATTACGATTATAACATGTCGCAGGCATTTTTCGATGAACTCGCCATCCCGGAGCCGGACTTAAACCTCGGTATCGGCAGCGGCAATCACGGCGAACAGACCGGCAGAATGCTGATCGAACTCGAAAAAGTTTTGCTGAATGTCAAACCCGATCTGGTTCTGGTTTATGGTGATACAAATTCCACGATGGCAGGCGCGCTCGTCGCCGCCAAACTGCAAATTCCGGTTGCGCATATCGAGGCCGGACTGCGCAGTTTCAATCGCCAAATGCCGGAAGAGATCAATCGCATCGTTACGGATTCGATCTCAAAATACCTGTTCGCACCGACTCAAACCGCCGTCAACCACCTGCTAAACGAAGGCTACCGCGACCAAATTCATCTTGTCGGCGACGTCATGTACGACGCATTTCTATATAACAGCCAGATCACCGGAAATGCTGATAAATTGGAGCAATTCGCTGTACAGCCGAAACAATATTATCTCGCCACCGTTCATCGCCCGCAAAACACTGACGATCCCGCCATCTTAAAAGCACTTATTAGTACTTTAACGAACTTAAACGGACTTACCATTTTTCCCATCCATCCCCGGACTCGTAAATTGCTAAAACAATTTGAGATAAAAGTGGATTTTGAAAACCTAAGATTCATCGAACCGGTCGGCTATCTGGATATGCTGGCTTTGGAAAAACATGCGCGATTGATCCTCACCGATTCCGGTGGCGTTCAGAAAGAGGCCTATTTCGCCGGCGTGCCGTGTCTCGTCCTGCGCCCGGAGACCGAATGGGTGGAACTCGTCGAGCAGGGCTGGGCGAAACTCATCCCGAACCTTCGGGACTTTCAGCGCATTCCGGCCGAGATCGAACGCTTCGCGGATTTCCACAGCGAATCGACGACGCTCTTCGGCGACGGCAACGCCAGCCGGAAAATTTCTCAGATTCTTAGTCAGAAGCAATAGGTTATTTCAAGGATTCGCTTGAAAGATTGGATATCACCCCTAAAATCAATTATATTAAAACATGAATATGCATCTAAGTAAAAAACAGATAGAAGAAATTCGTCATTCTTGCCGGAAGCTACAGGTTAAATCGCTATTTGCCTTTGGCTCTGTCGTCTCCGATACTTACCGACTCGACAGCGATATTGATATGCTGGTCGATTTCACAGTCCGGGATCCTTTGGAATACGCGGATCGTTATTTCACCTTAAAACAGCGGCTCGAACTGATTTTGAATCGACCGGTGGACTTACTCGAATCAAAAGCCTTGAAAAACCCGTTCTTACAGGCCGAAATCGACCGTTCAAAAGTATCTATTTATGGATGAATCGATAAAAATTTGGCTCGCTGACATACAGTCAGCGATTGGTGAAATAAAACAGTTCATACCACTAAAAAAGGATTTCACATGGTTTTGCAATGATTTAAAAACCATCAGGGCTGTCGAACGTAACCTCGAAATCATCGGCGAAGCAATTAATCGAATCGTACAAAAATCTCCCGGTATAAAACTAAAAAATACCCGCAAGATCGTAGATACGCGTAACCGAATTATCCACGGATATGATACGGTTTCAGACGAAATTCTCTGGGCAATTGTAATTCGTGATCTTCCAGAACTCGAAAAGGAAGTGAATGAATTGCTAGACATCTAATACTGATCGACCATTTTTAGCAACGGCTACGCCAGCCGGAAAATCGCGCAAGTCCTTAAGAATCCAGAACTTTCTTAAACTGGTTTAACCTAACTTACCCTACGAAACAATAGAGGAAAAATGAAAATAAAAATCTTCACTTCATTTTTACTGGTTATGGCGCATTTTCTGTTCGCCGTCGGTCAAATAACTGAAGCCGAAAGTCAATTAAAAGCCAAATCGGCCGCTACTCACGAAGGCTGGAAAATGGGTGGCGTGACGGCCGCGAACCTGGCCCAAACCTCTTTAACCAACTGGGCGGCCGGCGGGCAAAATTCGGTTGCGATCAACGGATTGTTCAGTATGTTTGTCAATTATAAAAAAGACAAAATAGTCTGGGATAATTCGCTGGATATCGGATATGGCATTCTCAAGCAAGGTAAAGACGTCGATTTCATGAAAACCGACGATAAAATTGACTTTCTGTCGAAATACGGAAAGGAAGCGTTTACGAATTTTTACTACTCAGCGTTATTGAATTTCAAGACCCAAATGGCGCCGGGTTATAATTATCCGAACGATTCCATAAAAATTTCCAATTTTCTGGCGCCGGCTTATCTTTTGGCGGCGCTTGGTATGGATTATAAACCGAACGCTAATCTGAGTGTTTTTATGGCGCCCGCTACTGGCCGCCTGATCATTGTCAACGATGAGATGTTGTCTAACACCGGGGCTTTTGGAGTCGATTCCGGGAAAACAGCCAAAGGCGAATTCGGCGGCTACGCGCGCCTGATCTACTCGCGCAACGATTTTAAAAAAGCATTGCTGAAAAACGTTTCCTTCACGACCAAGATCGACGTGTTTTCCAACTATTTGAAAACTCCGCAGAACATCGACATCAGCTGGGAAACCCTGATCGCTTTTAAGATTAATGAGTATATCTCTTTCAATATTACGACCCATTTGTTGTACGACGACGATACGAAAATCTCGATTGATGACAATAACGATGGTGTTATCGACGACTTCGGCCCGCGCGTTCAATTCAAAGAAATACTCGGCGTCGGTTTTTCTTACAAATTCTAACCGCAAAGGATTAATATGAAAGTGAAAGTAAAAGTTAATACGAAAATACTGCATGAATTCAAAGCCTTCGCCGTGCGCGGCAATGTAATCGACATGGCCGTCGGCATTATCATCGGCTCCGCTTTTGGGAAGATCGTTAGTTCGATTGTTAATGACGTCATCATGCCACCCATCGGTCTGCTGGTCGGCGGCGTCAATTTTATTGATCTGAAAATTGTGATGAAACATGCCGTCGGTGATAATCCGGACGTGACGTTGAATTACGGCAACTTTCTGCAGGTGACTTTTGATTTCCTGATCATCGCATTCGCCGTATTCATGGTAATCAAAGCGCTCAGTGCCGCTAAAAGAAAAGAGGACGCCGCACCATCGGCTCCCCCGGCTCCGACCAAAGAGCAGGCTCTCCTTACCGAAATCCGCGATTTGCTGAAAAAGTAAAATCAGTCGGAAAAGTAAGTTCATACCGTGTCAGCGGAGACGGTTATGCCGCAGTGGAAGATCCAGTCTGGTATTGGTTCAAAGTGACATTTCCATATACCGGCGTGGATTTAGGAAAAGCGGGGACAATATCTTCGAGTTTCGATTTTCAATTCGGCTATTTTCCAATTCTATCTAAGACATCAAATACCTTTGGGTTGGGCCAAATCGAAGATTTAAAATTTTGCCATATTAATTTCTCTAAAGACATGTTCTGCCAGGTTATTAGACGTTACAAAACATTAAATAAAATGAAAAAAAGTCGCCAACTGCGCACAATGCTACAATTTATAGCGGTTTTATTCATACTTATGATTGGCGGTTTAATGTCGCCAGTCAATGCAACGGTAACGCTAACCTCGACGAATCTGCCGATCTTCGTAATCGATACGCACGGGCAAACAATCATCGATGAGGCGCGGATTGTCGCCGACCTCGGCATCATTTACAACGGCGAAGGTCAGCGCAATCTGGTCACCGATCCGTTCAACAATTACAACGGTCGGATTGCGATTGAATTACGCGGAAGCAGTTCTATGGATTTTCCGAAGAAACAATACCGATTCGAAACTCAGAACAATCTCGGCGAAGATTCCAGCGTCGCGCTGGTCGGCCTGCCTCGGGAAGCCGACTGGATTCTCAACGGTCTCTACGATGATAAAACGATGCTCCGCGATGCTCTGGCTTACGGACTTTCGAATGATATGGGGCGTTATGCCAGTCGCGTCCGATTTTGTGAGTTGATCCTCAACAATGAATACATGGGCATTTACCTTCTTCTTGAGAAAATCAAGCGCGATAAAAACCGGGTAGATATTTCTAAATTAGAGGCATCCGAAATAATTGGGGATGATCTGACCGGCGGATACATCATCAAACTTGACAAAACGGATGGTGAAAACGTCGGCGGCTGGAATTCTTCCAAAAGCATTTACTACCAATATCATTACCCGAAACCAGATGAAATTGTCAATCAACAGAAACAATACATCCAACAATTCATCGCGCATTTTGAAAACGTGATGGCGAGTTCGGATCGGGCAAATCCAGTGACTGGTTACCCTTCGATCATTGACGTCGATTCGTTTGTCGATCACTTCATTATGATCGAATTTTGCCGCAATATTGACGGCTACCGTTTGAGTTCGTATCTCTATAAAGACAAAAACAGCAAAGACGGAAAAATGTACGCCGGACCGATCTGGGACTACAATCTCACATTCGGTAAAGCTTGGTATATTTCGGATCAGAATATTTTCACCGGCTGGGAAGTCGATCATAACAAACGGATTGTGTCTGATTATCCTAAAGTTCCTTTTTGGTGGGAAAATCTGGCGCGCGATCCCGGCTTCGCTCAACGCGCCGCCGAACGCTGGAGTGAACTCCGCGCCGAAATATTGGATTATAACAATCTAAGCAGCCGCATAGATTCAATGGCAAATTACATTGCAGAAGCCCGTACCCGCAACTCCGCCCGCTGGCCGGAAATGGGCGATGCCGTCGTTTACGCCAACGAAATTATCTATCTAAAAAGCTGGATTTGGAAACGAGTCGACTGGATCGATGCCAATATCACCAACCTGAGTGCGATTCAATCCGATCCGTCCGATCGCCTGCCTATCAATTTTTCTCTTGGACAAAACTATCCTAATCCGTTCAATGCCGAGACCCGGATTCAATTTGCCACGCCGGAAGCCGTAAATGTAAAATTGGAAATCATCAATTTTAAAGGCCAGCGGGTTGCCAAACTGGTTGATGAAATCGTCAATCCCGGTTCCTATGAAATCCGCTGGAATGCCGGTGAAGTTGCCTCCGGAATTTATTTCATCTATTATCGGGCTGGCGACTTTAAGGCAATCCGAAAAATTACACTGTTGAAATAGAAAACATAGTGTGATGAAACAGAATATTCATTTCTCAATACAAAATTTTATTTACAGTTCCCGAGTCACTCTTTACTTGTTACTCAAGTATGCATAAATGAAAGGTCGCAAAATAATGTCACTCAAATTCCCCGTACTGATGACGCTTTTTATCGCCTATGCCCCGCTTTTCGCCGGCTTCGAGTTCCTCGGCAATATCAAATCGCAGGCTGTTCACCTGAACCGCGTCGAATTCAAAACCGATAACGCTCTGTTCAATATCTACGTTTACGATGATAACGTCATTCGCTTCCGCTATACCAATCAGAAGGAATTTTCGGCAATGCCGTCCTACGCTGTTATTAGCGGATTACCGGCTAAAGCGGCTTTCACCTTCAAGGATGATGGCAAATATTTTACTCTGGCGACCAAAACCCTGAAAGTGCGCATTGCCAAATCGCCCGGCCGGGTTTCGATTTACGATGCGGCCGGAAATCTGATCAATGCCGACGAGGAATCTTTCGGCGTCAGTTTTGACAACGACGAAGTTCGTTGCTATAAGAAACTCCTGCCCGGTGAGAATTTCTACGGTCTCGGCGAAAAGAGCGACGACCTTTGTAAAACCGGCAAGGAATACACCCTCTGGAATACCGATTTCTGGGCGTACGACGACCGCACCGACAAACTTTATATCTCGATCCCGTTCTTTTACGGCATCCGCGATTTCAAGGCTTATGGCATCCTCTTCGACAACACGTACAAGTCACACTTCAATTTCGGCGCGGAAAAAGGCGAGCTGGATTATTACTTCATTTATGGTCCGGAAATGAAAAAAGTCCTGACATCCTACACAAATCTGACCGGCCGGGCAGAATTGCCACCGCTCTGGGCGCTGGGTTACCAGCAAAGCCGCTGGAGCTACTTCCCGGAAGCGGAAGTGAGCGCACTGGCTACGAACTTCCGTACCAAACGAATTCCATGCGACGTGATTTATCTCGATATTGATTATATGAATGGCTACCGCGTTTTTACCTGGAACGAGGAACGTTTTCCCGAACCGGCTAAGATGCTCGGCGATTTAAAGAAAGACGGTTTCAAGGTCATCCCGATCATTGATCCCGGCGTCAAAGCCGACACAAATTATTTCGCGGCGCGTGAAGGTCTCGCCCAAGACCTGTTCGCTAAATATCCCGACGGTCAATTTTACCAGGGCGAGGTCTGGCCGTCCTGGGCCTATTTCCCGGATTTCACCAAAGCCGCCACGCGCACCTGGTGGGGTGCTAACCTGGCGCGTCTGCTCGCTGACGGCGTGGCCGGTTTCTGGAATGACATGAATGAGCCAACCGTCTGGGGCACCCATTTTCCCGACATTGTCCAGTTCGACGGCGATGGCTATCCAACCGATCACAAACGCATTCGCAATGTTTATGCGCTGGAAATGGCGCGCGCCACCCGTGAAGGCTTGCGAAAGCATTCCGACCAGCGGTACTTTGTCCTGACCCGCGCCGGATTTGCCGGAATTCAACGCTATTCGGCCGCCTGGACCGGCGATAATGTCGCCAACGAATTGCATTTAAAAATTGCCTGCCGCATGTCGCAAAACATCGGCCTGAGCGGGATTCCGTTCATCGGCAGTGACGTTGGCGGATTCGTCGGTAATCCTTCGGAGCGACTGTATATCCGCTGGATGGAACTCGGCGCCTTCACCCCGCTTTTCCGCCAGCATGCCGCTTGGGACACCCGCCGCAAGGAACCCTGGACATTTGGCGTGGATGTCGAAAACGCCGTGCGCGATTTTATCAATCTGCGTTACCGCCTTCTGCCTTTCCTCTATAATGAATTTTATACCGCCCATAAAACCGGCTGGCCGGTCATGCGCCCGCTGTTTTTCAATTTTCAGGACGACCCGGAATGTTACCGCACCGAAATTCAGGACCAATTCATGCTCGGCGATAATTTACTGGTTGCCCCGGTGCTCTCCGAAACCGACGAGTTCAAGCGGTTTTACCTGCCTGAAGGCGACTGGTACGACCTGAACCAACAACGATTCTATTCCGGTAAACAGTGGATTCTCCAGGCTGTACCGCTGAAACAGATTCCCTATTTCCTGCGCGCGGGCGGTTTCCTGCCAATGCAGGCCGTTCAGCAGTACGTCGGCGAAAAAACTATCACCGAAACGGAAATGCTGATCTACCCCGCCGGCGAAAGCTCCTATACACTTTATGAAGATGACGGCATCTCCTACGAATACGAAAAAGGCGTTTATTCCCGGACGCAATTCACCTGCCAGACTGCGACCGATGCCTGTAAAATTACTGTCAGCCGCGAACAGGCTGGTTTCAAGCCGCTGCGCCGGAATTACCTGTTCAAAGTCATCTCCCAGCACCCGCCGGTCAAGGTCAGCGTTGGCGGCAGTCCGCTTTCCCTCGTTAAATCGGCTGAAGATTTATATCAAAAAGCGGAAGGCGTTTATTATGCGACTACCGACCAGATGATTCTGATCAAAACGCCCGACCGCAGGGATTTCGAGATAAAAATACAGTACTAAAAGACCCTTTTTCTCTTCTAAAGTATCCATTTTCCCGGCACTGATCTCCGTTTCCGCGGCATTTACGCTTGTGTCCCGGGCTAAGCCGTACTTTTCCCGGTCTAAAGTGTCCCTTTCCCGGCCTAAAGTGTCCGTTGTATTAACACCTGACTCCGTATTTCCGGCCTTTTCCTATTTAATTCAGTGGTATTGAAAAAAGGAAACAAATTATTTATTGAAATTGGCGATTTTAGTTCGTA
>Ga0210017_1001459_pt1 | contig 20572 bp, 16 predicted proteins | sample CryGeyCG2014_020_FD_183966 | JGI IMG/M metagenome (GOLD analysis project Ga0210017, IMG submission 183966) | Groundwater microbial communities from aquifer - Crystal Geyser CG08_land_8/20/14_0.20 (SPAdes) (version 2) | ecosystem: Environmental > Aquatic > Deep subsurface > Groundwater | place... | reverse complement strand
AGTTCATCTACCCCTTTCTGAGGATGCTCAAAAAGAAGCCAGAGACCTTATGTTTTCAGTTTTCAATCTTTTGAAACCAGCTACTGGCATTACAATTGTGAGCCCAACCCAAGATATTATTCTGGGTTGCTATTTTTTAACTAAGATTATCGAAGGAGCCAAAGGAGAAGGGAAAATATTTTCTAGTCCAGAAGAAGCTTTATTAGCTTATGAATTTGCTGAAGTTGATCTCAGAGCAAAAATAAAGATAAGTTATAAAACTCTAAAGACAGATAGCCATAAAAACCCAAAAATTTTCAAGGACGATTTTATTGAAACAAGTGTGGGGCGAATTATTTTTAATCAGGCTTTTCCCCAAGATTGGAAATTTATTAATGAATATATTAACTCTAAAAAATTGGAAAGGTTAATAAATGAAATCATCGAAAAATATGGTATGGAGAATGCTTACCAGATTTCAGATAAAATTAAAGAGATGGGGTTTGAATGGTCAACAAAATCGGGAATATCCTGGGGAATGGATGATTTAATTGTGCCAAGCGAAAAACAAAAGTTAGTTGCCGAAACAGAAAAAGAAATAGAAAGAATTGAAAAACATTATCGCAGTGGACTTCTTTCTAAAGAAGAAAAGAGTGTTCAAGTAATTGAAGCTTGGCAAAAAGTTAAATTAGAAATTGAAAAATTAGTTCCAAAAATCTTGCCAGAGTTAGGTTCAGTTTATTCGATAATTGATTCAGGAGCTAAAGGTTCCTGGTCGCAACCTATTCAGATGGCTGGCATGAAAGGTTTGGTAATTAATCCAATGGGTCAAATTATTGAACTACCAATTAAATCTTCTTTTAAAGAGGGATTTAATGTTTTGGAATATTTTATTTCTACTCATGGAGCCAGAAAAGGAACAGCTGATACGGCTTTGCGAACCTCAACGGCCGGTTATTTAACTAGGAGATTAGTTGATGTTTCCCATGAGATTGTCACCAGAGAAGAAGATTGTAAAGATGAAAAAGGAATTGAAATATCAAAACAAGACGCAAAAGAAATTGGTCAAGACTTTTGCTTAAAAATTGTTGGTAGAGTTTCTTTGGAAGATATAAAATCTGGTAATAAGGTTTTAGTTAAAAAAGGAGAGATAATTAATTGGGAAAAGGCAAGAGAAATTGAAAGAATTGCTGAAATTGGGGAAGTGAAAGTTCGTTCACCTTTAACTTGTAAGACAAGTTACGGAGTTTGTCAGAAATGCTATGGCTGGGATTTAGGAAGAAATACTTTAGTAAATTTGGGCGAAGCAGTTGGAATTGTAGCTGCCCAAGCAATCGGAGAACCAGGTACCCAATTAACAATGAGAACTTTCCATACTGGTGGAGTGGCTGGCTTTTCTGATATTACTCAAGGCCTTCCGCGGGTTGATGAAGTTTTTGAAGCTAGGCCACCAGTTGGTAAAGCCATTCTCTCTGAGGTCGATGGCGAAGTTTTAGAAATAAAAGAAGAAGATAGGATAAAAGTTATTAGGATTCAACAAAAAAGAGGAAAAGGTCAGAAAGAAAAAGGAAAAAAGGGTGGGGAAAAGAAAAAAACGGAAATTGTAGAATATCAGGCTCCCCCAAAGATTGCAGTTTGGGTTGAGAAAGGACAAACAGTTAAAAAAGGTCAACAACTTTGTGAAGGATCTCTTGATTTAAAAGAGTTATTCAAAGTTGCTGGTTCTCAAGAAACTCAGCGATATATCATTAAAGAAATTCAAAAAATTTATTATTCGCAAGGAGCAATTATCCATGACAAACATGTTGAGGTTATCACTCGCCAGATGTTTTCCCGGGTTCGGGTGATAAATCAAGGAGATTCTCACTTTACTACCGGAGAAATTGTTGAAAAATCCATCTTCATTGAAGAGAATCAACGACTGAAAAAAGAAGGTAAAAAGTTAGCCACCGCCCAACCACTGCTTTTGGGGATTTCTAAGGTTGCCTTAACTTGCGAGAGTTTTTTATCAGCCGCCTCTTTCCAAGAGACCTCCCGCATTCTAATCAGAGCAGCTATTGAGGGGAAAGAAGATAAGTTAAGGGGTTTAAAAGAAAATGTCATAATCGGTAAACTAATTCCGGTTGGTACTGGCCTTAAGAAATAGATTAAAACTGTTATACTTAAATAGAGAAATTTTGGGGTGAATATTGATTTTAATTATGGTTAAAAAGAAAAATCGAAAAAAGAATAAAAAAGCTATTGAAAAAACTAAAAAACCCGGGAAATTTGCTTTACCTGAAGAAACTAAAAAATGGGTTTTGGGGACATTGATGTTTTTAATTGCAGTAATAATTACCCTTAGTTTCTTTAATACAGCTGGGGTAGCTGGTAAGGCAGCTTTTAACGCCTTTTTATTTTTAATTGGCAAAACAGTCTTTGTTTTTCCTTTAATTTTTCTCCTTTTAGGAATTGTCATTTTGAAGACTAAAATAAAGAACCTTTGGTTTCCCTTAACTCTTAGTGCCCTTATTTTAATTTTGGGAATTTCAGGAATTTTAGGCTCTTTAAATAAAATAGATAAATTCGGCGGAATCCTAGGTTATTTAATTAGCACCCCTTTACTTAATTTTTTTGGATTCATTGCCACTTTAGTTATTTTTATTGGAGTAATCGTTATTGGATGCCTGATTCTTTATCAATTTGCGAAAGTTCCTAAACCAAAAGAAATTTTACCCCCTTCTCAAAAACCAGAGGAAAAGAAACCTTCAATTATCTCCAGCTTAGTTAAAAAAATCTTTGTTGAGCCAAAATTTAAAGTGAAAAAAATAGAAGCTCCCCATACTGTCCCGGTTAAAGTTTTTAAAGAAGAAGAAACTTTGGCAAAACCAAAAGTCTCTTTAGAAAAACCAGCATTGCCAAGTTACGAGCCCCCTCCTTTAGATTTTCTTGAAGAAGATAAAGGACAGGCTTTAGCTGGAGACATCCAAACAAATTCAACAATTATCAAAAGGACTTTAGAGAATTTTGGAATTCAGGTCCAAATGGCTGATGTGAATATTGGTCCTACTGTTACTCAATATACTTTAAAACCAGCCGAAGGAGTAAAATTATCAAAAATTACTATTTTGAGTAACGACTTAGCCTTAGCTTTAGCTGCCCACCCAATCAGAATTGAGGCTCCAATTCCCGGTAAGTCTTTGGTTGGGATCGAAGTGCCAAATAAAATCAGGACCCGAGTAAGATTAAGAAATTTAATTTCTCTGCCGGAATTTCAAAATCATCCTTCCAATTTAGCTATTGCCCTGGGAAGAGATGTGGCTGGAAATCCAGTATTTACTGATTTGAGAAGAATGCCCCATCTTTTAGTGGCTGGGGCTACTGGTACAGGTAAAACAATCTGTTTAAATAGTTTAATCTTAGGTCTTTTATATCGCAATGGTCCGGAAATTTTAAAATTTATTTTAATTGACCCCAAAAGAGTAGAATTTCCTATTTATCAGGATCTTCCTCATCTTTTATGCCCGGTAATTTATGATGCTCAAAAAACAGTTAACACCTTAAAATGGTTAACTTTAGAGATGGAAAGAAGGTTTGAGGTTTTAGCTACAGCTAAAACTCGTGATATTGCTCTTTACAATGAAATGGTTTTAAAACAAGGGAATCATTTAATGCCTTATATTGTTTTATTTATTGATGAGTTGGCTGATTTAATAGCTGCTCGTGGCAAAGAAATGGAAGCCGGGATTGTTAGGTTAGCCCAAATGGCCAGAGCAGTGGGAATTCATTTGCTAGTTGCCACCCAAAGACCATCAGTGGAGGTAATTACCGGTTTAATAAAAGCAAATATCACTTCCAGAATCGCCTTTCAGGTGGCTTCCCAAGTTGACTCAAGAACAATTTTAGATATGGCTGGAGCAGAAAAACTTTTAGGTTTAGGAGACCTTCTTTACCTTTCAGCCGGGGTCGCTAAACCAAAAAGGATTCAGGGAATTTATGTTTCAGAAAAAGAAGTAAAAAGGGTAGCTGAGTTTTTTAAGAAAAAGGGAATACCTCCAATTTTTAAAAATGAGCTTGAAGAAAGCTTAAAACAAGACTTAGAGAAGGGAGAAGAAGTGGTTAAAATAGGAGAAAAGGGTTACCTTTTTGAGGGAGAAGACCCCCTTTATGAAGAAGCTAAAAAATTAGTTATTCGCTCAAGGAAAGCCTCAGCATCCTTACTTCAAAGACATCTCCGAATAGGTTATGCTCGGGCAGCGAGACTTATTGATATTTTGGAGGAAAAGGGAGTGGTTGGGCCAGGCGAAGGAGCAAAGCCAAGGGAGGTTTATCTTCCACCAGAGGAAGAAAATGAGGGGTGGCAAAAAGTTTAAAAAATGTTATTATTAAAATATGGCAAGACAAAAACAAAAAAACCTGCCAACTGGCGGAGAAAAAGAAGATTTAGAAGAAGCTATATCAGAGATTAAACAAAGATTTGGAGAGGGGGCAATTATGAAATTAAAGGAGGTGGGAGCAGTCGATGTTGATGTTATTCCAACCGGGGCTATTTCTCTGGATTTGGCTTTGGGAGTGAGAGGAATTCCCCGGGGTAGAGTAATTGAAATTTATGGCCCAGAAATGTCAGGAAAAACCTCCTTAGCCCTACATATTTTAGCTGAGGCTCAGAAACAAGGAGGAACCGGTGCTTTTATTGATGCTGAACATGCTTTGGACCCTGACTATGCTAGAAAAATTGGGGTTAATATCGATGACTTATTAATATCTCAACCAGATTCTGGAGAGCAAGCTTTACAAATTGTTGAGACTTTGGTTAGGTCAGGAGAAGTCGATGTTATTGTAGTTGATTCAGTAGCTGCTTTAACTCCAAAAGCTGAGATTGAAGGAGAAATGGGAGAGTTTCAAATTGGTCTCCAGGCTCGTTTGATGAGCCAAGCTTTAAGAAAGCTTTCCGGTATTATTTCTAAAACCAAAACGGTAGTAATATTTTTGAACCAAACCAGAATGAAAATTGGCGTAATGTTTGGCAATCCTGAAACAACTCCCGGCGGCCTGGCTTTAAAATTTTATGCTTCAGTGAGGATTGATTTAAGAAGGATTGCTCAAATTAAACATGGAGACGAAATTATTGGCAATCGAATTAAAGCTAAAATAGTTAAAAATAAAGTGGCTGCTCCGTTTAGAACTACTGAATTCGATATCTATTACAATGAGGGAATTTCTTATCTCACTGATCTTTTGAACACTGGTTTGAAATTCGGCGTTATTAAAAAATCAGGTTCTTGGCTTCAATTTGGCGAGACAAAACTTGGACAAGGAATGGATGGGGCAAAACAATTTTTAAAAGAAAACCCAGAGATAGCAAAGAAAATTAAAGAAGCCATTTTGAGTATTTAGTATAAAGTATTTAGTATCTAGTATGACAAAAACTGCCTCTGGGCAGTTTTTGTTTAATCAATATTTATACCAAATACTAGATACTATTTCGTTGTAGAAGGAAGCAACCCTAAATGCCTCGCTCTTTTTATGGCCCGAGCCAATTTCCTTTGATGCCGCGAGCAGGTACCAGTTCTTTTTTTCGCCTTAATTTTTAGCAAGCCAGAAACAAACTTCAGGAGAAGTTTGGTATCTCTAAAATCAATTTCCCTTATTCCTTTTTGACAAAAATAACACTCCATCCTTCGCTCCTCGCTTCGCTCGAAGCTACGGATGGCAAGCCATAATTCGCGATTTTCATTTATTTTTTAGGATAAATGGTTGCGAAGGATGCCCTTCCGAAGCTTTAGCGTAGGAGGGTAATTACTTATTTTATTAAAAGGGGATATTTTTTACATCAATTTCTTCCTCTCCTTCTTCTTCAATGATTGGGATTTCTTCAGGTTTTTCTTTCTCTGGGCCAGCTTCAGGCGGAATAACTTTTCCAGCGGCTCGAGGACCTAATTGCATTCTTTCCCCAATAACTTCTGTTCTAAATCTTTTATTACCTGCAGCATCCTGCCAGGACCTAGTTTCAATTCTTCCTTCAATAAAAACCAAAGAACCCTTAGTTAGATATTGAGAGGCAATTTCGGCCAATCTCCGCCACAAAACAATGTTATGGTATTCAGCTTTCTCTTGCTTTTGATTTGTTGTTCTATCAGTCCAAACTCTATTAGTAGCAATTCGAAAACTGCAAACCGATTGTCCTTGAGAAGTAGACCTCATTTCGGGATCTGAAACCAATCGCCCAATAAGAAAAACTTTATTTAAATTCATAAAATATAATCCGAATCTACGAATCTTATCCTAATGCTCCGAATATTCGGATGGGCGCATTCGGATAATGTCCCGATGCAGTCGGGACTTTGCGCTTTTCGGATGCTATATTTCGCCTAATATTTCTTCTAATTTTTTCTCAATTTCTTCGAGTTCGACCTTTTCTTCTCGAGGTTTTAATGGTTTTTTGATTTTTAGCAGAGGTTTTTCTGGTAAAATTTTGGCAATTTCCAATTTCTTTCTTTGAACCAAAAAACGGAGAATTTCCGGAGTTGATTTTAATTTTTTTTCTAAATTTTCTAACTTTCCAAGATCCAAATAAAAATTTAAAGTTAAAAGATAGGCTTGCCTTTCCTTTTTGATTGGTAAAGCAAGTTTCAGTTTCAAGGGATTGGCCTCTTTATCTAAAATTCCTTCTTCTTTCTGAATGAAGGAGTTTATTTTTTCTGAAATTTTTCTGGCTTCTTCCTCTGATAATTTCGAGGAAATAAGAGATGTTAATTCGTAAAATCTCATAAAAATATAATCCGAATCTACGAATGAAATTCGAATGCTACGAATATTTTATTCGGATGGGCGCATTCGGATAATGTCCCGATGCAGTCGGGACTTCGCGCTTTTCGGATGCTAGATTTTAAATTCAATTATGTCACCATCCTGGACAACATAATCTTTCCCCACTATTTTAATCCAACCCTTTTCCCGAGCAATTGCCCAGGCGGAGACATCGGATGGGCGGTGGGTGGGTGGCGTCCAACCCTTTTCTCTGGCATTTTGCCAACTACCTACTGTAATTAATTTTTGCCAAGGGATAACATCAGCTTTAATAAACTTTTCTTGAAAATCGGAATGGATTTTCCCACTAGCTTCTAAAGCATTAGAACCTTTTTTCAATGTCCAGGCCCGAGTTTCTTTTAAACCTACAATAGTATAAAAAGTAATTAAATCAAGGACATTGTAGCAAATAATAATAATCGATTCAAGGGGAGAACTAAAACCACTTCTTAATTGCCGAGCTTCTTCTTCTGGGAATTCGCTTAATTCCTCTTCAAATTTAAGGTCAACTAACAATACTTCTGGTGGTAATTTTTGAATGGTTGTTCTAAATTTTTCCTTAAATTGAGGTAAGACCCCCTCTTGTTTATTAAAATTAAGTACGTAAATAACTGGTTTAGTAGTTAAAAGTTGATATTCTTTTATTTCTACTTTCTCCTCTTCGGATAGATTAACTTCAGAAATAGATTTTCCCTGAGAAACCTCATTTTTAATTATTTTTAAGAGTTCAAATTTTTTAAGAATACCTTTATCTCTCTTTGAATCTTTTTCCATTTTTTGAATTAATCCATCTAAAGTTTCTAAATCTTTCATTAAAAGTTCTGTCTTTATAACTTCAATTTCTTCCAATGGATTAACTTCTCTTAAAACATTTTCTACTTTTGGATCTTCAAAGCCTCGTAAAAGTTCTAAAATGGCATCACATTCTCGAATTCTGGCTAAAAACTGATTCCCCAGGCCCTCACCTTTGTAGGCACCCTTGACTAAACCAGCAATGTCAACAAATTCAATGACAGTGGGAGTAATTTTTTCTGGTTTAACGATTTCTGCTATTTTTTCTAATCTCTCATCAGGAACGGGAACTACTCCAACATTAGGCGAGATGGTAGTGAAGGGGTAGGCAGCGATATCAACCTGCTTTTTAGTTAAGGCTTTAAATAAAGTTGATTTTCCAACATTAGGAAGCCCAACAATACCCATAGAGAAGCTCATAGTTAATCGCTCGCCCTCTTCCAGTGCTTTGCACTGGCGCTCGGCTTCGCCTCGCTTCGGGCTCGCTCTTTAAAAGCCGAACGCAGTGAGGCGAGAAAAGAGATTTATCTCTTTGATCACCCTCGGTTTTTAATATTTTCTTCACCCGCCACAAATTTCTTCAAAATTTGGGCGGGCAAGCGGAAGAACCAAGAGGGTTTCCCCGACCCCATTCCGATTTGGGACGGTTATGTGTTATATGATACAATAAAAGTATATGAAGGTCAATCCAAATATTTTCCGAGCTTATGATATCCGGGGGATTTATCCTAAAGATTTGAATGAAGGGGTAACTTATAAAATTGGATTAGCTTTTAGTAATTTTTTAAAAAATGTAAAAGAAGTAGTCGTCGGTAGAGATTATAGATTGAGTAGTCCATCTTTGAGAGATGCTTTATTAAAGGGGTTGCAAGAGGGAGGGAAAGATATCGTTGATCTTGGAGAGGTGCCTGTGCCAGTTTTTTATTTTGGGATAATTCATTATGCCAAAAAGGCAGGTTTAATGATTACTGCTTCTCATCTTGGTAAAGAATATAACGGAATAAAACTTCAAAAGGAAAGAGCAATTCCCATTATTGGCGAAACGGGTATTTATGAAATTCGGGGTATGATTCTGAAAAATCAACTGAAAAAGATTGAAAAAAGAACCAAAATTATTAAAAAAGATATAGTTCAAGATTATATAGATTATCTTTTCTCAAGAATTAAATTAGCTAGACCCCTTAAAGTTATTCTTGATACAGGAAATGGGGCCTGTGGAGAGATCCCCGAGATAATCTTCCGAAAATTAGGATGCGATGTCAAAACTTTATACAAAGAACCAGACGGGAGATTCCCAAATCACAACGCTGACCCCCATGACCCGGAGACACTCAAAGATTTACAAAAAGAAGTGATAAAAAAGAAGACTGATTTTGGCATAGCCTATGATGGTGATGGAGATAGGGTGGGTTTAGTAGATGAGAAGGGGAGAGTAGTTAGCGCTGATTTTATTTTAATGATGCTTGCTCGTCAGGCTTTAGCGTATAAAAAGGGAAACATTGTTTACGAAATAAGAGTCTCAAAGGCGTTATTTGAAGACGCTAAAAATCATGGGGGCAAAGTTTTTATTTCCAAGATTGGTCATGCCTATGTTCTATTGGAAACTCTAAAGAAAAAGGCAATTTTTGGAGGAGAATTTACTGGTCATCTTTACTTTAATTACTGTTATTATCCTTATGATGACGGTATATTTACTGGCCTGAAATTAGCTGAGATTATTTCACAATTGCCGAAACTTTCGGATTATGTTGATAGTCTTCCTCGATACCATGCTAGTCCAGAAATTTTTATTGATTCCAGTGATGAAGAAAAATTCAAATTAATTAGAAATTTACAACAATATTTAAAAGCAAATCACTACAATTTTATTGATATCGATGGGGCAAGAATTAATTTTCCTAGGGGTTGGGCCCTGATTCGAGCATCAAATACGGGTCCACTAATTAAATGTCGTTTTGAAGGAGAGACAAAAGAAGATTTAATTGAGATAGAGAAAAAGGCCTTGAAGATTTTCAAAAAAGTAGGAATTCCTATAACAAAAAAGACCTATCAAGATTTAGGCCTTAAAGAATAGTATTGTTAAGATGGGTTTTACTATACAAGACCCATTTTTTTACGGACATCTTGCATGGTTGATTGAACAATAATCTCAGCTCTTTTTCTACCTTTTTCTAAAACATCTTTAACATAGACCTCTCTTTGGAGAAGTTCTTTTCTTTTTCGGCGAAAGGGCTCTAAAGAATTTATCAAAAGTTTAACTAAAGATTTTTTAAATTCTTCGTAGCCCTTGCCCTTAAACTCTTTCTCAATTTCTTTAATAGGGGCCCATTCTGAGCGAAGCGAAGAATGGGACTCCAACCCTCCCGCCACCCTCCTAGAAGGCACCTCGGACGCTAAGGGTGGGTTGTAGTCTTTATCAGAAAATAAACTATAAATTGTTAAAAGATTGGAAATTCCTGGTTTTTTTTCGGGATTATATTTTATTTCTTTCCCGGGATCGGTAACAGCAGTCATTACTTTATTTTTGATAACATCCACCTCATCGAACAAGCCAATACAACCTTGAGGATCGTCAGTTTTTGACATTTTCTTTTTCGGGCTCTGTAAAGACATTATTTTTGCTCCAATTTTGGGCAGTAAAACTTTAGGTTCTTTAAAGGTTTGGCCAAATTTTTGATTGAATTTTCGGGCGATAACTCTGGCTAATTCAACGTGTTGTTGCTGGTCTTTCCCAACCGGCACAAGATCGGTTTGGTAAAGTAAAATATCAGCAGCCATTAAAACTGGGTAATCCAGAAGACCGGCGTTGATATTGCTTTTAAATTGTCGAGATTTCTCTTTATATTGAGTCATTCGGGTCAATTCGCCTACCGGTGTAATAACATTTAATAGCCAAGTTAATTCAGAGTGTTCTTTTACTTGAGATTGAACAAAAAAAATACATTTTTCAGGATCTAAACCAGCTGCTAAATAAGCAATAGCCACATCAAAAATATTTTTTGGGAGCTCTTTTGGTTCCCAAGGAGTGGTTAGGGCATGTAAATCAACAATACAAAAAATACATTCCGCTTTTTCTTGGAGCGAAATCCACTGCTTAATCGCTCCTAAATAATTTCCAATATGTAATTCTCCAGTTGGCCGGACGCCACTAAATATTCGCATATTTTAAATGGTTTTAAACTTCTATAACTACAGGCAGTATCATTGGTCTCCTTTGGGTTTTTGAAAAAAGGAATTGGCCGATTTTGTTTCTGATTTCATCCTTGACGTAAATCCAATTAACTGCCCCGCCAGAACCCGCTGCCTCATCAACGATTTTTATTACTTTTTTCCGGGTATCCTGAAGTAATTTCTTCGATTCTCTCAAATAAACAAATCCTCTAGATATTATATCAGGAGAACCCCTAACTTTTCCAGTTTGCCTATCTACCACTGCCACAATAACAAACATACCGTCTTTGGCTAAGGTCTGCCGGTCGCGAAGAACTATCTCTCCGACATCACCAATTCCCAACCCATCAACCATTACATAGTTTGAAGGCAGGGTCCCCTTTTCAATAAAAATTCTTTCTGGCGTTAAATTAACAATCTGGCCATTTTCAGCTATGGCAATATTTTTTTCTTGGATGCCACAACCTTTAGCAATTTCTCCATGGGTAACAAGCATGGAGAATTGCCCATGAATTGGTAAGAAAAACTTTGGTTTTGTTAATTTAATCATTTCTTCCAGCTCTTCTTTCTGGGCATGGCCGCCAGCATGAATATCCATCATTTTATAATGAAAAACCTTACAACCCTGCCTTAAAATTTCATCTTTTAAAATCTGAACCGTTCTCTCATTTCCGGGTATTATTGAGGAAGAGAAAATTACAGCATCTCCCTTTCTCAGCCGCAAAAATTTATGTTCTCGATTTGCAATTCTCATTAAAGAAGCCTGACCTTCGCCCTGAGCACCGGTACATAAAATTGTAATTTTTGAATCAGGATATTTTACAATCTCTTTAACTTTTATTAAAGTTCCTTTTTTTACTTTTATATAACCAAGAATTTTGGAAATTTCCACGTTAGTTTTCATTGAATAACCCTCAACTATCACTTTCCTGCCATATTTTTCAGAGAGAGTAATAATTTGCTGAATTCTATTTATCAAAGAAGCAAAGGTAGCAGCAATGATTCGACCTCGAGCTTTTTGAAAGATTTGCTCTAAATTTTCTTGAATAGTTTTTTCAGAAAAGGAGTGATTTGGTTCCTCAGCTCCAGTAGAATCTGAAAGTAGGAGCAAAATGTTCCTTTCGCCAAAATTTCTTAATTTTTCAAAATTAGTTGGTAAATCATTAACTGGGTTTTCATCAAATTTAAAGTCGGAAGTATGCAAAATATTGCCAATTGGTGTTGAAATTAAAAGACCCAAATTATCAGGGATATTATGGTTTTGTCGGAAAAATTCAATTTGAAACGGTCCTAAATTGATTTTTGAGCCATCCTTAACTTCCTGGATTTCTAATTTCGGTTGTAGGGGGAAATCCCCTTGTCTTTTTAAAATAATTGCCCGAGTTAAAGACGAGGCAAAAATTCGAAGCTGAGGATGCCAAATTTTTTCCATTAAATAAGGAATAGCTCCAATATGGTCATAATGACCGTGAGTGAAAACTATTCCTAAAACATTTTTTTGTTTATTTTTTAAGTATTCAATATTGGGAATAATATAATCAATTCCTGGCATATCTTCTTCTGGCATACGAAAACCCATATCAATAATTAAAACACTGTTTTTGTATTCTAACAGCATCAGATTCCGGCCAACCTCACCTAAGCCGCCAAGAGGAATAATCTGGAGATTTTGTTGTATTTTTTTCATATGTGCCCAGGGGGAGATTTGAACTCCCAAGCCTTTCAGCACTAGCTCCTGAAGCTAGCATGTTTACCAGTTTCATCACCTGGGCGTTAAAAATTCTTTTACAATTTTATATTTACGTTTTAGAAGGGGTATTTTTCTATTCGGTGGATATAAATGAGGGATTAATAACATTGACTCTTTTTTAGCGTAAGTAAGACAGAAAATAGTGTTATTTTTCATCATAAAACCATTGATGTTTGCCAAGCTTTTAATTTTTCTTTTGAGCCAATTAATATGAGAGAAGCTCGCAGAATTGAAAGCTATATAAAGCCTTTGGGCATTTGGATAAACCGGGTCCATAAATTTACGAATACACCCGTCGCCATCTAGATGACCCCGCAGGAAGTCAAAGAAATATTTATTTGGAATTTTCAAAGATTTTAATCGTCGTGTTTTATGAGGCATTAGTCCAATACCGCATAGCCATTTATACAGAATGACATTTCCGAATTGAATACGATAACAACTTTTTTCTTTAGTAAAACCGCTTAATTTTGGAGTAATTTTATTACGAATTCCTAAACATTTTTTAGCTGTATTTAATAATTGAATATCATTAGATGTAATCTCTGGGTGCCTAGCGTCGGAAGATAAATTTCCATCAGTAGTTATTAATCCAACAATATAAGCAATTCTTGGATTCCATTTAATAAGTTTGCCTTGAGGCTTCATAAATATTGTTTTGAACGTATTCCAGTTTCACCACGTCCGCCTATTTTAGGAAATCTAAATCTTTAGGTATTTTTTTGACCTCGTTAGAAAATTTGAGAGCTTCAATTGCTTTAAGGACCTTGGCTTTTCTAACGGGGTTGAGAGGTTTTTCAAAACGAAGTTTGGGAATTTTTTTATAGTTTTTGTTTTTGGCCCAGCCTCTTTTTGTGTAGTAATAACAAGCACCTCGTTTTTTCTCAAACAAATTATAAATATTTTTACATTTTTTGCTAATCCAGTTAGCTTCTTTTAATTCTTCCTTAACTGGATTAATAGTAATATGGCCGTAATAAGGAGGAATTACCACTATGTCGCCTCTTCTAGCTTTAACAGCATAAACATCATCAACTCTATTTTTCTTCCATTTTTGAATTAAATAAATTGCCTGACCCTTAAGAATAATATAAACCTCACCGTATTTATTTGAATGTTCGTGACCTTTAGTTTTCGTAAATTCCTGACTCAACATTCTTGGCGGAATCACAGTAATATCATATCTCAAATCACCTTTTTGCTTAATGCCTCGATACATATAATAAACTGGAAAATTAGGAGCATTTTTTGCCCACTTTTTATCATAGAGAACCATTTTTAAATCTTCTAAATATCTAATTTCTGGCTTTCTAGTTTTTAGTTTTAAGTTGTAGTTTTGACTTTTGATGAGGGGCCCGTCCTTTGGACGGGAGGGTGGTGGGGGGGTATGTAGTTTTAATTTTTGACTTTTCATCGCCATACTCTTTTTGTTTCAATATACCATTTTTCTATCTCAGAGAATCTCTTTGAAGGGTCAACAATTATTTTTGTGTTTATTCCCTTGATTTCTTTAGAAACCAAATAAAGATAATCAGGGGTGTATAAAAATACCACTGGAGCATCGTCAATTAAAATCTCTTGAAATCCTTCATATTTTTCTTTTCTTTCTACCTCACTTAATGTTTGACGAGCCTCCTCTAGTAATTTATCAGCTTTTTTATTTTCGTAAATCGCTAAATTTAATCCAGGATCTTTTCTCTGGGTAGAGTGCCAAAAAGGAAATAAATCCGGGATAACCCCCAAGACCTGACCAAACAGTAAAGCCTGGTAATTTCTCGGTTTTATTATCTCTTTCTCAAGTTCAGCTCTTTGATAAAATTTAATTTCCACTCTCGCTCCTAAAATCTCCCAGTTATTTTTCAAGAGATTAGCCACTTCTACCATCTCAGGTTGCTCAATGGTAATTAAAGAAAATTGAAGGGGCAAAATTTCTTCTGGAGCTTTCCCACAAAGTTCATTAAGTTTTTTTCGAGTAGTCCGGCTGACAATTCCTGTACCCTCTTTAAATCCCCAGGGTTCTAAAATTTCTTTAGCATATTTTTCCTGAAATTTAATCACCGCCTCTTTAGTTTCCTGGCCAAAATAACCAGTAATTTTGCCACCAGGGTAAACCTGGCTATCTTGGGCAAGACATTTTTGAAGCTCTTTTACTTCCTCACCCCGAGAGCCCAATCTGAGATCTGACTTGAATTGAAAAACAGTTTTTTTAATTGTTTTTTCTCTAAAACCATCTCCATCTTTATCATAAAATCCGGCTTTTTCTAAGAGTTCTTTAGCTTCTTCGAGATTAAACTCATAACGGGTGACAGGGGACGCAAACCCAAAGATTTCTGGCAAAATAGGGGATTGAACAATCTTTCCATAACCAAAAAGGACATTTTCAATAATTGATTTATTATTAGTTCCGTAATTTAATGCCTGTCTAATATTTTTGTCTTGGAAGATTTCTGCCTTTTGAGGATTGAAAAAGACAGCAAAATACCTCGGCAGAGAAAGCTGATATTTATTAAGAAATCCTTTTTTAATTTCTGACGCCTCCTTAGCAGAAAGAAAACTCGAACCTTTTATTTCTCCTTTTTTAAGGGCCGAAATTACTTCCCCCTCGTTTTTAAAATACTTAAAGATGATTTCTGAAATATAAGGCCCCTCTCCGAAATAACGACGATTGGCAGCTAAGACAAAGGACTTAATATAGCCTGATTTATCTTGCTTGAAGTTTTTAAATTTGAAGGGGCCAGTACCAATGGATTGGAGATTAAAGATTGTTAAAGGAAAATTCTCAGGTGGTATTTCTTGCCAGATATGTTTTGGTAGGATTTTTACTGTGCAACTTTCTAAAAAACCCACATAAGGATTTTTTAATTTGAAACTGATTTTCTGCAAATTCACTTTCTCAATCGTCACTCCTAACCAATTCGCTCTTAAAGGACTTTTATAATCTGGATTTTGAATAGTTTCGATGGTAAAAATCACATCATCTAGAGAAAATTTTTTTCCATCGTGCCAGAAAATATCGTTTCTTAAATCAAATTCATAGATTTTACCATTATCCTTGATTTCAAAACTCTCGGCAAGATCTGGAACAATTTGACCTTCCCTATTGTATTTCATCAATCCCGAAAAAATAAGTTCTACTAAATCCCGATCCGTATCGTTAGTCGAGGCATAAATTGGGTTGATAAATCTTGGCTGACCAATTACTCCCTCAATATATTCCCCTCCCAACTTAGGCGTAGGTTGAGTATTTTCTAAATAGAAAGAGATTAAAAGAAAAATCCCCGAAAAAAGAAAAAGGAAGAAAAGGATTAAAAGGGTAATTTTTTCATTCTTTTTTAGAATTTTAGGAAGTTTTTTCCACTGGTAAAAAGAAGGAAAAGCCAAAAAGATACCCCTCTTTTTAAAGGGAAAAATTTTCAATTTATCCCGCACCTTAAAAATACTCGGCAGCTTGCTGCGGTTGGGTAAACTACCTTGTGTGAGAGAACTTTTGGGTTTAATAGCCACGGCGAGCAAGGTACGGAATCTATTTTTAAATTTTCCGAAAAGAGTACTAATAGTTCTAAAAAATTAAATTGAAGAAGGCCAAAGTGATAAAAAGGACACCTAAAATTATTGTGGCGACAAATAATTTTTTTTGAAAACCACGCCGGGTAGCATAAAATCCACCCTCTCCCCCAAAAGCTGAACCCAAACCTGCTCCTCTTTGCTGGAGTAAAACAGCGATCATTAAAAGAATAGCAATTATAACTTGGATAATGGATAAAAATTTTTCCATAGATCTTCTATTTTTATTTAATCCCCCCCCTTACGCTGATTTACGCTGATTTGATAGGGGCAGGTTCTTTCCCAAAAAGTTTAGAGATGATATATCCTAAGGCCCAGATTATTAGGGTTGTCCAAAAAAGTGGGACAATACCAGGGATGACTAATTCGGGGAAAATGATATCAACTATCCAGATAATTCCCATATTTATCAAAAATCCAAAGAGGCCCAGGGTTAATATTCTTAAAGGTAAAGTTATTTTCTTCAAAATCGGTTTTAGGAAAAAATTAAGAGCACCCAAAATAGCCCCGGCTATTAAAAAAGTTTGAATTGAACCAGTAAATTCTACCTTAGGAACAAAAATGGTGGCTAGCCAGAGCCCCAAAACTGCTAGAAGAATTTGGGAAATTAATAACCCCATATTTTTTAATCTTATCAAAGATTTTTAAAGAGGTCAACCTCTCTTAGTTTTAAATGGTATTTTCTGGCAAAACGATGAGCTTCGTCACGAAGTTGTAAAATTAAATTAAAAATTTCTCTTGGCAAATTTTTAAGTAAAATCGGTTTCCCCGCACCAGAAACTTTGTTTCGGTGCGGGACTGGTCCAGCACCGAGCTTTGCTCTGGTGCTGGGTTTCTCTCCTTCAATAAATAATTTATTTTCCCCCGCACCAAAGCGAAGCTTGGTGCGGAGCTTCGCTGCGCTTCGTTTTTTAGCCAAACTAATAAATCTTATCTCCTTAATCTTTAAGGGGCCCACCAAAGGTGGGAGGATGTGGTGGGTGGGTTGTAGTCTTAAATCTTTAATCTGAAGTGCAGCGTTAAGCTGCGCGATTCCACCATCAATTAAAATCAAATTAGGCAATCCCCATTCTTCGTGTTTAAATCTCCTGGTTAAAACCTCCTTTATCATTGCCACATCGTCAGGCTTACCAGCAATTTTTATTTTAAATTTACGATAAAGATTTTTATTAGGTTTTCCATTAATAAAAGTTACCATTGAACCCGTAGCTTTTTGTCCTTGAATATTAGATACATCATAAGCTTCAATTCTAGAAATTTTTTCTTTAACCTTTAGGATTTTTTGTAACATTTTTTGAATTTGAGACCAATTCTCTCCTCCGGCAATTTCTAATGGTTCTAAAATTTTAGAATGGGCTAAAACCTTCTCTAAATAGGTAATTTGATCTCTTATTTTTGCTGCCTTTTCAAAATCTTGGATTTTCGCCACTTTTTTCATTTCTCTCTTTAAATCTTTTAAAACCTGATTTTTCTTTCCCTGAAGAATCTTCATTATATTTTTAGCGTTTCTTTGACAAATATTTTTGAGGTTTGAGGTTTGAAATTTGAATTCTATAAAACAAGGAGCAGGGCATCTCTGTAGTTGATACCAAAGACAAGGCTTTTTTGGCAGAGTCTTACAGGTTCTGTAAGGAAATACCTTTCTTAAAATTTTTAGAGTTTCTTTTAAAGCTTTTCCATCAACAAAAGGACCAACATAATTAATTTCAAATTTCAAATTTCTAATTTCTAATTTTCGTTTTATTTGGTGGGTCCAGAAAATTCTCGGGAAATCTTCCTTAGTTACGCCGACAAAAAAATAATTCTTGTCGTCCCGCCAGACAATATTATATTTCGGCTGATATTTTTTAATTAAATTCGCCTCTAAAATCAGGGCTTCAATTGTCGAGCCCTGCGAAGCAGGGTGAGACGTGAGATGAGCCGAAGGCTCAGCGAACTCCAAGTCGGTTTTAATATAGCCGATTTGCTTTACCCTGTTAAATAATTTTGCTTTTGGCAAAATTACCGCTTCGCGGTATTTAACAGGGTGAGTTCGAAGAACATTCGTTCTTCTCTCCCCTTCGCTGCGGCTCGGGAAATGATTTTTCACTCTTTCTCTGATATTAATCGCTTTGCCAATATATAAAATTTCTCCATTTTTATCTTTAAAACAATAAATCCCTGGGCTTTTCGGAAGCTGGGCAAATTCTTCCTTTTTGATAAATTTAAATCCCATACACTCAATTTTAACTTAAAATTCTTAATTTTTCAATAAAAATAAGGGTTGAGAAAAATCTCAACCCTTCGCTTTGATTTTTTCAATCCAGATCTTTAATTCTGGATTATCAGGCTGGATTATTGTTCGGGGATCTTCAGGTATTCTTTTTTTGATAATTTCCCAACGTAGCTCAAACAAATAATCTGTTATCTCTTTAATTTCTTTTAATTCATCAGGAGATGGTTCCCTATTTTTTATTTTTTTAAAAATATCATAGAGAGATAAAAACACTTCTTCTTTCATTTCTGGCTTTTTAGATTCTAATCGTTCTATTGGCGAAATCCCTTCTATATTTTTATCATCAAACTTATAAATAATTTCTACTAAATGAAAATCATTTGGGTGTTTAATGAACCAATCAAAAGGTACGATACGTTTTTTTACTTCTCCTGTTATTGGATCTATTTTTTCTATTCTTCCTGTAGGATCGACTGTTTGCCATTTCCCTCGATAATAAATTTCAGTCCAAGCATGAATTTCAACTTTTTCCTTTATTTTAATTTTCCCCACTGTTACTCGTGCTGGAACATCTATATTTTTTGCTGCACTAACAAATAAAATCGCAAAATCCTCACAATCACCTCCTTTCTTTAATGTTTCATCCGGTTTTTGGTAATAGTCGGCTTTAAAATTTATTTCGATGTTTATATTACTTCCACAAAGCTTGTCAAATTTTTCTTTATAAAGGCCTTTCCAATTAATTGTAACCGTTTCATCGGCAGAATAAATTAGATTTTCAAACTCGTTATAGATTTTTTCCAACAAAACTATCTGTTCTTTGGTTGGTTCTTTGGGCTGCCAAATATCTTCGGTTTTTCCTTGACAACCGCTAATACCAAAAACATTTAAAACCAGAATTCCAATCGCCACAAATAATATTCTTTTCCAGCTTTTCATTCCTTTACCTCCACTTAATTGTTAAATAACTCTTTGAGATACAATTATTTTTACACTTTATTTTAATCTTTGTCAATTATTTAGATAAAAACAAAAGAGCAAAAATAAAATGGCAAGTTACAACTTGCCATTCCCTTTGATTTTCGTTCTTTTAGTTATTTTTTTTCTTTCCTACCACCAATCCAATAATAGCTCCGATAATGGGTAAGGAAATCCCACCTATTCCTCTTATTAGAATTTCTAATGGTAGCGAAGCATAACAAAACCCGGCACTATAGCTCACCCCAGGTGGAGCTGTTAAATTATGAAAAGTTGCATCCGCCAATTTTATCAAATAGGCGGGATCATGATAGGACGATAATAGAATTACTCCTAACTCAGCTAAAGTTCCGAGAGCAAGACCTATCCAGATTGGGCGATTTGAAAAAAATCCTTCATTTTTTGTTAACGAGCTCTTTTCCATTCTTTCCTCCTAAAAATAATATATCATAATTCGTTTTCTTTGTCAACCGCAAGAGTTTTATTTACCTTCTTGACAATATTCTTACTTTAAGATATAAAAAAATTAGCTCTTATTATTAAAATAAGTCAGGAGGTGAAAGTTGAGCAAGAAATCGAGAAGAGAACGGGAAGAAAGAGAAAGGAGAAAAGAAAAAAGATTTGATTTAAAGACGATTTGGGCTATTCTCTCGGTATTTCTTATTCTCGGCTTGATTGGCATGACGGCTTTCCAGCAAATGGAAATCCGGGAATTAAAAGAAAAGACCCTGTCTCCAGACCTAGGAGAACTTGAGAGATTAAGGGATTCAGTGGTGATTTTAAGATTTCAGCGAGAGATTCCAGAGACTAAAGAAATAAAAGTAAAATTCGGATTAGGGGTAGTTATTGAAGAAAATGGCCAGAAATATATTGTTTCTCTATATCATATTTTAAGTAACGGAGGGAAATTAAATATAGATTTTCTCCAGAAATATCTAAAGGTTTACCTTGGGTCAGGAGTAGGGAAAGGAAGAGAGCTTGATTGGGAGGCTAATCCCGGAGTTGATTTAGTGGTTTATAAATTACCAAAAGATTTAAACTATTCTCCAATGCCAATTGGAAATAGCGATGATTTAGAGATTGGTCAGCAGGTATTTCTTATTGGTTTTCCTTGGTCAGACGAGATTATAGTCAGGGAGGGAATTATTGGAGCAACAAAAGCCCCAAAAGAAACAATGGCGTTTATTCAGAAGGATGGCAATACGGAACTGGGAGAAAATGATATAATAGTCCTGTCATATATTGGCTCGCCAGGAGATAGCGGGGGACCAATATTAACATTCGATGATGGTAAGTTAAAAATGATAGGAATTCATAAGGGGCATAGAGGTGTA
>Ga0210017_1001451_pt1 | contig 20604 bp, 18 predicted proteins | sample CryGeyCG2014_020_FD_183966 | JGI IMG/M metagenome (GOLD analysis project Ga0210017, IMG submission 183966) | Groundwater microbial communities from aquifer - Crystal Geyser CG08_land_8/20/14_0.20 (SPAdes) (version 2) | ecosystem: Environmental > Aquatic > Deep subsurface > Groundwater | place... | reverse complement strand
CAAAACAAGAGAAGCTATGCCAAAAAAACCAAAAATTCCAAATCCCGGTTCAAAAACTTCCAGAAACAAAAGAAAAATTCCTAAAACCAAAAAAATAATTCGTCCAGAGTGCGAGCCGTGCCGTCGATAATCCCGATTTCTTGCGCTTCCCGGCCGGTTAAGGTTAAATTTTCTCTGACGAATTTTTCGGCAATTTCCGGATCTCTTTCCCGGGCTTCAGCCAAACCCCTTATCCAGGAAACCGTTCCCTCCATCATTTTATCCGACACCTCTGCCTCACCGAACATTTCCACAGGCTGAGCGGCGCCGATGGAAGCTGTCGGGTTAACAAAAGCAAGGTCAGCAGCCAGCAAAATAAAAGTGCCGGCTGAATAGGCCCAGCCGCCTTCTTTATGAACGAAAACAACGGTTTTTACGGGCGTGGCTAAAAGCAAATCGGCAATATCCCTGGTTGACTGTAAAAGACCGCCAGGAGTGTCCAATTTAATAATTAAATATTCGGCCTTTTCCTCTTCGGCTATCTTAATTACCCTTTTTAAATATTGGTGAGTTCCCGCTTTAATTTCCCCTTCGATCTCAGCTAAATAAAGAAGAGGTTTGTTTTCGGTTGCCAAACTAAAAAAGGGAAAGAGAAACAAAAAAAGTTACTACCAAAATTATTTTTTTAATCATATTTCCTTTTTGAAATAAAATACCATTTGGTGGCTTCGATTAAAATCATATTTATTATTCCTAGTCCTAGAATAATTAGCCAATCTTGAAAGCCTAATGGAACAGTCTTTAAAAGAGTTTGAAATACTGGAAAATGAACTCCTCCCACCAGCATCAAGAATCCCAATGCCACTACCACTACTAAAAATTTATTTGAAAAGGGATTTATCTGCCAGATATTTCTTCTTAGACTTTTACAGGAAAAAACATAAAAAAGAGAGTCGATACCCAAACAAGCAAAAATCATGGTTCTAACATACTGCATATCAGTGTTTCCTTTCCAAAGCCACAAAAATAGACCTAAAAGAATTAAATCAGTAAAAATCCCAATAATAAAAATAATGACCTTCATTTCCTGAGTTAAAAGAGGAGTCTCTTTTCTTATCGGTTTTCTTTCCATCACATCTTTTTCTTTTGGCTCAAAGGCTAAAGCAATGTCGGGAAGACCATCTTCAATTAAATTGACCCATAAAATTTGAACTGCCGTAATCGGCAGAGGCCAGCCAAAAATTATGCTCATCCCAACCAAAATGGTTTCAGTAAAGGAATCAGAAAGTAGATAAGTTATTACTTTCCGAATATTATCAATGATTACTCTTCCTTGTTCTACTGCAGCTGGAATAATATTAAAATTATCAGTTAAAAGAATCAAATCAGAAACCTCCTTAGCCACATCGGTTCCAGAGCCCAGAGCCACTCCAATATCGGCCTGTTTTAAGGCCGGGGTATCGTTTATTCCATCTCCGGTCATGGCCACTACTTGGCCCTTTTCTTGCCAGGCTCTAATTATTCTCATTTTATGCTTTGGTTCAGCTCTGGCGTAAATTTCAATATTTTCTACTCTTTTTTGGAATTCCTCATCCGATAGTTCATCAAGCTCTTTTCCTTCAATAATATTTTCTTTTTTTGTTTTTAAACTAAGTTCTTTGGCCACAGCTTTGGCAGTAAGCAAATGGTCTCCAGTAACTAAAATTGGCTTCATTCCTGCTTTTTTACAAAGGGAGATAGCCTCTTTGGCCTCTTTTCTCAAGGGATCTCTTAGCCCAATAAAACCGGTAAATTTTAAATCTTTACAAAGATCTTCCAGCCTTTTATACTGGGGTTTTTTAGCAAAATCTCTATAGGCTACGCTGATCACTCTCATTCCTTTTCCAGTTAATCGCTCCAATTGATTTTGTAGATCCTCTTTAAGTTTTTTGTCTAACTTAGAAAGAGCAAGAATTCTTTCTGGGGCTCCTGCAACATACAAAGAAAAACCTCGATCAGTTTGATGCAAATTAGCAATAAATTTATTAATGGGATTAAAAGGAACCTCATCCATTCGAGAATACTTTTTTTCTAATTCCGGTTTTTTTAGTCTGGCTTTGGCCCCAGCCAAAACCAGAGCTCGGTCAGTTGGTCTTCCTCGAATTCTCCAGAGAGGATATGGATCTTCCGGATTTTCAACAAAGGCTTCGTTGCACAAAGTAGCAATTTGTAAAGCAAAATTCTGGGTAAATTTTTCTGCAGTCACTACTTCACTTAGTTCCATCTTTCCCTTGGTCAGGGTCAGGGTTTTATCGGTACAGGCGATCGATGTACTTCCCAGAGTTTCAGCTGCCAACAATTTTCTTACCAGGCCTTTTCTCCTTAGGATCCTTTCCATCCCCAAGGCTAAAATTACGGTCATGGCTACCGGTAAGCCTTCGGGAATGGCGGCTACCGCTACCGCCACCGAAGTAGTGAACATTTCTAAAAATGCTTTTTCTCTTAAAATCCCTCCAAAAAATATAAAAATACAAATCAGGACAATCAATGCCCCGACAATTTTACTAAAATGAGCTAATTTTTTCTGTAAAGGAGTTTTTTCTTCTCTGGCTCCCTTAATCATCACCGCTACTTTTCCCATTTCGGTATTTAAACCAGTCTCAGTCACTACCGCCTTTCCTTTCCCATCTTCTACCATGCATCCCATATAAACCATGTTATCTCTGTCAGCCATTGGAGTTTCTTCTGGTAAGATCTCAATAATGTTTTCTGCCGGCAGCCATTCCCCGGTTAAGGGAGCTTCGTTTATCTTTAAATTATGACTCTCAATTAGCCTTCCATCAGCCGGCACTTTATTGCCGGCGGTTAAGATTATAATGTCTCCGGGGATAAGATCCTCTGAATCTATCATTCTCGTAATTCCTTCTCTAATGACCTCGGCTTCAATTTTAACTACTTTTTTTAGCTCTCTCAGGGCTTGGCAAGTCTTATTTTCCTGAAAATAGCCAACAATAGTGTTTAAAATTACAGCTCCAAAAATAACAATGGAATCGGTATATTCTCTTAAAATCAAAGTGATAATTCCAGCAATAACTAAAATGTAAATTAAAGGACTGCGAAATTGCTTAAAAAATATCCTTAACCTTGATAAAGGTTTTTCTTCCGGAAGCAAATTTTTGCCAAACCTTTTTTGTCTAGCCCAAACTTCTTCATCAGATAAACCTCGCTCCGAATCCGATTCAAGTTTTTTTACAGCTTCTTCCCAAGCAAGATTGTGCCACACTTTCTCTGCCATTACTCTATTGTAACTAAAAAAGGAGTTGTTTCCAACTCCTTATAATTTAAGTTCTCTTTCTAAATACAGGCTGATAAGATGCCTAGAAAATTTTTCAACTAAACTTACAGCTTTTTGTAATCTTAGCTCTGGGTTAAGCTCAATATCAAATAAACCATACTTAGCATTATGAATTAAAAACCTACCAAAAACAACTGTATTACCTTCATTACCCTGCTGAAGGCAAAAATCTCTTAGAGGTTTTAAGGCTCTTCTTTTCTCTTTTTTTGATTTGGCAGAATAAACAATAGCTGCCTCGATTCCAAGAGTGACATCGCTGTGTAAAATAATTGGTGAAATTGCTGGATCAAATTTTTCAATAAATCTTCTTAAATTCCGGCAAGACCTTCCACGATCCGACTTGCCGGCATATCGTATCACTTTTATATTAAGATTTGAAAAGTACTGAAAGAGAGCTTCCCCAACTTTAACTGCAAAAGTTTCCTCTGGATGATATCCTGAAACAATTAAAATCTTTGGTTTTTCAGTTTTTTCTTTCACTTGCCACCTTCTATTCAATTTTCAAAAAATGACATTTGGTGCCGCCTATGGGATTTGAACCCATGATCTCCTGGTTGAGAACCAGGTGTCCTAAGCCCCTAGACGAAGGCGGCAACACCATTATTTTTACCATAGAATTTGATTTTTGACAGTCTAGGCTTTTATTTCTTTGATTTTGGTGTTCTATCTATTTCAAATATTTTTAGCGGCCTTGACGGAATTCGAACCCGTGTGACATGGCTGAGAACCATGTATCCTAAGCCACTAGATGACAAGGCCATATAAAGGGCGAAGCGTCCTAAGCCACTAGACGATGAGGCCGAATAAAAAAATTCGTATATTATCGTCCATTATCGTATATTAGATTTTTATCATAAAAATCAACTTTTGGCAAAAATCACTTAATTAACTATACCATAGTATATTGAATTAAGTGAAATCGTGAACTAAAACCATCAACCGAATCGGCATCAGATGCCAAAATGTTTTTTAAAATTACCTTCAGCCGGTACATTCTCCGCTACTAGTAAACAAACCTCCCTTTCACTAAGTCCCAAAAAATCCTTTAGTAAGTTTATTTCGTCTTGGCAATCAAAAGGATGAAGCCAAACACTTTTTTGAAGCGGTCTAAATCCAAGCTCTTTCAATTTCGCCCGTAAAGCATTTCTGTGTTTCAATTTTAATTGCGCAATGTCAAATAAAACGATTCTCCATTTCTTATCCCACTTAATAGGTTTTTTAATAACTAAAGAGTCAATCTGCATATAACCGGCAAGCTTGCGACCTTCCGGGGTAAGAGAAATTTTAAGGTCATAACCATCCTTTTCCATAAAAATCGCTCCTTTTCTTTGTAATCTTGTAAGGGCGTCGGAAAATTTTTGCTTTGGATATTTCTTTTGTTTCTGCATTTTCTGAAACGCCCGCCAAGCATTAATACCAAAATAAGGCGAGGTGGCTGCAATGCTAACTGCTCCAGATATTAATAACCATTGAATAATATCTTTGACAATTACTGACCTTGGTTTTTTAAAATAGTATTTATATTTTGTCATAAAATATTTTACTTACTTTAATATACCATGGTATATTTAATGAAGTAAAATTATTTAACTAGACGGGGGATGAAGAAGCCTTGTTTTTATGCCTTGATTTCTTCAATAATCTCGCTCATTTTCATTTCCCGGGAGCCATCCACTAAAATCAAATCACCTTCCCTGATTTCATCCTGGAGTTTCAACTTGCCCTGCTCAATTGTATCAAACTGAAAAATTTTTTCTTCCGGCATCCCTTTTTCAAAAGCTCCTTTGGCGATAAATTTTGCCCTTAACCCAAAAGTAAAAAGCAAATCGGCGGCTTTGGCTACTCTTTCTCCAATTGCCTCATGGGCTTCGATAGCGTATTGCCCAACGCCAATTACGTCCCCCAAAACGGCAATTTTCCTGTTGAATCCTTCAATCTTTCCTAAAATTTCTATTGCTTCTACCATTGAAAAAACTGTTGCCGATTCAGAATCATCTAAAATCCAGGAGTTTTTTATTCCTTCAATTAATCTCATTTTCCCGGCCAGACCTTGATAAGCCTTCAGAGCTTGAGATATTTCAACTAAATTTAAATCAATAATCGTCGCTGTGGCTATCCCGGCTAAACTCGAATATATTTGCTCCTTTCCAAAAAGATTTTTTAGCCAGACCGGTACAATATTCCCCTGATAATTTACTTTGAAATTTGTCCCGAAAGAAGGAAATTGAGTCAAAACAACATCAGTAGCTCCAAAGTCTGCTCTTTCCTGGAAACCAAAGGTTAAAGAATGAGCCCGGGTTTTATTTTTAAGCTCCCTTACCGTTTCATCATCAAAGTTTAAAATTAAATAACCGTGGCGGGGCAAACTTTCTGCCAATTTCGTTATTTCCTTTGTTTCTTCTATTTCCCCGGCAAAAAAATTTTTATCAGGTGGAATATCGCCGACATTAGTTACCACTAAAATTGGTAATCTCGATTTTTTTACAAACCACTCCAATCCATTAATCTGTTGAAGAGCGGCTTCAAAAATTAAAACTTTATTCCTTAAAATAGTTCCTGGACTGAATTTTCTTGATATTTTTTCAATCCTAAAATGATTCTTTAAAACCTGAAAAATGACCTCACCGGCAGTCTGGCGGCTACTGCCGGTAACCACAATAATCTTTGGTTTTCTAAAAGAAAAAATAAGTTTGGATAAAAGATTCATAATACAAAAACTCTAAATTCGAAATCCCTGCCTGCGCAGGCAGGCGAAATTCTAAATAAATCACAAATTCTAAATTCTAATGTTTCAAATGTGTTTGGAGTTTAAGATTTGAGAATTAGAATTTGTTTAGGATTTCGTGCTTAGGATTTAGAATTTACTCTTCGTAGTCCGGCGGTATTTGCCAATAATCGATAATATATTTTGCCAAATCGTGAAAAATTGGAACAGCTGAATATTCGGCAGTTTTTGCTTGAGGATTGTCTAATTTTACCAAAATTAAAAATTTGGGATCAAAAGCCGGAGCGTACCCGATAAATGTCTGCCAGGTTTTGTCAGAATAACTCGATTTCGCCTCTCCCAAGGCCCCAAAGGACATCTGGGCAGTTCCGGTTTTTCCGGCAACATAATAACCGGGAATTCTGGCTCTTTTTGTATAAGGCCCGTTTTTCACCACACTAACCAGCATTGCCGTAAGTTTAGAAGAAGTTTCTTGAGATATTATATTATTATTGCTTATTTCTGGCTGAAATTCCACCCCCCCTATGATTTTTCCCACCAGATAAGGTTTCACTAATTTTCCCCCATTGGCAATAGCGCAAAAAGCTCTGGTTAATTGCAAAGGAGTCGTCTCGATCCCCTGACCAAAACTAGCTGTAGCAAAATTTATTTCATATCCCTTTTTAAATTCTTCATTTAGAGAAAAAGCCTCTCCCGGTAAATCAACCCCGGTTTTATCAAAAATTTTAAAACTTTCAATGTATTCTAAAAATTTTTGATGTCCCAATTGACTTTCGGCAAAGACCGCTCCGGTGTTAATTGATTTCTCCAAAACTTCGGTCATCGTAATTTCGCCCGGATATACTCTTTGATTGTAATTCTCAATCCAATAACCTTCGATTTTTATTCGGCCGACATCCTGATAAGTGGTTTGAGGAGTAATCTTTCCTTCGTTTAGGGCACCGGCCATAGTAATCGGTTTGAAAACCGAGCCCGGCTCAAAAAGTTTTTGAACTGCTCCATTTTGAAACAAAGCAAAGTCTTGGGCAAAATAAAAATTGGGGTCAAACCTGGGAAAATGGGCTAAGGCTAAAATTTTGCCCGAAAAAGGATCAATCACTATAATCTGGCCTTCTTCAATACTCAAATTTTCGTGGGCCTGGTCTAATAATTTTTCTGCCTGGAATTGAATATTATAATCTACGGTTAAAATTAAATCAGAGCCAGCCAAATCTTCTATGTCAGAAAAAAACAAATATCCAAACGGCCCCCTTTCCCCTTCTAAAAATTGTTCTTTACCGCTTAAAATCTCATTGTAATACTGCTCAATTCCGTATTGCCCGGCCCCATCTTTGTTCACAAATCCAATCAAGTGGGAAGCAAAATCCTGATAAGGATATTCTCGAATTTTTTGCTCAGCCAAATGAAGGCCAAAAATTTGCAAATCTTCTAATTTTTTTATTTCTTCGGGGGTTAAATCCTCCTTTACTATTAAAAAATTGGCATTTTCCTTTTTAAACCTTGACGAAAGATTGTCTTCATCCAAATTTAAGGTCTCGCTTAGAATTTTTGCTGCCTCATCTTTATCCCCTATTTTATCCAAAAAGACAAAACAAAATTTTCCGGTTTTATTTATTGCTATAGGGTATAAATTTCCATCTTTATCCTGGAAATAAATTTTCCCCCGATCGCCCTTGATTTCAGGAAAAATATTATGCTGTCCCCGGGCCATGGCGCTATAAAAATCGCTGTTTAAAACCTGAAGAAAAAAAAGCTTGCTTATAATAGCAACTCCAAATAAAATAATAAAGACAAAAATTAGATTGATTCGCCAGTTCTTCATAAAAATCTACTTCGTTAGAAAATTTTTCTAACGGGGTTTATTTGACAACCATCGTGCTTTCCAAAACCCTGATATAATGTATTCCCTCCACTTTTTCAAAATTTGAATTTTTAACCAAACTCTCTACATTCTCTAAAGAATTACTCTTTAAAAAATCAGTTTCTAAAATTTTGTTTTGTTGAGAAAATCCTGCGGTTTGCTTTTTATAATTGGAAATTAAAAAAGATTCTGTGGTCATCTGATTAATTTGAAAAATATAAAAAAATAAAAGGGAGGTGATCAGGGTCAAGCTTAAAATCCAAAATATCCTTAAGTTAATCCGGGAAAGCTTTGGCAGGGCTATCCACCCTTGAGAAATAGAACGAGAGAAAGTATAAGAAGCCATAACTAAGATAGTTATTAGTTATTTTTATGACTGCTCGCCTACCAAAATTTTGTTTTCAAAATTTTAGGCAGGCTCGAAGTTTAGCCGACCTTGACCTGGGGTTTATTTTAATTTCCTCTGTTGATGGTTTAATTGGCTTTTTGGTTAAAATTTTAACTAAACCTTTTTCGGCTCGATCTTTGAAAAAATTTTTAGCAATTCTATCTTCCAGAGAATGAAAAGAAATTATTACCAATTTTCCATCAGATTCTAAAGCTTCTAAGGCTTGAGGCAGGGCTTTTTTAAAATTGTTTAGTTCATCGTTCACCGCAATTCTTAAGGCCTGAAAAGTTTTGGTAGCCGGATGCCTGTCCCGTAGGAAACCTCTGGCTTTCCTTCGGGAAATCTTTCTATAATGATATCGGCCTGGCATTGCTCTTTTTATGAGCTCTACTAATTGAAAAGTGGTTTTAATTGGTCTTAATTTTCTTGCTTCAATAATTTTCCTGGCAATTCTTCCGGCATATCTTTCTTCGCCATATTCTTTTAAGATTCTTTCTAAAGCGTCTTCTGACCATTCGTTTACAATCTTCTCCGCAGTTAATATTTTTGATTTTATATTGTATCTCATGTCCAGCGGCTCATTTCTTAAAAAACTAAATCCCCTACCGCTTTCTTCTAAATGCCAGCTGCAATAACCCAGGTCAAATAAAACTCCAGAAATGTTTTCAAAATTATATTTTTTAATGAACTTTTTTAAATTAGCAAAATTATCGCAAACAAGAATTAAATTATTTTTGATTTTGAGACGGCGGATAATTTCTTCATCCCAATCTACTCCTAAAACTTTTCCATTCGGTTGAATTTTTTCTAATATGGCCAGGGCGTGTCCCCCGCCGCCGATAGTGCAGTCTATAAAATTTTCATTCGTTTTCGGGTCAAGATATTTGATAACTTCTTTTTGTAAAACGGGAATATGCATAATCTTACGAACTACGAAAGCCCTACGAATTACGAATTTTACGAATATACGAATAAATATTCGTAATTATTCGTAATTATTCGTAGCCGATTGCCCAAAATATTTGTATCCGAAACTGCCAATTCATAAATTTGTACACCAGTTTCGGTAAATTCGTATTTGGCAATCGGTTATATTGATTCGTAGCCGATTGCCCAAATTCGTAAATTCGTATTTGGCAATCGGTTATATTGATTCGTAGCCAATTGCCCAAAATATTTGTATCCGAAACTGCCAATTCATAAATTCGTACACCAGTTTCGGTAAATTCGTATATGGCAATCGGTTATATTCCAAGCTGCTGAGCCATATCGCCCACAGTTTTTTCCATTTTCTCCTTATATTCTTTCCACCTCGTCTCATCCCAAATCTCTATTCGGTTGGAAAGACCAATTATAACTACATTCTTTTTTAAAAAAGCGTAGTTTTTTAGATAGTCGGGAATCAGAATTCGTCCCAACTTATCGAGTCCGGCATCGGCTGCTCCTGATAACATAATTCTGGTAAAACCCCGGGCATTATTAAGGCCCGTGGGTAAATTTTCTAATTTGGTAGCCATTTTTTTCCATTCCTCAAGAGGATAAATAACAAGACAATTATCTAAACCTCGGGTAATAACTGCCTTTTTTTCAAGGGTTTTCCGAAATTTAGAAGGAATAGCCAACCTCTTTTTATTATCAATTGTATGAATATACTCGCCTATGAACATACTGAAACTGATGTACGAATCTATTCACCCCGTACCTTTTGACAATTCTCAAAAGGTTATTGTAAAAAATTAGTAATTAACTCTGAACAACGGACAAAAGGTGCGGGGCGGGTTTGCGTTTTCAGATACGAATTTTGCCTATTCATAAAAATTTGTACTTTGTGAGAGAGTTATCCACAGAAAGACCGAGTTATTAACATATTTATCCACAATCTCCCACTACACTTTTATTTTAATCCACTAAGAAATGTATGTCAACCACTTAAAATTCATTAAAATTGAAAAGAATTCAGTTAAAAATCCTCATTTTATCCACAGGTAATCCACATCTTAGCTGGTTCAACTAAAAAAGAGGCAATAAGCCTTTTTTCCGTCTAGCCCCGCCGGTGCCAGACTTTTTGTAGACAAATTAATCGAAGACTCACTTTTCTTTTTTAACTATATCTGCTATACTAAGGATGATGTCAGAAGAAACTGTAATCATTGGTTTAGGCGGCTCAATTATCGTCCCAAAAAATATTCAGGTTGAATTTTTAAAAAGGTTCAGAAAGTTTATTTTAAAATTCCTTAAACAAGGGAAAAAGTTTGTTATTGTTACCGGAGGAGGAGTTACGGCCAGAAATTATATCAAAGCTGCTTCCAGGTTTAATAGAATTTCAGATGAAGATAAAGACTGGCTCGGAATCCATGCTACCAGAATTAATGCCCATCTCTTGCGAACCATCTTCAGAAAAGAGGCTTTTCCGGTAGTATTAGATAATCCTTTAAAGCAAATTTACCCCGTTAAATCCGCCAAAGATAGTACAAAGCAATTTAACGGGATGAATGGAAAAAGTTATCCCCTTTTCATTGCTTCGGGCTGGAAACCGGGCTGGTCTACTGATTACGATGCTATTTTGTTGGCAGATAGATTCAAGGCTCAAAAAATAATCATTGCTTCCAATATTGACTATGTTTACGACAAAGATATTGGTAGATATAAGGATGCAAAACCGATAAAAGAGATAACCTGGAATAAGTATCGGAAAATAATTGGGTCTGGTTGGAAACCGGGGATGAAAGTCCCCATTGACCCAATTGCTGCTCGCTTGGCTTCAAAACTTAAAATGACAGTAATTATAACTAGGGGAACTAATTTAAAAAACTTAGAAAATATTCTAAATAATAAAAAATTTAAAGGGACGATTATTCGCCCATAAAAAACAAGCCTTTCATTAACAAAACTGGGTCTCGTTGAATCGCTAAACTATAATGAAAAATAAAAGAAAAAAAATCATACTATTGGGAGCAGGCGGAAGAGAATTCCACAATTTTAATATTTGTTTTAGAAATAACCCCAATTATGAAGTGGTCGGTTTTACCGCTACCCAAATTCCTTATATTGAAAATCGAATTTATCCTCCGCAGCTTTCCGGTCCTCTTTACAAAAATGGAATTCCCATTTCCTCCGAAAAAAAACTTTCTGAATTAATAAAAAAATATAAAGTAGAAGAGGTAATTTTTTCTTACAGCGACATTTCTCATCTTGATTTAATGCATATTGCCTCCAAAGTTTTAGCTTGCGGGGCCGATTTTAAATTATTGGGACCGGAATCAACTCAGCTAAAATCAAAAGTTCCGGTTATTGCCGTTTGCGCGGTTCGAACCGGGTGCGGAAAAAGCCAAATTTCCGCGAAATTTGCTAAAATTTTAAGAGCTGAAGGGAAAAAAGTAGTAATAATCCGACATCCAATGCCTTACGGTAATTTGGAAAAACAAATTTCTCAAAGATTTAGAAATTTGGAGGACTTAGACAAAAACCTTTGTACTGTTGAAGAAAGAGAAGAATATGAACCTTTAATTAAAGAAGGATTTACGGTTTTGGCCGGAGTTGATTACCAAAGAATTCTAACCAAAGCCGAAAAAACAGCCGAAGTAATTATCTGGGACGGAGGGAACAATGATCTTCCCTTTTTAAAACCAAATTTACACATCGTAATTTGTGACCCCTTAAGGCCGGGTCATGAAATCCTCTATCATCCCGGCGAAACTAATTTAAGAATGGCAGATGTGGTAATTATTAATAAGGTAAATAGTGCCAGAAAAGAAGATATAAATTTTGTTTATCAAAATATAAAGCTGGTAAATCCCCGAGCTAAAGTTATAATGGCGGAAAGTAGAATTAGCGTAGACCAACCAGAACTAATTAAAGGAAAAACGGTTTTAGTGGTAGAAGACGGTCCTACCGTCACTCATGGCGAAATGCCGTTTGGGGCCGGATTAGTTGCCGCTCAAAACTTTCAAGCCCGGGAAATCGTGGAACCTTTAATCTGGGCTAAAGGAGAAATCAAAAAGGCCCTAAAAAAATATCCCCATCTTCAAAAAGTACTCCCGGCTATAGGCTACAGCCCAAAGCAAATAAAAGACCTTAAAGCTTCTATTAATGCTGTTCACTGTGATGCCGTTGTTTCGGCTACTCCCATTGATTTGAGTGAAATTATAGAAATAAATAAACCGCTGGCTCGAGTAACATACGAATCCCAAAAAATTGATAGAATCTTGACAAAAATATTGAAAGAGAGTAAAATAATTTAGAAAAAAAGAAAAAGAGGGTTCGCTTATCCCCTCTTTTATATTTTATGCCTAAAACTTCCAAACTCTTAGTTATTGCTCTTGGGGGAAATGCTTTAACCCCCCACCACTTTGTTTCACAAAGTGGTGGGGGGGACGGATTTGAAGAGCAAGTTAAAAATGTAGAAAATACTTCAAAATTATTAGCAAAAGTAATAAAAAAAGGTTTTAAAGTAGTAATTACCCACGGCAATGGCCCCCAGGTAGGAAATATTCTGCTTCAACAGGAATATTCCAAAGATCAGGTTAGCCCTATGCCCTTATCAATTTGCGGTGCTCAAAGCCAGGGTCAAATTGGAACAATGTTGGTTGAGGCCCTGAATAATGAGCTAAAGCTGCAAAATCTAGCCCAAAACACTGTTTCATTAATCACTCACGTTTTGGTTGACCAAAAAGATCCTGCTTTCCAGAACCCAACCAAACCCATCGGTCCAATTTACACTCCAAATGAGATTAAAAAACTGAAAAAACAGGGTCAGGTATTTAAGGAAATTATGGTTGGAGCATTCCGAAGAGTAGTTCCCTCTCCCCTTCCCTTGAAAATCTTAGAATTAAAAGCTATAAAAGGTTTGTTGGAGAAAAATTTAATTCCGGTTGCTTGCGGCGGAGGAGGAATTCCCATAATTGCAGGTCAGGGGAAATTAAAATTAGTGGATGCAGTCATTGATAAAGACTTAGCCTCCCAGGCCTTGGCTAATGAAATAAAAGCCGACGCTTTAATTATTCTAACCGATGTTAAAAAGGCAGCTTTAAACTTTGGAAAGCCGAACCAGGAATGGTTGAATAAACTAACTCTGCAAGAAGCAAAACAATATCTAAAAGAAGGGCATTTCCTAAAAGGCTCCATGGGCCCAAAGGTTACAGCAGCAATAAAATTTATCGAAAATGGTGGTAAAAAAGCTGTAATTGCTCACCTTAAAGATTTGATGCCGGCCCTGAAAGGAAAAGCCGGAACAACTATAATTCAAAATTCAAAAATCAATATAAACAAGACCTCCGGGAAGCCATCCCGGCGGTGCCGGGATGGCTTCCCGGAGTAAAATTTTAAATTTAAGATGCAATCACTAAAAGGAAAACACCTAACTACTGTTCAAGATTTTTCCGCCGAAGAGATTTGGCAGATTTTTGAACTGGCTAAAGAATTAAAGAAAAAACAAAAAGGGAGCAAATCTCACGAACTGTTAAAGGGCAAGAGTTTGGCGATGATTTTTCAAAAGCCGTCTACCAGAACCCGGCTCTCCTTTGAGGTAGCAATGACCCAGTTAGGAGGACATGCTCTCTTTCTACCTACTTCTGACCTGCAATTAGGCCGGGGGGAAACAATTGCCGATACGGCCAGGGTTCTTTCGAGATACGTACAAGGCATTATGGCTCGAGTTTACGGTCACCAGGATATAATTATGATGTCTCAAAATTCTACCATCCCGGTAATAAACGGTCTTTCTGATAAATTTCATCCCTGCCAGGCCCTGACCGATCTTTTTACCATCTGGGAAAAAAGAGGAAACTTGAAAGATTTAACCCTGACCTTTGTCGGTGACGGAGACAATAATGTTACCAATTCTCTTCTGCTTTTATCCGCCAGGCTGGGAGTGAACTTTAAAGTTGGCTGTCCTGAAAATTATAAAGTAAAGCCGGAAATTATGGATCTGGCCAAAGAGGATGCGGAAAAGAAAGGAGTTAAAATAGAAGTGTCTTGTGACCCAAAAGAGGCAGTTAAAAATGCTGACGTGGTTTATACCGATGTCTGGGTCAGCATGGGAAAGGAAGATCAGGAAGAAAGAATCAAAAACCTCTCCCCTTTTCAGGTCAATAAAAAACTGCTATCTTATACTGGGAAAGAGAGCTGGGTTATGCATTGCCTTCCCGCCCACCGAGGAGAGGAGATCACGAATGAGGTAATGGATGGCCCTTATTCCATAATCCTGGATCAAGCTGAAAACAGATTACACGTCCAAAAAGCCATCTTAAGTTTGCTGATGTAAACCTAATCCTAATCTACGAATTCTATCCGAATTCTCCCAATATTAACGAACAATTAGTAGGATTCGAAGCATTCGGATAAATTCGGATTATTGGGATTATATTTTTATGAAGAAAGATATACATCCTAAATATTTTGAAAAAGCCAGGGTTCGCTGCGCCTGCGGGAATAGTTTTACGGTTGGCTCAACCAAAGAGGAAATAGAAATAGAAATCTGTTCTAAATGCCATCCTTTTTATACCGGAAAAGAAAAAATAGTTGATGCGATGGGAAGAGTGGAAAGATTTAGAAAAAGGTTGGCAAAAAAGACAGAAATGGCAAAAAAGAAAAAGAAGAAATAAATCAACGAATGTGCGAATTTTTTACAAATATACGAATACGAATTTTGTCATATTTTATTTGGAAATTCGTACTGATTTGTAAATTCGTTGATGCTTAAGCACGATTATGGCAACTCTAGAAGAAATAAAACGAGAATACGAAGATATTTTATCTCAACTCAGTGATCCTGGGTTGATTTCTAACTGGGAAAAACTTGAAAAGCTTTCTAAGAAAAAAAATTATTTTGAAAAGTTGATTGAAAAAGAAGAAGAAATCAAAGAAATAAAAAATCAAATTGAAGAAAATAAAGAAATCCTCTCTGCGGAAAAAGATCCAGAATTATTGTCATTGGCCGAGACCGAAAGCGAAACTTTGTATGATAGAAAAATAAAGGCTGAACAAGATTTAGAAAATTTATTAAAGGAAGCTTCTCCCCAAAACTTAAAGAAAGAAGAAACTGCTTCGGTAATTGTTGAAATTAGAGCCGGCGTAGGAGGAGAAGAAGCCTCTCTGTTCTGCGGGGATATATTTAGAATGTATTCTAAATATGCCAACCTACAACATTGGAGTCAAAAAATTTTAAATTCCCATCCTACCGGCTTGGGAGGATTTAAAGAAATAATTTTTGAGTTAAATCCCCTACCACAAAGCAAAAGTAAAAACGTTTATTCAAAAATGAAATACGAAGCCGGAGTTCATCGGGTTCAAAGAATTCCCATTACCGAAAAAGGAGGAAGAATTCATACCTCGACCGTAACGGTTGCGATTTTACCAAAACCAAAAAAAACTCAGATTAAAATTAAGTCCGATGATTTAAAAATCGATTTTTATCGAGCTTCCGGCCCCGGAGGACAGTATGTAAACCGGAGAGAAACGGCAGTAAGAATTACCCATCTGCCAACAGGAATAGTGGTTACTTCTCAAACTGAAAGAAATCAACTGCAAAATAAAGAAAATGCCTTGAGCATTTTGGAGGCAAGAATTTTGGAGAAAAAAGAAACAGAGGAAATAGTAAAAGCGAGCCTGAAAAGAAAAACCCAGATTGGCTGGGCAAAAAGAGCAGAAAAAATCAGAACTTATAATTTCCCTCAAGATAGAGTAACCGACCACCGAATTAAAAAAAGCTGGCATCACATTGAAGAAATTATGTCCGGAAACTTAGATTCAATCATTAAAACTCTCGAAAAAAAATTAGAGTAATTTAAGTCCGTTAATTGCAGTAACTGTGTAAGATAGGCAACTGTGCAAGGTAGAACCTTGCACAGTTGTTTGTTCTTCAAAGTAAACGGGTCAAAAAATACACGGGTGACACCCGGGTATTTTTATCCTGTATATTTTTATTTGGCTTTTTCCAACTCTTTAATATCTGCTTCGTAATTTTTAGCAATGTTAAGGACTGAACGACCGTAAAATTCTTCCCATTTAGACCACGTATAACCGGAAAAGTATCTCATTACTGCCTTAAATTTATTTTGGATTCCTCCCAAATCTTTCAAATAAATCCCAGCAGCCAGGAAAGCGTCTTTGATATTCCAGGGGTCGGCAGGCCTTCCGGTTACTTCCGAAACTTTAGCTCTGTACAATACCCAGGTAGAAGGAATAAACTGAGCAGGCCCCATAGCTCCTCCCCAGCCAATACTCATTGGACAGGAAACTGGAGTATTGTAAGGATCACGGCCTAACTCTTTGGTTATTGCCAAAAAATGAGAAATATTGTCTCGACCGGGATTCATGGTCCGGGGCTGTTTTGCTCCACTTTTAATTCGAACCCCTTCGCCGGTTTTTAAATTGGTTAAAAAACACTCTCCGACGTTTTTTCCGATATTTGATTCCTGGGTTAGAACTGCTAATAAGAGAGCGGGTCGAATTCCGGTTTGAGCTGAAACAAACTTAGCAATCTCATAAGCCTCTCCAAAAGTAGGAGCTTCGGGCACCCCGATTAATTCAAAAATCCGCGACCGAATAGTTTCAACCCTTGTTTCGGTTTCTTTTTTTTCTGCGAGATATTTCTGGTATTCTGCCTCCGTCAACTTTAAAAAATATTCTCTTTCGCTTTTGATCCCCTCATTTTCTTTCTTTTGAAGAGTTTGAATAATCACTAAATTTTCTAAACCTTGCTTTTCTTCGTCTAAAGCCTGTTTTTGAGATTCAAGATAAGATTTCATTTCTTTAATGTTCTCTAGAAGTTCTGCATTTTTAGCAGATAATTGTTCAAGGGCCACTAAATTATCAAAGAAATCAGAAAGCCGCTCTTCGGCTAAAAAAATTTCCACTATTGACTTCTGGTCCTCCTCGTAAATCGTTCTTAAAATAAATATTAATTTTTCACAAGATTGGCTAATTTTTAACGAAGTCTTTTCAATAGAATTTTCGGTATCTTTAATTTGAAGACTGAGATCTTTAATTACTAAATTTGATTGATAAATTTGATAAGCCAAATTCGTTATTTTATTATTCAGAATATAAATCTGATTTTGGAGGGTTTTCTTTTCCTGCTCGGTCTTGGTAATATCTTTTTCAACTTGAATACTTTTTTCTTCAAAGTATCTCTGGCATTCCCCTAAAAGCTCCCGGCATTCTGAGGGAGAAAGATCCTGACATTTTTTGTCAATTTCTTCAACCGATTCGCAAATTTCTAGCCCCCCACCAAAATTTTGGTGGGGGGCGGCTCCAATTTTAAAACCCGGCAAAAAAAAAGCCGAGATTAAAACAGATAACAAAATTAGTTTTAAAATACGAAGAAACATTAAGCGAGACAACAAGTCTCAAGATAGCTTTAAGATTTCGTTGCCGAGTGATTATTCTTCTTTTTTTTCTTCCATCCTCTCCTCCGGCTTTCCTCCTTCCACTTTCTCCACTTTCTCTACTTTTTCTTCGATTGGCTTTTGCAGCTCTTCCTCCACCCTTTCCGGAGCCAAAACAGAAGCTATAACTTCATCGGGTTTTTTTAAAATTTCAATTTCTTTAGGTAGTTTTAAATCTTTAATTAAGATATTGTCTTCAAAGGTTTTTAAGCTTTCTACGCTAACTCTGATTTCTCTGGGCAAATCTTTAGGTAAAGCTTTTATCTCCAACTCCTGGATATTTTTAATCAAGGTTCCCTCTAAATCTTTTACAGCCCTTGATTCCCCTTCAAAAACCAAAGGAATCTTAGCTTCTATTTTTTCTTTAAGTTTGGGCTGATAAAAATCAACGTGCAAAAATTTTTCAGTCAAAGGATCTCTTTGAACTTCATGAATTAAAACCGGGACCTTTTCTCTTGCCCCTTCAACCTCAATGGAGATTAAGGAGCTAAATCCGGCCTCGGCAAAAATTTTCTCAAAACTTCGATAATCTAATTTCAGCAATTTATTTTTTATTTCCGGTCCGTAGAGAATCGCAATTAATTTGCCCCGCTTTCTCAGGACTTCTGATTTCTCATCTTTTTTTCTGATTTGAGTAGAAAGATTAAGCATATATTTTTTATTGATAAAGTTTCTCAATTAATCCCGAAGTATTGCTTACTCCCAGCCTTTGGAACAAAAGAGAGAATTTCTCTTCCAATTCTTCAGAAATTTTATCTTTATTTTTTTGAGGAATACTAAAAATTTCTTTTTTAAACGGTCCCAAGGCCTTTTTCCTGGTTTTATATATAAATTGTTCTTCGGTCTGTTCCGGTTTTTTCTCGAAAATTAACTCTCGGTTTAGAAAATTTATAATTTTCTTCTTAAGGTCTTCTGGGAAATAAGAAGAATCCAAAACTATATTTTGAAAAGCGGTAGCCAGATGAATCTCCACTGCTCCGGTCTCTGGAAATCTATCAAAATATTCTTCGGGGAGCGTGGAAGCACCATGCTGAACAGCCCCGGCCATTCCATATTTTCTGGCTTCTGAAGAAAGATTTTTAAGAGCCTCAAAATCAATATCCGCTTTTATTATTTCTCCGCCGGGTCCCACAATTCCTCCGTGAGTAGCTCCGGTCTGAACTGCAATTTTAATCAGGCCCGGCCTTACTCCAAATTTAGAAAGTTTCCGATTGTATCCTTCCATAAAAACCTGAATATCTTCAGAGGTACTATTTCTTCCTCCAATTTCTCCCACCTCCCCTCCCACCGAAATTGTAATGCCTTCTGGCTCCAGTTTTCTTATGTAGGAAGTAAGTTCAGCAGTCAGCTGACAATTATATTTTTGTTGAGATTCTAAATCTTTCTCTTCTAACCTAACTAAGGTCGAACCATCAATGTCAATGTTATAAACTCCAGAGTTTCGTGAATCTTTGATTAACTTTTTTAACGCTTCGATCTCTTCGTCTTTTTTTTGAGGATTAAAGAATTTTTCAGCTTTTGCCTGAAAATGATCTCCTTGAAAAAATAAATATCCTTTGAATCCTTCTTTAATGCCGGCAGCCATTACAACCGGAACGTACTCTGACATTGGTTGATTTGTGTAGTCAATTTCAGACCTGGCTAATTCAAAAATAAAGGCTCCTATTCTTTTTTTTATCACTTGCCTGAAAACAGCTCGGGCCGTATCAAAAGTTAAAGTCCTAATATTAATAGCCGGGACAGTAAAACCTGACCATTCGTTTCTTACTCTGGCTTCATACAATCTTTGCGATGACCCTGATTTTATTCCCTGAACCCGGGCCCTTTTTCTAATTTCTTTTTCCGCCTTTTCACTTTTATCAAACACTAATTGGTAAACTAATTTTTCAATATCATTTGCCATTTAACAGGGTGAATTAGTGAAAAAATACTTTAGCCGTTTTGTAAATATCCGGATTTACTTTTTTTTGACCCTTTATTTTTGACAATGGTATTAATAAAATTTTATTTCCTTTTAGAACCACCGCTTTTTGAAATTTTCTTTTTGCTACACAATCAACTGCCTTAATCCCTAACCTGGTTCCTAAAATCCTATCGAAAGCAGAAGGACTTCCTCCTCTTAAGACATGACCCAAAGAAACTACCCTTGTCTCAATTCCGGTTTTCCTTTCAACCAATTCGGCAATCCTATCTCCGATTCCTCCTAACCGCAAATGGCCAAAAAGATCGGTCTGACCGGTTTTAGAAACTAACTTTCCTTTAAATTTCGCCCCCTCTGAAACCACAATAATACTAAATCTTTTCCCCTTTTTTCTTCTTTCTCTAATGGTCTGACAAACCTTTTCTATATCAATCGGAGTCTCCGGAATTAAAATATAGTCTGCTCCTCCAGCCAAACCGGCATAAGTAGCAATCCAACCAAAACGTCTGCCCATTACTTCCAGAATTATCGCCCGGTGATGAGATTCGGCGGTAGAATGAAGTCTATCAATAGCTTCGGTTGCTATTTGAACCGCAGTCCAGAACCCAATACAGAAATCAGTCCCCCTTATATCATTGTCAACGGTTTTAGGAATAGCAATAATCGGAAAATTCTTGGGAAGTTTTCGTCCTATCCCCAGGGTATCATCTCCGCCAATGACAATTAAAGCACTCAATTTCAATTTCTTAAAACTCTCAACTATTTTTCTCATCCCATTCTTAATCTTCAAAGGATTACATCGACTAGATCCCAAAATAGTTCCTCCCCTATCCAAAATTCCCCTGACATCCTCCTCTTTTAATTCTTTAGTATTGATTTTTTCAACTAAACCATCCCAGCCATCTTTGATTCCGACTATTTCAAATCCTAATTGTTTTCCTTTCTTAAATATTGCCCTGATTGCCGCATTCAAACCCGGACAATCTCCTCCCCCGGTCAAAACTCCTACT
>Ga0210017_1001450_pt1 | contig 20607 bp, 26 predicted proteins | sample CryGeyCG2014_020_FD_183966 | JGI IMG/M metagenome (GOLD analysis project Ga0210017, IMG submission 183966) | Groundwater microbial communities from aquifer - Crystal Geyser CG08_land_8/20/14_0.20 (SPAdes) (version 2) | ecosystem: Environmental > Aquatic > Deep subsurface > Groundwater | place... | reverse complement strand
AGAAAAATGCCTGCTCATAGGGTAGTGGGTATGGTTAATTGGTGGTGATTTGAATGGTAACTAAATTAAAGAAAAGAGGAAATTATTTTAGGAAACTACAATTTTAAATGATAACAAAAACATTTAAACGTATCATTGCTTAATTAAGTAATGTGATTTAATGCCAAAAAAAGATGAAATAAAAGTTAATATTCTTGAGCACGAAATGGTTCCAAAACATAAGATACTAAACGAAGAGGAAAAAAAGGAACTATTAGAAAAATATAAAATAAAAATAAAAGATCTTCCTAGAATAAGTATAAAAGACCCTGCCATTATGGCTATAGAGGGGAAAATTAAAGATGTGATAGAAATAACCAGAGAAAGTTCAACTGCTGGAGAAACAAGGTATTACAGAGTTGTTGTATCTAATAAATAAATTTTGAGCCTTCTTACCCCTTATTTTACTCTAAATCTTGGTTAATTTCACTCTGTTCGATAATTCATTCCAACTATACCCTTTCAAAAGATAGATAGGATTCTAATAATAATTCTAGTTAGCGGGGGTGAACCCGCTTCATGATGACATTCAAAAGAGAAAAGATGCGAAGGCTTAATTTGGGATCAACTTATGATCAACATATTATCCCAATATTTCATGCATCCTGCGGGGGAAATAAAACTTGCCCTCTACTGAAAACACTCATGACTAGTCATTGCATGAATGATTGCAAATTTTGCCCATTTAGAGCAGAAAGGAATGTTAAACGTGATAGTTGGGAACCAAAAGAACTTGCCAATATTGCCATAAAACTTTGGGGAATGGGGAAGATTCATGGGGTTTTTCTCTCTTCTTCTGTTCAAAAAGACCCAGATTCTACTTTTGAAAAACAATTGGAAGCAGTGCAAGAGATGCGTAAGATAGGTTTTAAAAAATATATTCATCTTAAAGTAATGCCAGGAACTTCCAGAGATTTAATCAAACAAAGCATTCAGATTGTAGACAGGGTTGGAATAAATATAGAATTTCCAACGAAAGAGCATTATGAAGATATGAAATTATTTCTTGACTTTAAGGAGGATATTCTCAAGAGATTGAGATGGATATCTGAAGAAGTTGAAAAGGCACAGAAAGAAGGCAAGTGTAAAGCAGGAATGGATTCACAAATGATTGTTGGAGCCAGTGATGAAACGGATAAAGAGATAATTAAAATTAGCGGATATATTTATCAAAAATTGAATGCCAAAAGGGTATATTATTCCAGTTTTGACCCTATTCACCAAACGCCTCTCGAGAAAAATAAGCCAAATCCTCCCCTGAGGCAAATCCGTTTATATCAGAGTTCATTCTTATTGAGAGATTATGGCTTCAAAAGCAATGATTTTGTTTTTGACGACAGCAATAGATTGAACTTACGGGAAGACCCCAAATTTAGTATGGCCAAAGAAAATGATTTGTTGGTTGATATTAATGAAGCTTCAAATAAAGAATTATTGAAGGTTCCTGGGATTGGATTAAAAACTGCTGAGAAAATAATAACTAAAAGGCCTTTTAAGGATATTTCCAGCCTCCGGCAGGCTGGAGTTATTGTCAAGAGGGCTGTTCCATTTATTGAATTGTCTGGAGCCAGGCAGAGTAGATTGAATAGATGGTTGAAATGATTCTCAAAGACGATGAAATGAAGGGAAAAGTTCTAGATAAATTAGCGAGATATAGATATTGGTGCGGAAGACACACGAGTATAGATAATCTACCTAAAGGATTCCCAAAACACATGAGAAAAGATGTAATGAGAATTATAAAGGAAATGAAAAGAGATGACCTAATAGTTTGAAAACCTACATCATATGGGGAGCAAGTTTCCCTTAACATTATGATGAAAGATGAAATCCAATCACTAATAGATAGGTTCTTACTCAGGAAATATAAGTAAATTTAAATATACTATAATAGTAATGATTTATATACTTAAAAGATAATTGAATGTTTATGAAAGAAGATTCAATACTAATAGAATTTTTTGGCGATAACCCATTGATTAGAATAGTAGATTATCTAATCGAAAAAAGGCCTTTCGACACAACCAAGGAAGAAATAATTCAGGAAACTGGGATATCAAGGATGTCTCTGTTTAAATATTGGAAAAAAATTGAGGGTTTTGAGTTAGTGAAAAAAACACGGGAAATAGGAAAAGCGACATTATTTGTCCTAAATGACGAAAATCCAATCGTTCAAAAATTACTTATCCTTGAGAGTGAATTAATAAAAAGGGCCATGAAAACTGATTCTAAAATGAAAAAAACGGTGATAAAATCCCAGGCTTGATCAACTTCAAAATCTGTGATAATTCTGAGGATTGTATCGGTATAGAAGTGTGCCCGACAAAAGCATTTTATTGGGATGAGAAAAATAAGAAATTGGCGATTGATGAATCCAGGTGTATTAACTGTGATAAGTGTGAGAAATCTTGTCCTGTTGGGGCGATAAGGTTTGCAAAAAACCAGAAAGAATATAAGAGTATAAAGAAAGAAATTAAAAAAGACCAAAGAAAGGCCTCTGACTTATTTGTAGATAGGTATGGGGCGGAGCCAGTGCACCCAGCCTTCTTAATAGACGAAAAAAAATTTGAAGTCCAGATACTCAGGTCAACAAAACTGGCTGCTGTTGAATTGTTCAATAATGATTCGATACAATGCTTATTTAATTCAATCCATATGAAAGAACTGCTTGAAGGCCTTGATATAAAATATCGGAAGATGGGAACTGAGAATGAAGAATTACTCAAGAGGTATAAAGTGAAAAAATTCCCGAGCCTGCTGTTCTTTAAGGATGAAAAATTAGTCGGTAAAATAGACGGGTATTATGATAAAAGTAATAAGAACGAGTTAATGAAAAAAATAAAAAGTATTACTCAGGCCTATTCCTAGATTTTTTACCTCTAGAACTAACAATAACTATATAGACAATTAAAACCAGAATAACTAGCCCAATAACAGTAGCTAGAGTAAAATTATAATCAGCAAGATTTTCTGGGAAATAAGTTGTGGATTTCATAGTTAAAAATAGTGATGTTAAATTTAAGTGATTGATGTTAATTTGTATATTAACTCAAAAAATCAATTATAAAGGTGAAAAATATGGGTTGCTGTTGCGGTTGTTGCGATAAAAACAAGAAAAAATCGAAAAAGGATGAAAAAAAAGAATCTGAAAAAGAAGATTAGTTCTCCTATAATTTTAAATACTTATTCTTCATATGTAGTCTGCACTATCTATAAAATTAAATAACCATGTAATAAATAATTGACCAAAGGAGATATTATGAAAGAGGAAAAATTAAATGAAGATGATGCTATTGATGATGATGCTATTGATGATGAATTAGAAGAAGACGAATGGGATGACGAAGAAGATATTAACGAATTTTAATGCACCTAACATCAACGGCTTAAACATCTTTTTGTTATAGGTTTTAAAATATCCTGTTCTTCCTGTGTAATTTTTTGCTTATTTTTTTCCAATTTTTTCTTCAAGCTTTTTAAGAACATTTTCAGGGCTATTTATTCCCCGCATAACAATATTCCCTTTATTGCTCATTGTGCCGATAACAATATCCCCATAATCTAACATTGTACCAAAAACCCCTTTTTTCATCTTTACATTTGAAACTAAATTCCAAGGTATGATATTTCTCTTTTTGGTTATTATTCCAGAAACTTCTTCTACATTATCTTCTTTGATAAAATATTTCCTGTCAATTCTTGTGTATTCAGGAAGCAGGAATAAGTAAACCACAGGAAAAGACAATAAATAGATTGCAAAATCTGAAAAAATATCTAGGGTATACAGAGAAAATACAATCAAGGCAAATATCATAAAAAAAATATACCCTACAAAAAAAGATCTTCTTGATCTTATCAGAACATCCTTTCTCATAATAATAATTTAACAATCAGACAAATTAAAGTTTACAAAAAAAAGAAAAAAAACTAAACTTTCTTTTCATATTTTTTTGCTAATTTAGCAACCGTTTCTTTTAACCCTAGCCCCAAAGCAATTGCAAGTCCTAATCCTACTGACGCAACTATTATTATTATTATTGCGTTGATCAAGAAATTTGGTATATTTGCAACGTCAAATGCTATTGATACCGCTATTATCATCACAAACAAAAAGATTATTTGTGACAGGGCATTTGAGTATTCTGTTTTCATTCCTTTTATGTGTTTTTGTATATATCTAGCAATCAAGTAAGCCACTAGTATTACTATTATTCCGCCGAGAAGACCCATTATAAATTGAAGCAGATCTTCAAAATATGTGCTTAAAACATTCACTCCCATTACTTCTACTGCTGCTGAAATAAATGCAAGATAAATTATCCATTTTATAATATTGGATAATAATTCAGTCAAATGCGGACCCTTTTCTAACTTGAAATAACTGTCAATTCTTAATTTTCTCATTATTTTATGTACTACTGCATATACTACTCGCCCTATTAACCAACCTAATAACAGAAGAACTAATGCCCCTAATAGGTTTGGAACCACAGCGATAAACGAATTTGCTAAATTTTCTAACGCAGAAAATTCTCCTATCATATTTATCTGATTAATCTTTGTTTGTTTGGAGTTTTAAGAATTTTGTGATTATTTGTTAGGAGTGAATATCACGAAGATTGGAAATCAAGAATATAATATTTCCAAATGAGATATGTCTCATTTTGCTGATAGCAAAATAGAGATTTCTAAGAAAATTCATCAAAATTTAATGTTTTCTATCTGAGACTCCTAAAGCCTTTCCGAATTCATTCTGAACTCTATTATCCCTTCTATTACCAGTACCAATCATAGGAACTCGTAACAGATTTATTCCTCCACTTAATCTTTAAGCCAAAACATTCCCTTACGCCGAGAGAGGGATTTGAACCCCCAAGCCACGAGGGCACAGGTTTTCCAGATTCGCCTTCTCATAGAGAATCCTGCGCAATACCTGGTTATGCGTTCGAGAATTTTAATCTCGGCAAAACTTTTCCCGGCAAATTAGATTTTTTGATTAAATTTGTCAATTTTTCTTTTTTAACTTTATGTTTAAAACCTATTGTTTCTGAAAATTTCTTCAGAGAGTCTATTTTTCTTATATCTAAAATATAATTAGTACTCCACTTCTTATTTTTTGGTTTATATTTATAAATTTTACCAGTTTCTATATTTAATGTATTTAGTGCCTTTTTAACTGATTCTAAACCCTCTTTATTTACTGTTTTAAGTCTAATGTACTTATTCCCTACATATGAATCTGAGTCAAACATAGCTCTTAACCATTCTACTATACATTTTTTATTATTAAATTTTGGTACTGTCCAGTTTTTTGATCCAAATGAACATAAAGATAATAGATCATTAACAACTATTTTTGAATTAATTCTTACTTCATAATGATTTTTCATTTTCTTAACAATCGGAGTTTTATTATATGCTCTCTTAAATGCAAAAATATAAGGTTTTATTAGTGAAATATGATCTGGAAAAAATCTAATTTCATGATGCATTTTATTTGAATAATTTTCTCTTCTTATAGAAACATTCCCATCCCCAGCCAAATAACCACAAATTCTCGCCTTTAAGAAGTCAATATTTTTAGTATATTTTATCCATTTTAATTCTTCATTGTGTTTTTTCTTCCATCTAGATAAAACATTTTTCGTATTTCTTTCCCTTATGTTCATATTAATACATTATAGATAGACTTAAATATTTACTTTACGTAGCACTACCGGGTTACGCGATCTCGGCTTGATTAAATATACTTTTTTGAAAAGTTTAACAATAAATCTATTCCCCCCACTATTATCCCCAATTCCCAACCAAACCCATTCATGAATATGATTAGAAACACAACCATGGGCTTAACCACATACCCTAATAATTTTTTAAGGTTTAAAAGATTAAACAAAACCTCAACAGCTATAAATATAGCTAGATACCATCCCAATCCTGAAATTTTAAAAAACATATCCGCAGCAAATAACAATAACTTAAGAATCAACCCAGTCAGATCAAATCCAAGAATAAAAAACAATACTTGAAAACTACTCCCTAATTCAAAAGGATCGATTAATGAAGTAACTATCAATAGTAAACCGAGGAGTTGCTTGAATATATTCATAAATATCACAACTATTTCTTCTAGTATTACTATTGGTTTTTTAGGGATTAAATGGTTGTTATTGCAATCTCAGGAAAACCCGGGGCTGGGACTTCTACTATTGCTAAAATGGTTGCTGAAAGACTGAATATAGAATATTTTTCTCCTGGGCAAAAATTTTTTAAGCCATTTGAAGAAAAAGATGATACCACTGAAGCTCTTGACTTTTGGAGAAATAAAAAAGGCAAAAGCAAAGGATTTCATGAAAAAATAGATGATTATCAAAGAGAATTAGCAAAAAAAGGAAACATTGTCATTTGCGGTAAATTGTCTGTCTGGGTCCTGAAAGATTTAGCTGACCTTAAAGTTTGGCTGGATTGTGATTTTGAAGAAAGAGTTAGAAGATCATCTAAAAGGGATAAAATTAATTTAAAGGAGACAAAAGAAAAACTTAAGAAAAGGGAAAAAATTGAAGAAAACGAATGGAAAAGAATATATGGCTTTGACAGAAATTCACAAAAAGAAATGGCTGATATTGTAATTGATACTGGTGTTAAAAACCCAGAAGAAATTGTTGAAGAAATTGTTGAAATGGTATTATAGATAATTTATTTTTGCATCTTCTGGAAATGAATTATAAATTTCATTCCCTTCATCTAATACTGAAATTCCATCTACAATAGTTAAATAACCAGTTTTTTCATAACTTGTGCCATTTTCTTGAAATATCACTGATAATCTACTGCCTTCGGTATATTTTCTATTTCCGATTTGAATCTGTCTAGGATCTCTATGTCCTAAAATTTGTAAAACCATAAAAATCACATCATACCTTGTTTTTCTCTGTATATAAACATTTCTATGTTTTAGTCACTATATTAAAGTGACATTTCTCAAAATCATCATTTCTTCCAAACAAACATATATCTCATAGGAACAATAGAGCTTAAATCAGATGAAAAACCACATATTTTACACAAATAACCAAGATTGATCTTTTTATTAAGCAAATTGGTTCCATAAATTTTTCTAAGTTTTCCTTCACAAATAGGGCATTTTTTTATTTCAATCATCTTTGGGGATTTCCTGGTTTTAGCTTTTATCTTAATTTCAGGGATTTTTAATGCAATCTTTTTTGTTCTTTTTGCAGAAAGCACAAATTCTGGATTATATTTTTTGAGCCTTTTGACAACAAGGTAACACAGCTCTTCTTGCGTATCAACTTTGCCTCTTTTTCTGACAATGTCCCTGATAACCTGAAAGACAAAATCATCTTTGGGGATTTTGCGATGAAGCATATATATCTAATTATTATAGGGATTCTAAGGCTTATGTTTTTATCTTCCCCAGAAATTCATCAATTTCCATTTCTTTGAAAGCGATAACAGGGCTTAGGATTGTTTGAAACTTTTCCCCATATTTTTTGATTATTTCAATCCCATCTTTTTCTAAGTTATTTCCAGCAACCAATGGCAAATCAGTTGGAATATCGTCTATGTCCTTCACTTTGATTTTCTTTAAAGTAACTCCATAGGACCAATTGTCAAGAATATCAATAGGAATGGTATAATAAACATTTGTGATGCATCCCCTCTTCATCATCAGCCAGCAAGCAACCAACCCCTCTTTAGAATTAACAAAACAATTTACTCCCCCCTGAGAGTTTAATGACATCCCGCCAGGGCCAGAAAACTTCTCAATAAAAATAAAACTTTCTTCATCTCTTACTTCAACAAATAATTCATTATCCGGATTAGACAAATCCACTTTTTTGCCGGTTACATCAATTATTATTTCACCCAATCTTGCAGCGAGTTCCTGGCTTGTAAAATCATGGCTGCCAGTTCTGCTGACCCTGACAGCAAATGTTTTTTCAGGGAGCAAAGTTTTACAATTTTCTTTTACAAAATTTTCTAAATTCTTGAGTTTTATTTTGACTGCTTTTGAGAATGACGCTATCCCAAAAACATGCGCTAGCAAGTCAGCAACTTCTTTCAGCTGTTCAGTTTCAATAAATATTCTTCCCCTTTCCCTTTTTACTTTAGCGTCTATTTCATTCCTCTTTATCCCATTTCTTATATTATCGGCTAGTTTTCCTTCTAACTGATTTCTAACAAATTCTGACTTCAGGAAGATTTCCGAGTATCTGACTATTATTATGTTATTCATTAATTTAATTAATCAGAATTGCTCTTTAAATATATAGGGCTTGATTTCTTCCCTGTAATGGATACTCTTAAATAAACTATTTTAACTTTAGAATCATTAACGATATTTATGATATCAAAATATCCGCTTCCGAATGGGGAGCAATTTGATGTTATTTTAATAACCGGGGATATCTATATAGACCATCCCCTATGCGGAACTGCAATAATAGCAAGAGTCCTAGAAAAAAACAGCTATTCCGTTGGTATAATTGAAACTCCCGACTGGAAGAAGGACAAAGACTTCAAAAAGCTTGGAAAACCGAAACTATTTTTTGGGATATCATCTGGCTCAATGGACAGCATGCTGGATAATTATACGCCCTTAAAGAAAAAGAGGTCATCGGATAGGTATAAGAAATATAAGTCAAAAAAACCGGACAGGGCTGTAATTGTTTATGCAAACATGGTAAGAAAAAACTTCAGTAAATCGCCAATTGTTATCGGGGGAATAGAAGCTTCTCTCAGAAGGTTCGTGCACTATGATTATTGGGACAATAGCCTAAGAAAGCCAATTCTTTTAGATGCAAGGGCTGAAATACTTGCTTATGGGAATGCCGAATACTCAATAGTTGAAATTGCAAAAAGATTTAGGAAGAAAATTCCCCTTGATGGCATAGACGGGACATGCATTGTCAGAAACGAAATACCAAAAGATTTTCAAACATTGCCTTCATTTGATGATATAAAGGATGACAAGAAAAAGTTTTGTGAAGCTCAACTAATGCTAAGCAATGAAATTAATCTTGCACAAAAAATTGGGGACAAATATATTCTGCAGCATAAGAGCCATGAATATACCCAGAAAGAACTGGATGAAATATACGAATTGGATTATTCAAGGGAAATTCCAGAGGAAGCTGGTTACTTCAAAGGTATGCAGTTTACTGTTGTTACGCATAGAGGCTGCATAGGCAGATGCAATTTCTGTTCAATATCACTTCACCAAGGCAATCACATAATTTCAAGATCTGAAGACTCCATCATAAACGAAATAAAGAAATTGACCAAACACAAGGACTTCATAGGATATATAGACGACTTGGGGGGGCCGTCAGCAAATATGTATGGGATGGATTGCAGGAAATGTAGTAATGAATGCATTGCTTGCGAAAATCTCAACAGAAGCCATTTGAAACTAATAACCCTGTTAAGGAAAGCCAGAAAAGTGAATGGAATCAAGAAAATTTTTGTCAGGTCTGGCATAAGATATGATATTGCTGTAGATTCTGAAGAATATATAAAAGAAATATCCGAGAACCACATATCAGGGTATTTAAAAATTGCTCCCGAGCACTGCAGTCCAGAAGTTTTAAAATTAATGAACAAATACTTCCCCAACAGACTGGAGAAATTTGTGGATTCTTTTAAAAAGATAAACAAAGATACAGGGCAGTATCTGAAATATTATTTTATTGCTGCCCATCCTGGAAGTTCTAAGAAAGAAAACAAGGAATTGAAAGAATTCATAGAAAGTTTCAAAGAAAATGCAATTATCCAGGTTTTCACACCAACACCAATGACTATGAGCACGTGCATGTATTATACTTCTATTGACCCGAAAACTGGCAAGGAAATATATGTTCCTTATACCTATCGTGAAAAGAAAGACCAAAAAAATGAGTTATATAAACCCTACTGATGATTAATATTCAGAGCCATAATTCAACGTGAGAATATTTTCAGCCTTATGAATAAGCAAGAGATTCATGACAGATGATTGATAAGTCATTCTATGAGGGTTGAAAAAAACGTGGGTTAAACTCCTGCAGGTTCTATAAAAACTTCTTTTAGAGTCATGATTTTCAGTTTTTGATATGAAAATTTCCTTAAAAATTTTTCTAACTGATAACTATTTATATATGTATTATATATTAACTATAGGTGATATATAATGTCTGATGTTACGACAGTTCAATTAGACAAGGATGTAGTCAAATCTCTGAAGGAAATAAAAGAATACCCAAGGGAAACATACAATGAAATTATAATGAAGGCCATAATCGTCTTCAAGAAAGTAAAATCTCTCAACCAATACGATGAATTCTTGCACAAAATACAGCAACCCAAAATGAAGGAACTATGGAATAACAAGGAAGATGAGGCATGGGAAAATGTATAAGCCGGGAGATATTGTATTAGCTAGAGTTCAATTTACTGATACTTTTGAAATCAAAATAAGACCGGCATTAGTTCTATTCGAAGAGTTTGATAATATTGTAGTCGCGGGCGTAACAAGTAATACAGAAATGAAAGGTATACCTCTAACAAAAAAAGAAGGTGCAGTTAAAGACAGTGTCATCAAGTTAAACTATATTTTCACCATTTCAAAGCAGATGATATCTAAATTTCTTTTTCATTTGTCTGCCGAAAAGAAAAAACAGGTTTATCATGAATTGATTAGCAAGTTATCTCCTGTGGATGATCCAGCAAAAGCTTAATAAATTCATCACTATAACTAATCCCATGAAAAACTGTTTTATTTTCAAGCCATGCAAAAGTGACAATTCGTTCAAATTAGTCCCTCAATGCAAAATCGAAAAAGATAGGCTAATCCAAAATATCCTTAAAGAATTCAATGGAAAAATCATTGCAGAAACAAGTTTTATAACAATAATAGAAATAGGAAAACCGAAAATAACCATCAGCAAAAAAGGAGAGATTATAGTCAGGGAAGTTGACCAAAAAGAAATAGAAGAGCTATCTAGCAGAATAATGCGATTGGTTTAATTATCTAAAATCTAAAAGTAGTTTATATGCATGAAAAAAAAATAGTTGGCCTTGTAGAGCCAGTTAAGATAATAGGGGAAAAAGAAATTGACGTTCTTGCAAAGTTTGACACCGGCGCCCAAAGGACTAGCATTGATAAAAAACTTTTTGATGAGCTTGGCTTGGAAAAAATAGGCAAAGTTAAAACTGTGAATGTTCATGGAAAATCAATAAGATCACTGACTGAATTTGAGATTGTGATAAAAGGGGAAAAATTTATGGTTGAAGCTAATGTTGCAGACAGATCAAAAGTAAAATTTAAAGTTCTAATAGGCAGAAATACAATATTTAATAATTTTGTAGTCGATATTACCAAATCACATAATTCGGCAAAAATTGGAGATTTAAATGAAAGCTTGCGTAATCGGGGGAAAAATTAAAGGAAAATCAACAATGAAAATTTTTCAGGCAATGAATGATTCTGGAAAGTTTGACCCTGTTTTATTTATCCCAACAGAAAGCATAACGCTTGGCGTGAAAGACGGAAAATCAAGTGTTACTTATAGGGATAAGGATCTTTCTGATTTTGATGTTATTGTCCCAAGAATAGGGGCTTCAAAAGCATGGTTTGCATGTCAGATGCTTAAAATGCTAGAAAATACTGGAGTTTATATCCCAATGAAATCTGAAACTCCACTGATTTCACACAATAAATTTTTGACATTGGAAGTTCTGAATAAAGCTGGCATACCTATTCCAGAGACTTACCTGACAATATCCCCAGCTGCGGCAAAAAGAGTAGTTGATGATAAAATTAAGCCCCCTTTGATTATGAAGCTTCTTGGGGGAACTCAAGGCAAAGGCGTGATGTTTGCAAAAGATAAAAGCAGTGCGGATGGGATTATTGATACCTTGAATGTGCTTAACCAAAGCTTGTTTATAGAAAAATACATTAAAAATCCTGGAGAAGACATAAGGGCAATTGTTCTTGGAGACGAGGTGATAACGTCAGCTAAAAGAATAGCTAAAAAAGGCGATATAAGATCTAACCTAGGCTCTGGTGGGAAATACCATAGCTATCGTGCTAATTCAGAACTTGCTGATATAGCAGTAAAATCAGCAAAAGCAGTAGGTTCTGAGATATGCGGAGTTGATATAATACAAGGAAAAAAAGGGCCGATTGTTGTAGAAGTAAATATAGCTTTTGGATTGAAAATTTGTGAAACAACTGGAGTGGATATAGCAAAGCAAATAACACATTATGTTTCTGAAAGAGGATTAGAAGGAAAGAATATAAAGAAGTTAAGCTATTTTTTCGAGAAAGAATTGGAAAAAATTCCAAAAATGTTTAAGGATATTGTAAAAGGAAAAGAAGATTAGGATTCAATTTTTGCACAGTTTCAAAAAATTATCGAATATTATTTTACCATCTTTTGTCATTTCTGGATGAAATTGGACCCCAAAATGTGGTTTAGTTCTATGCTGAACCATCTCACAATCACAATCATTTGAATTAGCTAAATTTTCAAAAATGTTTGGAAGAATCCCGCCGGCAAAGCTATGGCCTTTGTAAAGGAAAAAATTGCCTTTGTCAATCAACGGATTGTCTTTTATTATCCTAACATAATGATAACCTTGGGACCTCCACTTCATTTTGAAAAGATGCCCATTATAAAATTCTATCAGAAATTCATGCCCATAGCATATGCCAAGAATAGGCTTATTGTTTAAATTTCGGATTACTTTGTAATTAAAATCCCTCTTTTTTTGTATTTCTTGGTCATTCCCGCCAGTTAATATCGCGCCATCTATAAGATCAAAGTTTATTTTTTTTATGTCGGCTTTTAAGGGGTCTGCGCTTATTATTGTTATTTTTTTTCCTTTCAAATAATCCACTATTTCTTTGTAATGCTTGCTTTTATTATCGACTATCAGGATATTTAACGGCCTTCCCATAAAAATCACTCAGACTAATATTAGAATGTAAAGTTAAAAAATAAAATGAAAAATTAAGTTCTTTTTAATTTTGGCAAGTTAAATCTATTTGTAAGATAAAGTGCCCATAATAATTCTGATTTATCTGCATCTTTAACTTCGTAGCCGAGAAGTCCCCTTAAATAAATGGAAATGAAAGGCGTTATTCATAATAATTACTGCAGAAAGTTCTTACTATAAAAGGGGTGGCCATAAGTCTGCTATTGGCGTTTTTGTTAGTCAAGATGACTTGGATGATTTTTTTAATTAATTTTTAGCTTCTTTTTAGTTAAAATAACAATTATTATACCTATTTTTCTTAATTCATTGCAACTATACCCTTTACAAAGGTAGGTATACTTTCATTGTTATTTGATAATAGGTGATAAATGTGAATGTGACCTAAAAATACATAGAAACTACAATTCAGCAAAACTTATACTCAAAATTGGGATAGGGAAGGAACTTCCCGAATATACGCCTGTGGAGATTAGGCCTCTACTTGGCAACGAGCAAGTCATGGTCGAAGAAACAGAAAGCCACCTTCGATAGATGATGGTAGTTCACTTACTCAAATTTCACAACTAGCACAACCGCCACTTTTGCTAACAAGATTGGCAACATCATCTTTTCTCGCAGTTTTTGTGGTTAGTATTTGATATTTTCTGCTTCCATCCCTGTAGACAGTTAGCCCTTTGCATTTTAGCTTGTATGCCAGCCAATATGCATTTTCTATGTCTTGTGGATTTGCATGATTTGGGAAGTTGATTGTTTTGGATACAGCGTTGTCGGTGTATTTTTGGAAAGCTGCCTGCATTCTTACATGCCATTCAGGGGAGATGTCATGGGCAGTAACAAAAATTTTTCTAATCTCTTCCGGAATTTCCTTGATATCTTGGATGGACGAACTCTGTGCAATTTTTTTCATCAATTCTTCATCATATATCCCAGCCATTATAGCCTTAGCTTCAAATTCAGGATCAACATAAATTAGGTTAGATCCAATTGTTTCTTGAACATTTCTGATATAAGATATTGCAAACAATGGTTCGCAACCTTGAGAGCACCCAGCAATAACACCAATTGTTCCTGTAGGTGCAATTGTAGTGACAGTTGCATTCCTCATGTGTTGATATTCTTTTTTCTTCCAGACACTTCCTTCAAACACTTCAAATGACCCTCTTTCCTTTCCCATTTCCTCACTCATCTTCCTTGCTTCATCTGTGATAAACTTCATAATTTTTTCAGCGGTCTTAACACCATCTTCTGAGTTGTAGGGTATTCCCAATTTTACAAGCATATCAGCAAATCCCATCACACCTAACCCAATTTTTCTTGTCTTCCTGTTCATTAAATTAAGCTCTTTGAGTGGGAATTTGTTTATTTCAATTACATCATCAAGGAATCTGAGGGACATTCTGACTATATGTCTAAGTTTATCCCAATCTATTTTTTCATCAGTTACCATTTTTCTAAGATTGATTGAACCTAAGTTGCAGGATTCATACGGAAGCAGAGGCTGCTCACCACATGGGTTAGTTGATTCAATTTGCCCGAGTTCCGGGGTTGGGTTGGCTTTATTTATGGTATCCATAAACAAAACACCAGGCTCTCCATTCTTCCATGCCATTGTAATTATAAGGTTCCAGATTGCACGTGCCATAATCTTTTTTACTGGCTTGCCATATCTGGGATTAATCAATTCAAAGTCCTTGTTATCTTCGACTGCTTTCATAAACTTATCATTTAAAGCAACAGAAATGTTGAAGTTATTCAGAGCACCTTCCGTCTCCTTGCATACAATAAAGTCAAGAATATCAGGATGGTCAATCCTTAAAATACCCATGTTCGCACCCCGTCTTTTTCCACCTTGTTTAATTATCTCTGTGCAGGAGTTAAACGCTTTCATAAATGAAATAGGGCCAGAAGCAACACCACTTGCCTTTTTTACTATATCCCCAGAAGGCCTTAGGTGGTTGAAAGTGAATCCAGTTCCGCCACCACTTTGGTGTATTATTGCCATATTTTTAATTGCCTCGAAAATGTCAGCAATAGAATCTTCAACTGGCAAAACAAAACATGCAGATAAAGACAAGTCAGTCCCTGTTCCTGCATTCATTAATGTTGGTGAATTTGGCAAGAACTCAAAGGTACTCATCATCCTGAAAAATTCTTTTTCTATTTCCTCTCTCTCCTTTTCAGGGACCTGGAATTTTTTTTCTGCCAATGCCACAGCTTTTGCAACACGTTCAAACATTTGCCTAGGCGTCTCAATTATATTCCCATTTTCATCCCTTCTCAGGTATCTCTTCTGAAGAACTGTTATTGCATTCAATGACAATTTAAGGTCGTCTTCTATTCCCAACAAAGATTTAGTCTTTCTAATTTCCGCCCTTTTTTGACGGTATAAAATATAACACTTTGCAGTCCTTGCATGACCCTCTTCTATTAAAACTTTTTCAACTGCATCTTGGACATTCTCAACAGTTGGTATTTCACCAGCAGGTGTAGTCTCTTTCACACCTTCCACAACTTTATAAGAAAGGTCTTCAGCCAGTTTCTTGTCTTTACCCCCAAGAGTTTGTGCAGCCTTCCAGATAGCGTTTGCAACCTTTTCCCTATCAAAATCAACAATTCTCCCATCTCTTTTTTTAATTTTTGTCAAATTTTTTATAGGCATAACCATCACCTCAAATATCGCAGATAGTGCATCCACCAGCATAACCCGAGTCAACAATAATCGGTTTTTTTCCAATTAATGATTGGCTTTTCTTATTAGAATTTTTAATGATTTGAAAATCTCTGCTCCCATCTCTATATACAGTAATACCTTTACAGCCAAGCTCATAAGCAAGTTTGTATGCATTTTCTATGTCTTGTGGATTTGCATGATTTGGGAAGTTGATTGTTTTGGATACAGCGTTGTCGGTGTATTTTTGGAAAGCTGCCTGCATTCTTACATGCCATTCAGGGGAGATGTCATGGGCAGTAACAAATACCATTTTAACACTTTCTGGCAACCCATTGATATCTTTAACTGAACCTTTGGAAAGAATTTCTTCCATCAATTCATCAGAGTAAAATCCACCTTGAATAGAAATTGTCTCAAATAATGGGTTAGTTTCAATCAAATTTTGCCCAAGAGTGTTAATAACATTCCTTATATAAGATATTGCAAATAACGGCTCTATACTTGAAGAACAACTTGAAATTATACTTATATTACTTGTCGGGGCAATTGTTGTCAATGTTGCATTTCTCATATGTTTGTGTCCTTTTTTATCCCAAATACTCCCTTTAAAGTTTGAAAATGAGCCTCTTTCTTTACCCATTTTTTCACTAGTTTTTACTGCTTCATCTCTAATGAACTTCATGATTTTTTTCGCGAGATTCTCAGCTTCTTCTGAATCGTACTTTATTGCTAACTCTATCAGCATATCAGCAAATCCCATCACACCTAACCCAATTTTACGATTAGATTTAGTTACTCTTTCAATTTCCTTAATCGGATATTTGTTTATGTCAATAATGTTATCCAGAAAATGAACAGCTTTTCTCGTAGTTTCTTCTAATTTTCCCCAATCTATTTTAACAGTTCCGTTATTTCTTTGCAGCATTTTTGAAAGATTGATTGACCCTAGATTGCAAGACTCATAAGGAAGCAAAGGCTGCTCACCACAGGGGTTAGTTGATTCAATTTCACCAGCATTTGGAGTGGGGTTATATTTGTTAATTGTATCAATGAATATTACACCAGGCTCTCCGTTCTTCCATGCCATTGTTATTATTAAATTCCAAATAGCACGAGCCTTCATTTTTTTCAGATTCTTTTTATCTCTTGGGTTTACTAGTTCGTATTCTTCATCATTATTAACAGCTTTCATAAATTTGTCAGTAATTCCCACAGAAAGATTGAATGTACTTAGCACACCTTCTTTTTCTTTAGCCATAATAAAGTCTAAGATATCAGGGTGATCTACTCTAAGAATGCCCATATTTGTACTATATCTTTTTCCACCTTGTTTTATTCCTGAAAGTGCGGAGTTGAACGCATTAATAAAAAACAATGGGCCTGCAGCTATTCCACCAGTTGATTGAACAACATCTTCCCTTGGTCTGAGCTTAGAAAAGCTATAACCCGTTCCCCCACCTGATTTCTGAACAAGCGCGGCATCCCTTAATGTCCCGAATATACCTTCAACCGAATCTTCAATTGGCAGGACAAAACATGCAGACAATTGCCCAAGCTTTGTTCCAGCGTTCATGAGTGTTGGTGAATTAGGAAGAAATTCAAGATTAAGCATCATGTCAAGAAATTCTTTTTCTGTTTTTTTTATTTCATCACTAGATTTTTCATATAATTTATCTCCTTGGGCTATTGCTTTGGCAACACGCTCAAATGCTTGGCGCGGTGTTTCAATTGTCTCACCATATTCGTTCTTTCTTAAGTAGCGTTTTTTCATGACAACTAATGCGTTAAGTGATAATCCCATATCATCTTCAACACCAAGAATATTTTTAGCTCTTCTGAATTCTACTCTTTTCTGATGCAACAAGATAAAAGCTTTTGCTGTTTTTGCATGCCCATTTTCTATCAAAACTTTCTCTATTGTATTCAAGATAATTTCTTTTGTTGGTATTTCTTTGGGGTTGAGATTTTTTTTTAGAAGTTCTACTACCTGATCAGTAAGTTTTTCAGTGAGTCCTTTATTGGTTCCACCAACTGTCTCAACTGCTTTCCAAATACTTTCAGTAATTTTACTCTTGTTAAATTTAATGATGCTGCCATCATCGTCCTTAACACTAGCTATTTCCTTGACTACTATTACAACCCCCTCGTTAAATTATTGCATCGAGTATCATAATAACTCCTTAGAAAGGAAATACTTCTTTGCAAATAATATTACAGGATTTGGAATTTTGATTTAAAATTAATTTATTGGATGAAACATACAATTGAGTTACTATCGGTTAATAGGAATTATTTTTCTTCTTTTGTTAAAAAATAAATATAAAAAGTTAAAAATGGAATAGTATATATGCAATTTGTGATGCCTCTTTATCAAATGACTCATGAATTGGGTCAATAACATCAAGTTTTGATATTTACCTTCAGGCCGGTGTTATTGGTTTATTTGCCGTTGGTTACGGTATAGCTTACGGTTTGGGAAAATTAAGAGACACAATTTACAGAAAAAGGACTGATGATATTTCCAGGTCAAGAGAAAAATAAGGTATTTATATTTGTTTTTTTAAAAAATAATTAGGTGTTATAATATATGACTGGGGATATAGATTTTCAACTTACTAGATATACTAGATATAATGGAGGACTTCGAGCTCGATATCGTGAAGCTTTTTCAAAAGCTTTAGAAGAGAGATTAGGACAATTATCACAAGAGGGACCAATTACTAAACAAGAAATTGTTAGACGAGCTTCGAATGAACTTTTACGTTACGAGTGTGGAAAACGTGTAATAGGTGGTTCGATGACCCAAGAACAAGTAGAAGGATATATGATTAAATAATTACTTCAGCACCTCTCCAGTCTTACTATACCAAAGATAAAGGTCCATTTCACTTGGAAGAACCTTCATTTCTTTTGCAAGTTCAATTATAATTTTCTCAATTTCCTTGTATTTTTTTGGTGTAAGACTTTTAGGAATTTCACCAATAAGCTTATAATCATTCAAAACACGAAGAATATGCCTGTCAAGTATAGCAATATTATGATAACCAACATTTCTGAGAAAGTGGCTTGCTTCTTTATACCCTATACCTTTGATGCTCTTGACCAGCCATTCCCTTGACTCACTCTCAGAATTGAATCTAGTAATGATTTCCTTGATTTCTAAATATTTTCTTGCTTCTACTATGAACTCAGCTCTCTTCTGGTAAAACCTATGACCCATTCTTTTAAGAGCTTCAGTTAATTTCTCTTGTGACATTTGCTGGAAGTCATTCATTCTTGACAAATAATTCTGAATCTCAATTCCTTTTTTTGCTGAAGAATTTGCAGTAAGTAAACAGAAACAGAGCTCATTAAACCATGAATTATTGTCTTCTTGGTTTTTTTGTTGGAATTCCTTTAATCTTTGTTTAACTGTTTCTCTTACTTTTTCATTATTCTGAAAACTTTTTACAATATTTTTCAATTCTTGTTTGCCCATAGAATTAATTGTATCAGAATAAATTTATCTCAATTCTTTTCTATTTCTTCTAATACCAAGCTTTCTTTTCAATCTTTTGACCTTAACAGATAAAATGAGTATACATAAAACAAGTACGGCAAAAAAGATCTTTACAAGTGTGTCATAATTTTCTTTTATAAATTTAAAATTCCAATCGATTGACCATTTGAACAATGGATTTCCCATTTTATTTTTGATATCTTGATAAACATCATTTGTTTCTTCAGCCAAAACTAAAGTTTGTATAGCAAGAACACCATCTACTCTAGATTCATCTTTCGCAGCACGATAAATATTATAGTAAGAATTTTCAAGAAATATAGTCCCTATAAGATCTTGGGTTATAATTTCCTGTTCATTGAAATCTGAGTATATTTCATTCATATCCTTATTGTCATAACTTGATCCAACCTTTACTCTTATCTTAGCAGAGATTGCATCATATATTGCTGTAATATACCACCCCTGTTCCAATTCAGATTTCGCTGCTTCAAGATACCATTCACTGTCCTCTATTCCTTCATAACCCATGGATTTTTCAAGAAGGATTTGGTTTTCAGCTTCTTTCACAAGGCTTTCAGCTTGTTCTTTAAACAATTCCAAACAATCAGTTCCAGCAGAATGGTATACTGGCTTTTCCAAAAAGCTCTTTGATATTTTAATCCATTCTTTTGCTGTATTGATTTTGTAAAATACTTCTATTGGTGTATCTTCATCTAAATTTATTGATTTTACCCTGTTTTCGGCATAAGTTATTCTATGTCTTGCTGCAACAGCCCATTCAAAATTATCAGGATCACAGATTATCTTATCTGTCTTTATTGAGACTTCTTGTTTTGCCTGTTTTATATTACTTTCTATTTCTTCAACAGATTCTTCTAAGTATTTTATTTGATTATCTGACGAATAATAATTGATTAAATCGTCAACAACATTGCTAGTTATAGCTGATTTGAATGCTTCATTTGCAGATGAATATGCATAACCTTGCCCTTCAATTTCTTTTGCATTTTTAAGATAATCTTCAGATAATACCATTAAATCATTCAAGACCAATTTAATATCTTCAGGGAGGTTGGAATTATCTACTTTATTTAAGATATCATTATATTTACTTTCTGCCACTTTTAAGTCATCTTTTACTATCAAAGAAAAGTCATTATAATTATTGATTGGGGATTCAAATTTTGGTAAAATTACATTTTCAACAAGCCCTATATTTTTTTCATTACTTTCAGGTATCTCTCCAAATGCATATTCCATTACTTCTTTGATATCAGATACTTCATAAATATCCATTCCCCAATTGTCTTTTGCATATTCAATAACATTAACCTCAATAGGCTCTATACTTTCGATATACCACCCAGGTTGTGGCTGTTTAATTTTTTTCACATAC
>Ga0210017_1001444_pt1 | contig 20652 bp, 15 predicted proteins | sample CryGeyCG2014_020_FD_183966 | JGI IMG/M metagenome (GOLD analysis project Ga0210017, IMG submission 183966) | Groundwater microbial communities from aquifer - Crystal Geyser CG08_land_8/20/14_0.20 (SPAdes) (version 2) | ecosystem: Environmental > Aquatic > Deep subsurface > Groundwater | place... | reverse complement strand
GAGTTCTTCAAGGAGAACGTGAGGGGTCGCGAAGTGCGGCTGGTCGGGAATGGGGGAAAAATCAAAATCAGCTAAAGAGCTGGTGCAGCACAAGGCACCCCAGCCATTTTTTGAAAATCATGATGTGGCCCAAATTTGTACTTGTTAAGAAATTCAGATGATCGCCTCGAGTTCCGGCTCAGACTGAAACACAAAACCAGCCTGGTTCTCCTGCGCCCACCAAGGCATCGCCCGGTAGTGCAGCACGTAGCCCTCGAACGTCACGCGGCACGTCAGGTAAGTCGAAACATTCGTCGTCGCGGCCGCTGCTTGTACTAGAGCATCAGCGGGGACGACCACCAAGAGGTTGTCGCTCACCCTCCGCCAAGTCCTCGAGCGCAGGTAGGCCAGCACCTCCGCGGGCGAGTAGAGCCAGCCCGAAGCGCGCGCGTTTTCGACGCTCGGGTAAGTGATCGGGGATGTTAGGTTGTCCGAGATCGTTAGGCTTGTGACGATCCACGAGTTATCCACCTTCCCGACGTTGTCCCGATTCTCGTATCCATTCACCCGAACGCCGAACATGTTCTCCCCACCGGAGCTGATCTGCACGAACACGTTGTCGCCTTCAAATTTGTACCCGGTGGCATCGGCCTGCGGGTAGTTTTCGAGCACGAAGAAGTACGCAGCCGTTATCGCGGTCGCGGCCTTCGCATTTCCTTTCGCGAAGCCGTAGAAATCGGGCGGCGTTGCAGTGGCAGGCGGTAAGAGGTTCTCCTGTGGTGCCGTTATGGAAGAGGAGCTCACAATCACATTGTCGCCTCTGCGCTGGAAGTAGACGCTGCCCCCGGGCGCGAAGTCGGAGTTCTCAAGGCTCAGCGAGACGTTCGCCGTGGAGTAGTAGCTCATGCCCGACTGCCTCCCGGCCTTGATGTGCACGATGAACGTTGAGTTGTTTTCATCAACGCCCAGCTCGTAATCGCTGCCGCCGAGGTTTGGCGGAAGTAAAAAGCTGGGCTGCTCGCGCGAGAACGCGGTGAAAGAAACCCTTGCCAAATCGTTTGCGAGGGCCTGCGCCTGCTCGTCAACCCTCGCCTCGAGCTGCCGGTTGTACTGGGCGATGGAGATGCCCGCCAAGAGCGCGGCGACGATCACACCGAACAACACGTAGAAGGGCATGTGCTCTGCGTCATCCACTCACGGTCACCCCATTCTCCACCCGCTCGAGCGTCAGCGTCACTTTCTTATCAGTGATTGTTGAGCCGACAACGTTTACCACGACATTGTGAATTTTGGTTTGACCATCGACAACGGCCACGACAGAGTTGTCCTCGAACCGCAGCTCGCAGCCAGGAGGCACGTTTATTTCGAAGAACTCCTTTGTGCCCTCATCCTTCCCTGCCAAGATATCGATTCGCTCTGCTAGGTTCTGCGCTTCGCGCTCGAAATCAGACTTGGCGCTTCCCCTGACGTAGCTGAGGTAAACCGCCCCGGCTATCGACAAAAACATCGCGGCGAAGATGACGCCCGCGAGCTGCTTGAGCGCGACCACCAAATCACTTTCCTGTATTTCATAATGAGACTATGAACTACGGTTTCCCCCTCATGGCCTCCGGCGCGGTGACCTGCTCGACCTTCGTCGGCTCGTCAAGCTCCTTGTTGCGGGTGAAGCGGTAGAGGTATCCGCTGACTGCAGCCTCAAGGCGCTCCTCGTGCGTGATCAGCAGAACCTGCTTCACCACCTCGGGTATACGCTCGCGCAGCGCGACCGCAAGCTCTTGGATCCCCTCGGCGTCGAGGTTGTGGGTCGGCTCGTCGAGGACAAGCCAGTTGAGCGCTGGGGCGAGGACGATCGCGAATGCTATCCGCAGCGTCAGGCAAGCGCAGGTTCTCTCACCCCCGCTCGTCAGCCCCTCGACCACCACCCAGCCGCCCGTGCGGTTCCTGAGCTGCAAAACGTAATCATCTTCAACCGCGAGCCTTATGCCTGTGAAATCGCCGTAGGGGTAGATGTCCCTCCAAAGCTCGTTCATCGCCCCGTTGACGGCTTCGATGAAATCCCGGCGCATCGTCGTCTGGGTCTGCGCAAAAGCGTTCTGGACCACCTGGAGCGACTGCATGACCTGCTCGAGGTATTTTATCTCCACCCCGCTGCGCGCGAGTGCCTCCCATTTTTCCCTAATGCTCTCGACGAGCTGCCGCTTCACGCCCATGAGCTGCTCCTTCGCCGCGAACTCGGTCCTCAGGCGCTCCTGCTTCCTGCTCAGCTCCAAGAACTCGCTCGCGAGTGCTTTCGCCTTCACCTCATCGTAACCTTTTTTGACCCTCAAGAGCTCCTGCTGCGCGCGCAGGCCCTCGGCTTGCTTCTGCCTGAGTTCGCGCTCCACCTGTTCGAGGTCGAGCCGCATCTGCAGAGTTTGTCTGGCGGCTGTGAGCTGTTCGTTTGCGCGGTCCACCTCCTTGCGTGCGCGCTCGAAATCAGAGCTTGCTTTTTCAAGCTCTACCTGCACCTTCGCCAGTTCGCTTTCGCCCGCCTGGACATCCCGATTCAGCTGAGAGCCCCTCTCTTCAAGCGACGGGAGATCCTCCACTTCTTTAGCGAGCAGCTCGAGGCGCCTTTGGATTTGAATTTTTTCTTTCAGCTCAGCCTCAAGCGTTTTCAATTTTTTCTCAAGCTCGGCCGCTCGGTCAGTGAAAGCCATCCGCTGCTCTTGGCGCTGCTGGAGTAACTCCTGCTTCTTGTCCTCGGACAGCGGGCTCTCGCAGACTGGGCAGACTGAACCGGCCGCGGCCAACTCCTCAGAACTCTGTTTGATATCGTGCAACCTGGTCCTGCAGGCCGCAAGTTCCTCGCAGATTTCTTTGACATCCAGCTGCAATTTCTCCACAAGCTTGACGACATCTTCTGGCTTTGTCTTCTCAAGTTCCGACCGCGCCGCACGCTTGCGCTCCAACTCTTTGTCGACCTCAGCGATGCGGGAGCGAAGCATCTCTATCTTCGTCGTTAGCTCCCCCACCCGCGACGAATGTTTCGTGCACAGGATGTTTAACTGATCCGCACTGCTGCGCAACCTCATGTACTCGTCCTGCAAACTCGCCACCTGCTCCTGAATCTCGCTTGGATCAACGCTCGCTGCAGCCCCGAGCTTCTCCTTCGTCTGTTCAAGCCTGCGCTTCAGCTCGTTGACCGTCCCGTCCAGCTCGCGGAGCGATTTTTCGAGTCGCGTCACCTTCAGCTCCACCTCGCGCATCTGGTTGATTTGGGCTTGAACTTCGTCGAGTTTCGGCTGGAGCTGCTGCAGCTTCACCTGTATGCCCTGCCTCTCGAGCTCCAAGTTCTTCATGTCCTGTTCGAGCGTCGGGAGGGTTGCGAGCGTGGTGTCCTGCTCGAGTTGAGCCTTCTCGGCCATCCTGTCATCGATGCGCTCGCGGATGTTGCCGATCAGGGTGACCATGTTCTTCCGAGCTTTCTCCAGCTTGTCGATGCCGAGCAGCTCGTCGATGCTCTGCATCCGCCTCCCCCTCGCCAGAACCAAAAAGTAATCCAATCGATTCTGCTCGGAGTAGACCGCCCGCTCGAAGAGTTCGGCGTTCATCTTGAGCATGTTCTCTATCTCCTCCGTAACGCGGGTCGAGCTCGGGCTCTCTATCAGCTCCCCGCTCGCCTTCCTGAGCTCGGACAACTTCGTGCCGACGCCCCGCTCGATCACGCGCTTCACCGTGAACTCATTCCCATCTGGCGTGATGAAGCCGACCTCAACTTCGGCCGAGTCCATCTGCTTGGGACGGCTCATTATCAAGTCTTCCAGCTTTATCGCGCGAGCCCTGACCGCTGGCAACGTCCCGAACAGCGCGTAGGATATCGCGTCCATGACCCCCGTTTTTCCGGACCCCATTATCCCAACCAAAACGTTTGTGCCGTCGCCGAACCGCAGCTCGGTATCCTTGTGCGACTTCCAGTTGCGAAGCTTGACTTTGGTAATCATAGCTTTTGCCCCTTCAACTCGGCGTCCACGAGGCCGTTCACCATGTTAAAGACTTTATCGCGCGCTTCCGAGACCCGGTCGTCCACCAAGAGCTGATACAACATCCGAACGTCGAACATCTGGGCCTGCTTGGACTCGCGCAAATTTTCTTCGAGCAGCTGCATCGCCATGTCCTCGACAGGCAGCCGACGCTCGCGCAGCTCTCGCAAGAATTTTATTTTTTCCTCGAGCCCCGGAGAAATCAGGTCATCCTTGCCTATCGAGACGAGCGCCTTGTTGGAAAATTCATCGGCGATCGAAATCTCGTCAAAGTCGCTGCGCGATGAATCCTTCGCAAGCGTGCCGAGGAGCCTCAGCCTGATGAGCGGGAGCTTCTCCTTGTTTTTTCTCGGCTTCTCCAAAAATTCCCGAATCTTTCCCCTCACCGCGGCCGAAAGCTGCCCGATGCCCGCGTCGTCGAAATGAAGCTCGGCGTAGTGGAAATCGCGTACGCTTTGAAGCTCCACGAATTTGTAGCCCACCGTTTTCCCGACATCGAGCATGTAAAATCCCTTGGCCAGCTGTGCCTCGATCTCTAAGAGCTGCGTGCGTATGGTGCTCCCCGGGAAGAGCAGTGGCTTGCCGTGTGCTTTTGTTTCGGCGTGGTAGTGCATGTGCCCGCCGATGTAGATGTCGAAGCCGCGGGGAAGGTCCGCCAAATCCAAACTCGGGTACTCTTCTCCCGAATAAACGTACTGCCCCACCGCCTGATGTAGCATCAAAATGTTTATCGCACCCCTCACGGGCTTCGGGTTCCATATGCTCAGGGCGTCCTTTGCATTCCGCTCTGGCACGTTGCTCATGCCGTGGATCGCGAGTTTGCCGGCAGGTGTTTTGAATATCACGGCGTTGTGGTGGAGATAGATGAGGAGACCGGCCGCCTCCAGCGCCTCGACCGGATTCACGAGGCCTCTTATCCTCCGCTCGTGGTTCCCGTGCAGCGCGACGACGGGCACCCCCCTAAGCGAGACGGGGGAGATGTCCTGCATGTTCTTATCAATCGTTTTCTCCAACTCGACCTTGCCCTGCTCCTGCGCGTGCGGCAGAGCCAGAATGCGCATCGCCCTCGCCCAGGCCTCCTGACGTGGGATGCGGGTGTCGAAAATATCACCAGGGATTAGAATCATCTGCGCCCCGAGCTGAAGCGCCCTCTCGACGGCCTCCTTCATCTGGTCAAAGGAGTCCTGCTCTCGCTCCGTGCCCCACTTCGCCCCGAGATGCGGGTCCGCGATGACGGCTATCTTCAACTGGATTCCTCTTCTTTAGGTTTCGCCGCAGCGGCTTTTCTCTTTCCCCAGTCCTTCTTGCTCTCGCACTTCGGCTCCAGACACATCCGGTACGAGCGCACCCCCGGGCGGCTGACTTGAATCACCGGCGCGCTGCAGTGCTCGCACGTCTTGTCGAGGGACACGATGAAACCGAACTGCGGGAGCGGGAACGAATTCGTGCATTTGGGATAGTTCGAGCACCCCGCGAATCTTTTGTGGGTCGCGCGCGAGACGATAACCCTTAGCTCCCCACCGCACTTTGCGCACGTGCCGAGAACCCTCTGCTTGCGTTTCGTTTCTGCGTAGGCATCGCCGAGGTCTTTGCCTATGTCCTCCTGCTTTTTCTTGAATTTCCCCAATATCTCATCCAGCTTCTCCCTCGCCTCTGCTATCACATTATCCTTACTCGTCTTGCCTCCTTGGATTTTTTCCATCTCGCTTTCGAAGTGCGCCGTCAGCTCCTCGCTCACTATCTCAGGGCAATGCTTTGAGAGCGAGTCGACAACTTCCATGCCGATGTCTGTTACGACAATTTGGTTTCCGAAGATGTAGCCCCGCTCGTAAAGGGTCTGTACGGTTGGGGCTCTAGTCGATTTAGTGCCAAGATTTTTTTCCTCCATCACTTTTACTATCGACGCGGGGTTGTAGCGTGGCGGAGGCTGAGTTTCCTTCTCCTCGAACCGCAGCTCCTTCGGCGTGAGCTGCTGCCCCTCCGACAGCTCGGGCAGAGTCACCTCCTCTGCTGCACCGTAAGGGCCGTAGTAGGCAAGCCAGCCCTCGTCCAGGATGCGCCGCCCTCTGATGTAGAAAGGCTGTCCGCCGACATCGAGCTCCACGCGGATGCTTTCCTTGAGCGCGGGCTTGCCGAATATAGAGAGGAATCGTCTGACTATCAAATCGTAGAGCCTCTGCTGAGGTCCGATCAGCCTCCCGGGCTTTTCTCCGGTCGGGTGAATAGGCGGGTGTGCGGGATCTGTCTTCGTCCCTTCGGTCGGTGTCAGCCCGGGCTGCTCAAGCAAGGTGTCGACCAAGTTCTTGTACCTAGAGATGCCCCGCAACTGTTTGAGTATCGCGGCCAAGTCAATGGTGGGCGGGAATTTTTGGTTAGAAGTCCTCGGGTAACTTATGTACGCGGCGTCGTAGAGCTGTTGGGCTATCTGCTGGGTGCGCATCGGGGTGTAGCCGAAGCAACGGTAGGCCTCCGCCTGTAGAGTTCCTAGGTCGAAGGGTATGGGCGGGCGCTGTTGATACTGCCGCGTTTGAATCGCCGAAACTTTTGCTTTCTTGTCCTTGCAAACGTCGCGAACTTTCTCTGCTTCTTTCTTATCGAAGAAGCGCGGCGTCGCGTGCTCAGCCACAACCTCTTGATCCTCGAGTTCGAAGAGGAGGCTGATGATCCAGAACGGCTCTGGTTTGAACGCCTTTATCTCGCGCTCCCGCTCCACCAACACTCTTAGGGTCGGCGTCTGAACTCTACCAGCCGACAGTTTTGCGAAGCGCTGATACGCTGACTCCACGGCGGCACTCATCGCCTTGCTCACATTCATGCCCCAGTACCAGTCGAGCATATGTCGGGCTATCCCAGAATCAACGAGTTCGAAGTCCAACTTCGGCAAGAGGTTATCGTAAGCCTGGCGCAGGTCTTGAGTGGTCAGCGCGGAAAATTTCATGCGCTTAGCGCGCTTGATAGAATCCTCGCCGCACAGAAATTTCAAAACGTTGTAGCCTATGACCGCCCCCTCTGTGTCGTAATCTGTGGCGCTGATGAACTCGTCGGCCCCCTTCGAGAGCTCTTGAATCGCCTCGACGAAAGGCTGGGTGCGTGCGGCCTTTTTATCGACTTTGTATGTCGGCATCCAATCGATATCGTAGACGGGATATTCCTTCATTGGGCGCAAATTTTTCAGGGTGAATAGGTGGCCAAGTGCAGATGAAACTATTATTTGTTTGTCGTCTCGCTTGAACTCATAGTACGGGGCACCGTTCAGCTCCTTCTTAGCAGGTTTCTTCTCAGCGAGAGCGGCCGCGATCTTCGCCGCGGCGCTCGGCTTCTCACATATGATAAAAATCTTCGCCATTTTCTCTCCCGCACACTCAAGAAACTTAAGAAGCTCCTTACTAATAATAACTGAGATAGAAAAACGATTTTTGTGAAATCATGACCGCGTTCGATTCGCTGCACGATGCCGTCAAAGCAGCCATGAAGGAGTTCAGGCTGACCGAGCTGACAAAGCCGCAGGAGATGGCAATCCCTGCGATATTCGCCGGTGAAAATGTCCTGCTCATCGCTCCAACAGGCACGGGCAAGACAGAAGCAGCACTGCTGCCTGTGTTCAGCTCATACCTGAAGCAGGAATGGCAGCAAGGGGTCAAGATCCTCTACATCGCGCCTCTTCGAGCACTCAACCGTGACATGCTCGCGAGGCTGACGCGCTGGGGAAATTTTCTCGGAGTCAAGATAGAGGTGAGGCACGGCGATACCTCGACAACCGATAGGCGAAAGCAACGTGAGCACCCACCCGATATACTCATCACAACTCCAGAAACGCTTCAAGCGATTTTACCGGGGCGAAGGATTCGAGAACATCTGCGGACGGTGCGATGGGTAATCGTCGATGAAATTCACGAACTCGCGGAGGACAAACGCGGGGCGCAACTGAGCGTCGCGTTGGAGCGCCTCGTAGAATTGGCTGGCGAGTTTCAACGCATCGGCCTCTCTGCGACGATAGGTAGCCCCGAGACCGTCGCGCAGTTCCTCGTCGGCACCAAGCGACAGGTGAAAATCATCGATGCCTCCGTGGCGAAGCAGATGAAAATTCGCGTGGAAAGTCCGATGCCGACCAAAGAAGACGCGGAACTCGCGGACAAGCTTTTCGCGGAACCGACGATGGCCGCGAGGCTCAGGCGGCTCAGGGGACTCATGGACAAGCACACCTCCGTGCTGACTTTCGTCAACACCCGCGAAGCTGCAGAAACTCTTGGATCGAGGATGCGCATGTGGGACGCGGGCTACCCGGTGGCCGTACACCACGGCTCCCTTGCAAAGGAGGTGCGCATAGAAGCGGAGGAAAAATTCAGGGATGCAAAACTCAAGGGCCTGATTTGTACTTCATCGATGGAACTCGGCATCGACATCGGCGCTGTGGATCTGGTCGCGCAATACATGTCTCCCCGGCAAGTCACGAGGCTCGTCCAGCGAGTCGGGCGCTCCGGCCACAAAATAGGAGAACTCTCGCAGGGCATCGTGCTCGCTGCGAACCCGGACGACGTTGTGGAGGCTGCAGTCATCGCCAAGCGGGCGCTCACGGGAAAACTTGAACAGACAAAAGTTCAGGAAAAATCCCTGGATGTTTTAGCTCACCAGCTGGCTGGGCTTTCTCTAGACGCGAGCGACGTTAGCTTAGATGCCGCCCACGCATTGATAACCCGCGCGTATCCGTATCGCAATTTATCCAAAGACGAGCTCCTCAGCGTGCTGCAGCAGCTCAAGGCGCGGGGGCTCGTTTGGGTCAAAGATGGAAAATTCGAACGGAGAAAGCCGGGATGGGAGTACTACTTCACGAACCTCTCGATGATCCCAGACACGAAGCGCTACCGCATCTACGACATCGCCTCTCGCAGATCTATAGGAACGCTGGATGAGGAATTCGTCGCCGGCAGCGCAGAACCTGAGATGAGCTTCATCTGCAAGGGGGAAGCGTGGAAAATCGTGTCTATCGAGGAGGACCGCGTGCTTGTAGAACCCGCTGGTGACCCACTCGGCGCAATCCCCGCGTGGGAGGGCGAACTCATCCCGGTGCCTTTCGAGGTCGCGCAGGAAGTGGGGAAAATCAGGGGTGAGATATGGAAACGCCTGAAGGCTGGGGCAAGCGTCGAGAAGGCTGCGAGCGAGCTGTGCGGGGAGTATCCGGTGGAAGAAGGAGCCGCGGCTTGGCTTGTGAGGCAGATGGAAGAGCAGTTGAAGGAGAGCCAACATCAGCCGACCGATAACCAACTCGTGATAGAGGCCTACGAACAATTCGCGGTCTTGCACGCCTGCTTCGGCTCTCTCGTCAACGAGACGCTCGCGCGAGTTCTGGCGGCGTTGCTCTCGTCAAGATTTGGAGCGAGCGTCGGGGTGAAAATAGATCCCTACCGAATCGCGTTCAAATTCCCAATCATCGCCAAACCGGAGCTCGTGGAGCAATCGCTCGGGGAGCTCAAGCCGGAGCACGTCGAAGGAATTTTGCAGCTGACGTTGGGAGACAGCTCGATGTTCAGGTGGCGCTTGATTCACGTCGCGAAGAGATTTGGTGCTATCAAAAGGGATGCCGACCTCTCGCGCATCAGCCCGCGAAGAATCGCAAGGGCTTTCGAGGGCACGCCAATCCAGGCTGAAACGATGCGGGAGATTTTGCTCGAGAAGCTCGATGTCGCGAAGACAAAAGAAATCGTCGGGCTCATCCGAGATAGAAAAATCAAGCTTGCCACTATCACGAGGATGTACGACCAAGGGCCGACGCCGCTGAGCTGGCCGGTGTTGAACGAGCTCGCGAGTGCGGGGGAACTCGTGGTGCCGAAGCGCGCCGAGCGGGAGATACTGCTCGCGCTCAAAGATCGCCTGCACAGGAAGGAGGTGCGACTCTTCTGCATGAATTGCTGCAAGTGGTCGACATCCACTCGGATCGAACGTTTGCCAGAGTTCCCGAAGTGCGGCAACTGCGGCGCGAGGCTGCTGACGATACTGCCGTATGAGTATAGGGAAATGTTGGCGGCGATCAAAAAATATGCTGCTGGCAAGCGGATGAAGGAGAGCGAGAAGAAGCTGGTAGCGCGGGCTGAGAATGCCGCCGCGCTCATCCTCGCCAGCGGCAAGCGGGCTCTAATCGTGTTGGCGGCGCGGGGGGTTGGACCGAAAACTGCGTCGAGGATTCTCGCATACCAGTTCAGGGACGAGGACGATTTCTATCGCGCGATTCTGCAGGCGGAACGGCTGTACGCTAGGACACGTCAATTTTGGGGAGATTAACAAAGTTAAAACCAAACCACGTCAACAATCGAAGGGATGACATGAAGGCAAAAATCAGGCCGTGGGGCATCTTCCAAGAGATCGTCGGAGAGCGGGAGCTATCGATGGACGTATCCAACAATACAACGGTTGGCGCCTTGCTCGATCATCTTGCCAGCAGGTACGGCCAAAAATTCAAGAGCGAGCTCTTTCAACCCGATGGCAAAAACATCAAACCTTACATCAAAATCCTCCACAACGGTCACGGCGCGAAGCTCAACTCAAAACTCTGCGAAGGGGATGTCGTGGCGATCTTCCCGCCGGTGGGTGGTGGTTAGTTGGTTGATGAAAAAATCATCCACGACCCCGTTCACGGGAGCATGCGCCTCAGCGGCCTTGTTTTGGATCTCGTTGACACGCCCGAGGTGCAGAGGCTCCGAAGCATCCGTCAGCTCGGGCTTGCAAACCTCGTCTTCCCAGGGGCGAACCACACACGTTTCGAGCACGCGCTTGGCGTATCTCACTTAGTCGAACGCTTGGGATCAGAGCTCAAACTTCCAAAAAGGGAACTCAACATGTTGCTGGCCGCTGCGGTCCTTCACGACATCGGGCACGCCCCGTACTCGCACACGCTCGAGTACCTGATGACCGATTACCTCAAGAAAGACCACATGGAGCTGACAGGTGATATTCTCCGTGGAAAAACCAGCATCCACGAGAAAGGCGAGCTTCAAAAACTTGGAAAGCTGCACGTTCCCTCCGTCGTGGATGTGCTTGCAAAATACAAAATTTCGCCGAACGAGGTTGCGCAGCTGTTGCTCGGAAAGCACCGCAAGCCCTATCTCGGCCAAATAATTCACGGCGAGATCGACGTCGACCAGCTGGACTACTTGCTCCGGGACGCACACTTCACGGGAGTGGCCCTCGGGATGGTGGATGCAGACCGCCTGCTGCGGACTCTCATCGTGCGCGGGAATCGCTTGGCGATAGCGAGCAAGGGCATCGAAGCAGTCGAGGGGTTGCTCACAGCGCGGGCCCTTATGTACACCTCAGTCTATTATCATCACACCGTCAGGATAGCCGAGCTGATGCTGGCGAACGCGGTGGAATTCGCGATCAAAAGAGGGGGCGGGAGAATCAACAGGGATAACTTCTACCTCCTGACAGACTCGGAGCTTCTGGAGCGCCTCGGTGAGATTCGGGGCTACCCGCACGAAATCGTCACGAGGCTGCGCTACCGGCAGCTTTTCAAGACGGCGTACGTAGAGGAGCGTCGGGAATTATCGCAAGCTGAGAAAAAGCGAATTCTAAAAACGTACAGCGGGTGGAGCCGCGTCCACGAACTGCAGAACAAAATTGCGGACAAGGCCGGCGTCCCGCACGGCTACGTGATCTTGGACGTGCCGATAGTTGACATCTTAATATCCGAGCCTCGCCTCGAAAAAGTGGAAGTGCTTGTGCTCGTCGAAAACAAACTCGTTGGACTCTCCGAACTCTCCCCGATAGCTTCGGCGTTGAAAAAGAGACAGGCCCCGCGCTACCAGCTCAGGGTTGTGGCGGCACCTAAATACGTCAACAAAGTAAAGAAAGTTGCAGAAAAAATTTTACCTTAACCGCACGAATTCAGCTACTTGCTAAAGATGGCTGCAGATGCATGTCAACACCCCTGTTGACACGGCCACAACACCGGACAAAGTTGGTAATGGATTGTGATTAAACTAAATACATTCATCTTAACGCGTTGCGCCCGCGGCTCGTGAGCTGCATGCGATCGTCGAGGTAACCTAACACCTGCAGGCCCCTTATTTGGTTTTTTGCAACGACAGGTGGTAGGCCTGCATCTGCCGCCGCCCCCTCGATGGTGGCGCCTGCGCTCACGCTTTTGAGGAGGATTTTTCCAGTATCCCCAACGAGTATCTCCCTCGCCAATCTCTCCTTAGTCGCCGCATCCACCCTCGTGCCCTCGGCAAGGATTTTATCGATCATCTCTGGGCTTATCTCCACACCGTATTTTCCAGCGAGCTGCCGCCGGATGGAGCTGGAACCTATCAACGCCATCTCCACGTTTTCTAGTTCCCGTGCGAGCGTGCAAAGCTCGGCGAAATCTTTAGATTTTTTCTCATCCGTGGAATCGATATTCTCGCGCAGAGATTCGTTCACGCTCTGGAGCCTCTTGATTTCAGCACGTAGCCTGTTGATTTCATCCGAAAGTACCCTTACCCTGAAGACACCACCGCCGGAAAACAGCATTATCGCGAGCAAAACTAAAATTATCAAAACAAGTATCGCTTCGACCACGACGTGATCTATTGACACCGAACCACCGATGGCACTTGTTCATTCCAGGATTTAAGGTTCTCTGATTGTTTTCGCCACACCGCAAGTATTAATACCGCATTCTCGTAAAAATATTCGAAACGTTCGTTAGAGTGTGTGAGAATGGCTAAACGGCAGAAGCCCCCAACATTATCGCCAGAGGAACGCGTTAAAAGTTTTGAGGAAGTTGAGGGCGTTTATCTTCCCCATCAAGCGATAGCCGAAGCCGCAAGATGCTTATTTTGTCATGACGCGCCTTGCGACACAGATTGTCCCGCCGGCATTGACATCGTCAAGTTCATCCGGCGAATCAAAACGAAGGATTTTCGCAGCGCCATTCGAACGGTTAGGGAAAGCAATGTTCTAGCGGGGGTGTGCGCGCGAGTATGCCCAACCGAAAAGCTATGTGAAAAACCCTGCAGCGCCACAAATATCGTAGAGCCCGTAAATATCGCCGCCCTTCAGCGATTCGTGACCGACCTTGAGATGCAGAGGGGAATCGAGCTACCAAAAAAAGCAGCACCAACAGGGAAGAAGGTCGCGGTGATCGGCTCGGGGCCCGCTGGTCTTGCCGCAGCTGCAGAATTGGCTAAAGCTGGCCATGGGGTGACCATCTTCGAATCGAAATCGCAGCCTGGCGGGGTGCTGACATACGGCATTCCTCCTTACCGACTTCCGAAAGATGTGGTGATGGCTGAAATCGACTTCATCAAGCAGCTGGGTGTGGAGATAAAGATCAACGTCCCACTCGATGAAAAGTTTAACCTCGATGCCCTCTTCGGCCAAGGTTTCGACGCCGTCTTCATCGGAGCTGGAGTTGGAAGCCCCTACTCCGTCCGCATGCCCGGGGAGGACCTCAAAGGTGTATATTCAGCTTTGGAGTTCCTATCCCAAGTGAACCTCTACCAATCAGAGGGGGGGATTAAGGAATTTCCCCTGAGGGTAGGCAAGAGAGCGCTCGTCATTGGGGGCGGAAACGTCGCGATGGATGCCGCCTGCAGCCTTCTGCGCGTGGGGGCGGAAAAAGTCCACATCGTCTGTCTTGAGTCATTCGAGGAGATGCCTGCATTTCCTTCCGAAATCGAGTTCGCAAAGGAAGAAGGAGTAGAGTTCCATCCTCGATCTAAACCCATCAGGATCCTCGGCGATGGGGATGGGGCGGTGAGTGGGTTTGAAGGTGTCGGGATAAGATGGAAAGAGCCAAACAATTTTTCGCCATCCAACGCCATCCCAATCGAGGGGACCGAGTTCAGTCTGGAGGTTGAAACGGTTATAGAAGCTATCGGCCAAGGGCCCGATCCCTCACTGGCCCCAATTCTATCTGGTATAAAGACAAAGGGGCGGGGCTTGATCGTCGTAGATAAGGAAACCCATATGACCTCTCGCGAGGGCGTTTTCGCTGGCGGAGACATCGTCAATGGTGGAGATACGGTTGTCCAGGCCATAGCTGAGGGGAAGAAAGCCGCGGAAGGGATAAATGATTACCTAAAATTGAGTGCCAAGGGTGAGATATAAAAAGCTAATCCCACCATTCAAAAATAAGGAGGCGATGATGAATGTCGGGCGAAGTAGATCTTTCGGTTAAGCTTTGCGGGGTAAAATTTGCTAACCCATTTGTCCTCTCCGCTGGCCCGCCCACGGACGATGTCAAGATGATAAGACGCGCATTTGACGCAGGTTGGGCCGGGGCAATTCTCAAAACCACATCTGTCGAAAGCGAGGTAGTAGAACTCGTTTACCCTATGATGGCTGGGCTGGACTTCGAGGACAAAAAACTCATTGGGTTAGGCAACATCGACCTGATTTCCGAGCACCATATCGATGAGGTGGAGGGAAGAGTAGCGGAGCTGAAGAAGGAGTTCCCGAATAACGTCGTTGGCGCGAGTATCATGGGGGCCAAAAAAGATGATTGGCAGGCGCTCGTCAGACGTTTGGAGGCGGCAGGCGTGGACTTCATCGAGTGCAGTTTTTCTTGCCCCCAAGGGTCGATGGGGGAAAAACCCGGTGCGATGGTCGCGCAGGATCCGAAATTGACGAAGGAAGTAGCAGGTTGGGTAAAAGCGGCTGCAAAAAGGGTGCCCGTATTCATCAAGATTACGCCGATGGTAGCGGACGTAGTGGAGGTCGGGCGAGCGGTGAAAGAAAGCGGCGCCGATGGTATCACGGCCAGCAACACCATACCTGCTTTGATGGGGATCAACCTAGACACATTCGAACCATACCCAACCGTTGATGGAAAGTCTTCCTACAGTGGCCTTTCTGGGGCTGCAATCAAGCCCATTACCTTGCACATTATTGCAGAACTCGCGAAACACGTTGGGCTCCCCATCTCCGGGACGGGTGGCGCGACGACCTGGCAGGACGTGGTGGAGTTCATGCTTGTCGGAGCCGCAAATATTCAATTTTGTACCGCGGTCATGCGCAATGGGTACAGGATAATCGACGATCTAAAGGACGGCCTCATCAATTATTTGGAGGACAAGGGGATGAGCAGCCCATCTGAATTAATCGGTCGAACGCTTCCAAAGATAGTTACGCACCCCGAACTTTCGCGTGAGTACAAAGTTATCGCAGAGGTAAATCGAAAGACTTGCGTAAAGGACGATCTCTGCTACGTTACGTGCCGGGACGCGGGTCACGAAGCGATTGAACTCGATAAAGAGAGGTTACCAGTGGTCGACGAGGAGAAATGTGTGGGCTGCGGGCTGTGCGTGGCAATCTGCCCCGTCTGGGATTGCGTGAAATTGAAAAGAGTGGAAAATAAAAAGAAGTGAGCAATGCTTGTGCTCGCTCGAAGGAAGTTGATCTCGTGGCGGAAACTATTCTGATAGGGAACGGAACATTAGTCACGTTGGGGGAAAAAAACAAGGTAATTAAAGATGGTGCAGTTCTGATCGAGGGCAACACCATCAAGGATTTTGGAAAGACTGATGAGTTGAAGAGCAAAAATCCAAGGTCAGAGTTCATCGACGCTTCGGGTAAGGTGATGATGCCTGGCCTGATCTGCGCCCACCATCACCTCTATTCCACCTTTGCTAGAGGAATGGCCATACCGGGCGAACCAGCAAAGAACTTCGTGGAGATATTGGAGAAGCTCTGGTGGAAGTTGGATAACATTTTGACCAAGGAGGATATTTACTACAGTTCTTTGATACCCCTAATCGAATGCGTAAAAAATGGGACCACAACAATCATCGACCACCACGAGAGTCAATCCTACCAAAAAGGAAGCTTGGACGAAATTGCTAGAGCAGTGAATAAAGTTGGGATTCGTAGTTCGCTATGCTTGGGGACATCCGACCGGTATGGTAGGGGAAAAGAGGGACTCGAGGAAAATGAACGTTTTCTCTCTCTTCTCAAATCTCGGCCATCGGAACTTGTAAAGGGAATGGTTGGCTTGCATGCGGCCTTTACCGTGAATGATGATACACTGGACAAGTCGGTTCGATTGGCAAAAAAATACGGGGTTGGAATCCACATTCACTGCGCCGAGGACAAAGCTGACGAAGACGACAGCTTGAAAAAATATAAAATGAGGGTGATTGAGAGATTGAATTCACATGAAGCTCTTGGAGAGAAGTCCATCGCTGTTCACTGTGTTCACGTCGATAAAAAAGAGATAGATATTTTGAAAGCCACTGGAACCAACGTAGTTCATAACCCTGAGTCGAACATGAATAATGCTGTGGGCTGCGCTGATGTCTTGGGAATGATGGAGAAAGGGATTGAAGTTGGCCTAGGCACAGATGGAATGTCCTCGGATATGCTCTCACAGATGAGGTGCGCTTATCTCCTCCATCGTCATGCAAAAAAGGATCCACGAGTCGCGTTTTTGGAAGCACCTACAATGCTCCTGAACAACAACCCTAAAATTGTAAAGAGAATCGCTGGCTGGAGAGTTGGAGAAATCGCAAAGGGTGCTCTAGCAGACATAATCTTGATCGACTACCTACCCCCGACTACCTTAAATGAGAATAACTTTCTTGGCCATCTAATCTTTGGCCTAGTTGATGCGACAGTGGATACAACGATATGTAACGGGAAAATCTTGATGAAAGACAAAAAATTAGTGGGCCTAGACGAGAAGCCCATTGCCCAAAAAGCATCTCAATTGGCTTCGGAACTTTGGAAGCGTTTTTGAATATTTAGAACCGCAACGCTCGCGCTGGACAAACCGATACGCAAAGACCGCAGCCGTAGCATTTGCCGGGGTATATTTCAGCTTTCTTACCTATCATCCGAGCTGCGCCATACACGCAGTATTTCTCACAGAGCCCGCACCCCGTGCATTTTGATATCAAGACCTCGGGCGGCTTTGCCTTAGTGCGCAAAGGTTGTTCGGGCAGGTGTCTTAGCGCAACACCACGGAAATCATCTATCGAATTATAGTTCTTGACACGCATGAAACGCGTCATCTCATCGGCGATCAATCCGTAGACTTTTGGCCCGCGGATTATTGCTGCCGTACACACCTGGACAGCCGATGCGCCAGCCATGATGAACTCAATCGCGTCTCGGCCATCTGTTATGCCCCCGACACCTATTACCGGTATTTTGACGGCTCGGCAGATATCGGCAACACAACGCAGGGCGAGAGGTTTAATCGCTGGGCCTGAGAGCCAACCATACCCACTCGCGCTACCCAACATCGGTAGGGTATTTTCTATATCTATCGAGAGACACGTTCCGAGCGTGTTGATTGCGACTATCCCATCTGCACCCGCGCCTTCCGCCGCCTTCGCAAAATCCGATATGTTCAACACATTTGGGCTGAGCTTCACGAACACTGGAACACTAACCGTCTCCTTCGCAGCCTTCGTGGCTTCGGCGATTTGTGTTGGATCAGGGCCTAGGTATTGAGTTGATAGTTCCAGCGCGTCCGCCCCAGCTTTAACGACCTTCGGCGCTAGCTCTCGTATCTCCTCCGACTTGTAACCTATGCTAGCTATCAGCGGCAGGCCAGTCTTCTTCGCCTTCGCATACTCAAACTTCAACCATCGCTCAAGGGGCAGATCTGACCAGAGATCGGCGCTGAGGAGACTGTCCTTCACTTTTGCCATGCACGGGCGTGGCACCTCCGCCGGCGAGACGCTTACTGTCTTTGCCACGAGTGCACCGGCGCCGCCCTTCGCTGCCGCTACAAGGGCATCTCCGTCTCTCACGGTTGGACCGGCGGCTGGCATGATTGGGTTGCGCAATTTTAATCCGCAGATTTCTACAGCTAAGCTGACCATGAGTTATCTCCTTATCGCCCCGAGCTTCGTCCACAGTTTCTCTGAGGACTTCCTCGATGTCTTGACTACCTCGCACTCGTCCATCGTCAAAACTTTTCGGTTACGCATGACCACGTTGCCGCCAACTATCACTGTCTCGACATCATCCCCATCCACCGTGTTCACAATATGCCCCACGACACTCTCGGGCCTCAACGGAGTCGGCGCGATTGACGGATTAACAATTATTACGTCGGCGAGCTTTCCGGGTTCAAGTGAGCCCAGCTCGTTGCCCAGCCCATAGAGTTCAGCCCCACGGATCGTCGCCATCTCCAGCACTTCCACCGGAGAGATCATCCGAGGATCGCGGAGCGCGACCTTGTGGAGCAGGAAAGCCGCGCGGATATTCTCGAACCCATCGAAGATGTAACCGTCGTTGCCCAAGCCCACCTGAATCCCCATCTTGAGCATCTTTGGAACCGGCGCCACACCTACAGCATTTAACATATTACTCATCGGGTTGTGGGCGACCTTTGCCCCAGTAGATTTGATGATTTCTAACTCATCGTCATTCACGTTCACGCAGTGCGCCAGCACCACATCAGAACCCAAGAGGCCAACATCACGCAGACGTTCGACGGTGCGCTTTCCATACTTCTCACAGTTGTGGAGCGGGTCGATGAGCCCTTCAGACGTGTGGATGGTGACCGGAACCTTGTACTGGCTAGCGAGATCTCTGACGTAGCGTATCAGTTCATCAGAAACCGTGAATGAAGCGTGAATGCTGAACATGCCCCTCACCCTGCGCATCCTCTCCTTCTTGACCTTCTTGATGAAACGCTCGTTCTCCTTCACGCCCTTCGCCCCCTCGGCGTGCGTCCTCCTCTCTGTGGCTTCGAACGCGATGATTCCCCGAATTCCAGATTTGTCAACAGCGTCAGCGATCTTGTCGAGCACACCAATTATCGAGTTCGGCCCAGAGTATGTGTCAGCGAACAGCGTCGTGCCCGTCTTGATGAACTCCAGGCAAGCGATCAAAGCGCTCGCATGCGCATCGTCACGTGTCATCGCCTCGTCCATCGGCCACCACACGCGCTGCAAAATCTGGGAAAAATCTGTGGGTGGCTCGATCTTGAGCGGCGCCCCGCGCAGGAGCATGCCATAAAGATGGGTGTGAGAACAAATCAGACCGGGCATCACGATTTTGCCCTTGGCGTCAATCACTTCTTCGGGCTTTTCCCTCAGCTTGATCCCCCGCCCAACAGCGGTGATGCGCCCGTTTTCTACGGCGAGAGAACCGTCCTTCAAAATTCTGCGATCTTCATCCATCGTGACAATCAATCCGTTCTTTATCAAAAGGTCAACCAACCCCATGCCTCCTCGCGACGAATTTGGCACGACATCATTTAAAACATTTGGTGACACAAAAAGCAAATAAACCCTCCCGTAGTATTCGGGTTAGAGGTGGAGGATGCCAGAATTTCCGTTGGCCGCGATGGATCGGATTGTTCGTAAGGCTGGAAAGGTTCGCGTTTCTCATGGTGCCGCTCTCGAGCTGAGTTCCATCCTAGGAGAGTACGCCACAGGGCTCGCTAAGGAAGCCATCAAACTAGCCGGGCACAGAGGTGCAAAAACCGTCGGCGAAGCCGATGTCAGGGCGGCAGCGTCGAGAATGCGATCATAGTCTCTCGGTGAACTTTTTGGTCGATTTAGTCATCCGAGACGCGCGCTTAGTTTTGCCCAAGGGTATCGTTCGCGGAAGCCTCGCGATCAAAGATGAACGCATTGCCAAAATTGCTAAAACCGGGCTCCCGAAGGGCGATCGAGAAATCGATGCAAATGGAAAAATATTGATGCCTGGGGTCATCGATGCTCACGCACACATTTACGACCCCAAATACTTGCACCGCGAGGATTTCCGACATGGGACTATTGCCGCCGCCGCTGGTGGCGTGACTTCTGTAATCGCGATGCCCCTCGACACGCCCGTGCTTACCCCCGAAGAGATCAGAAAAACCATTGCGATTGGGAAGAAAACGAGCTTGGTAGACTTCACACTTCACGCCGGAAATATGACGGTCGACGCGATCAAAAACATACATGCAATAGCCGCGCTTGGTGTAAAATCTTTCAAAGCGTTCACTTGCGCCCCGTACCACCTCTACGACGCTGCGATTAAAGAGATGATGAGAGTTGTTGACCGGGCAAAGAGCGTCGCGTTCATCCACGCGGAGGACGACGAGATGCTATGGGAACAGGCAAAAAGGCTTCACGCTGACGGGAGGAATGACTCACTCGCTCACATCGAAGCGCACCCTAGCGTTGCCGAGGCAAAGGCTGTGGAACGCATCATTTCCTACGCCCGCCAAACCAAATGCCGCTTGCACATTGCGCACATCACCACCCGTGAAGGGGCAAAACTGGTAGCGCGGGCGAAAGCTAGGCGAGATGGGATTTCTGCGGAGGTGTGCCCCCACCATTTATTTTTCACTGAAAGTGACGTGCGAAAACTTGGGCCCTATCTAAGATTCAACCCACCCCCGAGGAGCAAGCGAGACACCACAGCCCTCTGGACAGCTCTCGCCAAAGGCACGCTTGACATCGTGGCCTCGGATCATGCGCCAGGGGCTAGGAAAGAAAAAGAAATAGGCTGGAAAAATATTTGGAAGGCGCAGATTGGTATCCCCGAAATAGAGACGATGTTACCAATGATGTTCAGCGAAGGCTTCGTGAAGCGGCGTCTCTCGCTTGAGCGTTTGGTAGATGCCATGTGCACATCGCCCGCGAAAATCTTTGGACTGTACCCGCGAAAAGGCGTGATAAGAGAGGGCTCGGACGCCGATCTCGTCCTCATAGACCCAAAAAAG
>Ga0210017_1001443_pt1 | contig 20659 bp, 26 predicted proteins | sample CryGeyCG2014_020_FD_183966 | JGI IMG/M metagenome (GOLD analysis project Ga0210017, IMG submission 183966) | Groundwater microbial communities from aquifer - Crystal Geyser CG08_land_8/20/14_0.20 (SPAdes) (version 2) | ecosystem: Environmental > Aquatic > Deep subsurface > Groundwater | place... | reverse complement strand
TATACTTGACCAGGAAGTTCTTGATACGCCCCCAAGTGTCAAAGCGCCCCCCACCGTCAGATTCTCGTTTGTTTTGATATTTCCAGCAACTTCTAATTTTTCTATTGAACTCGTCGTCCCGATGCCGACATTGCCGGAAAACAAAGAGGTTCCTGCTGGATCAATATACCAGGCGGAGTTATCTCTATCATAAAACCTGGAAGCAGCTATTTGACCGGAAGTCAAATCAAAGGTTTTTGCTCCTACTCCCAGTCCTCCTTCTTTCCATTGTTGACCAGAGCCAACATTTAAGGGAGCAGGCACATTGCCAGTTGGAGGGGGGCCTGAAGGTTCTGTCCAGGCTAAGACCAGATAACTGAGTAAGATACTCATTGTTAAGACGGCTAAAACGAGGGCTAAATTTTTTGCTTTTTGCATATTTTTGGTTATTGAACTTTATTTATATAATCGACTTTTATTTGAGTTTTTCCCCTGATATTTTCTGGCGAGGAGATGCTAATTTTATCTCCTTTTTTAAAATGCTTTAGACCTTCTAAACCCTGATATTTGATTTTTTGACCTGGTTCAAAGGTGATAGTCTCTAAGGTAAATAACAAGGTTAATTCTCTTGGTTTCTGGTCAGTGAAATTTGAACCAGAACCTTGAACGATTAATCTATCTTCTTTAATTTCAAGAATGGCGCCCTCAGTATTAGAAATCATTTGGGGGAGTTGGACAGTTAGAGTTTCTTCCGGAGTTTCAACCTCTCCAATTTTTCCGGCTCTAAATTCTTCAGACCCTGAGATACCAGGTGAGGGAAGGGATTTTAGGAGTGAAACTTCTTTTTCTAAATTTTTGAGCTGGCTTTCCAAACCTTTAATTCTTTTCTCCTTGAAAGAAAGTGAAAAGCTAAGCAAAATCAAAAGCGAAATTAAAACCAAAGAACTCAGTCCTACAATAAAAGATTTTTTGTTAAGTCTTTCAAAAGAAAATCTCATTATTATATTTTGACATATCAAGGAATGATGTCAATAGAATAAACTGAAGTTGTCATACTGGGTTCAAATTTGACCATTTGGCGCATCTGTCGCCCCATCGGGCAACAATTTTGCCTTCAATTTTTGCCTCAATCACTTCGCACTGATTGGGACAGCCGCGGCATTGAAAAGAAGCGCATTTAACGTCTTTTTCTGAAATATCAAATCCGCGGAATTTTGTTTTTGAAGGCGCCAGAGTTTTTATCAATATAGCCGCGCCCAAGGCGCCCATGACCGTGTTGTAGGGAGGAACAATAATTTTTTGCTCCAACGCTTTTTCAAACGCCCATCTCATTCCAGTATTTTCTGAGACGCCGCCCAAAAAAACAATTGGCGGATTTATTTTTTTCCCTCTGGCAACGCCGCTTAGATAGTTTCTTGCCAACCCCTGACAGAGACCTGCCACAATATCCCCAATTTTATGGCCGATTTGCTGTTTGTGAATCATATCTGACTCGGCAAAGACCGAACATCTACTCCCTATTGTTGTCGGATTTTTTGACGCCAAAGTTAATTCGCCGAATTTTTCAATCGGAACGCCTAATCTGTATGCCTGAGCATCTAAAAAGGCGCCGGTACCGGCCGAGCAAATTAAGTTCATTGCGAAGTCAATCGCCACGCCGTTTTCTAAAACGATAATTTTTGAATCCTGACCCCCGATTTCAATCACGGTTTGGACGCCGGGAACGAAATTAGAGATGGCTTTGGCATGAGCGGTGATTTCGTTTTTAACTAAATCGGCGCCGGCAATTACTCCGGCTAAATAACGACCGGAACCGGTGGTGGCAATTCCCGCAATTTTAATTTCGCCCCGATGATTTTCAATGAATTTTCTTAAGTCCTTAAACCCGTTTTGAATGGCTAAAATTGGATTTCCTTCGGTTCTCTTATAAAGCCAAAACAAGACCTGATTTTTTTCGTCTATTAAAACAAACTTATATGAAATTGAGCCAACATCAATGCCGAGATATGCCTTCATATATTTTTATGATAATTTTTGACCACATCTACGAACGCCTCAAGGCGAGTGTCAATCCCAACCTCAGCCACTTGTTCGTCTAATGATAATGATAAAAATGGAATACCCGACTCTTGATGAATTTTTTCCAAAATCGGTCTGACCGTAACCTCCGGCATACACATTGCCGGCAGTAATTGAATTACGCCGTCAAAATCTTTTTTAACATAATTTAACATTTCGTAAATAGCGTCTCTGCCATGCCCTCCGACAGTGGACTTTAAATAAGGATTTATCTTTCTTTGGATTATCCAGTCCTTCCAGGGAAAAATCGCTTTTTTAAGATGGTAGGTAATATCCATTTCCCGATGAACTTCAATTCTTTCCCAGCCCAATTTTTTTTCTATTTCAAAATTAATAGTTGGGTCGCAGACGGTATAAATTTCGCCAATCAAACCAACTTTTAGCACATCTTTTTCTTTATCAATTTTAATTTTAGAAAGTTTTTTCAAGATTTCTTTCTTTAATTTCAAAAGGCGCCTTCCGTCGTCTATTTCGTCTATTTCCAAAAGAGCCCAATCCAAAATTTTATCGGTTTGCCTTTTTTCAACTTCCCTTGGTCTTAAAAATTGGGCCTCTTTCTCAATTCTTTCGATTAGGTGAAGTTCTTTTAAAAAAAAGCGAGCTGCCTGAAAAATCTGCCAAGTTGAAACCCTGGAAATTTTTTTTAATTCTGAATAAATATCTTTTGGAGTGGTCTTAAAATCAATAAAATTAATCTCCCAACCCTGCTCTTTTAAAACCTTTTCTTGGATTCTGCCATAATATCTTTGCCGGCAGGACCCGCCGGCATTTTGAACCATAAAAATAGTATTGGCGCCTTTTTTTAAAGCCGGCAAATAACTTCCTAAAGTTGCTTTTAAAGGAAAACAAAACATTTCCGGGCTTAATTTCGCCCCCTCCAAAATTGTCTGCGAATTTATTTTTTCTGGCGGAATAACCTCTAAACCCATTTTTTTAAAAAGGGTTTCAAAAGCAATGGTATAATTCCCCCACCTGGCAAAAGTAATGATTGGTTTCATAAAGTATCAACAAATGCCTCTAGCCGCGTTTGAAAACCGGCTTCGCCGGTCTGTTCGTCAATCATTAAGTATAAAAAAGGGGTCTTTCTTTGTTTAAATTCTCTTTCCACAAACTCTTTTAAAACCGCGTCGCAGCCGCAGGGAAACGAAGAAATTTCAACCGCCCCCGAAATTTGAACGTTTTTTGCTCTGGAAATTTCAAAAAGTTCATCAATTTTTCCCATTATTTCTTTTCCAAACTCCCAGTGAAAATTAACTGACAACTGACAACTGACAACTGACAACTTTTGTTTTTTGGTTGTTATTTGTTGTAAGTTGTAAGTTGTAAGTTGTTTGTTGGGGACCTCGTCAATAAAGATTACTTCCGCTCCAAGTTTTTCCAGTTTTTCTTCCAAACGCAAATTAACATATTCATCCTGCAAATTGTAGGGATGAGAAATCAAGATAATTTTCCTTTTTTCAGATTTTATTTTTTCAAAAAATTCTTTTTCTTCTTTTTCCCTTAATTCTTTTTCTTTTAAAAAAGCAGTTTCTGTTGCCCTTTTTACTTCTTTTTTATTTCTTTTCAACTTTTTCCCCAATTTTTGAAGAGTTGTTTCAAACTTTTCTTTTCTTTCGTCAAAAGTCGCGGTCAAAATCGGGGTCTTGACCATAATTTTTGCCAAATCCGGCAAAGCAAAAAATTTGGGACAATATTCTAATTTCCCCTCATTAGCTTTCATTCTGGGAACAAAAATCAAATTTACCCCGTTAGAAATCGAAGATTTTCTAATGGGGTCGCATTTTCCGTCAAGCCATAAAAGATGGCCAAAAAAAACTTTGACCGAAAAACAGGTTTCCGGGTCAGACGCGTTTACCCCCATTTCCACAATTTTTTTATTAGTATTTGGAGATAGCAAAACATCAAAACCCAACCCTTCAAAAAAACTCTCCCAAAAAATGGGCCTTTTCCAATAAATTAATGCTCTCGGAATGCCAATTTTCATAAATATAAATTAAAATAAGGTTGATTGTTTTGAAGCGCTTTTTTGTTCTCCTTTGGAAAAAATTCTTACTTTGCCGTAAACGCCATCGTAGCCGGGCTCAACGAAAACTTTTCCTTCCCTTACTTTTATTATTCCTTCGGCAATCTCCGGCAAAGTAACGGCTGCCAAATCCTGACGAGCGACATCAAGCAAAACCTTGAATTCATTGCCAAATTTCTCAATTAAATTTTTATATTCTTTATCAACTCCAATTGTCCCTGCTCCCCGTCCTAACGCCTCGGCAATTATTTCTTCCAAAGGGACTAAACTTTTAAATGGGATGGCGCCTTCCGGTTTGCCCGCCGAAGATTTATTGAAGGCGGGTCTGTCGGCTAATCGCTCTACTCTGTTTAAAACGCCGATTGTTAGGGGTTTTCCGCAATTGGGGCAGATATTGTTGTATTTTTTTGATTCAGCCGGGGAGAGAGAAATTTCGCAAAGCCGATGGCCGTCATAATGATATTTTCCCTCCTCGGGAAAAAATTCAATCGTATAGAGAAATTTTTTGAGGTCTTTTTCTTTTATTGCTTCAATAATTGCCGGATAAGACAATTCTGTGTCAAAAACATTTGCTTCCCGTCCTATTTTCCCTGGACTATGCGCGTCTGAATTACTGATTAAAGTAATTTTATCCAGGGCAGAAAGTCGCCAATTCATTTCAGGGTTGCTGCTCAAACCGGTTTCTCCGGCAAAAATGTATTTTGAATACTCCTCAAAACATTCTTCAATTGAATCAAAACCGGACTTTGAACCAAACAAACTGAACCAGGGGGTCCATAAATGGGCGGGCACAATTAAGCAATCTTGGGAAATATTTAAAACAATTTTTGCTAATTCTTTGGCGTCTAATCCTAAAATCGGCCGGCCGTCGGCTTTTAAGTTTCCGATACAGCCCAGATAGGCATTAACTTTTTCAACAATTTCAAAAGAGGGAGCGAAAATGAGAATATGAATTTTTCTGACTTTGCCTAATTTTGAATAAATACAGCTGATTTCGGAGGTTAAAATAAAACGAACTTCGCTGTCGGAGTTTTTTAACCCCGCACCAGAACCTTCGGTTCGGTACGGGGCAAGCTTAAACAAGCCCGTTTCCGCGGGTTCTAATTTTTCTTTTAGTTCTTTAAACCATTCCGGGTGGGTAAAATCGGCCGCGCCTAAAACCTTGATTCCTTTAATTCTTGCCCACTTGTCAAAATTTTCCAAATCCGACTTGGGCGAGGTGGCTCTGGAATATTTGCTATGAAGATGAAAATCCGCGATAAATTTCATATCCTAACCCTTTTCCCTGAGCAGTTTTATTCCAATGCCTGCCAATTGGGCGCCGCCGAAAATTAAAATTCCGATAAAAATAGACCAAGAAATTAAGTTCAAAAGTTTAGGCACAGAATCAGCGGGAAGCATTGCTTTTAATTGTTCTCCGAGCAGTTCTTTCATTTTTTCCTCCACCTGCGCCTCTAATCCCTGAACCTTTTTTGAGGGAGTTGTTTTTTGGGCTTCTATTTTAAAAATTTCTGGCGCCTGACTTTTATTGTTAAAGATATTGTAGGAAGAGGACAGTCCCCAGAATATAATTCCAATTCCGGCAAAGAGCAACGCCCAACCAACAACATTTTGAATTTTTTTACTCATTTTTGACTAACATTTATTTACCGGGGTCAGACCCCTGTAGAACTCTCCTGTTTAGGGAGTCGGTTGAGGGTCGGTTGAGGTCTAACCTCAACATTCCGTTTATTTTTCGTAAAGGGAAGATTTTTTGATGATGATTTTATAGATGTTTTCAAGGAAATCGCCGCCGGCATAACCAATAATAAAAGCCAAAGCCGACGTAAAGGTTCCAAAAAGAGTAAAGCCCGTTTCTTTGATTGCCAGGGCCGCTAAAACACCAATGATGCCTGAAATAAAGAGCATTGCCAGAAAATAATTCAATTCAAACTTGACGTTTTTATAGGCAAATTGATGTTTAATAAACCCAACCAATCCCCTTACCGTTCCTCCGCCAAAACTAGCGATTAAAATTGAAAAATAATCCATAACTTAATAGAATTGCCCTAATTAACCTAATTACTCTAATTTCTAATCAAATCCCAATTCTCAAATTATGTTAAATCCCTAAATTACAAGCACCAAATTCCAAACAATTTCAAAATTCTAAATTCAAACGACCAAAACGATGTTTCGAATTTTGAATTTTAGTAATTGGGATTTGTTTGTGATTTGGAATTTGTGATTTGGAATTTCAATCTAGAAATCGCATTAATCATTGATTAGGTCAATTAGAAATTTTCCTCGCAAGTAGCTTTCCCTGCCGGTCTATTTCTCCTTTTAATATCCGGCTGTCGGAAATCGGTTTTCCGTCTTCGGCTAAGACAAAATTTATTTTAATGATTTTGAGCGATTTTTTGCCTGTCTTTTTCCTTTCCTCATTGAGCAAAATTGCGGTTTTATAGGTTTCGGGAGAAACAACAATATAATCAAATTCTCCTTTTAGGGCTGGACCAAATTTATCTTCAATCTTGACGATTCTTGGCTTGATTGTCGCCGCCTCGGTCGGGAATTTCTTTTTAATAAAATCGTTTAGTTCTTTTTTTCTTTCTTTAAAATCCTTTACTTTTCTTTTCTTGTGTTTCTTTGCCATTTGGTCTGAGGTCAGGCCAATAAAAACTTCACCCAATCCAAACGCTCTTTTAAATAAAGCCCAGTGGCCTTTATGTAATGTCTCAAATGTCCCGCCTATGACCACTCTTTTTTGAAGAACCTTTGCCATAAATTATTCCAAGACCGTTCCTTCAAATTTTCCTCCCCTCATAATATTTTTTAGGTTATTCAAATCGTCTCCGCCGACTACAATTACTTTTATATTTTTTCGCTTTGCTAATTTAGCCGCCACCGGGTCAACCGGCACATGAAGCCCGGGAATCCATTTTTGAGGAATTAAATCTAAATAACTGTTCCAGGAAATTTTTTCAATCGGCTTTGCTTCGGGATATTTTTGAAAGTCGGCCGTATAAACATAAGCGGCTTTGCTTAAATTTATAACCGATTTTATTTTAAAATCAGCGGCTATCTGAACCGCAACGTAATCGGTTGACCAGCCGGGCCTCCAGCCGGACGCGACTATTATTGAGTATCTGCCGAAATTAGTGATTTTATAACGATTATCAAAAACAATGGGGTTGGCGTTTCTCTTTAAAATCGTCCTTACTAAATGAGCATTAAGACGGGTGGCGTGAATGCCGAGCCAGTCCTTGTCTTCGTTTGAAACCTGAGTTATCTTAGAAGCCGCCTCTTGATACTTTCTGGTTATAGCTCCCCCTCCGGCGACAATGATAAATTTATTTCTCTTTTTAATTTCTTTTTTTATAAAAAAATAAAAATTTTTAAGAAAAGCGATATTCATGCCCTCGGGAAAAGCAATTGAACCGCCCAAAGAAATCACAAATTTTTTCCCTTTAGCCATGTAAGTGCATCATAACATTTTGAAAAAGATGAGACAATGGGGTAAAATGAGGTATGATAAAAATTTTCCGAAAGATAATTAAAGGAGAAAAAAGAGGAAAAATAATTGGTTTCCCAACTCTGAATTTTAATTTAAAAAAGAGCGATAAAATCAAAAGAGGCGTCTGGGTGGTGAGGTTAAAGATAAAGGGAAAATCGTATTTCGGCGCCGCCAATGCGGGATCGGCAAAAACTTTTGACGATAAAAAAGAAAAAATTGAGGTTCATCTTTTTTCCAAACCTCCGAAAGCGCTCAAAAAAACGGAGCTTCATTTTTTGAGATATTTAAGAAAAACAAAAGAATTCAAAACAATTAAGGGATTAAAAAAACAAATCAAAAAAGATATTAAAAAGGGGCTGTCTTTTTTGGGTCATTTAAAACCCCGTTAGAGGTATTGTTTCTAACGGGGATTGATAAAGCATTAAATGCTTGATTAGACGGGAGAGAGAATTCTTTCTCCTTTTTTAACTAAAATTGGCTTTCTAATTTTCCCTAAAGCGATTTCAGCCGCCTTTTTTCCTGATAAAAGCATTGCTCCAAACGTTGGCCCCATGCGTGGAAGACCGAAGACGGTGGCAACGCTCATTCCGCAGACAATTAAACCCGGATGAACTTCTTTGGTGTATTCCACCACCAAATCCTCAGACGACTCCAAATTCATCGCTCCAAAGCCGGGAATTTTTATTAAACCCCGCTCTGCTAATTTTCTTACCGCGCAGGCATCGTGACCCGTAGCGTCAATAACCACCTTTGCCTCCAATCCCACCGGGTCAACGCAGGTTATTTCTCTCGGCATGGCGCTCACCGGCGTCCAATTAACCACCACGCCGGAAACGCGGTTATTACCTTTCAACACCAAATCGTCAAGCATAGTCAGCTGAACGAATTTGACTCCGGCATCGCAGGCCGCGGCTATCAATTTTGAACAGGCGTGAGGTCCGTCAGCAACATAAAGACCTTTGCTGTATTCTTTGTGAGGAATGCCGAGTTCTTTTAAAACCGATTCAGCCGGCGAACGAACGGTCAATTTATTCATTAAATATCCGCCTATCCAGAAACCGCCGCCCAAATAATTATTTCTTTCAATGAGCAGGGTTTTAATGTTATTTTTGGCTAACTCCCTGCCCGCCATAAGACCGGCGGGTCCCGCCCCGATTATAAGGACATCTGATTGAACGTATTCGCTAAACTCTTTTGAGAACTCATCAATAATTGCCCTAGTTACCTCTTTCTCGCTCACTTGACTAAAGATTTTTTTATTATTTTCCATATTTTTAAAAATAATTTTATTTTTTGCGATCTATGGCCATTGTACAGAAAACTTTCAGTTTTCTGTAAATTCATTTTATTTAATTCCCCCCTCTGTTGTCAAGAATTTCATATCAAAAATTTAACTTCACTATTTTGGATGAGATTTAACTTCAAGCAAAATGTAGGTTCTACTTCTCATTAAAAAATAAAACCTATAATTATCATCCACTCGCGCCTGCCAAATATCCCCTTTCTCGTCGTATTTCTTTGCCTTTAAAGATGGGTGGTGAAGGTTTTGCAAAAGAAACTTTAGCGCTTTATCTGTTTTTTTCTGAAGTTGAGGAGTAAGTTTTTTATATTCTCTAATAAAATAAGCGGTAGGATAAAGTTTCATAGATGGGAGGATTTGATTGCTTTTTTGAACTCCTCAACAGTTTCAAAGGGACCAAATATCCTTCCCATTTTTACATCCTCTAAAGATTCTTTTAATCCTTTTTCCAATTCCAAATGAGATAACTTCATTTCGGCTATTTTTTTAAATTTCTCCCAGTCCGCTTTTGGTATGATAATTAATTCTTCACCCTTAGTTATTTTTTTTGGAATAGTAATAGTAGGCATATTTTTATCCTATCATAGCTAATAATTAAAAGTCAAACCCCGTATTCCTTAAATGAAACAAAATATGTTGATGTCTGACGTCAACGCCATACTTTTAGTTCAAAGAGAATGTCTTCCGGGATTGGCGGCGGCTCGCGAATCGGGCTTATGCCGGGATACCGCCAGGCGCTGATTATTTTTATTGTACGGAAAACAAAAGTTTTCCGTAAATTTAATCTTTTCTTCGCTTTCTGATAAAGCAGCCAGATTTCAGTCGGATGCTTTTTTGTTCCGGCTCTTCGCATAACCGCAACGGTTCTGGGCGCAATTCCGATTTCTTTTCTTTCAGGGCTTCTTAAAACCCTCAAGAGCCGATTTTCAGAAAGACGATAATAGCGCATTTTATCTTTGCTGTGCCTCGTCCAAATTATTTCTTCCATTTGTCAGATAATTTATCAATGAAAATGGCGAGCAAAAGCGAGAAAAAGGCGCCGGCGAGCACATCTTTTGGAAAATGAAACCCGGAATAAATCACCGAAAGCCCGACCAAAAAAGCCAAAACCAAAAGAGGAAAACCGATTCTTTTGTTTTTTAAAAAAATCGGCAAAGCGAAACCAAAAGCAAGCATTGTTGTCGTTGAAGGAAAAGACAGCGCGCTGGTATGAAAAGGCCCAATAATTCTGGCGTCCAAAATTTCATAAGGTCTCGGCTGAGAAAATAAAAATTTCAAGATGTTGCCGATTATGTAAAAAAGCGGACCTGAAATTAAAGAAACAAAACCGAGTTTTCTGTATTTTCTTGAAAAAAGCATAAGGAAGGGAATGCTCGGCAGTAAAAAGAAAACAGGTATCAAAATTTTAAGAAAAACAAAATCCAAGATCGGGCTAGCCAAGCCGCCGTTTATCAACAGAAAAATTTCTTTGTCGCCGATGGCTAAATCAAGAACAGCAAAAACGGCTAAAATTAAAAATAAATAAACCCCGTTAGAAATTTGCCCATACCGTAAAGATGTTTTTTGAGTCAAAAATGACATATAAGACATATAAATAGAGTAGGAATTGAAAATTGCACCAAAAGTGAGGAATGTTGAGGTTAGACCTCAACAGTTCCCTCACCATTTTTCAGAAAGAAATACGCAGAAGGGGCCGCACATTGAACAATATTTTGCTTTTTTTAATTGAGGATTTTTTTCGCACTCTTTTCTTCTCAATTCCAGAAATTTTTTTCTGTCAATTACATATTTTGCCATTCCCTGCCAATTTACTTTCGCCCTTGACTTTGCCATTTTATAGTCCCTTAAAATCGCTTCTTTGTTTCCTTTGGCAATGTCGGCAATATGAGCGGCAATTTTAGTCACAACCACGCCCTCCCTGACGTCATCAACATCGGGTAGTCCAATGTGTTCCATGGGAGTCACATAACAAAGAAAATCCGCGCCTTTCCAGCCAGCCAAAGCGCCGCCAATGGCTCCTGAAATATGGTCGTAGCCGGCCGCAATATCGGTTGGCAGGGGACCCAAAACATAAAAAGGAGCGTTGCCGCAGTATCTTTTTTCCAACTGAACGTTTTTCTCAATTTCATTTAAAGGGATATGACCCGGACCTTCAATCATTACCTGAACGCCCATTTCTCTGGCTTTTTGCGCTAATTTCCCCAAAATTTTTAATTCCTGAATTTGAGCCGCGTCGGTGGCGTCGGCTAAGCAGCCGGGCCTCAAACCGTCGCCCAAGCTAAGAGTAACGTCGTACTCTCTGGCGATTTCAAGGATTCTTTCAAAATTTTCGTAGAGAAAATTTTCTCTTTGATGTTCTTTCATCCAATTAAGCATAAACGAACCCCCTCGGCTAACGCATTTCATTATCCGCTTTTTGAGCAGAGGAAACGTTCTTTTTGTTATTCCGGCATGGACGGTGGCAAAATCAATCCCATCTTTTGCCTGTTTTTCAAAAACCCTGAGATAATTTTCAATATCCATGGCGGCCACGCTTCCGGCTTCAATCAGCGCCTGATAGATGGGCACGGTGCCCAAGGGCAGGCGGCAATTTTTAATAATTTCTCTCCTTATTTCGTTTATGTTCTTCATTTCGGATTCTCTGTTCCGAAATTTGAAAAATTTCGGAACGGAAACTTGATTTGATTGTTTATTTCGGAATTTAAAAGATGACGAAATAAAAACTTGAAAATTCCGAAATGAAAACTTGTTCCTAGTCAGGCTCAAATCCATCACCGTATCAACCCCGGCTTCGGTTGCCGCTTTTAATTTTTTTAGTTCTGTTTTCAGAGCCGATTTTATCGGCGAGGTGCCGATATTGGCATTAACCTTTACTTTGAGTCCTAAGCCGATTCCAATGGGCTCTAAATTTTTATGTCTTTTATTTGCCGGAATAACAACTAACCCGCGGGCAACTTTCTCCCTTAATTTTTCCGCGTCAAATCCCTCTTTCTTGGCCACGACCTTCATCTCCTTTGTAATTATTTTTTCTTTTGCCGATTGAATTTGGGTCATGCGTATTTTTTGAATACCTCTTCTTTCCCTTCTTTTATGAGCCGCGCCTCCACTGCCACCAGTCCATTAATTCCGGATGTCAGTATTTTTTCTCTTAGCAGTTCGTCTATTTGAAATATGCCGGCTGGGTTTGACATCCAAATAACCACTTTGATTGGTTTCTCCTTTCCTTCCCAAATCTCCACTCTTTCAATGGCTAAGGCCGAAACCGAATGAATATTGACTTGGCCAATCCGATACGGAATTCTGGCTCTTCCCTTTTCCATATCTAAGGCATCGGCAACCTTAACTACCCCGCCCTCTATGGTCAGGGGCTTAATTTGGGAGTCGTGAGAAAAAATTGTCTGAAGAGTCTCGTATTTAATGATGGTTCTTTCCTCCTCTTTTTGATAAATTTCTTTAAGCAATTTATCAATAAGCGGCATGGCAAAGACAATTGATAAAATTTCATGACTTTCCCGATGAACGGAGTGACCAATGTCATGAAGTATTGAACCCAAAACCACCACTATTTCTGCGTCCTCCTGTTTAAAGCCGTAATCTTTAACTAAGTTTGGAATAATCCCCTTTTTGACTAAAAGCCGAAAAATTCTCAGGGCTATGTTGGATATTATTTTAATGTGAACCGGGCCATGGTCATTGTAACCCAGGCGGTCTATGGCGTTGACGTTTGACATCCTCAAAATCGTATTCAGGGATTTATCTCTCCTTATTTTTTCAATTAATTGCTCAAGTTTCTTGTTTCCTTCAAAGGGAATATTAAATTTTGGCAGGATTTCTTTTTCCATTATAAATGATTTTTCAACTCCCGGGTTGATTTCAAAAAGAAAAAGGCAATAACAAAAGAGGCAATAAATGGCGAAACATATTCTGGTATTTCCACGCCAAAACTTTTCAAGAGCATTACCAATCCTAAAAAGAAAATGGAATACATTGCTCCGTTTTTAAGATAAAAATATTTTTTAATTTTATCCACGCCTTTAATTGTTAGTTGTCTGACCACAATCGCGCCCAAGCCGTTGCCCAAAATAATTAAAGGTACAGAAAGGGTGAAAGCAAAGGCGCCCACCACTCCATCAATTGAAAAACTGGCGTCCAAAACCTCAAGATACATCAGTTTGCTTACATTGGAAAGATGATTTTTAGCGCCCAACATTTGCCTTTCAAACTGATGGGCGTATTCTCTGAAACCGTGAACAATAAAAAAGACGGAGGAGCCTATGGCCGCGGCAAAAGCCATCATCGTTTCTTTCTTTAAAGCATACCAGATAATCACTAACAGCAAAATTGAAACAATGGCAAAAAACCAAGCGCCCTGTCGGCTGAAAAATCTTTCGCCAGCCAAACCAAAATGTTTTGGCTCCAAAAATAGCCAATGCAAAAATAAAAACAACATAAAAATTCCGCCGGCGATTAAAAGCAAAGGCGATGATTTTTCAACTGATGCCATAATTTCAGGGTCGTTGCTAAAAGTTCCCTGAAAAGCGCCGATAGGTCCCAAGGAAGGATTGGCGAGCCAGACAATAAACCAGGGTAAAAGCCCTCTTACTAAAAAAACGGCGATTAGTATTCCCCAAATCAAAAACCATTTCCGGTATCTCTTTTCCATTGTTGAGAGAACGTCGGCATTAACCACCGCGTTATCAATGCTGGAAATGGTTTCAAAAAGAAAAAGCCCCAAGACAACCAAAATTATGGAAGAAATATCCATATTTTTTCATCATAGCACTTAAAGCCCGAAATCTCAACCTATGTTTTCTTTTTCTTTCTTTTTGCTAAAAATGAAAACAAGTTTTCATTTCGTATTTTTGAATTCCGAAATGAAGAATATAAATAATTTCTAAAATAGCTAAGGTATTTAATAAAAGCAAAGCGATAAACCAGCCCTTATGATTATTTTTAACCGCTTTCCACAAAGCTGCCGCCTTCCAGGGCAAAACCCACAAAATAAGCGGCAAAATAACCCACGAATTTTCAATTAACATTTGTTTTCTTATCAAAAATTCTCTCTAACTCTAAAATTCTATCGGGATATTTTTGAGATAATTTTGAAATTTTCTCAGTTTTTGGTTCAAACATATTAAATTATTTTTTTCAATTTCTTTTAGATAAAAAATCAACTCATTTTAGCTAATTTTAATTTAATTTTTCCCGAAAGTCTTGGGGCTGTGGATAACTTTCGGTTTTCTTTCGGTATGGATTTGGTATAATATAACAATCTGTGGATGACTAATATGCTTACCAAAAGACAAAAACAAATACTGGACTACGTAACTAAATATATTAAAGAAAAAGATTATTCCCCTTCTTTAGAAGAAACGAGAAAGCATTTTAGATTGTCTTCTGTTGCCACCGTTCATCAACACATAGAAACTCTTAGAAAAAAAGGGTGCTTAAAAAAGATAGAAAATCAACCGAGATCCATTGAGTTAATCGAAGAAAAAAAGAAGTCCGATTTAGTAAAAATTCCTCTACTTGGAACTATTACTGCTGGCGCCCCGATAGAAGCAATAGAAATCCCCGAAATGATTACTGTAACCAAAAACGATGTTGGCAAGTTCGGCAATTATTATGCCTTACGAGTTGAGGGCAATAGTATGATTGACGACGGAATATACGATGGCGACATTGTAGTAATAAGGCAACAAAGCACTGCGGACAATGGCCAGACTGTCGTGGCTATTATTAACGATAACGAGGCAACGCTTAAAAAGATATACCGAGAAAAAGACAGATTCAGATTACAACCAGCTAACCTTACCCTTTTTCCAATTTATACAAAAGATTTGGAAGTGAGGGGCGTGGTAGTAAAAATTATTAGAAATTTTGAGAAACAAATTGAAAGAGAAAAAGTATCGGGCCATAAATTGCAAAGAAGAATTGATTATTCGTGGGATTTCATTGGTGCAAAAACAAAGCCCTATACGCATGGATTTCATACCTATCCGGCAATGTTTATTCCTCAAGTCGCAAGACGACTCCTTTTAACTTATAGCCAAAAGGGTGATACTATTTGCGATATATTCTGTGGTTCCGGGACTGCCTTGATTGAAAGCAGATTACTTAGCCGTAATTCTTATGGAATAGATCTTAACCCTCTTGCCATATTTCTTGCTAAAACCAAGACCACGCCCGTTAACCCAAAAAATCTCTCAAGAGAATATTTAAAACTTCTAGACAGAATCAAAAAAATTAAAAATAATGAAATAGAGAAGCCGCAATTTTATAACATTAATTTTTGGTTTAAAGAGAAAATTATTATTGAACTGGCAAAGATAAAAAAAGCGATTAGAAAAATTAGCAATAAAAATATCCAGAATTTCTTTTTGGTTGCTTTTAGCGAGACAGCGAGAAGGTCATCAAATACGAAAAGTGGAGAATATAAATTGGTAAGAATGAGAAAAGAAAAATTGGAAAAACATAATCCAAATGTTTTAGAAATTTTCAGAAAAAGGGTTGAAACGAACACTAGGGGAATGGAAGAATATTATAAAGATATTGATAAAAAAACGCGGATTAAAGTTATCTACGGCAATTCATCTAAAGATAACGGCATAAAAGAAAACTCAATTGACTGCATAATAACTTCGCCGCCTTATGGGGATAGTCGGACAACGGTCGCTTACGGCCAATTTTCTCGTCTTTCTGCCCAATGGATAGATATTTTTGATAATCCTGATGATGCTTCTGGCGTAGATAAAGAATTATTGGGCGGCAACGGCATATCAACCATTGACCATTATTTGCCTTCAAACGAGCTGAAAGAATCTCTGCAAAAAATACAAAAGAGAGATGAAAAAAGAGCAAAAGAGGTTTTAAGTTTTTATATTGGATTGAATGATTGTCTAAAAAATGCCTACAAAATATTAAAACCAAATAAATACTTTTGTTTAGTAATAGGAAATCGCCTCGTAAAACAAGTAAGGATCCCTACTGATTTTATAATTGTTGAATTGGCCGAAAATATCGGGTTTGTTTGTGAAGATATTATGGTTCGCAATATTCCTAGCAAAAGAATGCCAATTAAAAATTCGCCAACTAATATCGCCGGCGAACTGGAAGAAACGATGACTAAAGAAAGTATAGTGATATTAAGGAAAACCTAACGACAAAATCTCTCTAAATTTTTGGTAATCTTTGAAAATATTTTTATCTTCCCATATTCTTTCACATCTTTATTACAAACATACACTCCATCTAACTCTTGCGCTCTTTCTCTATTAGTCCCGCTTTCAAATGTCTCCCAGGCCGTAACTAATAACACTTTTATTTTAAGATAACGAGACCAGGTTATTGTCTGCATTATCCTTTCGGCCAAAGTTGTCTTTGCAGATATTATCGCCATTGGTTTATTCCCCTTATCAGTTCTGACTAAAATAATATCAATATCCGGCCTGTAATCACGCACTCCTCTCTTACCCTTTTTTGTTTTAAGTTTTTGCCCTAATTCTCTTTTAATCTTTCCACTTGTAATTGCTTCAAGCGGAATTTTCTTTTGTAGAAAATAAGTGTTTAAAATTTTAGCAATCCACAGAGCAAAATTATTCCCGGCCAATGGACGCATTGTATTAGCAATACTCCTGCCTATCACTCGCAATTCCAAAAGCATTCGAGGATCACCAAGTATTTCTTCCCACTTTGGCAGTGTCTGCGGGCTTGCCCATTTTTTAACAGCTCTTGGAGTAATAATTTTAACGACATCTTCATCGGAATTTTTCAAAATTGTAGCCAAATCATCCCCTATTTTAAGAGGATTATCTGATTTTTTCAAAGCAGAATCTATTTTGTCATCAAAAAACTTTTTGATAACTTCTTTAAATTCACTTTCTTGATTTTTATCCCAATTAGTACGAGGCATAAAGTTTTAAAGTTTGTCTTTTTTAATATATCAATAAAATTAATTTTTAACAATCTTTCAAAAACTTGTTGGCATTACACCTTCAATCAATTTTACATAAGGATATTTATATTTAAAGTTAGACGCCCAACTTTATATATTTCTCCATCAGGATTTTTATTTTTTCTTTAGCTTCTTTTTTATTCATATTTCTTCTTTTTGTGGTTTGTAAAATGGTTTAGGTATAATTACAAATTAATTTTTCTTTCTCTCAATTTTTCATTCTTACATAAAAAATCGGGTTTTTCAAGCCGATTTATGATAAAATTGCGTTTAAAATTGCCTCGGTGTTTTTTAAAAGTCCGAGGTCGCGGGTCTTGAAATTTTTCAGAATTTAAGGTATTGTTTTGTTGTTGGTCGGCAAAAGCCCGCTTGCCCAGTAGAGCAACTTTGACTGATGTTTTGCTCTGCAAAACATCAAATTCGCCGAAGGCAGTCAAAGATGTCTTACTGGGCTTGGGCATTTTTATTTATTTCACATCTATGGAATTAAGAAACATCGCTATTATTGCTCACGTAGACCACGGTAAAACAACCCTGGTTGACGCTCTTTTGAGGCAGTCGGAAAACTTCAAGGTTAAGGCCGACGCGCCCAAGGAGCTCATAATGGATTCAAACGAGCTTGAAAGAGAACGCGGGATTACGATTTTTTCAAAAAACGCATCAATTAAATATCATAACGTCAAAATTAATATTATTGACACGCCGGGCCACGCCGATTTTGGCGGCGAGGTTGAACGAATTATGCATATGGTTGATGGAGCGCTTCTTCTGGTGGACGCCAAAGAGGGTCCAATGCCTCAAACGAAGTTTGTTTTAAGGAAAGCCATTGAGGCCGGCCACAAGATTATTGTAATAATTAATAAAGTTGATAAAGCTAACAGCCGGCCGAAGTGGGTTTTAAACGCCACCTATGACTTATTTTTTGAGCTCGGGGCAAGCGAGTCCCAAATTAATTTTCCTGTTATTTATTCTGTCGCTATTCAAGGCAAGGCAGGGTCGTCTCCAGACCCGAGTGCAATGAAAAACGTTGAACCGATTTTTGAAACCATTATAAAATATATCCCAGCCCCGTTAGTTCAGGACTCAAAGCCCCTCCAACTGCTCACCGTAAATTTGGCGCACGATAATTATAAGGGAAAACTCGCTATCGGCCGCCTCTATGCCGGTGTTTTGCGGAAAGGGATGGATGTAAGCCATATAACTCGGTCTGGTGAAATAAAAAAAGCGAATTTAAGCGCGGTAATGCTTTTTGATGGCTTAAGCCGCATTGACGTGGATGAAGCTCATTCCGGCGACATTGTCGCGATTGCCGGCATTCCTGATATTTCAATTGGCGAAACCGTCGCGGGCTTAGAAAATCCCGTTGCTTTGCCAATAATTAAAATTGATGAACCGACAATTAAAATGACCTTTGGCGTGAACACATCGCCGCTCAAGGGGAAGGAAGGGAAATATATCACCGCCGGAAATATTAAGGAACGTTTGGAGCGCGAGATTGAGACCGACGTCGCCTTAGCCGTTATGCCCACAGAATTTGCTAACCGCTGGGTTGTTGCCGGACGCGGCGAATTGCATCTTTCCATATTGATTGAAAAAATGCGTAGAGAGGGATTTGAGCTTGAGGTTTCAAAGCCGCAGGTGATTTTCAAGGAAAAAGATGGAAAGAAAATGGAGCCGATGGAGCTTGTTTCCATTGAGACGCCGGAAGAGTATTCCGGTATAGTTATTGAAATGATGGGAAGCCGTTCGGCCGTTATGAAAAATATGCGCGCGGATGCCGGAACCGTTTATCTTGATTTTTTGATACCTACTCGCGGACTTATCGGTTCGCGCGGAAAATTTTTGACTAACACAAAAGGTCTGGGGATTATGAATAGCATTTTCTTCGGCTACGAAGAGTATAAGGGCGACATTCATTCCGAAACGAGAGGTTCGCTCGTTTCAACAGAAACAGGCGTTTCCAACAACTTTGGATTAGTTAAGGCGCAAGGGCGCGGAAAGCTATTTATAAGCGCCGGAGTTGCGGTTTATCAAGGGATGGTGGTCGGCCAGAACGCTAAAGCAGGGGATGTTTACGTAAATGTTTGTAGAGCCAGGGAACTTACTAATTTTCGAGAAAAAAATGAGGGTCTTCAAAAGCAGATTGAAGTGCCACTAATGTTTAGCTTAGAAGATTCATTGAGCTACATCGGCGACGATGAAATGGTGGAGATAACGCCGAAGAATATCCGGATTAGAAAAATATTTCTTGCTAAAAGCAATCGCAAAAAAGGGGCCAACTAAAAAATCGGCTTTTTCAAGCCGATTTATTTTATTTTAAATATATCGCCGTGACCCGGGTAGATTAAAATTCCCGGCTTAAATAACTTTTTTAATTTTTCCAACGACTCCTCTATTTCTTCTGCCGAGCCGCCGGGCAAATCCGTTCTGCCTTGTCCGTCTTTAAATAAGGTATCGCCGGTAAAAATGAAGTCCTCACCGGTCAAACAAATACTGCCTTTGGTATGGCCCGGGGTATGAATTACTTCTAAAGAAATTTCTCCTATTTTTATTTCATCGTCTTCTTTTAGAAATCGGCTGGCTTTAAAATTAATAAAATCCTTTTCCGCCTGGTGGATTAAAATTTCAGCGCCTGTTTTTTCGCTGATTTTTTCATTGGCCAAAGTATGGTCGGGATGATAATGAGTGTTGATAATATATTTTATTTTTGCTCCGCTGCTCGTTATTTCTTCCAAAATTTTCTCTGCGTCTCCTCCCGGGTCAATCACTGCCGCTTCTTTTTCCGAAACTAATAGATAACAATTCGTCGCCAATTCACCGACAATTAATCGCTTAATCCGCATAAAAAATTATATTTTGCTATTAAACTTACGGCATCCAGGACGCCGTAAAACCTACTGTTTTTAATCAGAATCTACAAAAGTAGAAATTGGATATATCTATTAAGCGTTGGCAATGTCTGACGTTGCCAACTATCTACAAAAATAGGAGCATCGGTGTTTGATATTGACAACCAACTTTCCACCACTACGCTCCGAGAACTGGAATCCGTTCAAACCTACCCGATGGAATTATAATAAAGTTTTTTCTTTAAATTTTTCTATATCATCGGGCAATAGAAGACGCGACAAATCGGCGTATTTTTGTATGCCCAAAGAGGGAGAATGGGCAAAACCAACATATTCAATTTTCTTATTTTTATATCTTACGTATCTTATGGCCGGGATCAAATCAGTATCAGAACTTACCAAAATAACTGTACCATATAAATTATCAACTGCTCCAACGATTAAATCTACCGCGATTTTCACATCGGTTCCTTTTTCTTTGTACACTTTATCAATTGGCATTATCCTGCCACGCTTAATAACAAAACCGTCATTTTTAAGATTTGAGAAAAATTTCTGCTGTCCACGCACAAGACTCTCGCTTTTATCGCTTCCGTCAAAATTTCTAAAAACACCCGTGTAATATCTCTTTGAAACAAGTTCTCTTTTTTCACCAACTAAAAAATCTACAAATTCTTTAAAATCAAACTTTGTTCCTTTTGGAAAATTTATCTCTTTATCCTTTAAGTAGCCGTAAAAATTGCTTCCATCTATATAAACAGCCACTTTTTCTTTTTTATTAAAAATATCCATACGGCATTATTATAGGATAGTTCTAAATAAAAAACTACCCTTGCCGAAGCAGGGGTAGTGTTCATAGTATTTATATATTATCTCTGACATACTTTCTTGTCAAGTGGAAAACTTGGTCTCCCGACAGGCGGAACGGAAACAAGATCTACAAAAGTAGAAATTGGATATATCTATTAGACCCTGTAAT
>Ga0210017_1001439_pt1 | contig 20693 bp, 3 predicted proteins | sample CryGeyCG2014_020_FD_183966 | JGI IMG/M metagenome (GOLD analysis project Ga0210017, IMG submission 183966) | Groundwater microbial communities from aquifer - Crystal Geyser CG08_land_8/20/14_0.20 (SPAdes) (version 2) | ecosystem: Environmental > Aquatic > Deep subsurface > Groundwater | place... | reverse complement strand
CGCGCTTTCAGTTGTGTCATTAAATAAAAAGAATGTGACCCCGCGTAATATTGCAGATGCAAAAGAAGTCATAATAACGGGGAAGATAAACGTTTTTAAAGAAGGATTAGCTAATTTATTGACAAATCTTGACTCGGATATAGACGAAATAATAAATGAACAGAGAACCAGTTTTGAAAGAGAAATAACTGCAGTAACTAATATGGCTGCAAGTGAAGTTTTAGATATGGATTTAATTATATTGAGTGTTTTGGATAATGCGGTTCGCGAGGTTCATTCTAATTTAGACACAGCTGTTAATACATTGAAAGAACAGATTATAAAAGAAAAACCTACCGATGTGCAGCAGCTAACCTGTGTACAAAAATATTTCACGAGAGTAGAAACGCTTGCTAGTAAGTTTTTAGAAGAGGCTGATAAAAAAAGAAATGAATTTGAAGCGCGAAAAAAGGTACTTAAAAGTAAAGATACTATAGAATTAGATAAGAGATTGGCTATATTAGTTGGAAACATTGCATTAGTAGGTAAGATAGCCACGATTGCAAAAGAACGATTAAAAGAAGCTGAAGGTTCACTAAGTATAGTAAAACAAATAGAAGCAATTTCATTTGAGAGTTTGATTAAGAGCTCAGGCATATATGATGCCTCAAGATTAGCAAAAATAAATACAGAAGAAGCGCTTAGGGCGATGGCAGTAGCCGTAGCCGGACTGAGGACACAAAAAGGTGATATCCCAGAAATTAATCCGAATGATTTTGCGTTGGATTTGATTGGCCAAGGCAATGATACAGATGCGTTTGTACTTACTGTAAATGGGCAGGATGGCAAAAAATATATGTTGCCAATCGTGCTTAAGATTATGCTTGAAGCTGTTCATGCGACTACACAGGCTGCATACGAAACATTCGTTGATATTGGCCCGAGAGATACATATGTCGGCCAGGGATTTGTTATCCAGCCATATACGCCTATCCTGAGAGAAACCTTAACGCAAGAGTTAACTGCCCCTGGTTTAAAGCAATATGCAAGACTTGCGACACAATTATACGGCCAATTATTAGAATCAACAAAAGGACAAATAGGCCTAAGTAATAAAAAAGTCAGAGAAGGCAGTAGTATTTTGGATAATGTAGGGATTGTGAAAAATGAACGCGGAGAGTTTATATTCGTTGTGCCTGATAAAGGCAGCTTGACTAATCGTAGTGGCCGCGGCGGCGATATAATGTCCAAACGCCACTTCAGGGAAGCGCTTAAACGTGAAATTGAAGAGTATTTTCATATTCAGAAACCTATTATGCCAACAGAAACCGTAGTTAGCGAACAGTTGGTAACCACTACTGCCGACGAGGAGATTGCTTCGGCTGCTTCGCAGCCTCGCAATGACGCGGCGGCAGTCGGCGAGCCGGATGCCGAGGCGAAGGCGGCGGCAAGGGGAAGGGTGCAGAGGATTAGGCAGCGTAAGGCCGCGAAGGCGATGCCGGAACTCGGCGAGGCGCCGGAGAAGGCAGGCGCTGTTGGAGCGCAGGATACGTTGACCGCTACCGCAGGCGTTGAGATGGCTTCAACAAAGATGCCCAATGTCGCCACTGTAACAGCCGGCTCAACCGGAAAAGAAGAGATTTTAGGAAGGGTGCTTGATTCAGGCGCGTTGAACCTTGCGGCAACCAGGATTTTGGAACAGGGGCTTATAAGGACGCCGGCTGATTCGCAGGAAGAAGTTACGGCGTGTCTTGCAGGCGCGGTTGAGGCAGGGTTAAGGCCTATACCCGGCAGTGCGTTGTATGAATTTGATCCTGCGGCGTTTTATGGAAGATTAAAGGCGTTTATCAACAGCGACGCATTTGAACCATTAAAAAGGGCGCTGATACCGTTGATCAGGGCTATCAATGACGCGTTGAAGTCGCAGTTGCAACCAGTACATGGAATAAAGAATATTGCCGGGCGGATAAATGAAGCGTTGTATCCGAATGCGCCGTTTGTTATAGACGAGGCAGCGCAGGAGAAGCTTGACGGTTCGGTTATTGTCCTGCCTGCGGAGCTTATAAGAAACTACGGCTGGGAAATGACTGCTGTAAGCCAGCTGCCGGAAAATTGCAAGGTGTTTGTGACAGGTTTAAGCAGGGGTGAGCGCGGCCTGGTAACAGAGCTTGCAGGCTCAAAAGTACAGTTTGCCAATGATTATAAAGCGGCAAAGGCGCAGGCGCCTGAGGCGGCAAATGTCATAGCGGTATTTGCCGAAACTGGCATAAACATCTTCGGCATGGATGCGAAGATAATAAAATATGAAGAGCCCAAGCAAGATGAATTTATTTCAATAAGTGAATTATTCAGACAGATAGGAAGATTGGAGCCGGCGCAGGCAATGGTTACTATAAACGCAAACGTCCCTGGGGTCTCAAAATTAGAGATCGTTAAGTTCAGAGAGGCATTTGAAACCGCGCGCCAGGTTGCTGCGAGCGTGTAAAGGCGGTGATGGATATGAAGAACAATTATTTATTTAAAAATTTGATGCATTGCCCGGCGGTAAGGATTTTAAAGGGAAGGTTAGCCTGCCGCGATAAGAAGTGCCTGTTTTCGGTTACCAGCACATCGGCGCCTGTCCATTCTACATATGCGGCAATGAGCGCGTCTGCGGATTTTAACCCTCTTGCTTCATATCTAGCGCCTAATTCAAACGGTATATCAAAGTCATTGTCAATTATTGTTGCCGTGTTTATAAAAAGTATAAACTCTTTAAAGGCTTCGGCAGTTAAATTACTGCGAACCTCTTCAATTATTAAACGTGTAATACGTATTGGTATAACTTCCATAGATTCCGCAACTTTTGCAAGGAGCTTTTCACAATTTGGATACCGAACAACGCCTAAAGCAAAGATATATTCATTGCTATCTATAACTAGCTGCAAGTTTTTCTCTCCAAAGTTTTTCTCTGGTTTTACGATTTATTACTTGTTGTTTACTCATTCCACGGTACGGAGAGCTGGCTTTAGCCATCAATTGACGAATTTTTTCCAGATGCATTTTCGCTTTTTTAATATTTTGTTTTATCATATTAGTCACCTCTTGCTCTTGTATAAATATATCATATTTGGCAGAGGGTGTCAAGCGGATTTTACCAAGCAATGCTCTTTTGATACAAATGAGACCCTTCGCCCCGAAGTTTCGGGGCTCAGGGTTTAATTCACACAACAACTTATGTCGTTTTGCTACATAAGTTGTGTGTTCATTAAAGTTAGGAAAATAAAAAAAGTTATATATTTTGGGAATATTCTGGGTTTTGAATTGTTATAGTGTTGTAGAGAGGTAAAGAGTTTTAAAAAGAATCATATATCAATATAATACATCTATTATTACTAGGTTTAATATATATGTAGGAGATAGATATGATACTTCTTGAGAACAGGCAATTCAAGATGCTGGTAAAGGTGGTGGCAATAGTCACCGTATTCACCTTTACGTTTGAGCAGGTGGTATTTGCCGATGGCGGAAGCCTGTTTTCAGATAAATTAAGGGTCAAACAGCCAACACAGAGTAAGTTTGCCGGCGAAATAGCCAATGCGTTCGGCAGGCAGCCAAAGCAAATCATAGAGCCAATCCCAGTGGAGCCTATCATCCCGCTTCCTGCCAAAATAGCTTCAGCAATAGGAGTGGAAAAGATTGGGCTTGTAGTTCTTGGTTTTAGCGCATTGATTTTAGGCGGATTAATCGGACTCCATGTCATAATACCAATAGCCGGCGTGATGGGTTTTGTGGCCCCGGCAGTTTTATTTTTGGCCTCGTTCTCATTTTTATATCTTGGTTTTAGAAAAGAAATCACAAATGATACTCTAGCCAAGGACTTTAACGAAATAAAAGATACACGTAGTACTCTATATGGAGAAGTAGTAAAACGTTTCAAATCCGCTCTTAAATTGCTTGAGTATGATGATCCCAATATAAATGTTATCGTGAAAAAGACTATGAAGCGCCGCGATGCCATTGGCCTGGCTTTAAGTTCGGCTGACAGAAGAAACTTTGAAGGTTATGTCGCTGCCGATGAATTTCGGGAAAACGCGCAAATATCCAAAGAAGAGCAGGAACAGCTTGGCTTCTGGGGCGTTCAGAAAAAGAGATGGGATAATGCGCTTCGTTTAACAGAACAGGACAGGGAAAATTCCAGATTAGGCCGATTCAAATTCTTAAAAGCGCCTATTGAGATAATATGGTATGGGGGATTCAGGTTCGGATATCATCTGTTTGACGTATTCATCCTGAAATTCCTGCGCCATAAATTAGATTATTACGCAGGCGGTTACAGGCGTTACAGCTGGGCGGATGACAACCAGATTGTAGATGCTATGGTATCAGCGCTTGTTGATGTAGCCAGATACAGCGATAAAGCAAAGCGTAAGGCCATGTCAGCCAAAGAAAGAAACAGGATACGCGTACTTAAAAATACATTTTTCAGGACTATTGAAACCATCGGTAATTACACTGGCGTAAGCGGTATCGCGCCGTTTCTTTACAAAAGAAGCAAGATGTATTTCTGGTCAAGTGTGGTAGGCAGTAATTTAATGCATCTTTTAGGTAGTACAGCTTTAGGGTTAAGTATTCCTTTGTCAGCCATAGGCATAGGGCTGGTCAGCATGGCTATCATTGTTTGGTTATTGCATATTTCAAAAGGCAGGAGCGGATACAAAAGAGCATTTGTTGCGGGGACTATTGTTATAATAGCGATTGCCCTCATAAATTTAGCCCTTGGCTCTGATATACCGTTTACAGCTATAGATTTATCCAAGAGTATCTCTCCATTAAGTTTATTGTCCAAAAATTTCAATTTTACCATAGGCGGTTTTATCAGCCCTGCAATTTTATCGTATTTCCTTAATTATTTTGAATTTAAAGAAAAAATGACAGACAGGGCATTGGCAGATAGATTCTTCGGCAATCTGACGCCAAGGCCTGAGACGTTGAATGTCCATGGTATTTATAGATATTTGGACCAGATAGAAAACAACTCTGATAAGGGTTTAATAGCTGTTCGCATAGCGGCGGTGCTAAATAAAGTGCCGCAGATTATTAGGGCGACTATTTCTGAAAGACTGACATTAAACGCCAGATTGGCAGAGATAGCCGGCTTGGACGAAAATGAATTAATAAAACAAGCCAGAAATTTTGATCTTGGCGTGCCGGATGTAGAAACGGCGATAAGAGAAGCGCGGTATGCCGGCAGGGAAAATACTGTTTGGAATAGCGAGTTTTGGTATAGCATATTAAAGGCGAGCTTTGGCATATGGGCGGTCCAGGCAGAGATAAATGCAGTACTTTCGTATTCCAGGGGATTGGATTGGTTAGTAAACCTGCCGGTGAAGAAAATTTTTGGCGTGGAAATACACCCGTTCTATAATTTCGCCGCATTTATAGAAGGCAATCCTAAAGCAGGCCCACAGAGCCTGCGCAATTCCGGCGCTCTTGGCTGGGTTAACTATGGCGTTAATCAGTTATTTGGCCATACCATAGGTTTTAATCCTTTTAACCCGGATTCTATCGCAGATTTTGCAAAAGGCAGGGCAGAGAATACAAGGAACACGGAATATCTGCGTAATTTAAATTCAACCGCTAAAAGTTGGAAAGGCCTTGCTGATAATATTCACAAAACGTCTGACGCAGAATTAGGGATTTTTATAAATAACCCTGAAACGGCTGAATACTATCCGGATTTCTTTAAGATGATTGGAAATAGCGGTATTGAGGCGGATGTTTTATATGTTCAGGGCGCGCCATTTTTAAAGATGAATATAGATCAACAGGCGGATTTCTTCAGGGCAGCAAGAGATAATGGCTTAAGTGTTTCTCTTGGCGGCGCTGATCCACTTTGGTTTGTTGACAGGGCCAGTGAAGGGTATCAATTCTATAAGGCCTTGCGCGCGGCATTGCATGAAGTTGTTTTAAAAGACTCCAGCTTGTCTGATGAGCAGGTTACTTATTGGTTGGATGCAGATAGCATAGACAATAAAAATTTTAATAAATACAACGATTTTTATAACCATCTTACTTCCAGCGAAGTAATTAACGGTAATTTAAAATTATTTGAGAATCCTTCCGGGCCTTTTGTTGCCAAAGGGATAAAAGGCATCATGGCATACCGTGATTCAGAAGAAGCGATATTGAATATATCTTCAGCTGCCAGGCAAAATGCCGGCAGTTATAGTCTTGTAGTAGAGACGCAATACCGCAATCCTAAAGAGCAAAGATTAGATAATGACTTAAAGCCAATACCTCTACCGGGCAATATTACTTTTGCAGGCGAAGAGAATAGAATTGGGCCTGTAATGAGCGCTGTTATGACAGGTGCTGAAAACGCAAAGCGCGGCAATTTTGAGGGTTTCAGGGGCGTAGATATCCATACAGAGCAGGATAGCATACAACAGTTAGTTAGAGTTCTGGCCGGTGAAAAATTTGTTGATATGGGCAACCCCGGAGATGTTTCCCATTTGAATAAATATGAATATTTTGTTTTACCTGAATTACCGCAGGCAGAGCCTACTGATAGTGCAACTCTTGAACGTATGCTTCCCAAAAATGTTATTGAGCGATTAGCCGCGTTTGAGCTGGAAAAGCCTATGAATTTCTATGAGCAGTTAAGCAGGAATTTGGGCCTTAGCGCATGGGATAATTTCCGCGGAATGACCAGCCAGCCTGATATACCAAGAGGTTTTGCGCAACTGGCTGTAAAAGCCCTTCAAAACGATTTCAGTATGGGTACATTAAGGACAGTGCTTGATGCCATGCCTGTAAGTCAAGCCGGTACATTGCCGATACAACTGTTTATTTCATCTACTAAAGAAATGGAGAAGCAGTTTTATTCTTCCGAAGTTACTCTTGACAGCTGCAATGTTATTGCCGAAGCGGTTGAAAATAACGATGGAGCGGCTAATAAATATAAATTAGTTGCAATGTATAATGATTCTGAAGTTTTGGTAAGAGGATCTTATAAGGATGATGCCGCGACATGTATATCTAAAAACTTATGGCTTAGTAAACCGGTTGAATTTAGGGTGCAAATGACAAACAGCGGATTTAAACCTACCAATGTAATTTTATATCTTTCTATAGGGAATATTCCGTATGAGGCCATTGATTATATGAAGGCGTATACATGGGGAGATATCAGGACAGGCGAGGAAGGGGAGATAGATTTAAAAAATCTGCCAAATGCCAAAAATCCAGACGCAAACTATACGCCTACAAGCAGGGATTCAGGATTGCTTGAAGTTTACTGGAAAGATCCTGATGATAAGCAAGAAACAACCGGATATAAAAAATTTGCAGAGCGGCATGGCATACAAAGTAAGAATGTAATGAACGAACGCATTATAAAATTAGCCCCGGGTTCAATGCGGGTTTTGACTTTTAGGGTGGATAAGATGCCTGTCGGAAAGCATCCGGTAGCTGTAACTATTCTGGAGGCAAAAATCGGCACTCCGCTTAAAGGAGACAGGCTCGGCGGTTATAATATAAAGAAGGTTTTGGTCAAATACGCAGAATTGCAGTTTAAAAAAACTAAAGTTTTGGAACACGGTATGAGAAAAGAAGGAAAAACCGAATTGGCAGATAGTCTTAACAGGACAGCCAGAGAATATATCAGGCTCAGGTTAAAACTTCACACTTACGGGTTAGGAGATGATCATTTTACCCCGTGGCAGATTGAGGAGCGTGAAGCAATGGCAATAAAAATAAGAAGTATTCTGTCTAAAAAAGCGCTTGGCAGGACGCTCGATTCTATAGATGCAGGCCTGGCAACGCGTTTAGGCATAGATAAGCAGCCTACCATAATTATGGTAGGAAAAGATAAGGTTGTTGTAACCAAGGCAACGGCATCGCGTAATTACATCAGGCCCGGCGATAGCATTGATATCAGCGCAAAAATTCAAAATGTCGGCGATGCGGATAACGGAAGTTATTATTATGTGCTTGATATAGAAAATGTTGATACGCATGAAAAGGTGCTGGTTGATGTTACTAAAGCCGGCAGAGGCAGGAGCGTATTGGGCAAAGAAGCTGTCGCGGCCAAATATGAATTGCCGTCAGGTTATGTTAAAATCGGCCGTGGACAGGAAAAACCAATTAACATAAAGGGTATAAAGGTCAATAAGCCGGGGCATTACAAGGCTGTTATTTCCGCGTTTCCGGTTGACTATGTAATCGGCGACGCCATTTTAAAGCCGGAAGAAAAAGGCAGGATATCGTTTACTGTCGGTAGCAGTACGAGCCGCATATCCGGCATAAATTTTAAAGATGCGCCTGCGATAGACAAATCCGGCAGCGCGGCCAATGTAGCATTGGCAGGAGTTTCCAGTTTTGGCAGCAGGCCTATTTCTGTTATGGTTGAATCTACCCTGGCAAGGCGCGCTGATCCTACGCATACGTATTTCAAGGTCTTCAGCTCCATGCCTCATACTGTAAAACAAAATGACAGCGCAGTTTTACCCTTATTTTGGCAATACAAACATCCGGGGGAATATCTTATTTCTATGAGCTTGATGGATGCTGACCTGGAAACCGGCAATACTATTTATGAAACAGACGCGAAAGGAAATTATGTTTTGGATGAAAATGGCCGGCCATGGCCGCATGTAGTTTTGATAAAAGACGCGCATACAAGCACCGGCAGGCAGGAGGCAGGCAATTTTGCCTTATGGTCGCACAGGCCTTCCGAGGTATGGCTTAAGAATATGAGCGATAAAACAAAAGAAGCCCGCGTAAGGATGATTGTTAAAAAGATTGCAGGTAAAACAGAGGTTACGGTTAACAGCGAGAATCCGGCAATGTCTGATTTTGTGACTTTAAAGCCAGGCGGAATAGACAGCGTAAATATCGTTCCGCATTTAATACCGCCTACGGATACCAGCGGGAATGTTTATCATGTTGTTTATGAGGTTCTGGATAGGGCAGGAAATGTATTGATAGCGCTTAACGATAACAATCTGCATACCGTAAAGGTAGTGAAGATTCTGGATACCAAGAAAGGGATCCGGATTAGGGTAGATAAAAACAATAATGATCCCGCGTACAACACGTTAAAATCGGACGATGCGGATTATGCTTTTATAAAAAATATCGCGCGCAAAGATTTGGGCGTCAGCGATGATGATTTATTGTTGTATAAAGAAATAATAATGGACGCAAGAACATCAACGGATATGCTTGCGGAGGCAAAGACAGAGGTGAAGCAGTTTATCAGGACAAGGATAATGGAAGGCATATATCTTAACCCTGACGAAAGGAACTTGCTGGCTGAATATAAATCGCAAGGGCTTGACGCGCGGGAATTGGAGATGAAATTGCGCGAATTTATATTAGATAAACCCGATAGAAACACCGCTGAGAAAAGTTTAAAGGGCTATGCCAAAGAAAAACAGGCGAAAGTTGAGGAAGATATAAGAGATAGAGAAAAAAAGAGCGAAAAGATGCAGGAGCAGCGGCAAAAAGATATAATAAGGCAGGCGCAGTCATACAGCAGGCAGAGGCTCTGGCTATTGACAGCTATCGGAGCTGTTGCGCCATACTTTTTTGCAGAGATGATACTGATATTTATTTTAACCAGGATTAAATTCAGGGCTGACAAGGAAGCCGGAAGGACTGATTTTATCTATATAGACAAGTATGGAAATGTCACATCCAACATATACAGGCGAAAAGGCAAAGATATGACGCAAGATGAGGAGCAGACGGCAAAAACAGCTTATATTAACGGTTCAACAGGCGCTACTGCTGCCAAGAAGTTTGAGAACATACAGCGATGGGCGCTTAAAAATACAAAGTGGAATGTTATAGTCAAATATACAGGAAGAGACTGGGGCAGCGAAGACGCGGATATGGCTATAATAACCGCCAACCGCAGGGTTTTAAATCCCATGGAAGCGGTTGTTTCTGCCGATTATCTCTATGCGATTGGCCGTGGAAATCAGGACGCGTTAAATTTATTGAATAATATTTTAGGCCAGGTAACCAAGAATATAAACGAGTCATCGCCTGCTAATAAATATTTATTGTCGCGGCTTGCCAAAAAGCAGGGTGAATTAGGCAAGATGCTAAGAGCTTTTAAATCGCCGGAAGGTATATATACCGGAGAAATGAGCAATGCTGTTTCTGAAAAAATGCTTAAAGAATTGGAAATACTGATAGGCGGCAATCCTCAGATGCTGCTTGCCGTTCACAGCGCGATGCTTATAAGGCCTATAGTGCCCAATGTTTCCGAGTATCCTTTTTTCGGAAAGATTGTTATGTGGCCATTTCAGTTCTTGCAGATAAACCTTTGGATAGTAAGGGAGTGGTTTGGGTCTATGGCATGCCGGAATATAATTTCATTTAAGACGGATTCCAATACCGCAAAGCCCATAAGGACATACGTAACTTTGAGTTCGGATCCGAAACTCTGGAATTATTACGGAGGCGTTTTTGGGCGCTGGTTGCAAGGGCACGGGAATATACAGCTTGAAGCATACTTGGGCGGCACGCCTTACTTAAAGGTTGATATTGTAGGTAAACCGAAATTAAGCGATTATAAACGCAGGGATTTAAACGCTACGGAATATTACGATAAAATAGCGGATGAAGGATTTAAATGGCTGCGTTCTACGATGTCATATGAAGATATGGCGACATATCCTGGTTCTTATGTGGCACCTATTGAAAATCTGGTATACGCAGGCGTTGTATCAGACGCAGTGCGGCTTAGTATAGGCGGCAATGATACAGCGGGCGTTCTTGAAATATCTCCGATGCAGGGCTATAGCGTTATTGTCCAAAATAACCAGGTCTGGCTTTTAAGGATAGCCGAAGATACCCATGGCCAGACAAAGGCAAGAAGCATAAACACATTAATGAGTTTGTTGAATGACGGCGATATAGCAGCTTTTCACACAGCTACTACCAGGGTGGAGAAGTTCAGGGTTGACAAAAATGGTAAGCCTATAGTAAAAGGCGAGCTGGTTAAGATGAGCACTATTAGCGTGCCTGATGCCAAAGGTGTAACAATACAGGTTCCGGAAAAGCTCAAATTATTTGGCGGAGGCCTGCGTTTAGACAGGGAAGTCAGCATTGATGATGTTTTAGCAAAGGCAGAGGCAGGCGCAACCGGGCTGTCTCTAACAGAAAATGCGCTCACCGATCTTATGGAAGATTTAAATATATCTACAGCAGACCTTAATTTTGAACAAAAACGCAGATTATTAGCAAATAACATATTAGACAATGCGGCAAATAAACAAAAATTACATGTTTGGCTTTCAGAGAAATTACTGCCTGAGCATCTGACGGAAGAAAATATAATAGAATTAAACCGGACATCGCCGCCCAATGTCGCGACATTAATTGAGGTTATAACCGGCTGCAGCGCCGCTGACAATGAAACTGCAAAATTTGAAATAGCTGAGTTTGGGAAAATTGTAAATAAATATATCAAAACCAATGCGCAAAACGATAAACCCGGGCATGTGGGCCAGATTTTAGTTAACGCGCTTGATAACTACGGTGATCAGGAATTAAGATATGACGCGGTTGGAAATGTTTTGCCTACAGCCAACGCGCTTTTCAGGGCTGCCGTATTAAAAAAAGCAGCACCAGATGGCCCAACAGAAACAGACAATAATATAATAGCCATATACAATTTACTGGATACCTATCTTGGTGAGACAGGGGTTACAAGTTTGGACGATGTTATAGCTGATGCGTTATTTGACGGCAAAGGCGCGGACAATATCATACCGCGCGCGTTTTCTTATGAAGTAATAAACGGAGAGGTTGCGGAGGTCCTTTTGGATAGAAGCGGTGAACCAATAGATCCGGAAGTCAGTAAAGTTTTATCCGTAGATATAAATAGTCCTATCAATACTGACGAAGGCGTTTATTATAAAGGTAAGGCTATTGAAAACGGAAAAGTAGTGGAAATATTATGCAACGAAGATAAAGAGCCTCTTGGTTCCGGGCTTAAAATCATAACAGCTATTGATGACAGTAAAAAGCTGGTAGCGTCCGCGTTTTCATATACTGCTTTAGAAAGTTACAATTCATCCGAATATGTAGTTGAGTATAGCAACGGAAGGCCTGTTAAGCTTTTTAGGGTTACAGGCAAGACAAGTAAAGGATTACCTGTGTATAACAGAAAAAGCAATCTTTTAATAAACAAAGCCGAGATTTTAGAAAGAGGCACAACTCAGATTAATACAGTAAAGGGCGTTCGTTACAAAGTAAAGGCAGTTGTTGATGGGGAAATAGTAGATGCCCTTTGGGATAATAATGCTAATAATAAGCCAACGCCTTTAAAGCAAAGACTGATAACAGATATTGCTGATTTTCCTGCAGATGATTATGATGTCACATATAATGAAGACGGAAGCATTGATAAATTGCTCAAAAAAAGAACAAATGTAAATTTAATAACTCAGGAAGGCATGGTTTTAGGTAAAGACGCTAGTGGTACTAAGATGTGGGTTGTGCAGGGTACGATTAACCCGCTTCTTAAGGCGCGTACGCTTAAGCAGAAGAATTTTCAGCAGAAAATTGTTGCCGAGGACAGGGTTGTTGAGGAGCTTAAGAGAATGCGCGCGGAACTTTTAAGCAAAATGCATGCAATCGCAGGGACAACGGAAAAAGGCGCGCCGGCAATAAATCTCGGATTAAAGGTAGACAGGCCCTATATTGACAGGGTAAAATCGCGGCTTTTTGGCCCAACCAGCGTAATTGTATGGAGCCCGCTTAAAAATATACACCTGCAGTTAGTCTTGGCGCATTATTCGGCTGAAGAAGTTGAGGAGGTTGCGAGTCAAACTATAGATAAAGAGCTGGAAAAAAAGAATGAAAATAAAGCAAAGGCAGAAGCGAAAATTAAAGGTATTAAAAAATTTCTAAGTATTGACGATGATGATCAAGAAATTGGCATAGCAGAAATAATAGAATTTTTAATAAAGAAAGAACTGGATGCTATTTTATCTTTACGTAAAATCTCTAATCCGAATGCTAAAAATTCAGAGCTTGACCGCGGCTACGCTTTATTAATGGCAAAGGAGCGTATTCTTCAAGCTGCTGCTAATGAAGGCGATAAAGTATTAACGAAGGCATTGGAGGCCCTTGGCGCTATCATTTGTGTTTACAATGAAGGTGATCGCAGCTTGGCGTTTAGAGCGCTTTTGTATTCCGAGATAGCTGAAAATACATGCGTTGACAATCCGTTGGCGTCGGATATATATTTAGGGGCTGAAAGCAGAAGGGTTTTGAGAGTTGGCGTAAATGAGGCCCAATATTCTGCAATGGATAGCGCAAGGGCAGGCAAAGAAACAGCCAGAAGGATAAGAATGGAGACGTTGATTAAGCAGTATTTCCCCGACTATGCGTCTCAAAGAGATTGGGTATGGACTTCAACCAGCGTGTTAAAAGGCATACCGACAGATCCTGATAAAGACAGGACTGAGCCTTACAGGCTGCGCTCGGCTTCGCAGGTGAACTTAGCGCGCGGGCTAAACGATACACAAAATTCGCAACGAGTATTAGACCTTATGGATAGGTTAACCGAATTATTGAAGTATGAGGGCATATTGCCTACAAATGTTATTTTCTATGTTATAGATGAAACTACAAAAGAACTTCGTTTGCCCAACGATAATGATAAGAATATTAATGTAGCTGTTGTGTCTCAAGTGGTTAATGATGGTAATAAAAATATTATGCTGCCTGCTATTAAAAGGGCTATTGGTTATCTTGGAAACGAAATGCCGCTTGCAAGAAGCATAAAAATAAACCCGGCTTTAATCGCTGAAGGGGATATATCAAAAAATAATAATGTTAAGGCCGCTTATGAAGCAGATATGAGAATTGACAGGATACCTGGTTATTTGTCGTACCTTATTTCCGGCGATGGGGTTATGGCCGATACCGGATTCGGGGCATGGATAGGAAAACATTCTGCGCTTGAATTGGCTACTGACAACTTGATGAAATTCCTTCGTGAGGATATAAGCAAGCCATACGTGAATGGCGATAACACACCTGCCGACCCGGGCTTGGCAGGCAGGATAGATATGATATTAAGTATGGCAGGCAGGCGTTCTTTGGATAACAGGCAGATGGAATCATTTAAAACATTTACAGATCTTGAAAATTGGGTTAATGATGCAATAAAAAAAACATCTAGTAGTCAACGAAACCAAGATTATATTTTTTATTTAAAATGGATGCAAAACAGGATACAGCAGGCAGAGGGCGCGCTTGGAGGCGAAAAAAATTATAGGGGTTTTATTGAGTCAAGAAAAGATGCTGCCGGCTGGACAGAGATGCAGGTTTTAAGGCAATATCAGATTGTTTTATCCTGGGCTGATATGAAAGAGCTTATAAATCCCGCAAGTGATGAAATGCGTTTAAGGGGGCGGGTCAATTTTTCGGATGACGCGACAAAAGATGAAGCGCTGGTGTTTTTGAGGCGCGCATGGAATGAAAGGATTTGTGGTGTATTAAAGGGATATAGCGATCCAAAAGAGAAAGAAAGAATCTTAAACGATATTCTGACTATCTGGAAAGCCAATATCACTAAGGCCGTTGAAGATAAAATTATTACTACTGAAAAAGCGCAAGAAGAAATGGCTAAGCTGAAGGATTTTAAATTTGAGGATTTAGCTGAAGCATTGAGTGATCCTTTAAGCAATGATGAATTAACGCAAGAGGGTTTTGATTTGAGGCCGAAAGAGTCGATTCGTAATCTCTTTAAGATGATGATTATGGAGGAGTTTTGGCGCAGTGAATTGTATTTAGGCAAGGATATGCGGACGTTAACAACATTGTTCAGCCCGATACCGGCGCTGCATAGGTATGGTTTTTACGATACCGCTAAATACTGGACATGTTTTGGGCCATTTGCGGTATGGCCGGGCCAGTTGTTCGGAAGGATACCTATTTTGCCAAGGCCGTTTCTTCCTACCGATTCTAAGATAAATCCTGATACCTTGCCAGTGGCAGGCGTGCGGCTTTATGCAGGTATGTCGCCTTTCGCGTCGCCGCTTTCCGGATTAAACAGGAGCATAGATTCAGAACATGGTTCTCACGCGCTTTGGGAAATAGTTGAAGATACTGCTTTTGGCTGGTTTGCCTTTAAACGTCAGATTGGCTCCGGGCCTTTGCTTAATCCGTTTACTCCGGGAAGAGGCACCATTGCCAGAAAGGTATACAGGCTGACCAAAGAGGATAATTTCTTTAATAATGATTTATGGCGCGCGCTCGGGCAAACAATGTATGAACATGGTATACAGTTTTCTTTGGACCGTATGGCAGATAATCCAATAGACGGTTATTTATTAACAAAAAATAGAAGCAAAGACCCAACGGTTACCGCCAGTATTTATGATGTGTTGAAAGATGTGTTGGCATGCCAATCTGTCCAGGTATGGGGCGATGAAGCTATGACCGGTATGTCGCAAGGGTATGGTTGGTTTAATTATATGTTTTTTGGCGGCAGCGCGGCGCAGATGTGGCTTGAGGCAGTCAGCGTATTTGTCCCGGGCATCAACAAGGCATTTAAGGAAGGCATGATGATAGAGTTTTTAGGCAGAGATATACCTTATAGAGAAGTTTTGGAATACGCGCGCTTTGTTATGGGTGACCCTTCAGGCAAGCTATGGCCTGCAGACCCTGCTGCTATTGCAGGATTTGCGAATGAATATTCAAGAGAAGCAGTGCTTGAGGCGATAAAACAATTAAAGGCAGGAGAATCAATTCAAGAAGATGGTGAAGTAAGTGAATTCAGAAAAGCAATACAAAATAACCTTTCGGCATACAGCATAAATGATTTCCATACCTCTTATATTCAGCCGTTTACAGCAGACAGGGTTAATGAAAAACTTACAAAAAAACAATACAGAGATTTTTACGGTGTCTATGAATCAGCCGGGATTAAGATTATTGCAATGAGCAAGGAGGCCAAGGAGAAGGCAAGTTTGTATGAATATGAAGAAACACCGTTAAAACAAACCTCGGTTTTAGGCGCGTTAAAAGAAGGTTTGGATAAGGCCGAAATAAGCCCGCTTTCCAGGAGAAATAAGCTTTTGTTGGCTATTTCTGCATTTGCGATAGCAACAATTGCCTTGTTTGGCGTATTGGGGTTTACGTCCGTAATTTCTGCGGTATCTATAGGCTCGTGGAAATTATTTATTGCAGGCGGCCTTAAAGGCGCTGTTATAAAAATGGCGGCCCTTGGCGCGATTTATCTGTTACACAGGCAGAACGGGATCATTAAGACATTGGGAAGAATTTACGAAAGCATAATCAATACATCGTTTATATCATTTTATATAGCGTGGCGCGAGGGTATTTTTAATTGGATGAGCAAAACCGGATTGCGCGAAATGATTAAGGATAAAGATGCGTTAAAAGACATTGCCATCGTTACAGGCGTTATTGCTGTTGTGATCTGGTTATATGCCGGTTTTGTGTTGCTGGATAAATCTATGGCTTTAGCGGTTGACGGTATAAAAAACATAATAAGCATAACAGGCCTTAAAGCAGTTGCGGTGGATCTTGTTGAATTTATGGTAGCAGGGAATAACTTTTCTACGATGCTCTTGAAATTTGAAATAGCCGCAGCTGTTGTAATAATGTCTTTCATAGGCATGAAAGGCCCTTATGACAGAACGACTAAATGGTTGCAAAGTTACCAAAAATCTAAACAAAAGGAATTGGAAAAAACTATAACAAAATCCGTTGCTGAACAGATCAGCAAAAAGAAGGCCCGTTTATGGCAGGAGCTTATTATAATCGTCGGACTGTTATTGGTAGCGATCCCTGTTTATGGGCATTTTTACGGAACTAACCCTATATTTAATTTAATCGAATTATATAGAGGCCTGGCGTTCAGCGTGAAGAAAGGGGTCCCTGCCTTGATGATTACTTTGGGAAAAGGATTTGTGCTTGCTATTGGCGGAGTGCTTGCCGTGACATTACCAGCATGGATTGCCCAAAATGTATCCGACGGGATAGTGAAGGCAACTAATGCGGTAGAAAAAACAAAAAAATGGATTGATGATTTTAACAAAAAACCCGAATCTATATGGAAGCAATTAGGATATGCCGGCATGCGCATCATTTTGGTGCCGCTTAACATTATTGCAAGATTTGTAAATTTAGGGCATGGGGCTTTTGAGAGCATATTCAGGTTTGTAAGATATATATTTGATATGGAAAAGAAACCTTATGAAAGCCAAGACATAATCCACGCGCCTGATGAACAACAACAGCCGATACAACCCGAGGATCAATCATCTGCTGCGCAGGCGGCGGGGGATGGGGATATTATAAAGGTGAACGAAGATGGCATTGCGCAAGGAAGCGATAAAGCCCTTTATAAGCGCGTTAACTACAGGCGCAATAAGAATAAGGGTGTTTATGAAATGCTTACGCGCATAGCGCACAGGGTGCTGGGGGTTAGTGGGTTTAAGGATGAAGAGAGTCGGTGGCGGGGTATAAAAGAAGAGGTTTGGGCTGTGGAGAGGGTTGAAAGCGATTCCGAGGCCGCCAGCCGCTATGAGAGCATTAGAGAGAAATTGAAAGCGTTAGAGGCAGGACTTGCTGTTATGGAAGGGCCGGAGGTGGTGTCTGAATGGAACCTTGGTTATATATCGCGCAATTTCAACGATTACCTGAGGCGCATTGAAGAGGCTAGGCAAAAGGAAAGGTATAATCTGGTTGCGATAGGCGGCGGCGCGTGCACAAGGGTTCAGGGCGAGGCAGGTAATATTTTAAAGCTAGCCATGGGCATTGAAGATACAGATGTAAGACTGGCCGCAAGCGCATGTTCTTCTGATAACGGCGGCCTGGACGCGCAGATTAGGCAAGCGCTGTTTGGAAAGTTAGGCCATACGGTGCCTGTCGGAGACCTTACAAACGTAGTCACAGGGCTTTTGGGGCCTGCAGAAGGCAATATATTTGATACAAGGGGTTGGAGGCTTGCGAATTTCCGGCAGAAAGATTTTAATGTGTTTACCGCAAAGGATCAGGAGGGTTTTTCTTCAAAAATAAGCGATGTAGATACTTTTTCGGGAAGGGTTGAGGAATTGATAGATTTTTATGTATCAAAAAATATAGATATAGATGTGCATTTTAAAAAAGGCCTGATTGAGCTGGCAAAATTAGTGGATAAGCACAGCGGTATACTGCTTTCAGGAAAAGACAAAGGCGGCTATCTTACTATAGATAAGGCAAGCGTGCGGCATATGATTTTATACGCCTTAATGATAGAGGCCGGCGCCTATAGCGAGGAGCGTAAAACGATAGATGATAACAGGTTTAAGGTAGGGCTTTATCTTTTGGAAAAGGCGTTAGGCCTGGAAGGCAGAGTTGTGGTGCCGTCAACGGATTATCAGAACCTGTATGCGGAATGGCATCGCAAAGACGGCAAGGTATATAGCGCGCGCGGGCAGGTTGCGATAAGCCTGGCTCCGGATGAGGAAACTACAGATGCGGAATTAACGGTTTTGCGCCTGAATGAGGATCCGAAATTAGCTAATGCGGTAAGACTAAACGATGAAGCTCTTGGTGTGTTGAAGAATATCCCGGATAACGGCATAGTGGTCTTAGGGCCTTCAAGCTTTGTGGTCAGCCTGTGCCCGTCAATATTGCTTTTAAAAGATGAGCTTATGGCATTAAAAAAACGCGGCGTCAAAATAGCGCTGGTTCTTAATTACAGTTATAATAATGAAACGCTTGGTTTCAGGGGCAAAGGCCCTGTTGCGTTTCTTGATTTTATTAAAAATATCACAGACGTGGACAGCGTTGCCAGTTTAATAGATGTTGTTTTGATTAATACAAACTACGGAGAAGGCGATTCTGGATTGGCCAAGGCGCTGGAAGATCAGTCAAGCCCTGATAAAGATGTAAGGGATTTTTACAAGGAGCGCGGAAAGATAGTGATAGATAAGGACGACGCCCAGATAAAGCAGATTGAAGATATGGGCGTAGATGTGATTCTGGGGGATTTTATAGAGATGAATCATAAGCTTATAAAAGACCGCGAAGATCCTTCTAAGCGTACAGAGATTCTTTGGCCAAGGCACAACCCGTATAAGCTTGCCGAAGCCTACAGGAAAATTATGGGTGTAAGTGCAGAAACGCAGCCTTTGACAGCTACGGCAGGCCCTAGACCACTCGCTTCGCTCGGGTCCAGGGCAGGCGCAGTTGAACAGCCGGTGGTTGTAAGCAATGAGGAGCTGGAAGCGGTTGCGGTGGTTGCTGAGGCAGAGGCGATAGGCCAGGCGTATGAGGCGCAGGCAGTTGCAGGCGCATTTGCCGCAACGAAGGCTACCGCTATGGCAAAGGCCGAAGGTAGCATAGAAGAGCGATTGCGCAGCGTATTGCTCGATAAAGGCCGATACGCGATGATAATCTGTCCAGAAGATTATGATATTGAATTGTTTACAAAATACGAAAACCGCCTTATAAGCGTAGGATTCAATCAGGTGTTTACTGAAGATACAATAGAAAAGGCATTGGAAACATTAGAATTATTTAATAGGGATTCAGATAATCCGCAAATTACGCTTGTTTTGAATTTGTTGGATAATAACAATCAGGCTTTAGCTATCTTATTGCGAAATTTTGACAGTTCGAATATGGTATTGTCTAATATTGAGAATGTCAGCGCGCAAGAAATTGAACAATGGTTGTAATTAGTAATTAGGGGACGCTCCGCTTATCTGTAACATATTGAGATATATAAACTTATGACATCATCGTTTTTAAATCTCAGCGTTATTAATGCTAATCAGAATATTAAGATTAAAAATCCAAAATCAAATTGGCGTTGTTGTAAATGATTGCGCTGCAATGGGTTGGAAGCAGTCGGAGCGTCCCCATGTCTTATTGAAGAAAAACAATGTGCTTGCGCTTACAGACCTGTTCTATAAGCGCAAATGGGATAAGGGAGGGTAAGATGCGTTTAGATTTATTTTGCGGCAGGAAGTTTTTTATTAAAAAGCTGGTTTCATGCGCGGTAATTTTTTCTTTTGCGTTTTCAATGTTGCCTGCGCAGGCAGCGCTGGCCCTGCGTAACCAGCAGGCGGAAAACGCGCCTGCCATCGGCCGCGCCCTGAGCGGCGATATTAACGCTGTAAAAGCAGATTCGGCCGGCAAATGGACAAGGGATACGGCTAGAGAGTTAGTGAAGGGCTGGGATAGTTTATCGCTTGAACAAAAGAGGCATAACCTGGCATTACTTAATGAGCGTACTACACCTGATAAAGTAAAGAATAATATAGAAGCCAGAAAACAGAATCCGCCTTCGGCAATACCGAAGGGCGAGGAGGTTAAAGGCGTATCAATGCCGGACAGGGTCATAGATTTATCAAGAAATGCTGACCCGAATGCAAGGCAAAAATATATTAATGCAGGCGCTTCCAAAGAGGTGCTTCAAAGAATAAGCTGTGTAATAGCCGCAGGCGGAGAAGGTTCCCGCATGATGGTAAAATTATATAACGAAGGCCGGATTACTGAAGAAGAAAGAGACGAGCTTGTAAAATTCACTATGCCGTTTGCGCCTGACGGCAGAGGCACCCTGCAGCAGAACCTCTATGTTTTATCTATGATTAACAACCTGCATAAGGTTGATATGCGAAACATCCTTGTCGTAAACCCGGAGACATACGAGCGTTATAAAAAATTACTATTAGAAAACGATT
>Ga0210017_1001438_pt1 | contig 20707 bp, 20 predicted proteins | sample CryGeyCG2014_020_FD_183966 | JGI IMG/M metagenome (GOLD analysis project Ga0210017, IMG submission 183966) | Groundwater microbial communities from aquifer - Crystal Geyser CG08_land_8/20/14_0.20 (SPAdes) (version 2) | ecosystem: Environmental > Aquatic > Deep subsurface > Groundwater | place... | reverse complement strand
AAAAAAAGGGGACGAAAAAAGGGGACGTCCTTAATATTCTGCCATGAAAAAAAGGGGACGTCCTTAATATTCTGGAAAAAAGGGGAAAAAAGGGGACGGAAAAAAGGGGACGTCCTTAATATTCTGGAAAAAAGGGGAAAAAAGGGGACGGAAAAAAGGGGACGTCCTTAATATTCTGCCATAATTGTAGCGGGCGAATTGCTATTCGCCTTTGGGAAAAGGGAATGTCCTTAAATTTTGCCATAATTGTAGCGGGCGAATTGCTATTCGCCTTTGTGCGCGGCCCTATGGCCGAATTTCAGAATATTAAGGATGTCCCCCTGAAGTTTTGCTATAGAGCATTGCAGTGATATAAAGCAAGCGCCGTGTTTGTAGCTGCGCGCCCTTGGCGCGCCTCTTTGGCAGACCGAGGCAGAATGTCCGCCGCGGTGGAGTCTGCGGCTACGGGTGATTGCTTATGGCAAACTTCAGTTTATTGTTTTCAAGCTTGCATTTTTATTACCGATTGTATAAAATATTTTTAGAAAATTGGCAGTGAAAGAATGATGTTTTGCTGCCGCAAAGAAGACCGAAGGGGGTTTAAATGATAAGCAGAAAAAAGCAAAATTTTTTAGGTCTTTATCCGCGAGATGAAGACAAATTTGAGGGGGAATATATTGCGGTAGTGAAAGGAAAAATTGTTGCGCATGGAAATGACCCTGAAAAAGTATTCAAAAAAGCAAAAAGAATCAGCACCAAACCATTGTTTGCGGCGGTTCCTTCCGGCGGTTGGAAGGAGATGAGAATATTGTGTCCGAAATAAGATTTAAAGGAAAAATAATTTATCTTCCTGATGCAGGAAAATTTTGGATACCAACTGCCAAAGTTGAGCTGATCTCAGAAGAGAGGAAATATTTTTGTGAAATGCTTGTTGATTCAGGAGCAGACATAACACTTATTCGGAAAAGTCTTGGAAAATTCCTTGGTTTTTCATTTGACGGAAAAAGAATTCAAGAAATTCGGGGGATTGGAGCGGGAACAATACCTTATGTGATTGAGAAAATAGAGATAAAAATAGGAGAATATAAATTCGAAACTCGGATAGGAATATCTATGGTTGAGAATATCCCTTTAATTTTAGGGCGATTGGATGTGTTTAATAATTTTGATATAGAATTTAAGCAAAAAACAGGCATTACAATTTTTCGTAAAGCATAGGCAAAAGAAAAATGGATGGAATTCTTTTGTGTCTAATGCGAATTTGACAGGATTTCGCTTTTTTTGTCCAATTGAATTATGGGAAGAAAAATTAAAAATCTGGATTTTGAAGAGTCGCAAGAATATTACAAAGAAGCAGTCCGTTATTTTCAAAACGCCAGAGGCACATTAAAGAAAGTGAAAATCAAATACGACCGCTATCAGGACTTAAAGCCCGTCAGGGAGGCCTGCGGAACAGCGTATCTTGCCGTTCTTACTGCCTTTAACGGTTATTTCATTAGAAGGGGAATTGAAAAAGATAAATTGCTGACCTCAGCCGATGGCTACTGGGCATTGATGAAGAAAAATTTTGTGCACAATGGGAAAATAAAAAGTGCTTTTTCTGGTGTTTATGAGATTCTTCATGTTACGGGATGTTATAGAGGAACAGGCGAAGTCAAAATTATCAAACCCGCTTTTGACCGGGCAAAAATGATTATTGAAACATTAAGCGGAAAAAAAATATGAATAACTTCCTGAAAACTATCCATCTTCTTTACAAACATCTAAAACAAAAATTATTTCCCTGATATTATCCGCTGTTGGCGGAACTACGCATTCCGCGCCCTCGGTGTCATTCCGCACCCTCGGTTGATTATATCAGGCCGATAATCTATAATCTTGCATAAAAACGGCGATGGCTGAAACGGAGTGAATACATGACGCATGAAGAGTTGAGAAAATGTTTTCTGGATTATTTTAAAGAGCGGGGTCACAGGCTGTATCCCTCTATGTCGCTGGTGCCGGATGACCCCTCTCTTCTTTTTACGACCGCGGGCATGGTGCAGTTCAAGGACATGTTTCTGGGCCTCGTTCCCATGGTTCCCCCTAAAGCGGTGTCCATACAGAAATGCGTGAGGACCTCCGATATAGATGAGGTGGGCCGCAGCGCGCGCCACCTGACATTTTTTGAGATGCTGGGTAATTTTTCAGCGGGGGGATATTTCAAGGAAGAGGCCATAGGGCTTGCATGGGACTTCTTCACGCGCGTGCTGAAGCTGGATGAGAAAAAACTTTACGCCACCGTGCACCGCGATGACGCGGAAGCTTACAAGCTCTGGGGTAAATTTCTTCCTCCCGCGAAAATAGTGAAGCTCGGAAACAAGGATAACTTCTGGGAGATGGGCGAGACCGGCCCCTGCGGCTACTGTTCCGAGATCATATACGATCAGGGCGAGGCCGCGGGATGCGGTAAAAAAGACTGCGGCCCCGGCTGTGACTGTGACCGCTGGCTTGAGGTGTGGAACCTCGTCTTCACGGAGTTTGACAAGCGGAAAAACGGAGAATTGAAAAAGCTCAAGCAGAAGAACATAGACACGGGCATGGGCCTTGAAAGATTGCTGACTGTGATCAACGGCCTGCAATCCAATTACGAAACCGACCTCATAAAACCGATTATTGATTTTGTGTCCGCGAACGCCGACGGCGGCGATATGGTTCACATACGCCGCATAGCCGACCACGCGCGCTGTTCCGTTTTTATGCTCGACGACGGCGTGCTCCCTTCCAACACCGGCAGAGGTTACATCCTGCGCCGGCTCATAAGAAGGGCGATGGTGTCGGCGCGTAAAATAGGGCTGAAAAAACCTTTGTGCGAAACCATCAATCCGGTATTTGATATTTTCGCGGGGGTTTATCCCTCTCTCAAGTCCAACGCCGCCCGCATAGCCATGGCCGTGAAAAGCGAGGAGGAGAGGTTTGAAAAAGCCCTTAAGACGGGGATGGGTATTCTGGAAAGCCGCCTGGAAGAAATCAAATCCGCCGGGAGCGTTCCCGGTGAGCTCTGCTTTGACCTTTACACAACCTACGGTTTTCCCATAGAGCTCATCAGGGACATCGCAGCGTCCTATTCTTTGACGGTGGGCGAGGATGTTTTCCAAAAACTCATTGAGGAGTCAAGGGAAAAATCCAGGGCGTCATGGACGGGTTCGGGAGCGTGCGGCGACGACAATCTTAAAGCCGTCGCAGCCGCCTCGGGCGAAACGCTTTTTGAGGGTTATGACAATATTGAGATGGAGTCCCGCGTCCGGAAGATAGTTTCGGAAGGAGAGGAGCGCTCATCCGCCTCTGCGCCGGATGAGCCGCTGGTGGCGCTGGACAAAACCCCCTTTTATGCCGTCTCCGGCGGCCAGGCATCTGACAGCGGCACGCTCGGAAAAGAGGGTTTTCTGGCGCGCGTCGTTGAGGTCACCCGTGTGGCCAAGACGGTCTTCCACAGGATAAAAATAATCAGGGGCAGTCTTTCCGCGGGAGATGCGGTTATGTCCTCGGTGGATGAACCGCGCAGACGCGCGGTGGAAAGAAATCACAGCGCGACGCACCTGCTTCAGGCGGCGCTGCGCCGTGTCATAGGCGGCGAGGTGCAGCAGGCGGGTTCCGCCGTGGATGAAAACGGCCTGCGTTTTGATTTCAGCATTTCCGCCAGGCTCTCTCCGGCGCAGGTGGAAGAAGTGGAGAGAATTGTAAACACCGCGATTATGGATGACCTTCCGGTTTATAAGACGGAGCACAGCATGGAAGAAGCCAAAAAATTCAAGGCCCTTCATTTTTTTGACGAAAAATACGGCGATGTTGTTCGTCTTGTGACCGTGGGCTCGGAGAATCCTGATAACGCCTTCAGCGCGGAATTCTGCGGCGGATGCCATGTGTCGCGGACGGGACAGATAGGGCTTTTCAAAATCACATCAAACAAGGCCCTCGCGCAGGGCATCAGGCGGATAGAGGCCGTCACGGGTTTCGGCGTGATGAAAGAACTCAGCGAAAAGGAAGAGCTCCTGGCCTCCGCGGCCGCCAAGCTCAAAACGCCCGTCAATGACATTGAAAAGAAAATAGATAAACTCATGGAAGAGATTAAACAGAAGAAGAAATCCGCGATAGCTCCGGGAAAAACAAGCTGCCGCGAAATAAAAGGTTTTAAGAATGTTTTTGTCTGCCGCGCGGATAATGCCGCTTCTGTGGCTTCCTCGGCGGATGAGGTTGTTGCCCGCGGCGATTGCCTGGTGTTTTCATACAGCATAGAAGGTGGAAAATTGGCTTTCGTCTGCAAGGCCTCAGGGAAATTCATTGAGAAGGGCTTCTCGGCCGAGAAGCTCGCTTCTCTTTTTTCCGACCTCACCGGCGTCAGGGGCGGCGGCTCCGCGAAATTCGTCAGGGGCGGCGGCGCTGTCCCGGGACTGGACGCGGCGAAAATAGAAAACACACTGGAAGATATTTTGGCGCGGATAAAGGCGGAATGAAACTGTCCCGCCTGAGCGCGCCGCTGCGCCCCCTTAGCTTAACGGATAAAGTACGGGCCTCCGAAGCCTGGGATGGAAGTTCGATTCTTCCAGGGGGCATAAAATGAATCTCAGAAAAGCATCCTATATCCTGCCTTTTGTTATCTTCCTGTTTTTGTGGGGATATTTCATATCCGGCAAAAAGCATCTTCGCGCCGACCGGGATTATTATAAACATTACCACATAGCGGCATTTGAATTTCAGGGTGCGCTAAGTCGCGAACACCGCCTTGTGGTTTTCAGGAAGAATGCCCCAGTCACGGGCGTCGGCGGGCGTATGGCATACAAGTTCCATGTGAGCGGCGGCAGGTCGGTGGCGCGTTTTCCCATACCGTGGAACGCGGAAGAGGGCTTTTACGAGGCCAGGGTTTTTCATCCTTCCGCAAAAGAGCGGGACAGCTTCCTCGGCGCTGTTTTCGCGGTTACCGGCAGAAAGGCCGCAGATGTGGAATTCCCGCTCAACGCCATGAACTGGGAGAACACAAAGAATTTAAAAACCCGCCGCATTCCTCTTCCCGACGGTGAGATCGGGTCATGGAAAGGTATTTTTGACTGGCTTGAATACATGAAGATGGATACGTTTTTTTATCTCGCCGGACAGACGGCTTATTTCGGGCAATCCCTGCCGAAAGATTTCCCGTGGATAAAAAATAATCTGAAGATGCTGGATGAGCTCTGTGAGGCGGCCCGCGAGAGGAAAATGCGCATAGGGGCCTGGGTGGCTTCATACATCGTCGTGGGAAAAGCGGACCAGAATCTCGGTTATACCTATGGCCTTGATTACAGCCTTTCGGAAGACCGTCTGAAAAAATCCCGGGGTATATCCATAAGGGACCCCAAGCGTCTGAAAGACATCATAAAGGTCATGAGGCAGATAGACACATCCTCCGCCGATTTTATCGGGCTGGATTACATAAGGCCGGTGCAGGGTGGCTTCGAGCTCACGGAAGAATTCCTTGAAGAGATGGACATTGAACTTCCCGGTCATGTTAAAGCGGGCAATGACAGGGCGCTCTATCTGGCTAGAGAGATATTTAAAAGAAAAAATTACGCGCTTCAGGACATGTGGAACTGGTGGCGCGCCCGTCAATCATCCTTGTGCATAGAGAGGATCAAAGAAGAGGTGAAGAGCGATAAGCCCCTATGGGTGTTTATTTTATCCTGGCAGATGGGCCATCAGCACGGACAGGATCCGCTGATGTTCCGCGACGCCGGAGCGGATTTTCAGACGGTCATGCTCTACGAATGCGATGACAGGCAGTTTGAGAGGCTGCTGTCACAGTGGGGGAAATATAACGCCGAGGGCGTGAACTTCATAATAGGGAATCAGATTGATTTTGACGTGCACCAGTTTTCGGAATCTCCGCCCGCGCCGGAAAAATTCGCGCGCCGCATTTTTGAGGCGCAGAAAATCTTTAAGCCGAAAGGTATTTTCGTCAATGATTTGTCGCGCGTTTTCTGGGGACGCAAGGGCGCTTACACGGGAATGGAATGGCTCCTGCCCGTCAGGCAACTGATAGAAACAGGGGAGACCGGCGGGGGCTTCCGCTACGGCGCCTCTAAGTCTTCCACCGTTCTTCCTTCACAACCCCCCCTCAATTGACTAATACGGTTTTCTTGACTATAATTCAGCTAATTGGTGGAGGCCTTTTAGAAATTTCATAACGCTGAAAAATAAGGGCGTCCCCTTTTAGGCTTTTAGGAGGCAAAATGGCAAAAATATATATTATTGATGTGACAAACCGCGACGGCGTGCAGACGGCGAAGCTGGGCCTGGCGAAACTGGAGAAAACGCTGCTCAACATGTATCTGGATAAACTGGGAGTGTTCCAGTCCGAATTCGGATTTCCTATGACGAACCATGAACAGGCCTATCTCAACGCCAATATCCGTCTGGCGCGGGAAGGGGCTCTGAGACAAATCCGGCTTGAAGGCTGGCTTCGCGCCGTGCCGGAGGATGTGGAAGCCGCTTTCAAAAATGTGCCGGATATCAAGCATCTTAACCTCTCCATATCCACATCAAAACAGATGATTGACAACAAATTCCAGGGAAAATACGGTGAGAAAGATGTAATAGAGATGATGAAGAAAAGCGCCATGCTCGCGAAGAAGAAAGGCGCGCTGAGCGTGGGCGTGAACGCCGAAGACGCCTCGCGCACCGAGATGGGCTTCCTCAAAGAATTCGCTCTTGCGGCCAAAAAAGCCGGCGCGGACAGGCTCCGCTACTGCGATACCCTCGGTTTTGACGACCCTTTTAAGATTTACGAAAGGATTTATGAGCTCGCGAAAGAGATTGCGATGCCTGTTGAGCTGCACTGCCACAACGATCTGGGCATGGCTGTGGCCAATTCCGTAGCCGGGGCCAAGGCCGCCGTTGACGCCGGGGTGGACGCTTACATCAACACCACCGTCAACGGAATGGGCGAGCGCGCCGGAAACGCGGATCTTCTGTCGGTGCTTCTGGCCATTAAAAAATCTTCGGGTTTCGGCGGGAAATACCAGCTCGGAGGGAAGATCAATCTAAAGCGCTCATGGAAACTTGCGCAGTACGCGTCCTACTGTTTCGGCGTGCCAATCCCCATCAACCAGCCGGGTGTCGGCGGAAACGCTTTCGCCCATGAATCGGGGATACACGCCGACGGCGCGCTAAAGGACAGGCGGAATTACGAGCTCTATGATTACGAGGAACTCGGCCGCGGCGAACACGAGATTATAGAAACGGGCCGCCAGATAGTTGTCGGAGAATATTCCGGCATCAAAGGTTTCAGAAATGTTTATGACAAGCTTGAGGTGAAATTCAAGGATAAGGATGAGGCTAAAAAAATCCTTGAGCTCGTGCGCTACGCCAATGTCCACACGCAGAAACCTCTTTTGAGCGATGAACTGCGCTTCATAGCCAAATATCCGAATATCGCCAAAGAGATAATGACCGTGACGCCGCAGTGGTGAGGCCGCGAAAATGATAAGCCCGTCGGATAAAATAAAAAATCTGCCGCCCTATCTTTTCGGCGCGATAGATGTCTTAAAAAACCGCGCTCACGCCAATAAACAGGATGTGATAGATATGGGGATGGGCAATCCCGATCTTCCCACGCCCAAATGCGTGGTGGAGCGTCTCGTTGACACCGTCACAAAACATCCCCGGACGCACCGTTATCCGCAGGCCAAGGGTATGCCCAAATTCAGAAAAGCTATTTGTGACTGGTACGACCGGCGTTTCGGCGTGAAGCTGGATCCCGACACGGAGGCGGTGGCGCTGATAGGTTCTAAAGAAGGAATAGCGCATCTCTATCTGGCCTATCTTAACCAGGGGGATCTTGTTCTTGTGCCGAATCCCTGTTATCCCGTTCATTACAACGGCGTGGTGCTGGCCGGAGGCGCCGTGCATCTGATGCCTCTCAGAGAGGAGAACGGCTATTTGCCGGATCTCGCCTCGATTCCCGAAAAAGTGCGGAAGCGCGCCAAGATAATGATACTCAACTACCCCAACAATCCCACAGGAGCCGTCATAGAAGATAAGAAATATCTGGAAGAAGTCGTCAGATTCGCGAAAAAATACGACATAATAGTCGTCTATGACAACGCTTATTCCGAGGTGACATTCGGAGATTATGACGCCCCCTCATTTCTGCAGGTGAAGGGCGGGAAAGATGTGGGTGTTGAGTTCGGTTCTTTTTCAAAAACATATAACATGGCCGGCTGGCGCATAGGCTGGGCCGCCGGTAATTCCGAGATACTGGGGGTGCTGGCGAAATACAAGAGCTATCTTGATTACGGTGTGCCGACCTTCGTTCAGCTTTCGGGCGTGCGCGCGCTGGAGCTGGAAAAAAAGGACATTCAGCCGACGCTTGATGAATACGAAAAACGCTTTGATTTTTTTGTCAAAAAACTCTCATCCATAGGATGGGATGTGAAGAAGCCCAAAGCCACGATGTATCTCTGGGCGAAAATACCGCCGCCTTACGCCAACATGCCTTCTCTGGAATTCGCCGAACTTCTCATAGAGACGACCGGCATCGCCGTCGCTCCGGGCATAGGATTCGGCACCTACGGGGAGGGCTTCGTGCGCATAGCCATGGTGACGCATTACAAAAGATTTCACGACGCTTTTCTGAGGCTCAAGAAATTCATGAAGAATCCGCCCTCTCAAAAATGAAAAAGACAATCAATATAGGCCTGGCCGGATATGGAACGGTGGGCAGGGGCGTCGTGTCTATTCTCCTTTCAAAAAACGAGGAGTTGTCGCGCCGGGCGGGTGCCAAACTGCGGCTAAAGAGGATATGCGATAAAAGTTTCGCGGATACAACAAAGGGAAAAACTTCCCCTCGGCAAAGCCCCCCGCAGGACAAAAATATCAAGGGCCTCCTTCCGGCAGGCAGGGTCTATACGCCGGATATAGAGGATATTTTCAGCGATCCCGAGATAGACATTTTCGTTGAGCTGCTCGGCGGTTATCAGCCCGCCAAAAGGCTCATGCTCCTGGCGCTGGATAAGGGAATGGATGTGGTCACAGCCAACAAAAATGTGCTGGCCAAAGATTTTAACGAATTGCTCTCCGCCGCCGCGAAAAATAAAAGGCGCATATATTTTGAGGCCTCAGCCGGAGCGGGTATTCCGGTTATCGCGGCGATAAATGAGGGCTTGTGCGCCAACGAGATATACGCTCTGACGGGAATCGTCAACGGCACGACCAATTATATTCTTTCCAATATGTCGGAGGGTAAAGCCGATTTCGCCGACTCGCTGAAAAAGGCGCAGAAACTCGGCTTCGCCGAGGCGGACCCCACGCTTGATATCACGGGAGGGGATTCCGCGTCCAAACTGGCCATACTGTCGTCGCTGATTTTCAAGAGCCACATAAAACCGTCTGACATACATGTTGAGGGCATAGAACAGGTAAAGCCTTTTGACATAGAGCTGGGAAGGGAGTTGGGATACACCATTAAGCTCGTCGCTCTCATGGAAAAGGTGAAACCCGAAGCGGGAACAGCTTTGGCGAAGTCGGGCGCGGCGTTTCAGGTTGCCCCCGTTTTCATAAAAAGCTCCCATCCGCTGGCCAGCGTCTCAGGGGCCTTCAATGCCGTGTACCTTAAGACCGACGCCGCCGGCGATCAGATGTTCTATGGCCCCGGCGCGGGCTCGCTTCCGGCCGCTTCCGCTGTTGCGAGCGACATAGTGTATTCGGCGCGTCACATAATGGAAAAGAGCAGCCTTCACATGCCTTTTTTTGAACTGAAAAACAAGCCGCCGCGCATCGCCGACGCCAGAGAGGTGGAATCCTGTTTTTATCTGCGCTTCACCGCCGAGGATAAGCCCGGGGTGCTCGCGCGCATCGCGGATGTGCTGGCCGATCACGGCATATCCGTGGCATCTGTCGTTCAGAAGGACGGTTTCTCGCACAAGGCGGTGCCTATTGTCGTTCTCACGCACGAGGCCCGGACAGGCAATCTGATAAACGCCGTAAATGAAATAGACAAACTGAAAATGGTGAAATCAAAAACCGTTTATTACAGACTGCTGGATATATGAAAGGCCTGATAGAAAAATACAGGAAATACCTGCCGGTGACTTCGGCCACCCCTGTCATATCTCTGCAGGAAGGTTCCACACCGCTGATAAGGGTTCCGCGCATTGAAAAAGAATTCTCTTTTCCTTTTCAGCTTTATGTTAAATACGAGGGCCTGAATCCGACGGGTTCTTTCAAGGACAGGGGCATGACAATGGCCATATCCAAGGCCGCCGAAAAAGGCTGTGAATGTGTGATTTGCGCATCCACAGGCAACACATCCGCTTCCGCCGCGGCCTATGCGGCCCGCGCGGAAATGAAAGTTCTCGTGGTCATACCGGAAGGGGCGATAGCTCTCGGCAAACTCTCTCAGGCGATGATACACGGGGCTAAGATCGTAGCCGTCAGGGGAAATTTTGACGATTCACTCAAAATTGTGAGGGCAATATGCGAAAAATATCCCGTTGAGCTCGTCAATTCAATAAATCCTTTCAGGATAGAGGGCCAGAAAACGGCCGCTTTTGAGATTGTGGACGACCTTGGCCGCGCGCCGGATTATCACGCTATTCCCGTCGGCAACGCCGGCAACATAACGGCCTACTGGAAGGGCTATAAAGAATATTCAGCCGTCCGTCCGGTGATGCTCGGCTTTCAGGCGGCCAAATCCGCGCCCATCGTTGACAGACACATAATAAAAGACCCTCAGACCGTGGCCACGGCCATAAAGATAGGCAACCCCGCCTCATGGAAAAAGGCGGAAGAGGCCAGAGACGAATCTCTCGGCGTCATAGATAAGGTGACGGATGATGAAATAATTTTCGCCTATAAAGCCCTTGCGGGCCTGGAAGGTGTTTTCTGCGAGCCCGCTTCGGCCGCGAGCGTGGCGGGGCTCATCAAATACAACAAAAAGGGTTATTTTAAAAACGCGTCGGAAAGAACGATAATAACGGCCACTCTCACCGGCCACGGCCTGAAAGACCCCGACACGGCCATCAAATCCTGCGATCACCCTGCTCTTGCCGAACCGGCGCTCGAGGAAGTCTGTAAACTTTTAGGTCTGGAATAAATGCCTGAGAAATTCGGGCAGCATTTTCTCAAAGACAAAGCTGTTGTTGAAAAAATAATCTCGCTTTTGCCCCGCGGGGGAAATATTCTGGAAATCGGACCCGGGAGGGGCGCCCTGACATACAAGCTGGCGGAGCTCGCGGACAATCTCATCTGTGTTGAAAAAGACCCGAAACTCGCCTGTTATCTTAAAGGGAAATTCGGCGGCGAAAAATTGCGTGTCATAACGGGCGACATACTGGAAGAAAACGGTTTTTTTGACGGCTCTCCTTTTAACATAATAAGCAATCTGCCGTACGGCATATCAACGGACATAATTTATTATCTCGCCGGCCTGCCGCTCTGGAATACGGCTGTCCTCACGCTCCAGAAAGAAACGGCGGAGCGTTTTGCCTCGGCGAGCGGTTCTTCCCTCTACGGACGGACATCCGTTGCGGCATCTGTCTTTTTTTATGTTGAGCTCGTCTTCACATTCTCAAAGAAATGTTTCAGCCCGCCTCCAAAAGTTGACGCGGCGGTGCTCGTCCTGCGAAATAAAAAAACAGGCATAGATGTGAGCGCGTGGAAAGAGTTTATGAACATCTGTTTTTTTTCAAAGCGCAAGACCCTTGCCAATAATTTGAAGCGGCTTCCATCCGGTGAGGGTGTCAGGATTTCAGCGCAGCCCGCCATTGCCTCCGCCGCCAGGCCTCAGGATGTGCCGCCGGAGCAATATTTAAAATTATTCAGGATAATCCATGAAAATAAAGGTCAAGGTTAACGCGGGAAGTAAAACGTCTTCGGTCACTGAGCGCGCGGACGGCATGCTCTGCGTTAAAGTGGACGCCCCCCCCGTTAAGGGCCGCGCCAATCATCGCCTCATAGAGATTCTCGCCGCGCACTTCAATGTTCCCAAATCCGCGGTCACCATACTTCACGGCCCCGCCGCTCCGGTCAAGCTCATTGAAATTAAAAAATAAAATGGTGTTATGGCCAACGAGCCCCCCCTATTGACAATTTATTGACAAAATTGTATAAATATATGCAAGAAGTTGTATGGAAATATGCAATTGCTTGAGTGAAACAATGCAAAATAGAATAAATAAACAGGGGCTGCTGGAAAAAGTCAGGAATTTGGGTTTTAGCTTGCTGGCTCCGGAAGAATCTTCCAATGCTAATGAAGTGCTCGCGGAAGTTATACTCAGCCGTGAAATCAGGTTGCTGGAGGGTTTCCCGGTGATGCTGTTCTCCGCCTCAGCAAAAGGAGAGTTTGAGCGTGAGCGTGTGAGTAAACTGCTACGGAAGCAGCAGGACAGAATCGTGTTAAAAGAACTGTCGCTGCTTTCGCTGGCGTTATACAAACGCCTGAAAATAAAATGTCCACGACTGGAGAAAGATGATGTCGCCCGGTCCAAGAAAGATTTAAATCGCGTCAACTCTTTTTATAAGAGTTTCAAAGACAGTCGGGATTTTGTAATTGCGGGGGTATATCGCCTGAACCCGTCGCGAATAGAGAAAATATTCAATAATTATCTGAGCGAAAGTGATTTGAATGCCGCTGAGTCCAGTCAAAGATATGAGAAACTGTCTCTGGAATATGCCCAGTCCCAAATATTTTCGCCGAAGCAGAAGGAATTATTCGCCAAGAAGCTGAACGGTGAGAAATTAAGCAAAACAGAGCGGGAGTATTTTTCCAGAGTTGTTAAGAAGAAAATCACGGCTCTCGCAAATCCTGAACTCCACCGGATGGCGCGCAAGGCGCTGAAGCATTGAAATCGCGGCTGCCTGATTTGAAAAAAGCTCAATGAGCTGAGTGTTTATCTGCTTCTGGCACAGGCAGTCCGCGCGTCGCCCGCGCGGATTTTACATTATATTGTATTCTGACAAAGGTTGCTGTGTCGTCCGCGCGCCGCCCGCGCGGATTTTACGCGGAGAGTCTCGCAAATCTTTCTTCGACGATAGCTTTTAATTTTTTTCTAAAATCCACTGTTAACTGCGAATCCGCTATGGCGTCAAGGATCAATTGTTTTTTATCAAGAATATTCGCGGTGATTTTTTCAGGTATGTTGTATTTTGCGGCGAAAGCGAGAAAATCCCCCTTCCGTAAATTATTCTTTTTGCCGTTTACTGATAACGCGGCGTCTTCTTCGCCGGGGATCAGCAATTTAGAGGACACGATATCATAAGCGGGTGACAGGCGGATATCGTCCATATTCGTGTAGTTAATGGAGAAATTTTTCAAATGAGCGTCGCCGTTTCCGATTATGAAAAAGAACAGAACTCTTTCGTAAAGGCGCTGGATATCCAGCCCGGGTATTTCCGAAATTCCCTTTAATCTGTTCGCTATCTGCTCGATTGAACCGCTGTATTTGTCGCGGGTTGATTTTCCAAGAATCTGGCAGAAATCCTCCTGGTTTATCTTACGGCCGTTTACGCGGTCAAATCTTTTTATGATAAAGGCGAAACTGCCGTCTGTTAATTTCAGTAAAGCGTGAGGCGGGACATCCAGCCCTATCCCGCCGGCGATTGTCATGCACAGATTCTCGTTTTCGGGCACCTGCGGATAATTTCCGGTTTGAGGTTTAAGGATGTATTCTCCGCCCTCGGCGACAGATATTATTTTTTTTGTCTTTTTATCCAGTTTCATAGAGAGTTTCGTCTGCACTCCTGAAATGGATAATTTCCCCGCTGTCTCCTGAGCTTTTGCCGTTAATTCGTTTAATGACAGATCTATCCGGGGGACATAACTGACGCCGAAAAGTTCTTTGCCGTTCATAATATTTCCTCTATGGATACCGCGCCGATTGTTTCTTTGCAGGTCGCAAGAAGAATGCCGTAATCATCGTTTCTGTCTATTTTCAATGTGGATGCGACCATCTCAAGGTACCAGCCCTCAGGGAGCAGGCCCTGAAAAAAGGGAAAGAGTATATCGCTTTCATAGGGCTCTGTCCGTAAAGGCAGTGAAACAGAAATCGGCACATTGAGCTCAATGAATTTTTTTTCGTAGGTGAATTTGTATCCTTTTTCTGTCTCTTCCAGCATCCCCGCCTTGTGTTTGTGCGAATATACCGCCGCTTTTCTATAATTCTTTTTCATCTTTTGTGATTTCAATGTGATATCCGAAAAAGCGCAGCACCTGATTGACCTTATCAAGCTGTACAGTTTCTTTGCCCTGTTCCAGTTCCCTGATAAATCTCAATCCCACCCCCGCGCGTTCAGACAATTCAATTTGAGTGAGGCGAAATTTTTTTCTTAATTCTTTTATTTTATTTCCCGGATTCATATTCAGCTCTTGACAGTATTATAGACCCTTTCGGGTATAATGTCAAGGATTTTGAATGCGCGCTATACCTTTTAGGGTATAATTTTGGAGCCAAAAACAAAAATTATACCCGTCAGGGTGTAATTGCTAACTGAAAAATCTTAAAGTAGCCGCAGACTCCACCAAGCGCCACGGCAGACTCCGCCTCGGCGCCAGCCGGCCGGCGGGGCAGGGATGCTGAAAGTGCGCCGCGGCGTACAACATTTCAGTGGCGGACATTCTGTCTCGGTCTGCCCTTGTAAGCCGCGGAGCGAAGCTCTTCCAAAATTACAAAGGCAAAGCTGACGCTTTGCGGCTACTTTTTTCCGGATTTGCTAAAAAACGTTTTAAGAAATATAATGAAGGCCATGGATATGAAACTGACTCCTCTTTACGGCGAACACAAGAAGCTGCTCGCGCGTTTCGCTCCTTTCGGCGGATGGTATATGCCCATTTCATACGAGGGAATTCTCGCCGAGCACAAGGCGGCGCGCGAATCCGCCGCGGTATTTGATATATGCCACATGGGCGAATTTGTGTTCAGGGGGGATGCCGCGGAGCTTGACAGCGCCGTCACCCGGAATGTTTCGTCGCTTCCGGCGGGAAAAAGCAGATACGGTTTCCTTCTTAACGACAAAGGCGGTATAATAGACGACCTTATCATTTTCAGAACCGGTGAAGAGGAATTTATGATTGTCGTCAACGCCGCGACGGCTGAAAACGACTATGAGGTTCTGAAAAAGCGCCTAATGAGTATCGAAAGTCAACCCCTGTCACTATCCCTCCCCATAAGTCACGAAAGTCAACCCCTGTCACCATCCCTCACGGACATTTCCGCTGAAACGGCCAAGATAGATCTGCAGGGTCCTCTTTCAAGAGATGTGCTGAAAGAGACTCTCGGGATTGATACGGCTCTGAAATATTTTAATTTCGCTCATTTTGAAATTCTCGGTGAGAAGGCCATGATAAGCCGCACGGGCTACACGGGCGAGCTGGGCTATGAGATTTTTATAAATTCATCCAAAGCTGTTGAGCTCTGGAGCAAGCTGCTTTCTGACGGGAGAGTGAAAGCGGCGGGCCTTGGCGCGAGAGATATACTCAGGTTGGAAATGGGATACAGCCTTTACGGACACGATATCGACGAGAATACCACACCGGCCGAGGCGGGGCTGGACATGTTTGTGGATTATGATAAAGATTTCGCCGGTAAAAAGGCCCTTTTGTCGCGAAAGGCCGCGGGAGCCGCAAAAAAGAAAGTAGCTTTTAAAAGCGAAGGCCGCAGGAGCCCCCGCGCGCATTACAGGATTTTAAGCGGAGGAAAGGACATAGGCGAGGTGACAAGCGGCGTTTTTTCGCCATCTCTCTCCTGCGGGATAGGCCTCGGTTTTGTTGAAGCGTCTTTGCCCGTTATTTCTGATATAATGATTTCGGACGGCGGCCGGGTTGAATTAAAAGCTAAAATAACAGACGCGCCGTTTTTGAAAGAGACATCGCTGAGGAATTGATTTTAAGGAAGGGGGATAAAATGGATATTTTTTACACAAAAGACCATGAATGGGTGAAGGTGGAAGGGCGATCCGGCGTTATGGGAATATCAGCTTACGCGGTCAAACAGTTAGGCGACATCACTTATGTGGAGCTTCCGGAGGCCGGAAAGGAAATAACAAAAGGCGTCGTCGTGTGCACGGTTGAATCCGTTAAAGCGGCCAGTGACATATACGCGCCAGTGGCGGCGAAGATTACTGAGGTCAACTCCGCTCTTGAGAGCGCTCCCGAAAAGATGAACGCGTCGCCCGAAGAAGAGGGCTGGATTGCCAAACTCGAGATAAGTGACCCCGACGCCTCCAAAGGTCTTATGACGGCGGCTCAGTATGACGAGTTTGTGAAGAGCCTGGGCTGAGAAAAATGTCATATTGTCCGCACAGCGGTAAAGAGGTCAGCGAGATGCTGGATGCCTGCGGCGTCTCCGGCGTTGAGGATCTTTTCGCGGACATACCCGCGGATCTCAGGGCGGGGGAGCTCGCTCTTGAAAAAGGCAAAAGCGAATTTGAGCTCATGCGGGAGATGGAAAAACTCGCCGCGAACTGTCCCACGCCCGGAATCAGTTTTACGGGCGGCGGTTTTTATGATCATTTCATTCCGTCGGCGGTGGACGCTCTTTCGCAGATGGGAGGTTTTCTCACCGCTTACACGCCCTACCAGAGCGAGTGCTCGCAGGGCACACTTCAGGCGCTCTATGAATATCAGACATCCATTTGCCGGCTGACGGGAATGGCCGCGGCCAACGCATCGGTTTATGACGGCGGTACGGCTCTGGCGGAAGGCACAATGATGGCCGCGCGTAAAACCGGCCGCGGAAAAATAGTGATAGACGGCTGTCTGAACCCGCTTTACAGGGATATCGTGAAGACTTACTTCTCATCCGGTGATTTTGAAATCGTTGAAATCGCTCCGCTCAACTGCGCCCTGGACAGAGAGAAGTTCAAAGCGGAGCTTGCGGGCGGCGCGGCTGCGGCTGTTCTTCAGAACCCCAATTTTTTCGGCACGGTGGATGATTACAGTGATGTGGTAAAAGCGGCGCATTCCGCGGGAGCCCTGGCGGTGGGATCCTTCTATCCGGTGGCCGCGGCTCTTCTGAAAAGCCCGGCGGACACGGGCTTTGACATAGCCACCGGCGAAGGCCAGAGTCTCGGCATACGCCTTTCTTTCGGCGGCCCTTATCTGGGATACATGGCCGCGACATCGGGCCTTGCGAGAAATCTGCCGGGCAGGATAGCGGGAGCGACAAACGACGAAAAAGGCCGGAGGGGTTTTGTGCTGACACTCCAGGCGAGAGAACAGCACATAAGACGCGAGAGGGCATCGTCCAATATATGCAGCAATCAGAATCTCTGCGCCCTGAGAGCTCTCATCTATCTTTCTCTCGTCGGCAAAAAGGGCCTGAGGGAAGTCGCCTCGCTCTCAAGGGATAAGAGCGAATACGCCAAAGAGCGCCTGGGCGCGATTGGCGGCGTCACAATAAAAAACAACGCGCCAACATTTAACGAATTTGTTTTTGACACCGCTGTGCCGGGAACCGCGCTGCTGGATGCCATGGCGGAGCGGGGCATAGCCGCCGGAGTGGCTCTCGGCGCTTTTTACGAGGGCTGTGAAAAAAGCGTGCTTATCAGCTTCACCGAAAAAAGCAGAAAAGAGGACATTGATCTTTTCGCGGAGAAGCTTGAAGAATTTTTGAGGAAGAAAAGATGATGACCATATACGAGAAATCTGTCACCGGGAGAAAGGGCGTGAAGCTTCCTGAGCGCGATGTGAAAGAGTATCCGGCTCTGGGGGATAAGTTGCTTCGCCTTGAAGAAGCCGGACTTCCGGAGTTGTCAGAGCCGGATGTGGTGCGGCATTTTTCGGCGCTGGCGGCAAAAAATTATTCCGTGGATTCTAATTTTTACCCTCTGGGTTCCTGCACGATGAAATACAATCCCAAAGTCATTGAGGACGCCGCTTCTCTTCCCGCATTAAGGAATCTTCACCCCTTCCTGCTTCATTCGCCCGGCGCGTCCGCCGCGGCTTCCAAGTCCGCCGGATTAGGCGCAATTCAGGGAGCGCTGGAAATTCTTTACAGACTGGAAAAAGCTTTAAGCGCCATAACTGGCATGGGGGCGGTTTCTTTCCAGCCCATGGCCGGAGCTCACGGCGAGTTCGCGGGCTTGAAGATAGCCGCGGCCTTCCACGCCTCGCGGGGAGAAAAGAGAAACACTGTTATCGTGCCCGACACATCCCACGGCACAAATCCCGCATCATCCGCCATGGCGGGTTTCCGGGTTATAACCGTCACCTCCGATAAAAACGGCGAGATGGACATGAGCGAATATCAGAAACATCTGAACTCTTCCGTAGCCGCTGTTATGATGACTGTCCCGAACACGCTTGGCATATTCAACAGGAACATTAAAGAGGTCTGCGAGCTCGCTCATAAAGCGGGGGCCCTTGCTTATTGCGACGGCGCGAACATGAACGCGCTCCTGGGCAAAATGCGTCCCGGGGATGCGGGTTTTGACATCATGCATCTTAACATGCACAAGACTTTCGCCACGCCCCACGGCGGCGGCGGCCCCGGAGCGGGTCCGGTCTGCGTGAAAAAAGAACTGGCTGATTTTCTGCCCGGCGCGGCCATTGTCAAGGATAAGTCCGGCGTTTTCACTCTTGTAAAAAGGCCCCGGAGCATCGGAGCGATAGCGCCGTTTTTCGGCAACTTCGCCGTGCTGGTGAAGGCCTATGCTTATATACTTCTGATGGGTTGCGACGGTTTAAAAGAGGTTGCTGAAAAGGCTGTCCTCAACGCCAATTATATAAAAGCCGCGCTTGAAAAATTTTATGAGCTTCCCTATAAGCGCCGATGTATGCACGAATGCGTTTTTTCAGCGTCCTTACAGGCGGAAAAGGGCGTGCACGCGCTGGATATAGCGAAATTCCTTATAGACGGCGGGATGCATCCGCCGACGATATATTTCCCCCTGATAGTGAAAGAGGCTCTGATGATAGAGCCCACCGAAACAGAAAGCCGCGGGACGCTCGACGCTTTTATTGAGATGATGGCCTCGGCCGCGCGGCTGGCCGATTCGGATCCGGATGCATTCAAAAAAATGCCGGAGCATTGCTGCGTCGGCCGTCTGGATGAAACCGCGGCGGCCCGCAAGCTTGATATTAAAGAGAATGGGGCCAAGCCCTGACCCCATTCAGTGGCGCTTTGTTGATTCCGGCTTCGCGTCAGCTGAAAAAAATATGGCTTTTGACGGGGCGCTTTTCAATTCTTTCATTGACGGTGATTCGCAATCCGTTTTCAGGATATACGGCTGGAAACCAAAAGCCGTCTCAACGGGTTTTTCTCAGGACATAGACAGTGTAACGGACAGGGAAAAATGCGCCGCGGATGGCGTTGATGTGGTCAAGAGAATGACGGGCGGCGGAGCGCTTTTCCACAGCGGCGAAATATCATACAGCCTGGTTATGCCCTCGGAGCCATTCAAGGCCATGACGGCGGAAGAGACATATGCTAAGACCACGGCTTTTCTCATTTGTTTTTATAAATCGCTCGGACTGGAGGCCTCTTACTGGGGCGCGGGCGCTTCGCCGAAAAATATTGACGCCTCCGGCTTCTGCCTTGCCGGCCGCGAAAAATATGATATTGTGATCAACGGTAAAAAAATCGGAGGCAACGCCCAGAAGCGACGGAGAGGTGTGATATTTCAGCACGGCTCAATCGCGCTTGATTCTTCTTTCCGGGATGGCGGAAAATATATAAGAGCAGCCTCGCCTGAGGCGCTCAATGAAAGCGTCTCTCTTTCGGAGCTTGGCGTGGAGCTGTCTTTTGATGAAGCGAAAGAAAAGCTCAGAGAAAGCTTTGAGGAGACTTACGGCGTCACTTTCAGGGAGAGTCCCCCTTCAGCGGAAAGACTGCCCGGCTGGCTTAACAAAAAAGTTAATGTCAGGTCATTGACGCCAATGAAAAAACTCCTCGCGGGAAAACATCTGCGCACGATCTGCGAGGAATCGCTCTGTCCGAACATAAGCGAGTGCTTTTCAAAAGGCCGCGCGACTTTTATGATACTCGGCGATGCCTGCACGAGGGGCTGTCTTTTCTGCGGCGTGAAAAAAATGAAACCCCTCCCTCCGGATGAGAGTGAGTCCGCGAGTGTCGCAGGGGCCTCGTCCGCCCTCGCGCTCAGGCATGTTGTGGTGACCAGCCCCACAAGAGACGACCTCGCCGACGGCGGCGCTTCTTTTTTCGCCAAAACGGTGAGGGCGCTAAAAAAGATTCCCGCCAAGCCGGGGATAGAGCTTCTCATACCTGATTTCGGGGGGGATGAAGAAAGTGTTTTGAAAGTCGTCTCTTCCTGCCCCGACATCATAGGCCATAACATGGAAACTGTCCGGGGGCTCTATGGCATCAGGAAAGGCGCGGATTATGACCGCTCGCTGGATGTGCTCAAAAGGATAGCGGCCTCGGGCGTAAGGGCAAAATCCGGCTTTATGCTGGGTCTCGGCGAAAAGGAAGACGAGGTGCTTGAACTCATAAAGGACATAAGGCGAAGCGGCGCCGTTTATCTGAGCATAGGCCAGTATCTCATGCCTTCAAAGGGCGCGTATCCCGTCAAGCGTTATGTTCCGCCGGAAGAATTTGAGTATTATAAGAAGGCCGCTTACGGGGAAGGTTTTGAACATGTTGAGAGCGCCCCTTATGCGCGCAGTTCCTACATGGCGGAAAATTATTCCTGAAATTTTGCTATAAATAAGGCGTGGGAGCGTAATCGATTCCCGAAAAGAGCTTTTTCGCTAGACGGAAGATTT
>Ga0210017_1001435_pt1 | contig 20723 bp, 21 predicted proteins | sample CryGeyCG2014_020_FD_183966 | JGI IMG/M metagenome (GOLD analysis project Ga0210017, IMG submission 183966) | Groundwater microbial communities from aquifer - Crystal Geyser CG08_land_8/20/14_0.20 (SPAdes) (version 2) | ecosystem: Environmental > Aquatic > Deep subsurface > Groundwater | place... | reverse complement strand
ATAAGGTCTCCCCTCTTAAAATAAGAGGGGAATAAGTCTATTACAGAAATTTATCTTAAAAAATTTCTGCACGACTCGTTCAAAATTTCTTTTGGAAATTTTGAAATAGAGGGGAGTTATGAAATATAAATAACCCCCTCAAATCCCCTCTATTGAGCCGTTGGCCCTATTCGGGGCGTTGCCCCGACGGGGCAAATAGCCTCAACGAGCCAATTAGGCCTTATATTAAGGGGGAAGAAAATTCGGAGATTCGATCTTGGAAGAAAATAATTTTACCTCAAAAATTTGAATTAATCTCATTATTTTAGCTAAAACACGCCGAGAATCCTTTGTTTAAGCGGAAGAATTACGCACCACTCGTAGATAAGTATTTTTAGTATTTAGAATTAAGCACAAAAGTGTACCATAAATACTCTATTCTAGATACATTATTCTATTCTATTTTATGAAATTTTTATTTAAGAAAAACCTTTCTCAAATAGATGAGAGAGAGATTAAAACTAAATATTCTATTTTTAAAAGATACACAGCTTTCTATTTAGCTACTCTTTTGGTTATATCAAGTTTTATAGGAGGACTTTTGATTGGTCAGGGTAGAGTTTCTGATTTAAAAGAGCCAGAGAGTAAAGAAAAAACACAAGCAAAGGTTTTAAATAAGGAGGTGCAGAAAGAATATTTATCTCAAGATGTTGATTTTGATCTTTTTTGGGATGTATGGAAGTTAGTGAAAGAGAAATATTACGGACAACCTGTTAATGAGGTGAAATTGTTTTATGGAAGTATTGCCGGCATAGTTGCTGCCCTAGAGGATCCTTATTCAGTTTTTTTAGATCCAGAGACAGCCCAAAAGTTTTCTCAAGAACTTTCTGGAAGTTTTGAAGGCATTGGGGCTGAGATTGGCATTAAAGATGAGAGGCTTACAATTATTGCTCCCTTGCCCGATACGCCTGCTGAGAAATCTGGACTTAAAGCAGGGGACAAGGTTTATAAAATTGATGACTTTGATACTGCTAATATTTTTCTTGAACTTGCAGTGAATCTCATTCGAGGCAAGAAGGGAACGCAGGTGCGTCTCACTATTATGCGAGAGGGTTTGAAAGAGCCAATTGAGATAGCAATTACCAGAGATACCATTGTTATTGAGGCTGTGAAATGGGAGATGGTGGGCAAGAAGAGAGATATTGCTTATATTAAAATTTCTACCTTTAATGAGAATACCGAGCCTAATTTTAATAAAGCCATAGAAGAAATTTTAACTTTGAATCCCAAAGGATTAATCTTAGATCTTAGAAATAATCCGGGAGGATTTTTAGATGTAGCTATTAAAGTAGCGGATAAATGGATAAAGAATCAGGTTGTTGTTGTTGAAAAATTTGGTGAGGACAAAAGCCAAGAATTTCGAGCTACAAATAACGCTGTTCTTGAAGATATTAAGACAATAGTTTTGGTTAATAAGGGAAGTGCCTCTGGCTCAGAGATTGTGACCGGTGCCCTACAGGATTGGCAAAAGGCAACCATTATAGGAGAGAAAACTTTTGGGAAGGGTTCTGTCCAGGACTTTGAGAGATTAAAAGATGGTTCGGCTGTGAAATTAACTATTGCCCAATGGCTAACACCTAAGGGGAGACTCATTAATGAAGAGGGAATAACGCCAGACATAGAAATTAAATTAACAGAAGAAGATTTTAACAGCGACAAGGATCCCCAGTTAGGTAAAGCGATAGAGTTGTTGAGCGATTAAGTAATGGAGTAAATAGGGGATGAAATTTATAGAAATCAGTGCCTTCGATGCGAAATTTGTAGAAATTTATCGTAAAAACCATTAATTTCAATGAATTTCAGTTAATTTCAATCTATTTCAATTAATTTCTACTTATCTTGCCTGCTGTCTTATCAACTTATTACAATGACGATTGCCATTTACATAACTTTATTTCTTCTTTCCTGTGGAGTGTTAATTAAAGGCGGGTCACTATTGGTTAATGGATTAATAAAAGTAGCCAATTTTTTTCATTTAAGTGAATTTGTAGTAGCATTTGTTCTAATAGCTATAGGAACTTCTTTGCCTGAATTATTTGTCGGGGTAAGAGCAGCCCTCGGTTGTGTACCTGTTTTTTCTTTAGGTAATATAATCGGTTCTAATATAGCAAATTTGACTTTAATTATTGGGCTGCCAGTAATTTTAGCGAGAGGCATTAAAATTAAAAGCAAAATAGTTTATGAGGATGCTTTGTATATGTTGGTAGTTGCTCTTTTGCCTATACTTCTACTTTTAGATAAGAAACTTTCTAGAGTTGATGGGTGTATATTGATGTTAGTTTTTACTTTATATGTTTTTAATTTATTTCCACTTCCCCAAAAAAGAGGAGGAATTTTATATAAATTTTCAAAAGGGTTGAATAATTTATTTTTTCTTCTCCATTTAAGAAGAAAAGAGGAGGGGATTGAGAAAGGGGGAACGGAGGAGATTTCTGATCATATTTCTCGTAAAGACGTCTTTAAGAATTTTTTACTTTGCGCAGGTGGGCTTATTTTACTTCTTGTTGGTGCTGAGGGAGCGGTAAGATTTGCTTCTCTCTTGGCTCAGGAAATGTTAATTCCTCTTATTTTGATTGGACTGGTAATTACGCCTATAGGAACCGCTTTGCCCGAATTAACATTTGGACTCAAAGCGGTAAAAGTGGCTCGTCATGAAATGATTCTTGGAAATTTAATTGGAAGCGTGGTGGCTAACTCCGCTCTTGTTTTAGGGATAGTGGCTCTTATTCATCCTATAGTGATTGAAAATTTTGCATTATTTTTGGTAAGCGGGGTATTTCTCGTTATCTCTCTTTTAATTTTTGTTATTTTTATAAGAACAAAAGAGGAATTATCCTGGCAAGAAGGGATGATTTTAGTTTTATTATTTATAGGTTTTATTATAGCTGAGATGATTGCTAAAGGATAGAAAAACAAACCTTAAACCATTTAATAATTTAACCATCTTATATGTATTTTACAAAAAACTTACTTCTCGGAGAGGGGGAAAAAATTATTAAAGTTGTTCATCAGCATCCCTTAACTTTTATTACCTCTTTTTTGGTTGTTTTTGTTTTGGTAATGGGTCCATTTTTCTTTCTTTTTCCGCTTTTTTATTTAGGGGTTATAGGAATAATAATATTTTTTTTGAACTTAGGTATTGGAATTATTTTGGGGATTAGATTATTTGTTATTTGGTATTTTAATGTTTTTATTATAACTAATAAGAGAGTAGTTGATATAACACAACATGGTTTTTTTGATCGGGTAGTTTCGGAAATTCCTCTTGAGAAAGTCCGAGATGTGTCATATAGAGTAAAAGGGTTGCGTCAGACTTTATTTGGTTATGGCAACGTTCAAGTAGTGGGAGAGAGTATTAAGTTAGAGTTATGCAACATTTCTGGACCCCAGAAGATTCAGGGTCTCATTGCGGGATCGAATCGATCCAAGGAAAATTAATATGCGCGAAAAACGATTTTCATTTGAAGGCATCTTTCATTCCAAATTATTTTTTACGGTAAGTTTTATTATCTTTATTTTGGTAGTTTTTGCTTTGGGTAAAGAATTTTTACAACACCATCAAATTAATAAAGAAGTTATTTTTTTAGAGAACGAAGTTGAAAAATCAGAGGCCCGCCATAAGGAACTTTTAGAATTAGTTCAATATTTTAATACAGAATTTTTTATTGAGCATGAAGCAAGAAGCAAATTAGGACTTAAAAAACCCGGTGAGAATGTAGTTGTTGTTCCAGACGAAGAAGAAAATACCCAAGACAGATCTTTTGTATCTCAAAGCAAAGATTTCGATAAAGTGATTCCTAATTTTAAGAAGTGGTGGCGATATTTTTCCAGATAGGCACTCGCTTCACCCTGTAGTGAAGCAAAGCTCTACCACGGGGCTTCGCTCGTGCACTATCTCACCGCTCTAATTTTGCGAGAAAATCCTTTAGGCAAGACGCTTCGCCCATAAAGGGATGGCCTATTCGGCCACGCGTCTTGCAGAAACTTTTAAACTTTTATCTATAACCATAGATTAGATTTGTTAAAGCGGCAAAATTAGAGCGGGGTTATATCGGAACTTTCTATTTTTAAGTATTATTGAAGTTCCGATACAATAAAATAGTTATGAGAATAAATAAGGAGAAAAAAATTCTTGCGGATGAATTTATGAAAGACTTAAAAAAAGGATTTGATCGGTGGCGCAGGAAATTTCTCAGATCCGTAGAAGAAGTCCAAAAAAAAGTAAAGTTAGAGGAGATCGCAAAAAGAGGGTTGGAAAAAATGCCACCCATATTTAAAAAATTAAATTTTCAGCCCAAAGAAAAGTCTCCGAAGTTTAAAAGGATAAGAAAAATTTTTAAGGGATTTTTTATTATTATTTTTATAATAACAATTATAACTGTAGGAGGATTAATTGTTTTTAGCGTTGGCGTTTACGGGTATGGTTGGGGCAAAAATTGTTCTAATAGGATAATGGAGATTTTTCCTTATCCAATAGCTATCGTTAACTATAGGTGGTTAAAATTTTCTGATTATTGTGATGATTTTAGGACACTAACCAATTTTTACGAAAAAGAGGGATTGTTCAGCGGCAAAGAAATCCAGGGGACTTTAAAAGACACTATCCAGAATGATATTTTAGAAAAAATGATTGGAGACGAGATAGCTTTTGGGGTTGCCAGGAAATATGGTCTTAAGGTGACTCTCCAGGAAATTGAAGAAGAATTTCAGAAAATTATGGAAAAGAGCGAAGATAAAGAACAGATAGAAAATAATTTAAAAAATTTGTATAATTGGGATCTGGCGCAATTTAAGGAAGAAGTTTTAAAACCTCTTTTGCTTCAGAGAAAGCTTCGGAAAAAAATTATAGAAGATGAAAATTTTGCCCTTGAGGCCAAAAATAAAGCTGAGGAAGTGCTCGAAATGGTACGACTTGGAGAGAAAGAATTTTCTGAGCTTGCTGAAGAATACAGCAAAGATCGCAGTGCTTCTCAAGGAGGAGATTTAGGTTGGTTTACGCAGAGCACTATGATTCCAGAGTTTGAGAAAGTAGCTTTTTCTTTAGAGCCAGGCGAGGTAAGTGATTTAGTTGAAAGCTTAGACGGGTATCACATTATTAAGGTGGAGGAAATTAAAAATGTTGGTGGAGTAAAAAAGATTAGAGCTCGTCATATTTTGATAAAAAAGAAAGATTTAGATACCTATTTTAAAGAGGAGAAAGCTCGGGCAAGGATTTGGAGGTTTATCAGATAGTAACATACGAACCGCGCCAATGATGCGGGTGTAGCACAATGGTTAGTGCGTTTGCTTCCCAAGCAAGATACGTGGGTTCGATTCCCATCACCCGCTCCATTCTTTCAAAATTTCGTGGTAATAGAGGTCTGACCTCAGGAGTTTCCCGAGGACTGACTCCTGGAAACTCTTTTGCCAGCGTAGCTCAGTTGGTAGAGCCCCCACACCTAATGCCGAGGTAGCTCAATGGTAGAGCAACCCGCCTAAATTTTGCCGGGGTAACTCAGCGGTAGAGTAGCTGTTTCGTAAACAGCAAGTCGTGGGTTCGAGTCCCACCTCCGGCTCCATAGTTTGAGAATACGAAACAAAAATTTGATCCCAGACAAAAAATTTTAAATTTTAACTTTTAATTTTGCATTTGACTGAGCATAGCGAAGGAATATGGATCTTTCTATTATAATTTTGAATTACAAAACCAAAGGATTAGTTAAACAGTGTATTAAGGGAATTAAGCTTTTAAATTTAGAATTGGACTATGAGATTATTGTAGTAGATAATGCTTCTCAAGATGGTGTTGGACAAATGATAAAAGAACAATTTTCTGAAGCGAAATTTATTGCTGGAAAAGTTAATAGGGGATATGCGGCAGGAAATAATTTGGGTATAAGGCGCTCCAAAGGGAAATATATAATGATTTTAAACCCTGACATTACAGTATTGCCTCAAGCAATTGAAAAAATGTTTTCTTTTTTAGAGAGTTATCCTAAGGCTGCCGTGGTAGGACCAAAACTTATCAATCCCGATGGTTCAACTCAACTTTCCTGTTATCATTTTCCCTCTCTTTTAGTTCCTATTTATCGACGCACTCCTTTAGGGAGATTGCCTTTTGCCAAAAAAATTTTGCGTTGGTATCAAATGATGGACTGGGATCATAGTAAGAGGAGAAGAGTAGATTGGCTCTTGGGAGCTTGTCTTATGATTCGAACATCTGCCATAGAAAAAGTAGGACTTATGGATGAAAGGTTTTTCTTATATTTTGAAGATATTGATTGGTGCAGGCGTTTCTGGCAAGCTGGTTGGGAGGTTTATTATATTGCAGATGCTGAGATGGTTCATTATTATCAAAGACTTTCCGCAGAGGGTCCCGGAATCATAGGTTTATTTAAAAAATCTACCCGTATTCATATTGTCAGTTGGATAAAATATTTTGCTAAGTGGTTTAGGAGTTAAAAATTCAAATTCAAGTAAGCAAAAAGATTAACCCCTTGCCTTGGCAGCGTCCAAATGAAGAAGGCGAGGATATGTATCCTCGCCCGTATGGTGGGATTTGCATTATGGCTCCACACAGGAGTATGGAGCTAACGATAGGTTAAAACCCCAAATTCAAGATAGAACAGAAGAGCGGGTTTCCTTACTCCCTTGAGTTGACTTTATTCATTAGTTGACTTAAACTGAAATAGTTAAATAGTTGCATAGTTAAATAGTTAGATAGAAATAAACCAAGTAACCAAGCGACTAAGTAACTATTTAACCAATTCTATGTTTATTAAAAAAATTGCTATTGATTTAGGTACTACTAATATTTTGGTCCATGTTCCCGGAAAAGGTGTTGTTATTAATGAGCCTTCGGTGGTGGCCATTTCAACGGCGGATAAAAAAATTTTAGCCGTAGGAGAAGAAGCCAAAGAGATGATAGGAAGAACTCCTGAGACAATTGTTGCTCTGAGACCCTTGAAAGATGGGGTAATAGCCGACTATAAAACTACTGAAGCCATGATTAGGTATTTTATTAGTAAGGCTTTAGGGGGACTAAGGATTTTTCGACCAGAGGTAATGGTGTCAGTACCAGCGGGAATTACTTCTACTGAAAGAAGAGCGGTAGTTGACGCCACCATTCAGGCGGGAGCTAAGGCAGCTTATATTATTAAAGAGCCCATTGCCGCGGCTATTGGCGCTGGCATTCCTATAGGGGGGGCTTCTGGACATATGATTGTAGATATGGGAGGAGGCACTTCAGAAATGGCTGTAATTTCTTTGGGAGGCATTGTGGCAAGTACTTCGGTTAGAATTGGTGGTAATAAATTTGATACTGCTATTACTGAGTATATTCACAAAAAATATAATTTAGCTATAGGAGAAAGAACGGCTGAGGATATTAAAATTAATATAGGTTCCGCTCTTTTTTTGGAAGATAAAATGGAGATGAAAATAAAAGGGAGAGATATGCCGTCTGGGCTTCCAAGGACTCTTGTAATAACCTCGGACGATGTAACAGAGGCCATTCAGAATGAATTAGAAGGTATAATTGTGGCTACCAAATCTGTCCTCTATGATACTCCCCCGGAGCTCTCTGCCGATGTGATGGAAAAAGGAATGATTCTTTCCGGGGGTAGTGCGCTTCTCAGAAATATTGATGAACTTCTTTCTCGCGCTACGGGCGTACCAGCCTATGTAGCTGATGAACCACTATTATGCGTAGTTAAAGGAACAGGCATTGCCTTAGAGAATTTAGATTCTTATAAGAGATCTATTTTGGCGATGAAGTAAATGTTCACTTTGCCCCTCATCTTTAGCTAAAGGTGAGGGGCTTCGTTCACACACGCTGAAAAACGCGGATAGCAACGCTGAATTTACGCTGAAAAATTATTAGAGTTAGATCAAATTTTAATACAACAAGAATAAAAAGACCCCGCTTTTTTGTGAACAAACGGGGTTTGTTTAAAATTTGTAACTCAAAATTTGTGTCAGATTTGTATATTAAAAAGTTGCCAGAGGTCAATTTTGGTTTTTTAAAATACTCTACATTTACGAAATTTTTGTCAATTATTTTCAACTATTCAACTATTTAACTATTCAACTATTCCTATGCTTATTGGTATTGATGCCTCACGGGCTAATAAAATACGAAAAACTGGCACAGAGTGGTATTCTTATTATCTTATTAGAAATTTAGCTAAAATAGATAAGAAGAATAGATATTTACTTTATTCCAAAGAACCCTTAAGAGAAGGACTTAAGGATTTGGGCAAGAATTTTAAAAGTAAAGTTCTTTCTTGGCCGCCAAAGTTTTTATGGACGCAAGCAAGACTTTCTTGGGAAATGATAAGATTCCCTCCGGATTTACTTTTTGTTCCAGCTCATACCATTCCCCTTATTCATCCTAAAAAAACTATTACTACTTGTCATGATATTGGTTTTGAAAGATTTCCAGAGTTTTATTCTCTTAGAGAACTTTATTATCATCGATGGGCGATGCGCTTTGCCATAAAGCATGCAAGTCATATTATCACGGTTTCAGAATTTACCAAGAGGGAAATGTTAGAAATTTATAAAATAAATCCACAAAAGATTGTGGTGGTGCATAATGGATTTAATAAAAATGTTTTTCGGTCTACAGGCGACCAAAAGAAAATTCAAGAGACATTAATAAAATATAAAATTAAAAAACCTTACATTCTTTATATTGGAAGACTTGAAGAGAAAAAAAATACGCTTGGCCTTGTTAAGGCATTTAAAGAGCTTAGAGCCAAAAATTCTGAACTAAAAACTTTAAAATTATTGCTAATAGGCCAATTTGGCTTTGGTTATGAAAAGGTTGAAGGGGCTATCCAGAAATTTAATTTAAGAGATGAAATAATAAGGCCGGGGTGGATTAAGGAAGAAGACCGACTACATCTTATGAGCGGAGCTAGCCTTTTTGTTTTTCCATCATTTTATGAAGGTTTTGGTATTCCTCCTTTAGAGGCTATGGCTTGTGGAGTGCCTGTTGTGGCTTCCCGCGCTGCTTCTATTCCTGAAGTGGTGGGAGATGCAGCATTTTCAGTGAATCCTCAAGATCCCCAAGAAATTGCCGAAGGTATGAGGCGAGTTTTAGAAGATAAAAACTTAAGAGAAGATCTTATAAATAAAGGTTTTAAAAGAGTAAAAGAATTTTCTTGGGAAAGGTGCGCAAAGGAGACTTTAAAAGTTTTACTTGAAGTTTGAAAGAATTTATTTGAAGTTTTGTTTTTTATTTGCTATAATAAAAAGCATACTAACGTATTAACATTCTTAAACAATTAAGGAACATAAAAGATGAGAAACATAAAAACATAGAAACTGAAGAACATAAGAACAGGGGAAGCAAGGAAGGATTATTTGTTTTTCAGTTTCTAAGTTTCTCAGTTTCTGTGTGTGAGTGGAGTGAATTATGTCAGAAAAAAAATTACTTTTTAAAATTCAAGAAAATTTAAAAGTGGTCTTAAAAGAAAAGAACGAAGTAAAAATTTCTACTTTACGAATGCTTTTAGCAGAGATAAAAAATGAGGAGATTGCCAAGAAAAAAAGAGGAAAGCTTACAGATGAAGAAATTCAGAAGGTAATTAAAACGAGTGTTAAAAGGCATAAGGACTCAATTGATACTTTTAAAAAAGGAGAAAGGGGAGATTTGGTAGAAAAAGAGGAAAAAGAGTTAGAGATTTTAAATGAGTATTTACCAGAAAAGTTACCCGGAGAAAAAGTGGAAAAAATTGTTATAGAGGTGATTAAAAAGATTGGCGCAACCGAGCCCCGAGATTTTGGCAAAGTGATGGGTCGAGTTATGGGAGAACTTAAAGGAAAAGCAGAGGGAAAATTGGTTAGCGAGATTGTTAAAAAGAAGTTAGAAGGTTAATAAAGTTTGTAAGGTTAAGAAAGTTGATAAAGTTGCGGACGCCCCGAAGGAGAGTAAACTCCCTACGGGGCAGGCAAAAGCGCAAAAATTTCGTGATTTAGCGTTTTTGTATTCATGTTTTTGTGTTCCTGTGTTTTTATGTTCTTGTGTTATGTCCAAAGCCAGACTACATATTAAAATATTTGGTCAAGTTCAGGGAGTCTTCTTTCGACATCATATTCAAGAATTAGCTGGAAGATTTGCTCTTACGGGTTGGGTTAGAAATAATACGGATGGAATCGTAGAGTGTATAGCTGAAGGAGAAAGGGGAAATTTAGAAAAACTTTATAAGTGGTGTCAGAAAGGTCCTCGTTGGGCTAGAGTAGAACATATAGAGGAAGAGTGGAGTGACCCCAAGGGCGAGTTCAATAAATTCGATATAGAATTCTAAGTTTTAAGTTGTGGGTTGTATGTATAAATACCTTGAGCATGAAGCTGATATGGGAATTTATGGAGAGGGCGAGACCCAAGAAGAAGCCTTTGAAGAAGGAGCAAGGGCGATGTTTGATTTAATGGTAGATATAAAAGAAGTCAAAAGTCAAAAGTCAAAAGTCAAAATTAAGGTAGAAGCCAAAAATATCCCGGAGCTTTTTATTGAATGGTTAAATGAATTATTAGCGCAAAGTGATTTGACAGGACTTATTTTTGGTAACTTTAAAATAAAAAAAATTAAAAGGGAAAAAGATAAATATACTCTCTTATCTTTTGCCTTTGGAGAGCCGTTAGATCCAAAGCGGCACAAGATAAAAACTGAGGTCAAAGGAGCGACTTATTCGGGTCTTAGGTGTGAAGAAAAAAATGGAAGATATTATTGCCAATGTGTGGTGGATATATAGTAAGTTAATAAAGTTGATAAAGTTGATAAAGTTAATAAAGTTAATAAAGTTAATAAAGTTAATAAAGTTAATAAAGTTAATAAAGTTGATGAAGTTAATAAAGTTAATAAAGTTAATAAAGTTGATGAAGTTAATAAAATTAGAGGACTTATTTAGCATTTTTGCGTTATTATGAAAATAATTTTACTTCAAGATATAAAAAAATTAGGTAAAAAGGGAGATGTTAAAGAAGTAGCCGCAGGTTACGCGAGAAATTTTCTTTTATTCAAAGGGTTTGCTCTTATAGCTAATGAACAAAATATCGCGAGAATTGAAAAGAGGATAAGACAGGAACAGAAAAAAAAGAAATTTAAATCAAGGGATACCGAAATGATAGCTCAAAAACTTAAAGGATTAGAGATAATTCTTCAAGCTAAAGCGGGTCCGGACGGTAAGCTTTTTGGATCTATAACTTCTGAGAAAATTAGTGAATTTTTAAGCAAAGAAAAAAAGCTTAAAGTTGATAAAGGACAAATAGAATTAGAAGAACCTATTAAAAGAACTGGCCGTTACCCTGTAAAGATAAATTTAGGAAGAGAATTAAAGGTTGAAATAGGAGCAACAATTTTACCGGAAACCTAAGGATTTTTATAGACGGGTGATTAGATCAGGATTGTCCACCAAAATTTTTGGGTCCGTAGCTCAGTTGGTTAGAGCGTCTCGGTGACATCGAGAAGGTCAGAGGTTCGACTCCTCTCGGACCCACCATCCAAAATTTAGGCAAGTGAAGTTAGGGCGTCTCAGTCCCGACATTGTCTACCCGCCCAGGTTTTGTAAAGCAGAATGTGGGTGAGTGGAAACAATGTCCAGACATGATTTTTTATCTTAAAATAGATACGGGCATGAGCCGCCAGGATTTTTGTTTGAAAGAGGTAAAAAGAGCCGCCCAATTTATTAAACGCAAAAATTTTAAAATGAAAAAGAATTTAAAACACAAGATGATAGAGCGCTTTAAAGAAAATTTAGCTCGGTTTCAAAAAAAACTTGAGCGAGATCCAGTTTTGGGTTTTATAAAAAAATTGGCGAGAATTTACCCTAAAAGCGAAGTCTATTTGGTAGGAGGGGCGGTAAGAGATGCAGCTTTGGGTAGAGAAAAAAAATATGACTATGATTTTGTAATAAGAGGAGTAAAAGCGAAGGACCTGGAAAAATTTTTATCTAAATTAGGCAAGGTTGATTTAGTAGGCAAGACCTTTGGAGTTTTAAAGTTTAATCCTAAAGGTTTTAAACTAAAAGAAGCTATTGATATTGCCTTGCCCCGCACTGAACACTCAAAAGAATATGGAGGGGGATATCGAGATTTTGAAGTTGTCTCTAGTCCAGATTTACCAATTGAGAAAGATTTATCCAGGAGAGATTTTACGATTAATGCGATGGCACTCGCACTGAAAGTGCGAGAAATAAAAAATAAAAAACAAAAAATAAAAAATGATAATTTGATTGATTTGTTTGGGGGACTTGAAGATTTAGAGAAAAGGATTATTAGAACAGTGGGCTGTCCAGAGGAAAGATTTAAGGAAGATTATTCTCGAATGCTTAGGTCCATAAGGTTTTCTTCTGAGTTAGAATTTGACATAGAGAAGAATACTTGGAGAGCTATTAAAAAATTAATGCCCCATCTTAACGATAAACGCGAGGTTCAGAAAAAGGAGGAGCGAATAGTGCCTTACGAAGTTATATCTCGGGAATTTTTAAAATCTTTAAAAAGTAATCCTCTTAAGACATTAGATTTGTATGATAGAAGCGGCGCTTTAAAACTTTTAATGCCTGATATTTTAAAAATGAAAGGATGTCCTCAGCCAAAGAATTGGCATTCAGAAGGTGATGTTTGGATCCATACTAAGTTGGCCTTAGAAAAACTTTACTCTCCAGAATTTAAGGATCAATTTTCTATGGAATCTCCTTCGGTAGAACTCATTTTAGGGGTTCTTTTTCATGATATTGGCAAACCTTTGACTATTCAAACCCCAGAGAGAGACGGGACAGATCGTATTCGTTTCAATGAACACGATAGAATAGGGGCAGATTTAGCAAAAAGAATTGGCCGGAGACTTAAGTTTTCGAGTGTACCAGAATTTGATGTGGACCCTGAAAGAATAGCTTGGCTTGTAAAAAGTCACCTTTTATTTCTTCATGGCAATGTAGAAGAAATGCGGGCAAACACTATTGAGAGATATTTTTTTAATGAAAAGTATAACGGAAAAGATCTTTTGGGACTTGCTTTTGTTGACGCCCTTTCTACTATTCCCGAAAAGGGCAGTCCTGATTTGGAAAATTTTTATAAAATGCTAAAAAGGATAGAAGAACTCAAAAAATTAGGTAAAGAGAAAAAAGGATTACCCAGACCACTTATTAACGGTCATGAAATAATAAAAAAATTTGGTTTAAAACCCGGACCTAAGATAGGGGAGCTACTTAAAGCCTTAAGAGAAGAACAACTATCTGGAAGAATAAAAAACAAGAGAGAGGGGTTTGGGTTTTTGGGGGCACTAATTAAAAAATCCCCCCAGCCCCCTTTTCCAAAGGGGGAACTAAACAGATTAATTAATTCAGGGGATTAGGGGGAATTCACTATTTATGGTTTCATATAAATCGGAGACTAAGTCTCCGAAAATTCAGCGTAACTTCAGCGTTGCTATCGGCGTTGATTCAGCGGATTTTATAATTTCAGAAGAAGACAAAGGTAAACGTTTGGATAGATTTTTAACTGAGAATTTTAGAGAGTACTCTCGTTCTTTTCTGCAGAAACTTATAAAAACTGAAGGAGCTTTAGTAAATAACAAAAAAGTGTCTCCTCACTATTTTTTAAGAATAGATGATAAAATAGAGATAAAAGAAAAAGATTTAAAAAGATTAAAGAAAGCAAAAGAAATAGATTTAAAACCGACCATGGGAATGAAATTAAATGTTGTATATGAGGACAGCAATTTTTTAATAATTAATAAGCCATCTGGGCTAGTAGTTCATCCGTCAATTAGTCATCCCCGGGATACATTAGTTAATATATTGTTAGCCCGCTATCCCTCTATTAAAGGAGTGGGGGAGAGTAAATTAAGGCCAGGGATTGTTCATCGTTTAGACAAGAATGCTTCGGGACTTTTGGTAATTGCAAAGACAAGGAAGGCCTTCGATCATTTAAAAAGACAGTTTCAAACTCGTAAAGTTTTTAAAGAATATACGATTTTGACTTGGGGGGAAGTTAAAGAAGATAGGGGCATAATAGATTTATCCATTGGCCGATCAAAAAGAGTACCAACTAAAATGGTTGTAAAAAGAGAGAAAGAAGGGCGAAGAGCAGAAACTCACTTTAAGGTAATAAAATATTTTAAGAATTTCACTTTACTTAAAGCACAAACCAAAACAGGACGCACCCATCAAGTTAGGGTACACTTTAACGCTATCGGCTATCCGATAGTAGGAGATAAACGTTACGGTAAAATAAATCGAAGATCCCTCTGGGCCTATCGGCCCAAAGGGCCAGGGGCAAAAATAAAAAATAATTTGGATAGATTATTTTTACACGCGTCTCGTCTGGGATTTTATGATTTAGATGAGAAGTGGAGGGAATTTAAAATTGCCTTACCCGAAAAACTAAAGGGTTATTTAGATAAGTTAAAATAATTTTATGATTATAACTATTGCCGGAAATGCCGGTTCAGGTAAATCAACTATAGCCAATTTTCTTGCCCAAGAGTTGGGTTTTGAAGAGTATGGGATAGGGAAGATGAGGAGAGAGTTGGCCAGAAAGAAAGGCATGACACTGGCTGAATTTAACAAATTAGGAGAAAAGAATTTCTCTACCGATAGGGAAGTTGATCAGTTTCAAGAAAAGTTAGGAAAAACCAGAGATAATATTATTGTGGAAGGAAGAACCTCCTTTTATTTTATTCCTCATTCTTTAAAAATTTTTCTTTATGTTGATGAAAGAGAAGGAGCTAAGAGGATTTGGAGTCATTTAAAAGGAGGAGCCTCGCGCAATGAAGCTATAAATCTTAATAGTGAAAAAGATGTATTAGAAAGTATTAGAAGAAGAATAGCAAGTGATAGAAAAAGATATAAAAAATATTACAACCTTGATGTTTATGATTCAAAACATTTTGATTTTGTGATAGATACCACTAACTTAACGTTGGAAGAAACAAAAGAGCGGGTTTATAAATTTGTAAAATCCCAACTTGACCCAAGAAAGTAATTTGTGTATTATACTGAGTAGTGAATAAATTAAGCTAAATTTTTATATTGGAAAATCTTTTTTTCGATTTTTCGATATAAGCCCCCGACCCTTTGGGTCGGGGAATAGTGCATCCCGAAGGGATGCCTATGTGCTATGCCTAGTAGTGATCCCCCACCTAAATTAACCATGGATCGCTACCGGGTATGAAGCTAATAGCCTAATCGATAATTTTTTATCTAACACCTTCAAAAAGGTGGGAGACTATTACCGGGTATGACCAATAAAGAAAAAATCAAAAAAGACCCTTCGGGATCTTTGCCAGATATCAAACCTGGAATGACAATTCGTGTTCATCAAAAAATAAAAGAAGTGAACCCCAAAGGCGAAGAGAAGGAAAGAATTCAGGTTTTTGAAGGGATGGTTCTTAGTCGTAAAGGGGGCAAAACTCCGAGTGCTACTATTACTGTAAGAAAAATTTCTTTTGGGGTAGGGGTGGAAAAAATATTTCCTTTATATTCTCCTATGATTACCAAAATTGAGGTAGTGAAAAAAGCCAAGGTAAGACGCGCAAAATTATATTATTTGAGAGGCTATAAGAAAAAACTAAAAGAGGAGGGGGTGTAGATCTGTAAACGCTAAAATGCAAAAGTGCAAACGCAAAAGCGCAAAATTTTGCGTCTTTGCGTTTACCTTGCCCAGGTGGTGGAATTGGTATACACACAAGCTTGAGGAGCTTGGGTCCTTTGGACCGTGCGGGTTCAAGTCCCGCCCTGGGCATTAAAGATAGTTAACTCCCTGCAAAATTTTTACTTCGTAAAATTAAGAGGGCAAGCAGTCGGCTATCCGCAAAATTTTCGGGTCCGTAGCTCAGCTGGTTAGAGCGTTGCGCTTACATCGCAAAGGTCAGAGGTTCGAGTCCTCTCGGACCCACCAAAATTTAGTTAAAAGTTATAGTGCAAAAGAGATCTTCACATATTTGGGTAGGCGAAGTCCCTTGACCTCGTCGAGATTGGGTTAAGTGACCCAATTTATCCGTGTCGGAAAAAGGTGTCAGGTATTTTTGGGTCGGAGAATCCCGAGAAAGTCTCTGGCTAAAGCCAGGTTTTCAAATGGAGTCCCTCCCTTAGGAGAAGACAAAAACAGAGATTGCCCTTTTCCCGATTTTTCATTAATTTATAAAAAAATAAAAGGAAATCGGGATTCCGATTTATCGGAAAGGGCAAGACAAAATCCTTGTTTAGATAGCGGAGAAGCCTTTAATGAAGTAAAGGGAAAAAATCTGATGAGATTTAAAGATCAACTGATAATTGAACAGCTGATCAGTCAATAATTATTAATTCTAATCATTTCGTTACCGAATTGGTTAGATGGTACATCTAAAATGTAATTTTTAACCTTAATTTTATGAAAACACAATTCAAAACTTTACTCTCTTTAATTATTGTGAGTATCTTATTACTACCTTCGTTAACAATCCCCAATTCTGCTTTAGCAGATGGCATGCTTATTAAATTAGATCCTTATTCTGATCGTTGGGATTATTCCGGCCAGACTAATCAGCAAGCTTTTATTAATTATGAGAATGAGTTGGAAAAAATGATTATTAGTATTGGTATGGAAGAGGCAAGTGAAAAGGCCGTATGGATTTTTCCAATTCCAGCTAATCCAGATAAGGTAGCTATTGATGTAGTAACTAAGTTTCCGCAATTGAAAGGAGAAGAAATCACGAAAAAAGCAAAATCAAATTTACTTGATATTAAGGAACTTTTACAAGCTACTCAAATTTATCCGATCCCTTTCATTATGAATAAGGCACAAACGATAGACATCTCTGGAGGTGAGGAAACCTTGGGGGGTGAGAGTATTGGGGGAGTAGGGGTAGAGACCGACGTAACAGTTTACGAACATTTAGAAAAAGAGGGCATCACCACCGAAATTATTACAGCCAAAACTGCTCAGGGCTTGTATCAATATCTTAAAGAGAAAGGGTTAATGATTGAACAAGGTTCTATTATTGTTTTGGATCATTATATTGGCAAAGAATTTACCTTCGTTGTTTCCTGGATTTCAGGGAAAGAAAAACCTTCCTTGCTCAGAGAGGAAATCGAAAAAGGACTTATTGGTTACTTAAATAAAGTATCCCGGGATTTAAGCTGGTATCGTAAATCATGGCCATATGATACATATGATAAAGAAGTCGTCAAAGGAATTCAAAAATATATTCCTGAGTTAGAAGAGGCGTTGCTAGAATTTAATGAAAAAAGAAGAAGTGAGCAACAAAAATTTCTGACAAATAATCCTGAGATTAAAGAAAAATTAATTAATTTTTTAATCAAAAGTCCTACAAAGTCACTTAAATGGAAGATAGAACAATTAAAACAAAAAGGTGTCTTTGTAACATTTCCAACCAAAAAGATTTACTATCCTCTATTTCCAACCAGTGTTTATGGGAGTGAAACCATACCTGTTACCATCCGCGTAATGGGATTTGTAAATCCAAAGATTTTTAAAGATATTAAGAGTTATACGAAAGTGGAGCATTTCATAGACGATAATGTTAGATTAGATGACGAATTGAAAAATTTTTATAGCGGCCCAGCTGAAAATGTTAAATATACCAAAATTGAGATCAATGCTCCCTCTAAATTCCTTACCGATGATTTGTGGATAAGTTCCAGGGCCCCACTCAAAACCTATTATTCTTCATTTATTGCTCAGCACCCTTTAATTAACGAAATACTTTTGTTGATTTTGAGTTCTATAATTACCTGCGTTATGACAGGTTGGATTGTCTTTAGAGAATTGAGAAGCAAAAATGGTATTTTGAAGTTAGCACTAATTGGTTTATCAAATTGTTTATCTATCATAGGATTGGTGATAGCGACAGTTCTATTCAGGACAAAAGCAAAAGATAAAAACATCGCTTCATTACTTAATGAAATAAGACAAAAAGGTTATATCTGGAAACGGAGAATTGCTGTTATTCTGTTTTTTGCTGTGCCATTTTTAAGTTTTGGGGTGGTGGCGGCGCTACCTAGTTTTATTCGAGAAATTGTAAGATATGGTGGTTTTCGTAGTGGAGATACGATGCCAATCATAATTGTTTATATTATTCCGCTTTTAGTTTTAGCTTTCGTCTTATTCATCAAAAGAATTAAGGTAGAAGACAAATCTCTATTCATTCAACTTAAATCAGCTGGTTATTCTTCTTGGTCGTTTAATCCAAAAGATAAGATGAAATTTATTTTTGTGCCGCTTTTTTCGTTTTCTTTTTTGGCTATTTCTTGGTTAATTATTAAGTTGGTTGAATTTACGGTATAGGATTTCATTAAATTAGCGGCGACGAAAACCCTCTTTTTCCCGCCCCGTCCGCTGGCGGGGCAATCTCGGCGGCCAAATTGAACGAAGAATTGAGTAAAAAATCAATTTTTGATTTTCTGCTGGCTTTGCCGGTAAATGAAAGAAAATTTTTATCAAAAATTATTAACCCCGAAGAACAATTTATTGTCTTAGAATCAGACTCTAAAGATAAAAATATAAAGCAGTTAGAAGAAGAACATTTGGAAGCGATTAAGAATTCTGATTTTTTGTACATTTGTAACCCTCAAAAATATCTTGGCAATAGTACAATCATAGAGATTGGTTTCGCTGTTGCAAACAAAAAACCAATATTTAGCTCGGAACCCATAGACGATATAACACTTTCTTAATTTGTAAAAGTCGCTTCTCCCAAAGAAGCTGTCAATTATGTCAAAACTCTATCTTAAACCAAACCCAGTTAATAATTTTTAATTAATTTTAATTAATTTTAAAAATCAATGGTATGATTTTACGCATCATTTTGGGTCTCATAGGAACGGGTATTGGATTTTTATTTGTGCAAAAATCCGAATGGCTTTTAAGTAATGTAGGAGGAATAGGACCAGCAGAAAAATATTTAGGAGGAAGTCGAATGGGTTATAAATTAATAGGAATACTTATTATAGTGATTGCCTTTCTTTACATATCAGGACTTCTTGGAGGAGTATTAAAAGTTATTTTAGGACCTCTTTTTGGAATTGGAGGATTTGGAGGAAATGAACAAACAGGAAATTTTTAGGAGAATACACGGATAGAGTTTAGAAAAAAATAGCCCCCGTGACAAGTCACGGGGGCTATTTTTTTGCAAGGACAAAAAGTATTACTTTAATGCATCTTTAAGAGCTTTCCCTGCTTTAAATTTAGGGACAGTTACAGCTGGGATTTGAATTTTCTCTCCTGTCCGCGGATTAACACCCTGTCTGGCAGCCCTCTGTTTAGCAGAAAAAGTACCAAAGCCGGTTAAAACTACTTCTTCGCCTTTCTTTAGGGTTTTAGTTACAGTGTCTGTAAGGCATTCAACCATTTCCTCGGCTTGTTTTTTAGTGGCATCCACTTTTTCAGCGATAGTAGCAACTAACTCTGCTTTATTCATTTGCTTTGTCTCCTTTAGCTAAGAACCTATTTATCCCGTTAGATAAAAGTTTAAGGCTTCGTTCAAACTTTCTAATGGGGTTTGTATAGTTCTTAGTTTAAATTATTTAAATTATTTATTTAAATTATTTTTCTGTTTCCAAATCTTTTATCCCTAAATTTTGTTCTGTGCTCATATAGGATTTAGTTATTTCTTCAGAAATAAGACCTTTTTTATAAAGATGCATTAGGTCCCGATCTAAAGTGATCATTCCTATAGAAGCGCTAGTTTGAATAATGGTATTGATTTGGACAATTTTGTTTTCTCTAATGGAATTAGCAACAGCGGGAGTATTAATTAAAATTTCTCGAGCAGCAATTCTTCCTCCGTTAATTTTAGGAATAAGTCTTTGGGAAATTATCCCTTGTAGGGTTGAGGCAAGTTGTAAGCGTATTTGAGTTTGTTGATAAGGCGGAAAAACATCTACAATTCTTTCTACGGTCTCGGCAGCGTTTGAAGTATGGAGCGTAGAGAAAACCAAATGTCCTGTTTCGGCAGCTGTTAGAGTCGCCGCAATAGTTTCTAAATCACGCATCTCTCCTACTAAAATAACATTTGGGTCTTGACGAAGCACGTATTTTAGGCCACGAGCAAAAGAAAGAGTGTCTCGTTCTATTTCTCTTTGTTTAATAATACTTTTTTTTGATACATATATAAACTCAATAGGATCTTCTAATGTAACAATATGGGAAGAGCGGTGCCTGTTAATAGAATCTATCATAGCAGCTAAGGTAGTTGATTTTCCACAACCAGTAGGGCCGGTAACTAAAATTAATCCTTGCTGAAGCTTCACAAATTGATAGGTAATCTTTGGCATAAGTATTTCTTCCATGGTAGGGATGGCAGAGGGAATAGTTCTAGCCACTAGTCCTACATTGTCCTTTTCCCAATGAATGTTAATCCGAAAACGAGCGAGATCTTTAATCTCATAAGAAAAATCCAAATCTCTTTCTCTAATAAATTTTTCTTTTCGTCTTTCTGAAAGAAGAGAAAAAATTATTTTTTGGGCTAACTTTTGAGTCAAAACAGGTTCGTCTTTAATTTCTTTTAAGACACCATCAACTCTTATAATAGGCGCTTTTCCCGCAACTAAGTGAAGGTCTGAGGCTTTATTTTCTACTGCAATTTTAAATAATTCATTAATATCCACAAGCGCTTCGCTAAAATCCTAAATCCTAATTTTAATTTCTAAATAATTTTAGAATTTCAAATGTTCAAATGACCAAAACTATTTTGGGAATT
>Ga0210017_1001434_pt1 | contig 20730 bp, 21 predicted proteins | sample CryGeyCG2014_020_FD_183966 | JGI IMG/M metagenome (GOLD analysis project Ga0210017, IMG submission 183966) | Groundwater microbial communities from aquifer - Crystal Geyser CG08_land_8/20/14_0.20 (SPAdes) (version 2) | ecosystem: Environmental > Aquatic > Deep subsurface > Groundwater | place... | reverse complement strand
GCATATTTTGGCTTTTTTATGTTTTTTAGTGAATATAAAAAGCCAAATAATACTGGAATAAAGATAAGGCCCATAAAAGGAGTCATAACAAGATAGTTGAGCATTGTTTTTGCTGATCCTAGTATTGAAATGCCTGAGCCAGCCATCACTGCCCCATGGCCGGGAAGTGCATAAAGGAACATGCTTATGAAGGAATTGATGAATTCTGGATTTTTGAAAAATATTAAAGGTATTAACATATAAATAAAGAACAATCCCAAGACAATAAATGCTGCAAAAAAGAAATGCTTTATTTGCTCTTTTTTTACCTTTCTGAAATAAAGGTAAGGCAACAGTGCAGATAGAGGAATTAGCCCCCTGAAGTCAGTTGTCCAGGCATTTGCCAGGCAGACAAAAGCAGCCAAATAAATAAATAAGTTTTTTCTTTCATCAATTGCTTTTATTACAAGAAATGTTGCTAACAAGCAGTAGAATGTTAGTGCTCCATGCAAAAATCCACTTCTTGTAAAAGCTATGTGAAATGGTGAAAAAGCAAACAATATTGATGCAACAAAAGCTGTTTTTGTGTTGAACTGCTTTTTTACTATCAAATAAAGGAGCAATACTGAGAGCACACTAAACAGCAGGGTTGGCATAAGAACTGCATATTTATTGTAACCAAAAATCAGTATTGATATAACCAAAGGAATTACCGCAAAAGGCCTTGTGTAATGCAGGCCGCCCCATGACATCGGCTCATCTGAAAAAGAAGGGTAGATTATTTTCGCTGGCGATTTAATTGCAAATGCTGAGAGCTGTGCAAACTGGCTGTCATCTCCACCAGAAAGCTCGTTTGCATTATAGATTCTGATAAGAAAAGTGCATAACAACAATATTATTAAAAAAATATGTTCTTTTTTCATGCAAACCATGTTTTATACTTTTTTTAAATAGCTTTCGAAAATCTTGCTGGCTTTTTGAGCCAGCATGCAAGGCCTATTAGTGCCATCAAAATTGATATAAACAAGATTAGCATTGAAATAGCAACAGCTGATTCTCTGTTAATTCCAAGGAATGAGAACAGCACTATTAGTGTTATGTCCCTTGTTCCAATTCCTGATATAGAAATCGGGATGAGGGTTATCAGGCCGGCAATAGCAGCGCAAATCGAGAGGTAAACAAATGAAATGCTAATGCTTAATGCATTAGCAAGAAGGAATATCTGAATGAAATATATTATCCATACCAAAACTGTTATTAGAGAAACTTTAAATATCCTTTTTCTGTTCAAAACCTTTAAGTCATTATAAAAATCATTAAAGTTGATCTTAATTTTCTCTTTATATTTGGATGGTATAAAAAACCAAAATATTTTCCTTATCAACCTCTTGGCAAGCTCTTTCTTTGCAACTGTAAAAATAACTATTGAAAGCAGCATTATGAAAATAAAAGAGAAAAGGTATATTTGTCTTTCAAATAGCTGTATGAAGAAAAACATTCCTATGTAACCGAACATGATTAAGAACAATAGGTCAGCCAACCTATCAACAACTACACTTACAGATGATTTTCCTGCTGAGTTCCCATCATTTTTCAGATAAAGCACTTTGATAAAGTCGCCTATCCTGCCAGGTGTTAAAAGCCCGATATAAATCCCGGACCCATACATTAAGATAGAATCTGATAACCTGTAATTAATGTTTTGGGTTTTTTTGAGATAGTTCCATCTATACGCTTTTATGAAGAGTATTGGCAAGGTAAGCAGAGCAGCGGCAATAAAATAATATAAATTAATATTTTTTAATAGGCCAAAAAAACTTTTTAAATCTATTTTAGTCAGGATAAAAACAAAAAGAACTATTCCAATAAATTTCAAGATAAATCCCTTAATTCTCATATTTTCTCACATACAAATATCCTTCTCAAACCAATGTATTTCATTAAACTGTTTTTGAAAATCCTTTCAAGAAGCTCGCCAAGCCTTACTAGGAATTTTGGACCAAAGGCTATCAGCACCGTTGTTTCTTCTCTTTTTATTTTTAATCCGGCATTTTTTATGTATACAATCATTTTTTTTCTTGGTATGAATAAGTGAGGGCCCTCGCTGTGGTGTATTCCTGTTACAGCAGCAAACCAGTGAACAAACTCCCACAATGTATTTGGCATTGTTATAAGAACCTCTCCTTTTGGCTTTGTGACTCTTGCAAGCTCTTTAACAGTTAGTTCTGGATGGGGCAAGTGCTCTAGTGTTTCAAAACAGAGAATATTGTCAAACATATTGTCCTTAATTGGAAACCAGGTTGTTCTTGTTAGTATTGTTTTAAAGTTAATGCCTTTTGATTTAAGATTTTCATCTGCTATCTTTAGCATTTTCTCAGATACATCCATGCAGACAAATCTGAGGTTTTTCCTTTTGCCTGCAAAATACAATGCTCCATTGCCGGTTCTTGTGCAGTATTCGAGAACATAGGCATTGTCCTTTATATCGCTTAATTTATATCCATCTGTGAACCTTCTGAAATATGAGTATGTTTCTTTGTTTATCTCATCATAGTCATTAGTTCTGTCCCAATGCTCTCCTACATCCTTTAAGCTCCATCTTCTCTTGGTTCTTGTTATTCTTTTGACTATTAGGGATATTATCCTGAAAGGGATTATTCTGCCGAATATCTTTATGAAAAGCATTATTGCTTTCAATGTTAATGGGTCTCCTATTTTCTTGTGCTTTATATTATGCCAGTGCATCCTGTAAAACTCTTTTTCATCTATTTTCTTGCTTATGACTAAAGGGTTACTGAGAAGATTGTTTCCAAGCTCTGTTCTTTGGATCACAACAGAGCTGTTGTCCCAGTTCCATGCATCACCAACAGAGATGTCTGCAAGCTCGTTTGTGTAGTCTTTGCATCTTAGGCATCCCTTTGGAACAAACATGAGATTAAGGAAATCATAATATCCCTTTGGAAGAAAATAATGCTTTTGGTTGGATATTGTTGTGTGGCCCTCTGGATACTGCTGATAGGTTTTTGGCAGAAAACTTAGCTTTTGTTTTGTTTTTATTAAAAAACCCCCTGGATAATCACTGCCCCTATATTTAAGGTGTTTTATCTGATTTCTCCTTATTTTTGATTTTTTTATAAGGAATTCTGTTGCCTCAAAGGGCATGTTATAGCCGCAGAAAAGCCCTATTAAGAGCTTTATGTTTTTATACAGGCCTTTTTTCTGCAGCTGCCTTATTGCTGTTATGTGGCATGGCAATCCAACCATTGCAAGATTAAGTTTTTTGTTTTTTTCTGCAATATTTAAGAACTCATTTAGAGGGATTATAGTATACTTTGAGCCTGCAGCAGAGATTATGTCTTTTTGTGTTTTTGCAAGTGCCACTTCATATTTCCATGGCTTTTCTTTATTCATTGAAACAACAATCGCAGCATCAACAATCTTGTTCTTTAAAGCATAAATTAGTGATGAGGTTACAAAACCTCCTGAAGATGATTTTTTCAATATTTTTTCATCTTTTGACTGGCATATGTAAATATTTTTATAGCTGCCAATATACTTCTTCATAAACTCACCTTTTCTTAGCTATTAAATCAGCAACAAGACCAATGAGAAATATCTGCAGTGATGAGAGCAGGATTACAATAACTGTTATGTCTGCAACAAGGCCTATATAAAATTTTGTGTACAGGAAGACTAATAATCCTATTAAAAATAGCAATATGCTTACTGAAAAAAAGACCTTGAATGGATTGAAGTATGTTACTATCCTTGCTATAAGGTTTATGAAATTAACGAAATCCTTTATTGGGTGGATAGTTGACTTGCCCTTTCTCTTGAAATAGCTTATTGGAACATATTTTACTGTGTATTCATTTGTCAGGCATGCAAGAGTGATAGTTATTGTAAATGAGAACCCTGAAGGAAATAAATTCCAGAATTTTAGTGCAATATCCTTTTTAAATATCCTTAGTCCACAGTTAATGTCTGGGATTTTTTTTCCACTGACAAAATTTGCCAGCTTTGATATTATAGATTTTGCTGGCCTCCTTAATAATGGAACATTTTCTTTTCTTCTTTCGCCAACAACCATATCATACTTATCTATGTGTTCAAGAAGATTTGGTATTTCCTTAATTGGATATGTGCCGTCAGCATCTGTTATTAAAATATAGTTTCCCTTTGCATGCTTTATTCCATCTTTTAAAGAGGCGCTGTAGCCAAGATTATAAGGATGGTTTATAACCTTGATTCCATTTATTTTGTTTAATATCTCCTGACTTCTGTCCTTGGAGCCGTCATTAACAGCTATTACCTCGTAGTCATAGCCTGACTTATCCATTACTTCCTTCAAATGCTTTATTGTTGAGGCAACTGCCCTTTCCTCATTAAAGACCGGAACCACAACTGAGATTAAATCATTCATTTTCTTTATACCATTTAACAAACCTTTTAATACCCTCCTCTATTTTAACTTTTGGCTTGTAGTTTAACAGCTTTTCTGCTTTCTTTATGTCTGCATGAGTTATTTTAACATCACCTGGCTGCATTGGCAGCATGTTTTTCTTTGCCTTTTTTCCTAATGCATTCTCTATGCATTCTATAAAGTAAGAAAGCTCTATTGGCTTGTTATTGCCTAGGTTAATTATCTCATAGGGAAAAGGATTGTCTATTGCTGCTAGAACTGCCTGAACAATGTCCGAGATATAAGTGAAATCTCTCTTCATCTTTCCATTATTATAAACATCAATTGGCTTATCCTCCAAAATAGCTTTTGTAAACTTGAAATATGCCATGTCCGGCCTTCCAAACTCCCCGTAAACTGTAAAAAACCTCAGTCCGGTGCAATTGATTTTGTAAAGATGGTGATATGTGTAAGCCAATAATTCATTTGATTTTTTTGTTGCAGCATAAAGCGAAACTGGATTGTCAACATTGTCATCTTCTGAAAAAGGTATTTTTTTATTATTGCCGTAAACAGAGCTGCTTGATGCAAAAATAAAATCCTTTATATTGTGCTTTCTGGCCATCTCAAGCATGACCATTGTTCCCAATATATTTGATTTTTCATACTCAAGAGGATTTTCAAGAGAATATCTTACACCTGCCTGCGCTGCCAGGTGGCAGATTTTATTGAATTGGTGTTTCCTGAAAACAGCATCCATTTTGTTGTAGTCTGATATATCTGCTTTTATTACATCAAGATTATTATTCTTGCCTATTTCTTTTATTCTAGCCTCTTTCAGCTTGACATCATAATAATCATTGAAATTATCTATAATTGTGACCTTATCTCCTCTTTCAAGCAAGGCCTTAGCTACATGAAAGCCAATAAAACCAGCGCCGCCTGTTACTAATATATTCATCTTTTGCCCCATAATAAAACAAGAGAATGTTATAATTATATAAGATTTTTGTTTTTATTTTATAAATAAGTTAATATCATACACCTTTTGTGTATAATTATGCACTTTTAGTAGATAATTTTTCTTTAGTACTTGCACTTTGAGCCCTTTTTTTGCTAAGACTGATAACATTGTGCTATTAATCTTCTTAGAGATTTATCATAAAGATGAACAATATTTCAGTTCACGATTTTTCTAATCCAACATTACTAAAACAGTTTAAAATCGAAAGGTTTATATAGTAGTTTTCTTTAATATTAGTAAAAATATTACTAATAGTTTAGAAAAATGCAATTAAGCAAATTAGAGTCAATGGCATATGAGACCTTAAAGAAGAACTTAATTATTTTTAAAACCAAAGATTTAATGTTATTGCTGGGCATAAACAGAACAAAAACCTATAATGTAATAAAGGCACTGAAGAAGAAGAAGGTAATTAAGGTCATAAAAGCTGGGCGTTATACTATTCAGGGCACAAATGAATTTGTGATTGGCTCATATTTAAATTGGCCTTCTTACCTAAGCTTTTGGTCTGCCTTGAGCTATTACGGATTTACAGACCAGCTGCCTAAAACAATATTTTATACTGCAGCAAGATACAAGAAAAGGAAAAGTAATTATAAGTATGTAACCATATCCAGGAAAAGATTCTTTGGATATATTAAAATAGGGAATATAATAATTGCTGAAAAAGAAAAGGCAATAGTTGATTCATTATTATTTCCAAAATATGCTGGAGGAATTAGGGAATTAATTGGTTGTATTAGGGTAGCTATAAATGAATTAGATAAAAACAAGCTGGTGGATTATGCTGTAAAAATTGAGAGCATGGCTGTCCTGAGAAGGCTTGGCTTTATCTTGGAATTGATTGGCTGCAAAGAAAAGATATTAAAAAGGATTATTAAAAGAATAGGCAAGGGTTATGAGCTGCTGGATCCATCACTAAAGAAAAGAAATAATTTAAATAAGAAATGGCTGCTGGATATTAACGATGATATCAATAGATGAGCTTAATGAAGTGAAAAACAGGAGAAAGACTAATCTTTACTATGAAGAAAAGGAGTATTTGCAGTATATTTTTCTTAATGCATTATCAAAGTTTGCAGACAATTTTGTATTTAAGGGAGGAACATGCCTGAGAATATGCTATGGTCTTGAGAGGGCATCTGAGGATTTGGACTTTAGTACAGGATTAAGCTTGAAAAAAATTATAGGAATTATTGACCAATGTCTTAAGGATTTTGCTTTATTAAATGTTAATTGTAATGTATACTCAAAGAAAGAATATCAGGGAAATCTTCGGATAGAAGCAAGGTTTGAAGGTCCATTGTTTAATGGCAATCCATCATCAACTAACACTTTAAAACTTGATTTTAACAAAAGAAAAGTTAAAAACGAAGTTGCTAGAGTTATTCCCCAGCTTTTTTCAGATGTTCCTGCTTTTACTATTGTTGCACTTGATGACAAAGAAATCCTTGTTGAGAAAATAAGGGCACTGATAAACAGGGGGCAGCCAAGAGACCTTTACGATGTTTGGGTTTTGCTTAATAATAGTGTTATATTGGATAAAAAGTTGTTATCTGCTAAATTAAAAGAAGAGAAGAGTAAGCTTGAGAACATAAAAATTCCCTCAAAAGAAGCTTATACGAGAGACCTTAAAGAACTATTGCATTATCTGCCATCCTATGAGCAGGTTAAGGATTATGTTTTAGGAAAAATAGTTTACCCTGCTAAAAAATAAGGGGAGAAAAAAACCTTTAATAGAGAAAATAATAAAAAGATAACACCCCTTATTTTCCGGAATTCATTCGCTAATTCTAAAAAAAACCAATGAAAAAACTAGGCAAAGTATAAAAAGCCCTTGTTTGTATAAATTGATTCATTAAGATGGCTAAATATAAAAACATTTATATACTAAATATCATATGATATATAGTATTATAAAAATATGATATAAGATATCATAAAAAACAGGCAAATATTATGAAAACTGAAGAACATGAAGAATCACTAAAGCAGCATAAAGAAGCTATATTTGACTGGGCTATTGAAGTTAAGGGAATAGAAAACAGCCAGCGCATAATAGGTCTGCATGCATCAAGGGCTGCTCTTGATATCCTGGCAATATATCTTCAGAAAACAAAAAGAATTGGTCCAGGAATGCAACTTAACCACAGGTGGTTTAAAAGCAAAAAGGTTAGTGGCAAGCTTCCAGCATTTCCCCATAAAGCGCCAATATTGGAGAAGATCATAGAATTAGAAAAAACCTGCGAAAAACTCAGCTATGGTTCAAAAAAAGATAAGTCAGAAGTATTGAAAGCTGTAAAGCTTCTTCAGAATATTGAAGAGGATGTAACTAAGGTGATGAAAAATGAACTCGAATAAAAAAATTATTGCGAACGAAATGAGCGAGTTGGACTTCAACGAAGTTGAATGTCGCACATCGGCGTCAACCAGCGAAAGGGTTGAAAGTGATGAAAAATGAATAGAAATAAGATTATATCATATGCACTTGCTTTCACATCTTTTCTCTTAAGGAGAATACAGAATGTGAATGCTGTTGTGATGTTTGGCTCAGTTGCAAGAGGAGATTATGATAATGAGAGTGATATTGACTTATTTATAGAAACAGAAGAGAGTGAGAAAAAAATAGAGGAAACCCTAAAATTGTTTAAAAAATCAAAAGAGCATGAAAAATATTTAGATGAGGGAATAGAAAATCAGATTTCACTCAAAATAGGAAAGCTTAATGATTGGCCTAGTTTGAGAGAAAGCATTCTGGACAATGGCATAACCTTATATGGCAAATATGAAAAACTACCAGAAAACCTAAAGCATTTCATTTCATTTACTATTTCAATGATGAAGCTGCACCAAAAGACAAGGTTAAAGGTATGGAGAAGGCTTTATGGCTATAAGCAAAAAGTAGGCAGCAAGATATACATGAAAAAAGGTGTAATAGAAGCACTTGGTGGAAGAAGATTGGGAGATGGAATGATTGCCATACCAAAAAACAGGGAGAATGATATGATTAGTTTCCTTAATAAGCTAAATGTAAATTATACAAAACAGGATGTTTACTTTAATGAGATAATTTAATGCTCTTGAGTCGTCTGCAATTTGGATACAACTGAAATCAACAGATGGCAAATTAAGGCTTACTGATTGTGTAAATACAAAAAATGCGTTTAAAATAATTCAATCAATCTCATCAAAGAAAGCAGAACCCTTCAAGCAGTGGCTTGCAAAACAGAAAAAAGAATATTAAGAAGTTGAAAGAAACAGCATAAAACTAATAACATTCTTTTTATCAATTATATTAAACCTTTTTTTCCTAAAAAATCATTAACTTTATAAAGATTTTCAATATCTTGGCATTTATGTTGAATAAAACAGTTTGTGTTGTTGGCCTTGGATATGTAGGCCTGCCTTTATTATGCCTGAGCATTGAAAAGGGCTATAAGGCATATGGCTTTGACATAGACAAGAAAAAGATTGAGCTTATCAACAAAGGGATAAGCCCTATAAAAGATAAATTTCTAGAAGAAAAATTAAAGAAGCTTAAAGGTATAGACACAACAACAGATTCCACTGTTTTGAAGAAGTCTGATATTATTATCATATGCGTTCCAACACCAATAGATTCCCAATATAATCCAAACCTTAAGCCATTGCAGAGCGCTGCAGAAACAGTCTCAAAAGAGCTTAAGAAAAATGATTTAGTTGTTATTGAGTCAACTGTTTTTCCCGGTACAACAGAGGAGATTGTTAAGCCAATTTTAGAGAAATCCGGCTTAAAGGCCGGAAAGGACTTTTACCTTGCATACTGTCCTGAAAGGGTTGACCCTGGCAATAAAAAGTGGACAGTAGAAAACCTTCCAAGGGTTGTTGGCGCTTTAAGTTCTGAGGGATTGAAACAAGCAGCAGAATTCTACAGGTCAATAACAAGCTCTGATGTACTTGAGCTGAATTCTATAAAGGCAGCAGAGGCAACCAAAATCATGGAAAACACTTTTAGGGATATAAACATAGCATTTGTAAATGAGATGGCAAAGTCATTTGACAAGATGGGCATTGATATAACAGAGGTTATTAAAGGCGCAAGTACAAAGCCGTTTGCCTTTATGCCGCACTGGCCTGGCTGCGGCGTCGGAGGCCACTGCATAAAAGTAGATCCCTACTATCTGATAAGCAGGGCAAGGGAAAATGGCTTTACGCACAGGTTTTTAAATCTGGCCAGAGAGATAAACAACAGCATGCCACATTATGCTGTTGGAAAGGTTGTTGAGGGCCTTAATGAGATTGACAAATCTGTAAAAGACACAAAAATAACCGTGCTTGGCCTGGCTTATAAAGGAGGGGTTGATGATATGAGGGAGAGCCCTGCTCTTGAGATAATTGATGAGCTAAGGAAGTTAGGTGCTGATTTAAAGATATTTGACCCTTATATTATTGATAAATCAAATGTTAAGAATCTTGATGAGGCCTTGAATTCAGAATGCATTGTCATTGCAGCAGACCATCCTGAGTTTAAGGCATTAAGGCCTTCCAAGATAAAAGAGAAAGGCATTAAAATTGTTATTGATGGAAAGAACTGCCTTGACAAGGCAGGAATTAAGGCCCTTGGGATAGTCTATAAAGGCATTGGGAGATAGTTCTGGGGATATTACTCTTTAGAGGAGTTATAAACTATAATTAACAAATTGTTAAGCAGGGTTAACAAAATGTAAACTAAAAATCACAAGGTAATCCTAATACAATTATAATAAATATATTCTACAAACATCGCTTAAGATCTTTATCATAAAGAAATTCAAAAAATAATTTCCTCAATTTCCTTTAATTTCCTGATATTTAACTGATATGCTCTGCCATGCTTTGTTTTACCATAATAAATAACCAAGCTTTCCTTAATAAGGTCATTAAGAACATCATCAACAAAACCAGCGAGGTGAGGAGGAATTCCAGCTGTTAATCTTTCATATAAAAGATGCCCTTTACTGAATGCTTTATTTGAATACAATTTTTTGAGAATATTTTTTTTAATTTTAACATAATTGCTTTTGGACAATTTTTTTCCCATTCCTAAAACATTTTGAGGCTTGTATATAACCTTTATTCTTTTGATTGTAATTTATAGCTTATATTGGCTAAAAATAGAAACATTTATATAGTTATTATGTTTTTTAGAATCTACAATGGAAAACAAAAAAACACAAAGTATTTTTCTCAGCATGTTTGGAGACAGCCCAATACTAAAAGTAATGGACTTTTTGATAGTTAATGAGGATTTTGATTATAGTATGACAGATATAGCCAGCCTTTCAGGTGTAGGCTATTCCACCTTGAAACTGTTCTGGAGGAAGTTAGAAGAGAGCAAAATAGTAAAACAAACAAGAGTAGTGGGAAAAGCTAAAATGTACAGGCTTGATTTTGCTAATCTCATTGTAAAAAAATTCAGGGATTTCTATTGGGAGACTGCGAAGCAAAGGGTTCATGAAGAGATTAAGGAAAAGGAATTAGCAGCTGTTTGACTGAAAATTCTTTGAAAAAGTTCACTCAATAAAAATTAATAAATTTGTTTACTAAATAAAATCAGTATGAAAATAGTTGCTTGCGAATGATTTAGCCTTAAGGTAAGTAGCCTTAACCAATACATTTATATAGAAGTATGCATTACCACTGCATAAATTTAATGAAAAGTATGCATTAAGAAGATGAAAAAAGAAGATTTAAAGAAAATAATTATTGACCAAAAACAGGAGTTGGAAAACCTCTCAGAAAGAGAGAAAATTATAGATAGAGAGATTTTAAATAACTATAAAAAACAGGCGGATTCTACTATTATCAAGGTGATAACAGGCATTAGAAGATGTGGGAAATCAGTATTTTCATATCTGTTATTAAAGGATAAAAATTTTGCTTATGTAAACTTTGATGACGAGCGCCTTGCTTTTATAGAAACAAGTGATCTAAACGACCTTTTGGAATCTTTTTATGAGGTTTATAGGAATTTTAAGTTCATTTTTTTAGATGAAATACAGAACATCTACGGATGGGAATTATTTGTTAGCAGGCTCCAGAGGCAGGGATTTAATGTACTTGTTACAGGAAGCAATTCAAAACTTTTATCAAGGGAATTAGCCACTCACTTAACAGGCAGGCATATTGCAATTGAGATGTTTCCCTTTTCTTTTAGGGAATTTCTGAATTATTATGGGCTTAAAATAAATGTAGAACTGCTTTCTACAAAAGACAGGGGGTTAATAAAAAATAGGCTTAATGATTATATTCAAAAAGGAGGATTCCCTGAAGTGCTAAAAGAGAATATAAACCCAAGATTATATCTTCAATCTTTGTATTCTAATATTCTAAATAAAGATGTTGTTTTAAGGCACAAGATAAAGTATGTTAAAACATTGAAAAACATTTCTAACTATCTTCTTTCAAATACTTCCTGCAAGATAAGCTTCAACAAGATAAAGAATATTTTTAATCTAAAAAGCACCCATACTGCCCTGAATTATGCTTCTTTCTTGGAAGAATCTTATCTTTTCTTCTTTTTAAAGAGATTTTCCTATAAGCATAAGGAAAGTTTAGTTGCTAATCAAAAGATTTATTCTATTGATACAGGACTGATAAATGCTCTGAGTTTTGAGTTTTCTCACAACAAGGGAAAGTTATATGAAAATGTTGTTGCACTAGAATTATTAAGAAAAAAGGCAATTAAGTCATTGGAAATTTATTACTGGCAGGATTATTCTGCTCATGAAGTTGACTTTGTTGTCAAGCAGGGTTTAAAGGTAAAACAACTAATACAGGTGTGCTATGATATAGAAGACTATGATACAAAAAAGCGGGAGATAAATGATTTGCTTAGGGCAAGCAAAGAATTAAAATGCAGTAACCTTCTTATAATAACAGAGGATTACGAAGGAGAAGAAAAAATAAAAAGGCACAGGATAAAATTCATTCCATTGTGGAAATGGCTGCTGAAAGGTTAAACTGATTAATATCCCCAAATTTATTTGTTAATATTATCCTCAAATCCATTTGGATTGTTTTTATGCCATTCCCACGCGCTTTTTATGATTTCCTTAAGATCATACTTTGGTTTCCAGCCAAGCTCTTTTTGTATTTTTGTTGAGTCTGCAATCAGAACTGCTGGGTCACCAGCTCTTCTTTTGCTTTTTATGGCTGGGATTTGGTGGCCAGTGATTTTTCTGGCAACTTCAATGATTTCCTTTACTGAATATCCCTTTCCGTTTCCAAGATTATAATAATTGCTTTTATTTGTTGAGAACAATTTTTTCAGTGCAAGTATATGTGCATCAACCAAGTCAGTTACATGGATATAATCCCTTATGCATGTGCCGTCTTTTGTTGAATAGTCTGTTCCAAATATCTTTATTTCTTTTCTCTTTCCCAGTGCAACCTGTAGAACCAGGGGTATTAAGTGGGTTTCCGGGTTATGGTCTTCCCCGATTCCAAAGTCTGCTCCTGCTGCGTTGAAATAGCGTAATGAAATAAACTTTAAGCCATATGCTGCATCAAAATCCTGTAGCATTTGCTCTATCATAAGTTTAGTCCTGCCATACACATTTACAGGGCATTTTTTTGTGCTTTCTGAAATAGGAATTTTGTCTGGGTAGCCAAACAATGCTGCTGTTGATGAGAAAATAATCTTCTTGACATTATTTCTAGCCATTGCTTCAAGAAGGTTTAATGTGTTTACAACATTGTTTCTATAGAATTTAGCAGGGTTTTTCATTGATTCCCCTACTTCAATAAAAGCAGCAAAGTGCATTACTGCATCAAAATTATTTTTTTTGAATAATTTGTCAAGCTTTTCTTTGTCATTTAAATCGCCAACAACAAGCTCTGCTTCTGCTGGCAGGCTCTCTTTGTGGCCATTAATCAGGCTATCATAAACTATAACCTCATAATTATTTTGAAGAAGCCTTCTTACTGCATGGCTGCCTATATACCCTGCACCGCCTGTTACTAGTATTTTCATGTTTTATAATTATGTATGAGCCACTTATATAAAGTTTTTTGTTTTTAATGCAAGGTAAAAAACATAAGTTTAATAAATAAAGTATTATCAAAAATTTATTAATTAATCAATAAGAATAAACAAACTCAATCAAAATGGCTAAAAAAATTCTGATAATTGGTGCTGGTCCTGCAGGCCTGGCATGTGCTCATGAATTGTCTGTCCATAAAGGAAAGGATTTTAGTGTAGATGTCATTGAAATGGCTGGGCAGGTTGGAGGCATAAGCAAGACAGTAAACTTTGATGGATATTACTATGACCTTGGAGGCCACCGCTTTTTCTCAAAAATCAGTGAAGTTAATGAGTTATGGAAAAAGACATTGCCAAATGATTTTCTTGTTAGAGAAAGATTATCAAGAATCTATTATAATTATCAGTTCTATAATTATCCGCTGCAAATAAAAAATGTCTTGCTTAATTTAGGGATGGTTGAATCCTTTCTGATATTGTTGTCGTTTATCAAGGCAAAAATTTTTCCTTTCAAGGAAGAAAAGAATTTTGAGCAGTGGGTAACAAACAGGTTTGGAAGCAGGTTATACAAAACTTTTTTTAAAACATATACTGAAAAGGTGTGGGGCATACCATGCAACCAAATCCAGGCAGAATGGGTTGCCCAGAGAATAAAAAACTTGTCGTTTATTAGTGCAGTGCTTAATGCACTGCCCTGGAAAAGGAAAGGCAATAAGATAAAGACCTTAGTTACCAAATTTAATTATCCTAGATATGGGCCAGGGATGATGTATGAAGCTATGGCAGAAAATATAGAAAAAAACAATAAAAATTTCAAGGTAAATTTAAATTCAGAGCTTGTTAAATTAGACTATAAAAATAAAAAATGGATAGCAACAATCAAGCAGAATTCTAAGCCTTTGGTAAAGGAATATGATGAAATTGTATCAACAATGCCTATTAGTTCTTTGATATTAAGCATGAATTATGATATCCCTAAGGATATTAAAGAGATAGCAGCAAAGCTGAGATACAGGGCTTTTCTGGTTGTATGCTTGGTTTTTAACAAGTTAAATAAATTAAAGGACAACTGGATTTATATACATGAGAAGTCTGTTAAGCTTGGCCGCTTGCAGGTATTAAATAACTGGAGCCCTTTCATGGTAAAGAACAAAAATTATTCCTCTTATGGTGCAGAATATTTTTGCAGTGAGGAAGATGAAATCTGGACCAAACCAAAGGAGGAATTAGTTGAGCTTGCTGTAAAAGAACTGAAATTATGCGGATTAGTTCCTAATGATTATAAGTGTATTAAAGGCAATGTTGTATATGCAAAAAAGACATATCCTGTATATGATGAGTTTTATAGGGACAATATGCCCAAGTTTATTGAGTTTGTCAAAACCCTCCCTGGAATACAAGTTGCCGGAAGGTGCGGGATGTTTAAATACAATAATATGGACCACTCTATTTACACTGGGCTTTTAGCTGCAAGAAATATTATCTTAGGTTATTCTAAATATAATTTATGGTCTGTTAACCAGGATGAGGAATATCATGAAACTAAAAGAGAGGGATAAATTACATTCTAAGTTGTATCCGCTGAAATTTCTTTTTCATATAATTTCTATTCTTTTTGGGATTGGATTAATAGTAGGCATTGGGTACTATATAGGCATACATGAATTTCTTATAGAACTTAAGAAAATTCAGATTATTGCTTTGATCCCTTTGATAATTGTTTATTCCTTTTCATGGTTCTTCAGGGCAGCACGGCTAAAAAAGATAATTAAAATATTTAAAAAAGATATAGGCCTTCTTGACAGTTTATGTGTTGAGGTTTTGGGGAATTTTGCTAATTTTATATTTCCTGCAAAACTAGGTGATGTAAGCAAGATAATATATCTAAAGAAGAGGAAGGATTTAAGCTATAAGCAGGCTACGTTCTCTGCTTTATTGGTTAGGATTATGGATTTGATGGCTGTGGCTTTTTTAACTCTTCTGAGTGCTCTTTTCATATCAAGAAAAATAATCTTAAACTTCTCTTTCTACATTGCCCTGGTTATTTCAGTTTTTGCTATTATATTCTTATTTACCCTTATCTTTTATTTAAAGCCCTCTATCTATTTTTTTCTCTTTATTGGTCCTTTAAAGAAACTTCTACCGACTCTAAAAAGGCTTAGAGAATTAATGATCAATAATTTTTTTAGTTTAGTTGCAGTTTATGGCATATCTCTCTTAGTCTGGGTATTTGATGTCCTGACATTGTATATATTCTTTGTTATGTATGAAATAAAGCTCTCTATAACTGCAATAGCCTTTGTGCTTTTCCTGTCAAATCTTGTCAAGACAATTCCAATTACGCCTAATGGCATAGGCTTTTATGAGGGCATAATGGTTGTCCTTCTGGTTGCTTTTGGTGTAACCCAGAGCACAGCTTTTACAGTGGCCTTGCTGGACCATGGCTTTATGAACCTTTATACCTTAATGTTAGGCTTCTATGCCCTTTACAAACTGAAGATAAATATCATAAACATCAATAAAGAAACCTTCCAGAAATCAGCAAGACCATAGGAATCCCCCATACTTAAGTTAACAGTATCTGGAAACATTACCCAAATATTTAAATAATACTTCTACTTAATTTAAAAAAGGTGGTATTTTTGAATAAAGAAAAAGTAGTTATTTTATGTGGAGGCAAGGGTACTCGTTTGAGGGAAGAAACAGAGTTTAAACCTAAACCCTTGGTAGAAATTGGTGGCTTGCCTATTTTATGGCATATAATGAAAATCTACTCTTACTATGGCTATAATGATTTTATTCTGTGTCTAGGATATAAAGGACGGATGATAAAGCAATTTTTTATGGAATATGAATGGGAAAATTTTGATTTTACAATGAATCTTAAATCAAGAAATAAAAAGTGGTATAGGAATTATGAAGTAGAAGATTGGAATATTACATTCGCTGATACAGGAGATGATACATTGACGGGTGGACGTGTCAAAAAAATTGAGAAATATATTGAGGATGATAACTTTATGTTAACCTATGGGGATGGTGTTGGAGACATAAATATTCAAAAACTATCTGAGTTCCATAAGAAACTGGGTAAAATTGCAACCTTAACAGGCATACACCCTCTTACTAAATATGGCCTAATTAAAATTAATCATGGGTTTGAAGTTTTAGACTTTCAAGAGAAACCCAAAATGGAAGATTTGATTAATGCTGGTTTTATGGTTCTGAAATCAGATTTTTTTAATTATATAAAATCTGATTGTATGTTTGAATCAAAGGTCCTTCCTAAGCTGTCTAAAACAAAACAAGTTGCCCTATATACACATACTGGTTTTTGGGGTTGTATGGATAATTATAAAGATTTTGTGGATTTAAACAGGATGTGGAAAAATAATCCTAAATGGAAAATATGGAAATGATTACTTTATTTAATTGATAATGTTTTACTACAAGTAATAAGACCCCAAAATATGCCAAAATGATAAAAAACATTTTATTGACAGGTGCAACTGGTTTTATTGGCAGTCACCTTTTAGAAAAACTTTTGAAAGAGTCTTATAATGTGATAATTCTAAAGAGGAGCTTTTCGGATACATGGAGAATAAAGCATTTGTTGATTAAAGCAAAAAAATATGATATAGACAAGACTTCTCTAGAGACAGTTTTTAAAGAAAATAAGATTGACTGTGTTATATACCTAGCAACTTATTACAGAAAAAAACATTCAAAAGAGGATGTTGTAAATATGATAGACACTAATATTAAATTTCCTTCTGAGCTACTCGAACAAATGAGATTAAGCTCTGTTAAGTATTTTATAAACACTGGAACTTTCTTTGAATATGCTCAAAAATCTGAGCCAATAAATGAGACTCAAAGTAGACTACCCTACGACTTATATGCGGCAACAAAAATTGCATTCTCAGAAATCTTAAAGTATTATTCAGATCAACAAAGTATAACTTCTATTGATCTAAAACTATTCGCGCCTTATGGCCCAAAAGATAACGAAAAATTAATTGTTTTTGTTGTAAAAAATTATTTAGGTAAGAAAAAGTTTAGTATTTCACCAGGGGAACAAAAGTGGAATTGGACTTTTGTTAAAGATATTGCAGACGCATACATTAAGGCTTTAAAATATATTGAGAAAATGGATAATTCTTATGAAGTATTCAATATTGGGTCTGATAAAATATATTCTATAAAAGAGATTATTGAAGTTATTGAAAAAATAAATGGTGGCGAATGCTTAGTAAGTTATGATAAACCATACTCTAAAAATGAAATTTTTTATGTGTGCTGTGATAATACTAAAGCAAAAAACCTGTTAGGTTGGATTCCTAAGTATAATTTACAGGACGGTTTAAAACAAACATATAATTATTATCGAGGTGAACTAAATGAAATTTGAGATTAACAAAAAAGTGTATGGTATAAAAGGAGATTGGATAGAGGGCATTGAAGTAAAAAAATTAGATATAATCCCAGATGAGCGAGGTGCTATTTTTCATATGTTAAGAAAAGATGATCCAATTTTTGAGCAGTTTGGGGAGATTTACTTTTCAATGGCTTATCCAGGAGTGATAAAAGGTTGGCATATACATAAAAAAATGACTCTTAATTATGCTGTGGTATCAGGCATGATTAAGTTGGTTCTATATGATGATAGAAAAAACTCTTCCACAAAGGGTAATCTGATGGAAATATTTATTGGTGAGGAAAATTATGTTCTGGTTAAAATTCCTCCCTTAATTTGGAATGGTTTTAAGGTAATAGGTACTAAATCAGCTATAGTTGCGAATTGCGCCACCTTTCCTCATGATCCCAATGAAATAGAAAGGATGGACACCTTTACTAAAAAAATACCCTATTCCTGGGAGTTAAAAAATGGATAAACAATCTTTAAAAGAATTCTTTACAGGCAAAAAGGTCTTAATTACTGGTCATACTGGTTTTAAAGGAAGTTGGTTATCTCAAATATTATTAAACTTTGGAGCAGAAATGGTTGGAATTGCATTGGAACCAAACACAAAACCCAACTTATTTTCAATACTTGGGTTAAATGATTCTATGAAAAATTATTTTGTGGACATAAGAGACTTCAATAAGATAAAAGAAGTGGTAAAAAGAGAAAGACCAGAAATTATTTTCCATTTAGCAGCACAACCAATTGTTAGAGAAAGTTATGATAATCCATTATATACCTATGAAACAAACATTATAGGAACTGCAAATGTACTTCAAGCGATTAAAGAGACAACTAGTGTAAAGTCTGCAGTAATAATAACAACAGATAAGGTTTACGAAAATAAAGAATGGGTATGGCCTTATCGAGAAGTTGATACAATAGGTAGCAATCCAGACCCTTATAGTACATCAAAGGCTTGTGCAGAATTAGTGATTCAATCTTACTTAAAATCTTTTTTTAATATTGAAAATTATAATAAAACACATAAGTGTCTTATTGCATCAGCACGAGCAGGAAATGTTATCGGCGGTGGTGATTGGGCAAATGATAGGTTAGTACCAGATATAATAAAAAATATTTTTGAAAGAAATGAAAATATTATTATAAGAAATCCAGAAAGCATAAGACCTTGGCAACACGTACTTGAACCTCTTATTGGGTATTTAATGTTATCTAAGGAATTGTATCAAGGTAATAAAAATTTTGTAGGCGCCTGGAATTTTGCACCAAATGAAGACAATCATATTACTGTTAAAGAATTAATTAGAAAAGCAATTAGTATTTTAGAAAAGGGTAATTATTCAATACAAATGGATAATAAAAAGCATGAAGTAAAATTATTAAGACTTGATTCAACAAAATCTAAAATATATTTACACTGGAAACCGGTTTTAAGTATTGATGAAGTTTTAGATTGGACTTTTGAATGGTATAAAAACTATTACTCAAATAAAAACATGTTAAATTTTACGAAAGAACAGATTGAAACTTTTTTTAACAAGGTGGAATTATGTCAAAAACTAAAGAAGAAATATTGAAGTTAATTAAGGATTATTATTATGAAACTAAAAAGGAAATTTCTTATGAAATAGTTCCTGTTTCTGGCAAAGTTTTTGATGAAAAGGAAATTCAAAATATTGTAGAAGCTGCATTGGATGGATGGTGGACTGAAGGAAAATGGTGTTCTTTGTTTGTAGAAAAACTAAAGAGTTTTTTGGGTATTAATAATATTTTATTAACCAATTCAGGATCATCTGCTAATCTGATTGCTTTAACAACATTAACTTCACCTAAATTAAGAAGTAAGCAAATTAAACCAGGAGATGAAATAATTACTGTTGCATCTGGGTTTCCTACAACAGTGAATCCCATAATTCAAATAGGGGCAGTTCCTGTTTTTGTTGATGTTGATATTAGTACATATAACGCAAATTTAGAGCAAATAAAAAAAGCAATAAACTCAAAAACAAAAGCCATTATATTAGCGCACACTCTTGGCAATCCTTTTGAAGTTGAAGACATAAAAAAGATTTGTAAAGACAATAATCTTTGGTTAATTGAAGATAATTGTGATGCATTAGGTTCAAAATATAAGGGTAAACTAACAGGAACTTTTGGAGATTTGGCTACATTAAGCTTCTATCCTGCCCATCATATTACAACAGCAGAGGGGGGTGCAGTTTTAACAAATAATGCTCAATTATATAAAATTGCAAGGTCTTTTAGAGATTGGGGAAGAGACTGTTGGTGTTCAACTGGGAAAGACAATACATGTGGAAAGCGTTTTAAATGGCAATTAGGAAAATTACCATATGGTTATGATCATAAATACATATACTCTGAGATAGGTTATAATTTAAAGATGACTGATTTACAAGCAGCCATAGGTGTTGCTCAAATGGATAAGCTAAACCAATTTATTCAAAAAAGGAAGGAGAATTTTGATTATTTATATAAAAAATTGAAATTATTTGAAGATTATTTTATACTTCCAAAAGCAACTGAAAATTCTGAACCTTCTTGGTTTGGATTCTTATTAAGCATAAAAGATAAAAGAATAAACAGAACAGAGTTTTTGAAATACTTAACTGATAAGGGAATAAGGACAAGGCTGCTGTTTGGCGGCAATCTAACGAAGCAACCATACTTTATTGATTATAATCTTAAGTACAGGCAGATTGGGAACTTGGAGAATACAGATTTTGTTATGAATAATAGTTTCTGGATTGGGGTATATCCAGGTATAACAGTTGAGATGATTGATTATATATTAGAAAAATTTGATGAATTTTTTAAAAGAAAATAATAAAGAAATATAAAAAATAAACAAATAATTTATATTAATCTCAAATACA
>Ga0210017_1001432_pt1 | contig 20735 bp, 37 predicted proteins | sample CryGeyCG2014_020_FD_183966 | JGI IMG/M metagenome (GOLD analysis project Ga0210017, IMG submission 183966) | Groundwater microbial communities from aquifer - Crystal Geyser CG08_land_8/20/14_0.20 (SPAdes) (version 2) | ecosystem: Environmental > Aquatic > Deep subsurface > Groundwater | place... | reverse complement strand
GAGCTGTTGGTGGGCCAAAAGCCCATCCTCCACAAGTAGAAAAAATACTTATTGAAAGAATAAATGATAAAGAACGGAGAAAAGCTGTGAAAAGCGCAATTGCTTCAACAGTAAAGAAAGAACTTATTTTAGCAAGGCACAAGATTTCAGATAAAGTGGAATTGCCTTTGGTTATTGAAAATAATTTTGAAAACCTGGACAAAACAAAAAAGGTTGTTGAAGTTTTGAAAAAATTAAATGTTTATTCAGATGTTGAAAATGCAAAGGACAAAAAACATATAAGAGCGGGAAAAGGAAAATTAAGGGGAAAGAAATACAAACATAAAATAAGCCTTTTAATTGTAACAGGAAAGAAAAGTAAAGTGTATAAAGCTGCTAGAAATTTGGAAGGAATTGATATTTGCACAGTAGAATCATTAAATGCAGAATTGCTTGCTCCCGGGGCCCATGCAGGGCGCTTGGTTTTATGGAGCGAAGATGCATTTGCAAAATTGAGTGATATTTATGGCTGAAACAAGGTTGACAAACTTAAAGAGTTATGATATTGTCTTGCATCCATTAATTACAGAAAAGGCAGTAAATGTAATTGAAAAAGAAAATAAACTTGTATTTGTTGTGAAGAAAGAATCTACAAAAAAAGAGATTAGAGAAGCAATAGAAGATTTGTATGATATTAAAATTGATTCAATAAATGTTGTAAATGATATGAAAGGAAGAAAGAAAGCATTTGTTAGGATAAATAAAAAATTCAAGGCAAATGATGTTGCAGTAAAATTAGGAATAATATAATGTGATGTGAAATGGGTAAGAGTCTATACAGCCAGAGAAGAGGAAAAGGAAGCCCTACTTTTAGAAACCAAAGAAAGGGTGAAGCTACATCATATTACCCACTTAAAGTAATGGTTGAAAACCCAATATTAAAAGGTCAGGTTGTTGATTTGATTAAAGAGAGCGGAAGAAATAATATTTTAGCAAAGATTATGTTTGAGAATGGAATTGTTAATTACGTTATAGCCCCAGAAGGATTATTCATCGGGGATGATATTTTATCAGGGGCAACAAATGAAGTAACTGTTGGGAATATTGCGCCATTGGCATACCTCCCAGAAGGATGCCCGGTTTTTAATATAGAACATGAAGCTGGTGATGGCGGAAAGATAGTAAAGGCAGCAGGAAGTTATGCTTTACTGGTTTCAAAGGATGAAAAATTTGCAACCATAAAAATGCCATCAGGAAAAACAATGCTTATTCCACTAAATTGCAGGGCAACAATTGGTTGTTCAGCAGCAGGTGGAAGAAGGGAAAAGCCTTTGGTTAAAGCAGGAACAGCATATCATGCTGCAAGGGCTAAAACCAAAAAATATTGGAGCTGCAGAGGTGTAACAAAGAATGCTTGTGACCACCCATTCGGAGGAGCACAGCATCATCCTGGTAGAAGTAAAAGTACTTCAAGAAATGCACCACCAGGCAGGAAGGTAGGGGCAATAGCTTCTAAGAGAACAGGGAGAAGAAAGAAGTGATCTTTATGGTTAAGACATTTACGTACAGAGGAAAAACATTGCAGGAATTGCAATCAATGAGCAATGAAGAAGTGGCAAAGTTAATGCCATCAAGGCAGAGAAAAACAATCCTGAAAGGATTTAATAAAAAAGTAGTAAAAAGAATTGAGAATAATAAAAAGATTCTTGCATTAGGAAAAATCCCTAAAGCCATAAGGACACATTTAAGGGATTTTACAATTATGCCAAACATGGTTGGCTTACAATTCGGAGTTCATACTGGGAAGGAATTTTTCCCTGTTTTGATAAATGAGGAAATGATAGGGCATTATCTTGGTGAATATGCTTTAACAAGGCAAAGGGTAAGGCATGGTAAGGCAGGAATTGGTGCAACAAAATCAAGTACTGCTATTGCAACAAGAAAGTAAAGGTAATATTTATGGTAAAGGAAAATTATCAAGCTCAGATCGATGGAAAAAGAATTGCTAAGGCGATGGCAAAAAATGCCCCGGTAAGCACAAAATTCTCAGTAGAATTGTGCCATTTGATAAGAGGTTGGCCAGTAAGTAAAGCAGAAGCCTTGCTTAATAGAATAGTAAATATGGAAGCTTGCCTGCCTTTAAGGATTTATCACAAGAAAGTAGGGCATAGGAAAGGAAAGGGATTAATGGCAGGGCATTATCCTGTATTCTTGGCAAAAACTTGGTTATCTTTAATTAATAATGTTAAAAATAATGCTGAAGAAAAAGGCCTCGATGTTGATTCTTTAGTGATAAGGCATTGCCATGCAGCATATGGCTTTAGAAGAAGAAGCATGCAGGCAAAGGGGAAGATAGGCGGAAAAGTAAGGAGAAGAAAATCAACTCATATTGAAATAATCGTACAAGAAATTCCAGGAATTAACAACAAAAAGGTGAAGCAATGATTGAAAAGTTTTTCATCCAGGAAGGAATAAAGAAAATAAGCCTGGAAAATTACTTAAAGAAAGAATTGAATAAAGCAGGATTCTGCGGTATGGCAATAAACAAGACTCCTTTAGTAACAAGAATCATTGTGAGTGTTACAAGGCCTGGATTAGCTATTGGAAAGGGTGGAACAACAATTGCACAATTGACGCACAACATCGGGGAAAAATTCAAAATAGAAAATCCCCAGATTGAAATAAATGAAATTAAAGTTCCGGAATTAAATGCTAAAGCTACACTAAATAAAATAATTGCTTTAATTGAAAGAGGATTTGCCTGGAAAAGCGTTGCATTTAGAACAACTGAAGATACTTTAAGAAAAGGCGCCATGGGCATTGAATTGGTATTAAAGGGAAAGCTCACAGGAAAGGGCGGCAGAAAAATGAAGCACAGAATCGCAAAAGGCTATATGAAAAAAGCTGGGCATTTAACGGAATTAGTTGACTATGCAAAAGGCACAGCATATACAAAGGCCGGGGCAATTGGGATTAGGTTAAGAATTATTAGGCCTGGAACGATATTCCCAGATAAAATCTCCATCCAAGAAATACTTGACAAATCAAAAGCAAAGGCAGAAGCCGCAAAAAATGTTATAGAAGTAAAACCCGCTTTGGCTGCAGTTGAAGAAGTAACGCAAGCTTTGCCGGCAGCTGAAGAAAAAATTGAAGTAGAAAAACCGGAAGAGAAGAAGGTTGAAGAAATTAAAGTTGAACCTATTGAACACACGGAAGAGAAAAAGATTGGAGAAACTAAAGTTGAGCATACTGAAAAAAATGAAAAGAAAGTACAAGTTGAAAGAAAAAAATTTGCAAGGCATGAAAGAAACGAGCCTAAAAAGATTGAAAATAAAGAAAAAGTAAAAGAAGAACCAAAAGAGGAGAAAGCAGAGCACAAGAAAGAAAATGTTGAAAAAAAAGAAGAAAGGGTTGAAGGGAAATGAAGGCATCAGAATTAAGGACAATGAATGCTCTGGAATTGGAAGCAAAATTAAGGATACTTAAAATAGAATTGGCAAAGGAAAGGGCAGTAATTGCATCAGGGACTAGGCCAGAAAAACCAACAAAGATAAGGAATACAAGAAAGGATATTGCCAGGATACTTACAATATTAAACCAGAAAAAATTAGCTGGTAAAATTGCAGAAATTATTGAACCGGTAAAAGAAGAGCACAAAGAAGTAAAAGAGAAAACTCAGGCACATAAAGAACACAAGGTTCATAAATTGCACAAGTATGAAAAGGTTTCAGCAAAGAAGCAGAAAAAAGAGAAAAAGAGTGCAAGCAAACAGAAAAAGATAGTAAGGAAAAAAACAGGGGTTAAAAAGTAAAATGAGTGAATTTTGCACGAAATGCGGGCAGCCTAAAGAACTATGTATCTGCGGGCAGATCGCAAAGGAAACAGAAGTAATAAAAGTAAAACTAGACAGAAGAAGATTTGGAAAGGTTGTAACTAAAGTTTATGGATTGGGAAATGCGGAGGAATTGAAAGAATTAAATACAAAACTCAAGAAATTCTTGGCATGCGGGGGAACAATAAAGGGTAATGCCATTGAATTGCAGGGAGAACATAAAAAGAAGATTAGGGGTTTTTTATTAAAAGAAGGCTACAACGAGGCAATGATTGATGATTCATAATTATAAAATTGATAAAGAAAATATTTTAGCCCATGAGATTATAGGATTGAATGCGAGAATTAAAAAAAGCGGTGATAAAAAAAAGGAAGGTTTGAATGGAAGGATTGTGGATGAAACAGAAAACACAATAATTCTTGAAACAAATGATTCCTTAAAAACGATTCCAAAGAAAGAAGTTATTTTGGAATTGGAATTGCCGAATAATGAAAAGATTGATATTGAAGGTGTTTTATTAAAATCAAAACCAGAGGATCGTATAAAAGTATTCTGGAGGAAATATCATGGAAAATGCACATAAGAAAAAGGAAATTGCTGAAAAAAAGGGACAAACAGAAAAAGTACATAAGGAAGAAAAGAAAGAAGTAAAGCTAGACTTAAAAGGCTGCGGAGACAGGAAATGCCCTTACCATGGTAATGTAAGCGTAAGAGGGAATGTATTTCGAGTAACTGTAATCAGCGCAAAGGTTCCGAAGAATGCTATTGTTACAAGATCCTTGGCAAAATACGTAAAGAAATTTGAAAGATATAAGAAAATGAGATCAAGATTAAATGTTCATAATCCGCTTTGCATAAATGCAAAGGTCGGGGATATTGTTGAGATTGGTGAGACAAGGAAATTGAGCAAAACAAAGAACTTTGTCATAACCAAAATAGTGGGGAGAGAGAAATGAAAGCGCTAAGTATTAAGCAGGGAAGAGGCCTTACAAGATTGAGTATGTGTACCTGTGCAGACAATTCAGGCGCAAAAGAGGTTTATATTATCAGCGTATTTGGGCATAGAACTAGGAAAAGAATGAGCCCAAAAGCAGGCATTGGCGATTTAGTCAATGTTGTCGTAAAAAAAGGTAAGCCAGAAATGAGAAAGAAAATTGAAAGAGCAGTGATAATAAGAAGCCGCATGGGATTAAGAAGGGCAAATGGGCTTACTGTAAAATTCGAGGATAATGCTGTTGTATTGGTTGATGATAAAGGAGTGCCAAAAGCAACAGAAATCAAGGGGTATGTTGCTAAAGAAGTGGGGGAAAGATTCCCTAAAATATTAGGTTTAGCAGCACAAATAGTTTAATGTTTATTATATGATTTAGGTGAAATGAATGATATCAAGCAAGCCAGGAAAGCAAAGAGCCAGATTTTATCAGGCACCTTTGCATGCTAAACGAAAGCAGATAGTTGGACATTTAAGCAAGGAATTACGAACAAAATACAAAAAAAGGTCATTCCACATAAGAAAAGGCGATGAGGTAAAGATAGTCAGGGGGGATTTCAAAGGGAAATCAGGAAAAGTAACAAAGATAGACTGCAAAAAAATGGTAATCTATGTTGAAGGAATTGCAAGAAAGAAAACTTCCGGAACTGAAAAACAGATTCCTTTGAGAGCATCAAATGCGATTATTCTTACATTATTTTTAGAAGATAAAAAAAGAATTGCTGCTCTGAAAAGAGGCAAGGAAAAAGAATCAAAAGGTGAATAAAGTGGCTAATAAAGGTAACAGCAGAAAGGAAAAAGCTCTTACTTCAAGCAAGAAGAGACTTTTTGACAGAAAAAAATACAAATGGGCAGTAAAGTCTAGAGCTGGGCCAAATGCTAAAGTAGATTCAATTCCGTTGCTAGCTCTTTTAAGAGAAGTCATGAAAATTGTAAGTAATAAAAGAGAGGCAAAAGCAATTTTGACTGATAGAAAATTAAAATTGAGCGGAAAAATAAGAACTGACTTAAAATTCCCTGTTGGCCTTTTCGATGTTGTTGAAATTGAAGGAATGGAAGATAAGCTCAGGGTAGAATTAGACAGTAAAGGAAGATTTATGGTTAAAAAAATTGATAAGAAAGAAGCGAATGCAAAAATCTGCAAGATAACAAGTAAAACTATGTTAAAGGGCGGGCGCTTTGTATTGGGAACAAATGATGGCAAAACCTTTGTTTTATCTAAAACAAAGGCAAATACTGGTGACAGTTTAAAGATTTCTTTAAATGATAATAAAGTTCAGAAAGAATTCACATTAGAAGAAGGGAAAAATGTTTATGTGATGGGTGGAACACACGCTGGCCAGCAAGGAAAAATAAAGAGCATTAAAGAAGCCAGCCAGAATAAACCTAAATTAATTACAATTGAAAGTGAAGGTAAAAATATTGAAACATTAGCAAGCAATGTTATTGTTATTGAGTAAGGTGTGAATGATGGATAATCCAATGAGAAAAATCAGCATCGATAAAGTCACAGTAAATATGGGCTTTGGTGCTGATGAAGAAGCACTGAAAAGAGGCAGAGAAATAATTAAACAGATGACAAACAAGAAATGTGTTGCCACAAAATGTAAAATAAGGCAACCTACTTGGGGGCTAAGGCCAGGATTAGAGATTGGATTAAAAACAACGTTGAGAAAGGCTGATGCGGAAAAATTCCTGAAAAACGCATTTATTGCAAAGGGAAATAATCTCTCAACAGATAACTTTGATAATTGTGGCAATTTTGGTTTTGGATTGAAAGAACATATTGAATTGCCGGGAATAAGATATGACCCAAAAATCGGGACAAGAGGATTTGACATTTTAATTACAGTAAAAAGACCGGGATATAGGATAGCAAAAAGAAAGAAAACAGCTGCAACCCTTGGCAAAAAACACAGGATAACAAAGGATGAAGGAATCCAGTTTGTTAAGGAAAAATTCGGAGTAAAAATAGAGTAAACTGATAATTATGAATAAGGAAAAATGTAGGATGTGCGGAAACAACAAAGGCTTGATAAAAAAATATAACTTGATGTATTGCAGGCGTTGTTTCAAGGAAGTAGCAGAAAAACTTGGCTTTAGAAAATTTGGTTAGTGATGATATAAGTAAAATAGGTGAATAAAATGAGTAAAATTGACCCATTGGCAGATTCGCTCATAGCAATAAAAAATGCGGAAATGGCAGTAAAGAAAGAATGCTATTGTAAGCCTGCCTCAAAATTGCTTGGTAGAATCCTTGAAGTAATGAAAAGTAATGGGTATATTGAAGAGTATGGCACTATTGAGGATGGCAGAGAAGGCATTTACCACATTAAATTAGCCGGAAAAGTAAATGAATGCAGGGCAATAAAGCCAAGATTTGCCGTAAAGAATAGCGAAATTGAAAAATATGAGAAAAGATACTTGCCAAGCAAGGGTGTTGGAATTATGATAGTATCAACACCGCAAGGGGTTTTCACACATAAGGAAGTATTAAAGAAACACCTTGGTGGAAGATTACTGGCTTATGTTTACTAAAATGGATGAGAAAATGAAAAAAGAGAAAAAAGTTGCAGAGATTGAAATTCCTTCTGACATAAGCATTGAACTTAGCAATAACCAGCTAATACTTACGAAAGGAAATAAAAAAGTCGTAAAAATATTTAAGGCCGAGGGAATAGCAATTGAAAAAAGGGAAAATAAAATTACAATAACATCAAATGATTCAAGGAAAAAAACTATTGCAGTGGCCAATGCAATTATTGCACACGTAAAAAATATGATTGTAGGATTGCAGAAAGGATATATTTACAGATTAAAGGTAATATACGCGCACTTCCCGATGAATATACAGAGAAAGGGCAAAAATATTGAAATAAATAATTTTATTGGGGGAAAGAAGCAGAGAATTGCAAAAATAATTGGGGATACCCTTGTTGAGATAAAAGGAAAGGATATCACTGTGAGCGGCAGCAATAAAGAGGATGTTGGGCAAACGGTTGCAAATATGGAATTAGCATCAAGGGTAAAAAATAAGGATTTGAGGGTATTCCATGATGGCATTTATTTATATAAAAAAGAAGTGGGAACAGGCAAGTAATAGGTGAAGCAAATGCAAACAAAAAATACAGCGAAAAAGATTGGACCTAAAGTTGCAAAAAAAGCTGAAATAAAGGCAGCAGAGAAGAAAGAGGTTCAGACAAAGGCAAAGGTTGCAAAAGCAAAACCTGAAAAGAAAAAGAAAGAAATTTCAAAAGAGATACTTAAAGTCCAAAAAAAGATCAAGGCTAAAAAACATGTATTATTCCGGGGGCGCTTTGGTAAAAGAAGAATCCGAAGAATTAGCAATAAGAAATGGCAGCGATGGAGAGTCCCGAGAGGAATAGATATAGAAATGAAACAGCATGATGGATATAGGCCTAAAATAGGGTATAGATTCGCAAAAGGGATAAGGCATTTGCATCCATCAGGTTATCCAGAAAAGACGGTATTTAATGTTGAAGAATTAATGGCTATCTCAAATGAAAAAAAACCTTATGTAATTAGGGTAGCTGGAAAAGTTGGGAAAAGAAAAAGAATAGATATTGTAAAAAAGGCAAATGAATTAGGTCTAAGAATCTTAAATTATAGATATTAAGGTGAAGAAATGAACGTAGATAGGGCAAAGGAACATGCATCAAAAATCCTAACTTGTGGAAAAGGGAAATTGTATGTGGATGCAGCGCAGATAAGCAGGCTTAAAGAAGCGATAACAAAGGATGATGTAAGGCAATTAATTGCTGATAAAATAATTACAAAGAGAAAAACAAATGAACAGAGCAGGGGAAGGGCTAGAGATGCTACCCATGCAAGGAAAAAGGGCAGAAAAAGGGGATACGGCAAAAGAAAGGGCACAATGAATGTAAGAACCGAACATAAAAAGAATTGGATAAGAAAGGTAAGAAGATTAAGGGTTGAATTAAAAAGATTACAAAAGGAAACCCCGAAGGATGTTGAAAAATTAGGTTACAGAAATTTGTACAATAAAATAACGGGTAATTATTTCAGGGGAAAGAATTATCTTGATGCATTTGTAAAAGGTAAAAAAATATAATAGAGTGATAAGATGAGCAAAGTAAGACATGAGATTCCATTGAAAAGAAGAAGAAACAAGGAAACTGACTATAGGAAAAGATTAGCATTATTAAAATCTGAAAAGCACAGGATAGTCATAAGAAAATCAAACAAATACATAAATGCCCAGTTGGTAAAATATTCAACGCACGGGGATGAAACAGTTGTTTCTGCATTTTCAAGAGAATTAAACAAATTAGGATTCGTTGGAACAAAGAATATTCCCTCATGTTATCTTACAGGATATTTGCTTGGAAAAAAGGCTTTGTCTAAAGGATTAAAAGAAGCAATTGTGGATATTGGAATTCAAACACCGCAGCACAAATCAAGGTTGTTTGCGATGGTAAAAGGAATTCTTGATACCGGCTTGGCTGTTCCTTTTGATGTTAAGGCATTGCCAACAGAAAATATGCTCAGCGGAAAAACAATTGAAGATTATGCCAAATCATTGGATAAAGAAAAATTCGAAAAGAAATTTTCGGCATATTTAAAGCAAGGTTTTGATCCTAAAAATATGGTCAATGCATTCAACACAACAAAGAAAAAGATTGATGAAAACAAGGTGTAAAAATGGTTGAAGAAAAAAATATAAGAAGGGGAAAGAGGCGCAGACCTGTGGAAGTATCTTCTGCTGATGCTGAAATTCCTTCAACATGGGTCCCAAAAACAAAATTGGGAAAAATGGTCATGGAAGGGAAAATCAAAAGCCTTGATGAAATATTTACTGGCAAAATGAAGATTATGGAACCAGAAATTGTAGATTCATTAACTGGATTGCAAGAGAAAACAGTTGATACTGCAAAAACAGCAAGGGTGGTAAGGGCTGGAAGGAAATTTGCTTTCAGGGTTGCTGTTCTTGTTGGCAATAAAAATGGTTATATTGGATTAGGATTGGGAAAAGATAAGGAAAGATTATCAGCATTAAGAAAAGCTTCTAGAAAAGCACGCTTAAACCTTGTAAAAGTGAAAAGCGGATGTGGGAGCTGGGAATGTACTTGTGGAACTAATCATTCTATACCTTTTAAAGTACAAGGTGAATGTTCATCAGTAAAGGTAAAACTAATGCCTGCACCTAAGGGAGTAGGTTTGGTTGTCGGAGATAAAATAAAGGATGTTTTAACTTTTGCAGGAATAAGAGATGTCTGGGGCAAGACAAAGGGGGATAGCAGAACCTCTTTGAATTATGTCACAGCCGCAATAGATGCTTTATCAAAAACAACAAAATTTAAGGTTTCATCAGATATTGAAAAATTAGAAAAATAACGGGTTGATTGTATGTACGCAGTGATAAGAGTAAGAGGAAATGTTCAATTAAAACAAGAAAGCAGGGACACAATGAAAATGCTTAACCTTACAAGATGCAATCATTTATCATTAATTGAAGAAACCGAAAAAAATAAAGGAATGATAAAAAAGGTCCAGGATTATGTTACCTGGGGGATTATTTCTCTCGATACTTTGGAATATTTACTCGAAAAAAGATCAAGATTGATAGGGGATAAAAGATTGGCATTGGAATATTTGAAAAAGAATAAAATTAATTCATTCAAAGAATTGGCTGAGCAGGCAAATAAGGATAAAAAAGTGCTTGCAAAATTGGGCGTTAAACCTGTATTCAGGTTAAATCCGCCAAGCAAAGGATATGAAAGAGAGGGAATTAAGAAAAATTTTAAGGTAGGCGGAGCATTAGGATTCAGGGCAGAAAAAATAAATGCATTAATATTGAGAATGGCCTAGTATTCAAAATTTTTGTGATGATTATGGTTGAAAGAAGAAGGAAGAAAAAGAATAAGTTGAGAGGAAATAGAAGCCATGGCTGGGGAAATGTAAAAAACAGGAGAAGCGGTGGAAGTACTGGTGGCAGGGGAAGAGCCGGTTCATGGAAACACAAAAAGTTAATGTATAGAAATGAGGTTAAAGAGCCAAAATTAAAGATGAAGGAAAAAGGAAGTGCGGTGAATTTAAGCTGGATTGAAGAAAAGCTTGATAATTTATTAAAGAAAAAATTAGTAACCAAGGATGAAGATTATTTTGTGCTTGATGGAAAAGTATTGGGGATAGCAAAATTACTTGGTTCCGGGAAATTAAATCATAAATACTTAGTTAAAAATGTAAAATTAAGTGAAAAAGCAAGAGCCAAAATAACTGAGGCTGAAGGAGAAATAGAAGAGTAAGGAGATAAAATATGGTACTGGATGCATTAATGCCATTGTTCAAGCTTATCCCTGAGGTAAAAAAACCTGCTATAGAGCCAAGCCTTAAGAATAAACTGATCTGGTCTCTTGGAGTCTTATTAATCTTCTATGCATTGGGAAAAATAACTTTGGTTGGGTTATCTGAAGCTGCTTCGCAGAATTTAGCTGGTTTGCAGATACTTCTTGCAAGTGATGTTGGCACTATAATTACATTAGGAATCGGTCCAATTGTACTTTCCTCAATTGTATTGCAGTTATTAATTGGGGGACAAATATTGAAATTAGATGTAAGCACAATGGAAGGAAGGGTAGCATTCCAATCATTGCAGAAAATTTTAACGGTGGTATTATGTTTCTTTGAGGGGGCAATTTATATTATTTCCGGGATGTTAAAACCAATGACCGGCATGTTCTTGCCTGTTTTATTGCAGGTAGCCTTCGGTGGAATTATTCTGATGTATTTGGATGAAGTAGTAAGCAAATACGGAATAGGTTCGGGCATTGGATTATTTATTGCAGGAAATGTATCATCTTCATTTTTATGGCAATTATTGATGCTCCCTGGCATAAGCCCAGTACAACCAGCTGGTGGACTATTGCCAAGATTCATTGCAAGCTTTGGCACTGGTGTTAATTTTATTTTACTTTTACCTTTATTACTTACAATAATAATTTTCCTAATAGTAACATATGCGCATGCTATGCATGTTAATATTCCAATAACTATGGGCAATAGGGGATTGGGTGGAAGATACCCGGTAAAGTTCCTTTATGTTTCAGTAATGCCTGTTATTTTAGCAACAGCATTGTTTGCTAATGTAAAAATATGGGCATTTGCCACAAAAGGCATTCCAATACTAAGCAACATACTTGAGGGAGTTGCTTGGGCAACAGACACCCCTTTTAATTTATTCCAAAAGATTGTCTTGTCAATTGCTGGTGAAGGAATTACTGGATTAATGGCTATTATGCCCGAAATAGGCCAAGGTTTGGTTTATTTGCTTTTAATGGTTATCTGTTGTGTTGTTTTCGGAAAATTATGGGTAGAATTGGGGGGACAATCAGCCTCAAATATTGCACAGCAATTGCAGAATTCTGGAATGTACATCCCGGGATTTAGAAGGGATAAAAGAATAATTGAAAATGTTCTTGATAGGTATATTCCACAAATAACCATTATGGGCTCAATCTTTGTTGGTTTGCTGGCGGGAATGGGCAATATGTTATTAGGGGGATTATCCTCGGGAACAGGTATTTTGTTAACAGTTGGAATTGTTTACAAATTATATGAAGAATTAGCACATCAGCAAATATTGGGCAATTACCCTTTATTGCAGAAGATACTTTCAAAACAGTGATATTATGATATTTATTAACGCACCGATTGATATAGCAATTATTGCATTTTTGATTGCAATAATTTCGCAAGTAATGAGAATGAAATTTATAAACCAGAAAAAAATGAAGAATGACCAAAAATCATTAAAAGAAAAAAATAAAAGAATGAATGAATTGATGAAAAATACTGATGAGAAATCAAAAAAGGAATTGGAGGAACTTCAGAAGGAATATTTGGATATAACAAAAGAAATGATGCAGGGAAATATGAGGTATATGTTATTCTCGTTTCCTGTTTTCATAATTGCGCTATATTTCATAAAGGAATGGTATAATGGGATAATAATTCCTCTGCCATTTGAATTGCCGTTTTTTGGGCCGGATGTCGGATGGTTGGGATGGTATATTTTAATGGCATTAATAAGTTCGTTGGTTGTTTCAGGCGTGATGAAATTAATTGAAATTGTAAATACTAAAAAGGAAGAAAAAAAAGTAAATATGTGATATTATGGTTTTAAGAAATGCTAAAAAAGTAAGAATTCCTAAGGGTTATGCAAAAATAAGAAGTGTTAAAAAAAGAGGCAATAAGGCAAGATGCCCGCTCTGCAGGAGTATTGTTTTGGGTGTGAACAGAAAAGGTTCAAAGACTGAAAGAAGGCCATCAAGAATATTTGGCGGAACGCTTTGCAATGCTTGTGTTACTAGAGTAATGACAGAAGCAGCCAAGGTAAAGGAAGAGGTTAAACCTTTGGATCACGTAAAACTCGAGATAAAAAAATACGTTGAAGTAGCCCTTAACAAAATGTAGAGGTTTATGTTGAGATAATGATTATTACCATTACTGGATGGCCTGGGACAAATACCAGAAATATTTGCAAACTTCTGGCCCTTCAGCTTGGTTTAAGATATTTAACTGAAGAAAAAATAAAAGAGGATATTGTAAAAGAGCACAATATTCTACCTGAAGAGCTTGATAGCAAGCTTGGGAAGGAAGAATTCATCGAAGCTGTTAATAACACCTTCAAAAAACAAACAGGGGAAAACATAATTACTGATTATGCTTTGGCCTCCTGGCTGGTAAATTCAGCTGAATTGAAGGTATTCCTTGAATCAAAGGAGAATAACAGGGTAAAAAGAATGGTAATAAGCCAGGAAATGCCTTTGATTGTCGCAAAGAACATGATAAGAACAGAAGAAGATGAAAGAAAAAAGAAATACTTATATGAATATGGTATTAATATATTCGATATGCAAAATTTTGATATAGTGATTAATATTGATAAGCTGGATAATGATGGAATAATTGCATTGATAAAAAAATATCTGGAGAAGATGAAAAAATGAAAATAATGACAACCGGAAGGGTCTGCTACAAAAAAACAGGCAGAAATGCCGGTGAAAAAGTAATAATTGTCAAAAGCATAGATAAGAATACTGTTGAAATTATGGGATTAAAAACAAAAAAACAGAAATGCAACATACCACAGTTATTCCCGACAAAAGAGGTTGTAAAAATAAAAGAACATGCAACCAGCAAAGAAATTCAGGAAGCTTTAAAAAAGTAATATTTATTTGGTGAGATAGATGGAAAAAGAAGAAGAATTCAGGCACATTGTAAGAATTATGAATAAGGACCTTGATGGGAATAAAACAATATCAAGGGCGTTAAGGGCAATTAAAGGGGTAAGCCATAGATTTGCTAAAATAGCTTCAGTGGCATTTGAAAAGGATACAGGAATAAAAGCTAATAGCAAGTTAGGATTAGTACCTGAATCAATGGATAAAAAATTTGAAGAAATTTTAACTAATCCGGCTAAATATAATGTTCCGGAATGGTTGTTTAATAGAAGAAAGGATTATGTAAGCGGAGAAAATAGGCACTTAATAATGAACGATTTAGATTTCTCATTAAGAGAAGATATTAAGAGGATGGAAAGGACTAAATCTTACAAAGGGGTAAGGCATGCCCTTGGGTTGCCGGTTAGAGGTCAGAGAACAAAAACAGGATTCAGAAAAGGAACTACTACTGTCGGAGTATTTAAGAAAGACCAGGGAGCTCAAGGAAAAGCAGCGGCTCCTGCAGCTAAGGCTAAAAAATAATGATATTTGGTGTTAATTATGGGAGATCCTAAAAAGAGCAGAAGAAAATATCAGAACCCAAGGAAACCATGGGCTAGGGAAAGAATAGAAAATGAAAAGAAAATCTTGGCTGACTATGGATTGGTAAATAAAAAAGAAATCAGGAAAATGGAAGCTGTTCTGAGAAATAAAAGGGCAAATGCAAGAAAATTATTGGCTTTGCAATTAGAACAAAGAGTTAAAAGAGAAAGAGAACTTATAAACAGCTTATCAAAGTTAAATATGCTAACTAAGGAGTCTACCTTGGATGATGTTTTAGGCTTAAAATTGGAATCTATTCTTGAGAGAAGGTTACAAACAATTGTATACAGAAAGGCTTTGGCCAATACAATTAAACAAGCAAGGCAGTTGATTACTCATGGGCATATTTCAGTACTTAATCATAGAATGACCTCTCCGAGTTATTTGGTAACAAAACCAGAAGAAGATCATATTGCTTATTATGGAAATAAAAAAATTGAATTAAAACCAAAAGTAAAGGAAAAAGTTAAAGCAGCTGAAGTAAAACCGGAAGGTTCTGAAAATACTGAAGCACAAACTCCAGAAAAGGTGAAAGAAAATGGAGAAAATTAAAGAAGGAATTGTAAACATATACGCATCAGCAAATAATACCCATATTGTGCTTACAGATATAACTGGGGCAGAAACTGTTGCAAAATGTTCTGGTGGCCAGATTACAAAAAGCGGCCACAAAAAAGGTGAACCTTATACAGCCATGAAGGTTGCTGAAAAGGTTGCAGAAAAAGCAAGAGAAAGAGGCATACTAAATGTAATAGTTAAGGTAAGGGGAATTGGCGGTATAAAATCAAAGAATCCTGGAAAAGGAAGTGAAGCTGCGATTAGAAGCCTTACTAGAAATGGAATTAGAATAACATCAATTGAGAATGTTACTCCTATGCCACATGATGGCTGCAGAAGAAAAAAGAAATACAGATCAAAGAAATGAATATTAGAGGTGTTACTTTGAAGATAAGCAAACTTAATGATACTGGTGCTTTGAAATTATTAATAAAAGATACGACACCGACATTCATGAACACAATAAGGAGAGCTGTGATGTCTCTTGTTCCAACATTGTCAGTTGAAAATGTTGCAGTATATAAAAATGATTCAGTATTATTTGATGAATTACTTGCAAATAGATTAGCCTTGGTGCCAATAAAAACAGACTTGAAGGAATATGGTGAAAAGGATACTTTAAAATTGACATTAGAAAAAGAAGGGCCTTGCATTGTTTACAGTTCAGATATTGAAAGCCGGGATCCTAAAGCAGAGGTAGCATTCAAAAATATCCCAATTACAAAATTAGGGGAAAATCAAGTAATTAAATTGGAAATGACTGCAATTTTGGGAACTGGAAAGGACCATGTAAAATGGCAGCCTGCCCTTATATCTTATGCTCAGCTGCCAAAAATAAAGGAAGGAAAATCTATCAAAAAATATAGCGACATAATTACAAAAGATTCTTACGAATGGACTGATAACGATATTGAAAAATTGAAAAAAGATCCAAACGTTGAACTTGAATATTCAAATGATTTTATTTTAACTGTTGAAAGCTACGGCCAATTAGAAAATAAAGAAGTGCTAATGGCTGCGGCAAGAAAGTTAAAAGAAAAAATAAAAGAGTTTGAAGAAGTAGTTAAAGAGATTTAAATACGCTGTATGCTTAACAGTGTATTTTAAAAGAGTGCGTCAGATAAATTATTGTTTGACTCATGGGATGCAGGAGTACCCAAGCGGCCAACGGGGCAGGTGAATCCTAAGTAAAATTATATTATACTTAAAATTAGTATTTGGGATTCTGCTAGACTTAAGCCGTTTCATATGGAAGAAATCCTGTGGCTTAGTGCCTTCGCAGGTTCGAATCCTGTCTCCTGCAAGCCCCTTTTCTTTTTTTCTAAAAAAGAAAAGGCCCTTGGGTTCAAAAGAAAAATCTAAGGAATAAATAAAGCCCCATTGAATATTTGAAAAAAAGTGAAAGTTATGGATAACGAAACATTGGTTGCATTAAGAAAAAAGTACTCAAAAACCAAGGAAGCTATCTGGAAAGATATTGCTGAACGCTTGGAAACCCCAAGAAGGAAAAGAGCTTCAGTAAATCTTAGAAAGATTAGCAAGATATTGAAAAAAAATCCGGACAAAATAGTAATTGTGCCCGGAAAAGTCCTTGGCATTGGTACATTAGAGAGCAAGGCAAAGATTGCTGCATTAAATTTCAGCGAAAAAGCCTTGGTTGAGATAAAAAAGAATGGAGAAGCTTTATCCTTTGAGGATATTTGTGATGCTAAATACAAAGCAAAAGATTTCATTATTGTGAAATAACAGGTGTAAAAATGGTAATAATTAATGGAGAAAATTTGATTCTTGGCAGGCTTTCATCATTTGTGGCATCCAAATTGCTGGATAAAGAAAAGGTTGCAATTGTAAATGCTGAAAAGGTTGTTGTAAGGGGAACCAAAATGGCAATCATGGAAAGGTTTGAGAGGAGAAGAACCTTACAAGCAAAGGGTAATCCTATAAAAGGCCCAAAATATTACAAGGCTACGGTAAATCTTGTGAGATTTGCTGTAAGAGGGATGCTTCCATATAAGAGATTAACAGGAAAAGAAGCGTATAGAAGATTAAGGGTATATGTTGGATTGCCTAAAACATTTGAAGGCAAGGAAATTATTACAATTGAAGATGCAAAATGCACTAAAGGAAGATTCTTAACTATTAGTGAAATAAGCACACGAATAGGGGGAAAATGGTAATATTTATTTGGTGAAATTATGGATAAGCCACTAGAATTAGAGATTGATGAATCAAAATCAGGATTAAAGAAGGTAATCCTAAGAAAGCCTTCAGAAAAACAAAGGATTAGGGGGCTTTGTGTAAAAGCAAAGAAGAAAACAGCAGTAGCAAGAGCAATAATAAAAAAAGGAACTGGAAAAGTAACAGTAAATCATAGGGCTTTAGCTATAATTGATCCTGAATATATCAAGATGCTTATTTCAGAACCATTGAGATTAGCTGATCAATTAAGTAAGGAAGTGGATATTGCTGTTTCTGTTTCTGGCTCAGGGCCGGTAAGTCAAGCGGTAAGTGTAAGGGCTGCAATTGCAAAAGCACTTTTACAATATTCTGCCGATAAACTATTGAAACAGAAATTTATGTTGTATGATAAGATGCTCCTTGTTGATGATCCAAGAAGGAAAGAATCAAAGAAACCATTAGGAAGAGGGGCAAGAGCTAAGAAACAGTTGAGTAAGAGGTGAACAGATGATTATTCCAATAAGATGTTTTACTTGTGGAAAGCCAATATCGGAATACTATGAAAAATTTATAAATGAAATAAAAACAAATAAAGATGCAAAAAAAGTACTCAATGATCTTGGTATCAAAAGATATTGTTGCAGAAGAATGTTATTAAGTCATGTTGATTTAATTGATGATATAATGAAATACAAAAGATAAGTGACTCAATGGGTAACACATTAATAGAAACAAAAGAATACCTAAGGACTGGTTCGCATATTGGAACTAAATTTAAAACTGCGGGCATGAGAAAATATATTTTCAAGAAAAGGCCGGATAAATTAAAGGTATTTGATGTAAGCGTAATTGATGAAAAACTTTCAGTTGCAGCTAAATTTTTATCTTCATTTGAACCTAGTGAAATAGTTGTTGTTTCAAAGAAACAATATGGGCAAAAACCAGCAGAGATGTTTGCCCAAGCAATTGGTGCAAAATCAGTTGTTGGAAGGTTTAGCCCAGGAACATTTACTAATCCAGCATTCAAGCATTTCCTTGAACCAGCAATAATATTGGTTACAGACCCTGGCGCAGATGGCCAAGCTATAAATGAAGCTAATAATGCTAGAGTTCCTATCATCGCTATGTGCAGTACGGATAATGAAACAAAGAATATTGACTTGATTATACCTATAAACAATAAAGGAAGGCAAAGTTTAGCATTAGCATATTGGCTTTTGGCCAGAGAATTCTTAAAGATAAAAGGGGCAATAAAAAGCGATGCTGATTTCAAATACAAAGTATCTGATTTCGAATTTGTATTGGAAAAAGGATCAAGAGAGGAAATGTCTCAAGAATTCAGTGAGGATAATAAAAGAACATATGAAGAAAGGTAAAATTCTCTTTCTTTTTCTTATTTTTTATTCTAATAATTACTTTTTTCTTTTTAATTTCAAAAGACATTGATTCAGAAACTTTTTTATGGTCATTTCGTAAAATTTTAATTCAAATTCTATTTTAAATTATTCGAACATATTATTTTTATGAATATAAGAACTGCTGCTTTTGCAGGCCAATTTTACCCTGAAAATCCAAAGGAATTAGAAGCGCAATTGGAACTATTTTTTTCAAATTGCAAAATGAAAAATGATTGTTCTGCAATTATTTCGCCTCATGCCGGCTATATTTATTCCGGGCAAACAGCGGCAAAAGCATTTTCCCGCTTGGGAAAATTTGGCACTTATATAATTATTGGGCCAAATCATACTGGTTTAGGCTCTGCTATTTCAATTGGTGAAAATGATTTCTGGGAAACTCCTTTAGGAAAAATTGAAGTAAATAAAAAATTGGCTAATGAAATTGTTGGGAAAAGCAATGCTGAATTTGACCGCTTAGCGCATATTGGAGAACATTCAATTGAGGTTCAAATACCTTTTTTACAATATATGTCCAAGCTAGTTGGGCCAGAAAAGCCGCCGAAAATTATTCCAATAATTATCTCTGAGGATAATTTAGAAGAAATAAAACAACTGGCAAAAGCAATTTCTGAAATAAGCAAAAAAGAAAGCATTGGAATAATTGCGAGCTCTGATTTCTCGCATTTTATATCAGAGAAACAGGCAAGAAAGCTTGATTTTGAGGCTATTGACTACATAACCAAAATAGACCCAGAAGGCTTCCATCTGAAGGTGAATAGCCTTAATTTGAGCATATGCGGCTATCTTCCTATCACTTGCTTACTCCAGTATTGCAAGGAAATAAGGCTTAATAGTGCAGAAATAGAGGAATATACAACTTCAGGTTCAGTAACTGGTGATTTAAGCAGTATCGTGGCTTATTGCGGAATATGCTTCAAAAAAGCCAAAAATCCTAAAAATTAACCTTATAACTCTAAAACGGTACTTTTAAATACTTGATTGGCTGTATTAGTATATATTAGGCGATTTTAATATGGTTAGGGAAGAAAGGGTAAAAGAAGTACTCACTAATTTGGGTTTAACCGATTATGAAATTCGCACTTTACTAAGCCTATTTAAATTAAAGGAAGCGAAAGCTCCACAGATAAGCCAATATTCCCAAGTTCCAAAAACAAGAATTTATGATATTCTTGACAGCTTGGTGCAGAGAGGATTAATTGTTGAAATGCACAATAGGCCAAAAAGATACAGAATAATGGAAGCAGGAAAGGTATTTGGGACTCTTATTGAAGAAAAGAAGAAAACATTTGATGATATTGAAAAGGAAGTTGATGCTGTTGTAAAAGAACTTTCATACGCAAGCATTCCAGAAGACCAGGAAGATACAGTTATAAAAGTAAAAAGCAAAAATGATTTCCTTAAGATTCTTGCGCAGGAATTGGATAATGCAAAAGAAAATGTTATAGGTTTTATTGATTTGGATGCCGGGCATTCTCCTTTGATTAAATCAATAAAAGGCGCAACAGACAGGAAAGTAAATGTAAAAATATTGCACCATAGGCAGCATAAGGATATGAAAAGATATTTGTCTGAGAATTTAGAATTCAAGCATGTTAATCATGGCTTGACTGCATTTACAATTGACAACAAAAAAGCAATCATTGCTTTGAGCAATTTGAATAAAGACAAATCAGAATATAATTTCGCTATTTGGAATCACAAGCCAATTGTGGATGTATTAAACAATCATTTCGCAGCCTGCTGGGACAAGGCAAAAACAGTCCAATAAATAAAATCTATTTTTTATAATTCTAATCTTTACAATACTAATTACTAATTAATTAAATAGTTTAATGTAAAAAAAGAAAAATGGTTATGAAAACCCTTCTTTAGTTTAGACTTTGCTCTTTAAGTTATTTGGCTATTGTGGTTAATTACAAGTAATGGCATAGCTATTCGGAACTATGGGATCATCTGCACCGCAGGATACCCA
>Ga0210017_1001428_pt1 | contig 20797 bp, 19 predicted proteins | sample CryGeyCG2014_020_FD_183966 | JGI IMG/M metagenome (GOLD analysis project Ga0210017, IMG submission 183966) | Groundwater microbial communities from aquifer - Crystal Geyser CG08_land_8/20/14_0.20 (SPAdes) (version 2) | ecosystem: Environmental > Aquatic > Deep subsurface > Groundwater | place... | reverse complement strand
TCTCCTGTTGATGTTACTCTTAACCCTCCTGCAAGCGCTATATTTTGAGGAGCGTTATTCCCACCTTGTGCTTCTCCAAAAGCTACTGCTGTTTCATCGATAAGTATCATGGCACCGCCCTTTGTTGAATTGTTTGCTTCTACTCTATAAAGTGTGCATGCAGCACTCACAAAAATCATTGCAGGCTGAGCAGTAACATTTAAGTTTGCATACAGTCCAGTTAAATCTGTCCAAGAATTTACAGAAACATCTTGATCTGATGTCGAATATGCAGCGGTTGAGGTAACTATTAAATCCCCAGATTCAACCGTTCTGTCTCTCAATGCCCCGGACTCAATATAAACATTTGAAGAAAACCTTGTTGAATAAGTTGCGGGGTCATCATAAATTTTCCTGTCCGTCTGACTTTCACCGAAATGAATATCATTTCCCTTAACACGAATGTCTGACCCCGCAGTAATTGTGTGAGTTGTTGTAACCGTGGCAAAAACCGCATCGCCGGCGGAGGTTATGCTTGAGACGACAACGCCGGCGGAATCCATCACCTGAAAGGAAGTTGCGCCGCCTACGGAATTCAGTTTTACTTTCACATCCGATGCCCAAACAGAACAAAAATTCGCTAAAATCAAAAAAACAAAAACTTTATTTCTCATATCAATTACCTCCAAACCCTTCCCTTTTTATCTCTTTACTTGCAGACAGAACCCCCACCTACAATTCTTAAAAGGCGGGAGCCCCGTCTCTTCTTGCAGGAGGTGTGCAACCGGCCTGCCGTCAGGCAGGAACCCCTCCTGCAACGACTCTATTTGTAATTTGAATTTCTGGTTTTTTTGGGAAAAAAATTACCTCCGTCCCCATTTATACGCGCGGTTGATAAGATAAACTGCGGTTTTCGGCTTTAACTTTATTTTCACTTTGCCGTCTTTCGGCTTGTGCGTCGCTTTTTCATCTATTGATAAACAGTTGACGCTGTGTTCGCCGTTGATATATATCCCCGTCCCGTCGCTGTGAGCGGCTCCGTTTTTAACATATTCTTCTTTTGTCACGGCTTTGATCTCGCCCTTGACATTCAGGACATCCCAGAATTCTTCTCCCTCATTAATCTCAACAGTCCGATTGCTCGACGAGTTATTGACTAATATATAAGCTTTCTCATCGCCTAGCTCCCTTCTGTAAACAATGACATCGTTCGCGTCATCCGCGGAAACTGGATAGAACACGCCCGTCCTCATCACAGGATAAGTGTTTCGCACGGCAATTATTCTCTTCATAAAATTTTTGAGGTCTTTGTTAATTTTATAAGTTTTGTTTTCGTATTTGATATCGTCCCACCACATCGGCTTTCTGTTGTTCGGGTCGTCCGCACCCCACATGCCTATTTCGTCGCCGTAGTAAATAGCGGGAGCGCCGGGGAAAGCGAACTGAAAAGTCCGTATTAGTTTCAGCTTTTCATAGTCCTTTTTTGAAGGGCGGGAATTATCATAATCCCTGCCGTCGGCGTTCTGAAGGCGGTTGCGGGTATTATATTCCCTGTCCGGATTTTTAATCATTGAGGCAATCCTGTCGGTGTCGTGCGAATTCGTCAGATTGTACTGCGCGAAAACAACCTGCTGCGGATAGCGCACGGCGAGCTCCCTGATTTTCATATCAAACTCTTTCGCGGAAATCCGCGTATTTTGGTCAATAAAATAACCCACAAGCAGTTTAGCAAATTCGTAATTCATCACGGAGTCAAAAGTTTTGCCGTTATTGAGCCAGTCGGAAGCGTCTGTCCATATTTCGCCTATAGAAAGCGCTTCGGGATTACATTCCTTTACAACTTTCCGCCAATCTTCCCAGAAAGATTTTTTAACGCACATTGGCACATCCAGCCGCCAGCCGTCTATTCCCGTCAAAGCGCCGCCGGGTTTTTGCCATCTTTTCGTGATATTAAAAACAAATTCTTTTACCGGCGGGACAAGACCGTCTTCATCCTGATTAAATTCGGGTAAAGCGCCGAAACCCGCCCATCCCGTATATTCAAACGGCTCCCAAGCGGAAACCTTGTACCAGTCGGCGTATTTTGACGCTTGCTTATTCATTCTCAAATCCTCAAAAGCGAACATCTCCGTGCCGGAATGATTAAAAACGCCGTCAACAACCACCCGCACGCCGCCCCGGTGCGCCCGACTGACGAAATTAAAAAAATGTTTATCCGTCGGCGTAAAGTTCCATGTCGCAGGGTCATCCGTCTCGCCCTTAAGCGCAAGCAAATCCCCCCTCTGATAGAAGGTGTCGTCAATATGCCTGAAATCCGCGGTGTTATACTTCTGATAAGATTCGGCTTTAAAAACAGGATTAAAATATAGCGCCGTTATACCGAGATCCCGCAGGTAAGTCAGTTTCTCCTGAACGCCTATCATATCGCCGCCGAATTTTCTGTCCCACACCACATTGTAAAAACCTTGATTTTTTTCCTTGTTGGTCTGTTTGAACCAGTCCCATGAAAAAGGCAGAAGATCAAACTGCGGGTCATTAGAACTGTCGCCGTTGCGGAAACGGTCAACCATTATCTGATACCACACGACATGCTTTGCCCAGTCGGGCGTTTTTATGTAATCGGCAAAAGCGTCGGCGCTTTTGAATTCAACGGCGTCGGCGCGGCCGGCCGAAGCGCCGGTTTTACCGAAATATTTTTTCGCGTCGGCGTCATAGGCGCAGAAAACAAAACTTATATCGTTTTTCACCACATTGACATAGCCGACAAAATAATCAAACCTGCCGTCGCTGTAGAAAAGCGTAAGTTCATACTTTTCCTTCTCCGCGCCCTTGATCAGAAGTTCCGCTTTTTCTATATCATGCGCCGCCGCACGGAGAGTAAAACGTATCCTCTTATCCGTGTAAGGATTAAACCTCACGGCGTCATCCATATCAAAAAACAGCCCGTCTTCCCTTATTTTTCCGTCGCCGGTTTTTTCGTTAAACGTGACCTTATAAGCATCGCCGACCAAAAGAACAGAATTGAAACCTCCGTGTCCGTCGTCAATTTTATCGGGATTTTCCGGATCGCTCTTCCAGTCATTGCCGTTCACCACAAATTTGTAGAGATATTTCCCCTCGTCAAATTTCATAGTTTGCCGGTAAATGTCTTCGGCCTCAAAATATGTCATTTTGTGCGCCGTAGAGTTCCAATCGGCAAAATCTCCGGTCACATAAACAGCATCGGCCTTTACCGGGCTTTTATATTCAAAAGTGACATCTTCTTTCTTGGCGAATATCAGGGAATTCAATACAGCCGTAACGATCAGGACCCAAAGCAGTTTTTTCATGATTGATACCTCACCAAATCACATACCCAACAAAACCACACACAGCCAAATAGGCGGGGTTCCCGTCTGCAAAATATGCGCAACGTTCCGGTTACTCTATTGCGCAATGATTATAGGACCGACCCTAATCACATTATTTAATGATATGAAAACCCGTTGTATCCGTCAATGTGCAGTTATTGATTTTATACCGCAGGATCGCGAATAAAAAAAAATTAAAAGTTCTTTTCGTCCTGATTGGCGTAGCGGCCGGTGTATTTGGCCCTGCCGCTGAGTTTCTGAAAGATAAACTGGCAGATCTTTGTTCCCGGATGAAGCGCCAGCGGCATTGATGAAAAGTTTGTTATCTCAAGGCACTGCTTATTATCAATCCCCGGTTGTATGAAGCTTGCGGATATATGAACAAGAAGCCCCATCCTCGCGAAACGGCTGCGCCCTTCCAGCCAGCCGCTGATATTATCGGCAAGCGTTATTCTCTCAAGCGTTATTCCCAGAATCGTGTCGCCCGGCATGAGTATTATCCTGTCACCGGTCTTTATGTACACCTTCTCGGTGTAGTCCTCGTGGGTCACATCCTCGGTGATGTCAACGATGTCGCGGACTTTTTTGAAAACGAGAAATTCATTCCCCAGCCGCAGGTCCACCGAGCCCGGCCCCATCTGATCCTCATTGAAAGGCTCAATTTTTATGCTTCCCTGTTTTATCTCGTCAAGAATCTCATCTTTCGTCAGTATGCTCATATTTTCTCTCCCCGCGCGGCCTTAAGCCCGGCCATGATTTTTTCCGGAGTATTATATAAATTCGCGGGCAGAGTGTCCAACTTTCAGAGACATTTTGCCATAAGCAATCGCCCCGGCGATATCCGCCTTGCTGTCATTTCGAACCCGAGCAGGGTGAGAAATCCATGTCCCGGTGGCACAAGCCCGAAAACTATTTAGTTTTTTTCCGCAGCTGCTGTAATAAAACGAATTGCTTTCTTATTTTGGCAAATTCCCTCGCCTTCCCTTCCTGCCCGGACCAATCAAGTATCTCTTTCAGATTAAGGGCATTGTACTTTGCAACGAGCAAAGCTTGTTTCAGGCTCTGCATATCATCTCAGTGATAATACGCAGCGAGTCTGTCTTTTACACAATCTGCCGGAGAGAGGAGGTTCAGTTTTCCGGTTTCATAGAGGATTACCTTTTCTCCTCGGCCTGCGCCGGTTCATTGTCAGTTGATTCCGGTCCTCAGCGGAATAAAATTCCAGCACCCTGGCAAGCAGCGAATTTAATTCAGCCCGAAAAGGATAGCGGGGATTCAGTCCGTACAGCCGGGTTTTGCCCACAACACGGCTATACGCAATTCCGCCGGTTTCAAGTCTTTCCAATTGTTTTTGAATTTGATTAAGGTTGATTTTAAAAAACCGTGAAATTTCCCTCGCGTATCCTTCTTTGCGGGTGTACAAAAAAAGAAGAACCCTTTCCCTGTTTATTGAGCCCAGCAGCGCCTCAAGCATATATCCCCCTTCATAGGTCATATGACCTATATCATAGGTCACTGAAATACATTGCCGCGCCACAAGCAAGCTCTGAGCGCTACACCGGAAGAGAACCTATTTTTTGGAAAAGCGTTTGCGGCGGCTGTGGTCCAGGATTTTTTTTCTGACCCTTATGGCTAAGGGCGTCACCTCCATAAGCTCGTCCTCGTTTATGTATTCCAGCCCCAGTTCCAGCGTGAACTGCCTTGAGGGCGGGAGCTTGATAGCATCATCCGAACCGGCGGCGCGCATGTTCGTGAGCTTCTTGGTCTTGCACACATTCACGATGAGATCGCTCTCTCTGCTGTGGGCGCCGACAACCATCCCCGCGTAAACCTTGTCGCCGGGTTTTATGAAAAACACGCCCCTGTCCAGCACATTTGCTATACCGTAGGCGACGGCGACGCCTGTTTCCATGGCGACGAGCGCCCCTTTCACCCTGCCGGGCATCTCCCCGCAGTGCGGCGCGTATTCCAGAAAGCTGCGATTGATTATGCCCGTGCCCCGGGTGTCGGTTATAAATTCATTCCTGTAGCCGAGAAGGCCGCGCGAGGGAATGCGGAATTCCATCCTCGTGTTGCCGTCTTTTCCCGGCGCCATTACCAGCATCTCGCCCTTCCTCTTGCCGAGTTTCTCTATGACGATGCCGGCGTAGTCCTGACCCACATCTATAAAAGCCGTCTCAAAGGGCTCGCAGAGTATCCCGTCAATCTCCCTCGTTATGACCTGCGGTTTTGACAACTGGAGCTCAAAACCTTCCCTGCGCATATTTTCTATGAGTATGGCAAGCTGCAGCTCACCGCGGCCCTTGACCGTAAAACTGTCGGCGGCAGATGTTTTTTCAACTTTTATGCTCACATTGCTCTGCAGTTCCCTCTGCAGCCTGTCCCAGATACGGCGGGATGTGACATTCTTGCCATCCATACCGACGAAAGGCGCGTCATTAACCATAAACTCAATTGACAGCGTCGGGAGATCTATATCTATTGACGGGAGAGCCACGGGATTCTCGGGATCGGCTATGGTTTCGCCGACATCAATATTTTCCGCTCCCGCCACAGACACGATGTCTCCGGCGATGGCCTCTTCCACCTCTTTTTTCAGCAGGCCCTCGTAAACAAAAAGCTTTGTTATCGTGAATTCCGCGGAACTGCCGTCCCTTTTCAGCAGAAGAAGTTTCGCGCCGCGCCTGAGCGTGCCCTTGTGTATTTTGCCCGTGCCTATGCGCCCTATGTAATTGTCATATTCTATGGCGGATACGAGAAACTGCGCCGGTGCGTCAACATCGCCGACAGCGTCGGGGACGCGTTTTATTATTGTGTCCAGGAGCGGCTTGAGGTCATCCGACTCGTCGTCCGGCTGGTATTTGGCTATGCCGTCCCTGGCGGAAGCGTAAACAACGGGAAAATCAAGCTGTTCGTCATTGGCGTCAAGCTCCAGGAAAAGATCAAAGACTTCTTCCAGCACCTCTTCAGGCCGGCATCGCGGGCGGTCTATTTTGTTTATGACGACAACCGGCCGCAGGCCGAGCTCCAGCGATTTTTTGAGCACATATTTCGTCTGCGGCATCGGGCCCTCAAAAGCGTCAACGAGCAGAAGCACGGAATCGGCCATCTTCATTATGCGCTGCACCTCGCCGCCGAAATCGGCGTGGCCGGGCGTGTCCACAATGTTCACCTTATAGCCCCTGTAGGTAAAGGCGGCGTTTTTTGAAAAAATAGTTATGCCCCTTTCCTTCTCAATGTCGTTTGAATCCATCACCCTCTCGGCGACGACCTGGTTATCCCTGAAAACACCTGTCTGCCTCAGCATGGCGTCGACGAGTGTGGTCTTGCCGTGATCCACATGCGCGATGATTGCGATATTTTTAATTTTTCTCATTTTTTACTCAAATTAAAATTTGTGAAACTGGTGACGATATGACAGCATCCGCATTCCTCAAATCTTGGTTTGGAAAGCTGATTATATATAAATACGCAGAATACGCAAGCCTCGCGCGAGGCGGCGCCGGTCAATTCTTCTTTTTGCCGGCCTTATTGTTTTCGCTGGCAAATTTGTTACACAGCCCGGAAACAGTCTTTGGAAAAGGGGGACGGCCTTAACAAAATGAAAACGGGGAGGCGACGAAGCGCCTCCCCGCAAGCATTGCCGCCCGAGGGCGGAGGGGGCTATCCCCTTTTTTTACATCATTCCGCCCATTCCGCCGCCGTAACCGCCGCCGGGCATAGACATTTCCTTCTTTTCTTCCGGAAGATCCGTTATAAGGCATTCGGAAGTCAGAAGAATAGACGCGATGGAAGCGCCGTTCTCAAGAGAAGCCCTGACAACCTTGGCGGGATCAACAATCCCGGCCTTGAGCATGTCAACATACTCGCCTTTCTCGGCGTCATAGCCGTGTCCAGTCGCCATCTTCATCACTTCCTGCACGACGACGGTGCCTTCGGCTCCGGCGTTGCGCGCGATTTCTCTCATCGGCGCCTCGAGGGCTTTCGCGATGATGTTCACGCCCGTCTGTTCTTCGGGGTCGCTGCACTTTATGGCCTTCACCTTTTTGATTGCCGCAAGCAGCGTTACGCCGCCGCCCGGCACTATGCCCTCTTCCTGAGCGGCAATCGTGGCGTGCTTGGCGTCCTCAACCTTGAACTTTTTGGTTTTCATCTCGGTCTCGGTGGCCGCGCCGACTTTGATGACGGCCACACCCCCCGAAAGTTTGGCGAGACGCTCATTCAGCTTTTCCTTATCATAATCGGAATCGCTCTCCTCTATCTGTTTTTTTATCTGCTCAACCCTCGCGGACACATCTTTCTTGTCGCCCGAGCCGTCTATGATGGTGGTGTTTTCCTTGTCTATCGTCACCCTCTTGGCCTGGCCGAGCATGTCAAGTTTTGTCTCCTCGAACTTCATACCGACATCCTCGGATATGACCGTGCCTTTTGTCAGCACAGCGATATCGGCGAGCATCTCTTTTCTTCTGTCGCCAAAGCCCGGGGCTTTGACCGCCGCGCATTTGAGCACGCCGCGGAGCTTGTTGACAACCAGCGTCGCCAGGGCCTCGCCTTCCACCTCATCAGCTATGATGAGGAAAGGCTTGCCGGTTTTGGCGATCTTCTCAACAACGGGGATGATTTCCTGCATGGATGATATTTTCTTGTCCGCTATTATTATGTAGGGCTCATCAAGAACCGTTTCCATCCTTTCGGCGTCGGTGACGAAATAAGGCGAAATGTTGCCTCGGTCAAACTGCATTCCCTGCACCGTCTCAAGCACGGTGGATGAGGTTTTTCCCTCGTCAACGGTGATGACGCCGTCTTTGCCGACCTTGTCAATGGCGTCGGCTATCATGTCGCCGATTTCCTTTGAGTTGGCCGAAATCGTGGCTATCTGGGATATTTCTTCCTTGGTCGTCACCTTCTTGGCGAGTCTCTTGATCTCCGCCACGGCTACCGTCACAGCGCCATCCATGCCTTTTTTCAGATGAAGAGGGTTGGCTCCGGCCGTGATGTTCCTGAGACCCTCTTTGAATATGGCCTCGGCGAGCACAACAGCGGTTGTCGTCCCGTCACCGGCGACATCGTTCGTCCTGGAAGACACTTCCTTGACGAGCTGAGCGCCCATGTTCTCAAAAGGTTCGCTGAGCTCAATTTCTTTCGCCACTGTCACGCCGTCGTTGGTGATCGTCGGCGAACCGAATTTTTTGTCAAGAACGACGAATCGGCCCTTAGGCCCCAGCGTTATCTTCACCGCGGCGGCGAGCTGTTCAATGCCTTTCTGAAGCGACGCAAAAGCGTCGTGATCAAGTCTTAATTGTTTTGCCATTTTATTTTCCCCCTTAATTTATTTTACTTTCGCGATGACATCGCTCTGATCCATGTAAACATAGTCCTTGCCATCAAGTTTGACTTCGGTGCCGGCGTATTTGCCATAAAGCACCTTGTCGCCTGCTTTCAGTTCCATGGGAATGAGCTTTCCCGAATCGTCCCTCTTTCCCGGGCCCACAGACACAACCGTGCCTTTCTGCGGTTTCTCTTTCGCCGTGTCGGGGATGATAATACCGCTCTTGGTCTTCTCATCACCCTTCTCCTGCTCAATCAAAACCCTGTCTCCAAGCATTTCCAGATTCATAACCTCTACCTCCTGTTGTTATTCTCAGCGGGGAAATACCCCGTCAGACCTTCGGCCTGCCACCCCTTTTACAAAAAAAGGGGAAATACCCCGGCCTTTAAATCGACCAAACCCATTATGGTTTAGCACCAAACCGTTCCAGGTGCTAAATTACAAAAATGTGTTTTTTTTGTCAAGGGGAAAAAGGGGACGTCCTTAATATTCTGTACAGAAAAGGGAAAAGGGGAGGAAAAGGGGACGGGAAAAGGGGACGTCCTTAATTTTCTATATAGGAGGGACTTTCCAGTCCCGATTGATTGATGATAGCCCCCCCCTCTCTCCTACAGACAGGATTACAGTTTTGCACACAATTACGGGGTACTGTTAGAATATTAAGGACGTCCCCTTTTTCTTGTGAGGAGAAAGGCGGACGCGGCGGCGGTGGCCGGCACCGTCAATATCATGCCGCAGGTCCCCGCGAAAATACCGGCGATCAGGGCGGCAAACCATTCGGCGTTGAGCAGAAAAGACGCGGAATATGTGAAAAAACTCCGGCTCAGTATGAGGAAAAGCGCGCCGCCCGCGTAAGCGAAAAGAAGACTGCCCGACATTGACGCTATCACATCCCCTCCTATATTCATCCCCCTGCGGAAAAGCTTCGCGCGGCTTATCGCGGGATTCGCCGATTGTATTGACGACAGTGACGAGCTTATGGTGATGGCCACATCCATTATCACACCCGTCGCGGCAATGATGATACCCGCCAGAAACACACTCCCCGCGTCACGCGGAGCTATTTGCAGCGTACGCGAAAGATAATTCAGAAGCTGTATGTTTTCGTCGGAAAACCCCCGGGTTTTCAGCGCCGCCAGAAAGATATACGCCGTGAGGGCCGCTGAAAAGATACCGAAAACGGCTCCGGCTAAGGCCGAGGGCGCCTTTCTCCCCTTCCCGCAGACGGCGTAAAGCGTCACCAGCGAGATGATAAAACAAAGAAGAAGCGCGGAAGCGGCGGGAGGCGCGCCTTTCAGAACAGCAGTCACATACACAGCGAACACGGCAAGCAGGGCAAAGAACAGGGCCGCCAGAGCGCGGGCTCCCGAGACGGCCTTGAGCGCGATAACGCCGAGCGCGAACAGAAAAATGAGCAGAGCCAGCGGCCGGGTTCTGTCATAATCCAGCACCCCCGCGCGCCCGTCCTCTATCACGCAGAGCACCCTTTCACCGGCGAATAGTTGCACCCTGAAATTATAACTATCCATGGGGTATTTTTTACCACGCGAAGAGAAAACAAACTCTTCATTTTCGCTTGTGACACGGCCTGTCCTGTATTCATGGAGGTCATCGGCGTCCTCGACAAAAGGATGCGCGTAAAAATCTATGTCCGGTTTCTCGCTCCATGAATCGGCAAAAACAGCGCAAGCCCCTAAAAGGACGCAGAGCAGTATTTTTCTCATCTCGAAAGGCATCAGGGCCTCCGCCTTTTTTCACGCCCCGCGAAAAGATAAGCGGCGGCGGCGGCCGTTGAGGGAATCGTGAATATAAGGATGAAACTCGCCAGAAGGCTATGGAGCGCTATGCCCGAAACGACCTCGTAATTTATAAACCTCAGAAAGGGCACGCGGCTGATCCGCGCGTTGAGAACAAGAGGGAGAGAAGCTCCGGCAAAGACGAATATGAGCGAGTTGATCATCGTCGCCAGCATGTCGCCGCCGACGGAAATACCTCTCCGGCAGAGCTGGATGGCGCTCATATCGGAGCGCTCGTCATGGAGCTCCTGAACGAAAGAGGCCACACCCACGCTCACATCAACAGCCATTCCCAGAGCCGCGAGCATTATCGCGGCCGAGGTGAGAAGAAAAAAATCCATTTCGGCTATACCGCCCGCGCGGGTCATCGCCGTTATCCTCCGGGCGCCCTCGGAATAAAAACCGCTGATGTGCGCGGCTTTCAAAAAAACAAAAGCCAGAAGCGAGGCAAGAATAATGCTTCCGGCCGTTCCGGCGGCGGCAGCGGCGCTTTTTTTACTCAGGCCTGTTATAAGGATGAGCGTGACTCCGGCGCTGATGACCGAAAACAAAAAAACGGCAGCCACGGGATTAAATCCGCTTTTCAAAACCGGCACAAAGGCCGAGATGAAAATAAAAATGTTGAAAGTCATTGCCGCCAGGACGGAGGCTGCGCGGCGGCCTATGACAGCGAAAAGAAGCAGAATAAAAGCCGCAAGGAAAAATATGAGCCTCCTTCCCCTGCTGTAGCCTTTTATCGCCACTCTCTCTATCTCTCCGGATATGCCGTAATCTATCTTAAGCGTTGCCTTATCACCCGGGCGTAGAACCGTGTTGTAAGCGGGATCATCCCACAGATAATTTCTGGCATGGACCACAGCGCCCCCTGATCTGCCGCTCAGGACAAGAAATTCCGTCTCTTCAATTTGGTGGTTGGCGCTCGACGGCGAAGACTTGATTAAGCGTCCGGTCACATATTCGGAAGATGCCCGTGAAGCTGATACGAATAAGAAAAGCGCGCACAGGAGAAGGTATAGGGTTTTGCTCAATTCAGCACTTCTTCGCGCTTACGGCTGGCAAGCAGTATGACATCCTCGAGCTCAGCCTTTGAGGCGGCGGCGGACCACTTCTTTTCAAAATCTTTTTCCTGCACTATTTCAGCGATGGCCATCAGAGCCCTGAGATAAAAATTCCTCTCATCGCCGCTGGCCACAATGAAAAACAGCGTTTTGACCGGCTCAGGGCTGCCGGGAAATATAATGCCTTTCCGCGCTCTGACAAGTATCATGGTAAAAAATTTTTCTCCGTCAATTATGATGTGCGGTATAGCCAGGCCTTTTTTTATAACTGTGGCCGATATTTTTTCACGCTCAATAAACTGGCCGTAAAGTTCCCCCGCGTCGCGTTTGAGCAGTTGCCCGAAAAGCAAAGACACTTTTTTGAACAGCTCATGCGCGCTCTGCTGATCCTCTATATCCAGGATCATAGATTCTTTTACAAGCCTGTCAAAGCGGTCTTCCATTATGCTGTCTCTCTCTCGCAGAACGCCTTTGAGCTCGCGGTTTAGAGTGTCCGTCTGTATCTGCCGGCCTATCACCCTCTCAACCACATGGATTAGCGCCGATTTTTTGGCCTCTATCCTGTAGGGATAGATCAGATACCACAGCAGAGCCGCCCCGAAAAACACAGCGCTGGATGTGATCGCAAACGCCCCCATGGACACTATGAGCGCCGCATAGATTAGTATACCGGCTATCGGCAGATAAGGGTACATGGGGACCTTCAGAACAGGCTGGTAATTGGGAAGCTTTGACTCCCTCATGATTATCACGGCCAGATTGGCGAAAATGAACAATATAATCATGGTGGAGGACGCAACCTTGACAAGTTTAACAATGTCAAAGGCGAATATCATTATCAGCATTGACGCGGATGTCAGTAGGACAGGCCAGTGCGGCACGCCGTGACGGTTGATCATTGTGAACATCTCCGGCAAAAGCTTATCCCTGCTCATCGCCAGGGGCGCGCGGGACGCCGTCATTATGCCCGCGTTAGCGGTGGAGACAAAAGCCATTACGGCGCCTAAAGTGAGAAGCGCCATACCGGGCGCTCCGGCAAAACATCGCGCGGAGCTGCTCAAAGGCGTGAGCGTGCCCTTCAGCACCTCCGCGTCCATAACCCCGACGGTCACGAAAATAGCCAGCACATAGATGCTAACCACCGCCGCCCAGGCCAGAAACATTCCAAGAGGTATGTTTGTCGTCGGATCTTTTACCTCTTCAGCTATGCTAGCCACCTTTGCGACGCCGCCGAATGACACAAAAACCAGTCCGGCCGTTGAAAAAATCATGGGTAATCCGACATCAAAAAAACCTCTGTAATGGTCAAGCCGGACTTCCACGGCGCCGCGCAAAATATATATAACACACACGGCCGCAAGGAAGGATACCAGCCATATCTGATATTTCGCGACGAGATGCACACCCCTGAGATTGATAACAGTAAAGAAAACACAGAAGGCCGCGGCAATGAAATCCATCTGGAACTGCGGGGCATCCGGATAAATAATGGTCAGGAAAGCCCCTATACCCACAAGAGCGAAAGCGCTCTTGCAGCTTAGGGAGAACCAGTTCGCCAGTCCAGCGAGGAAGCCGCTTGCCGCGCCCATGCTGCGGCTTATGTAAAAATAATCGCCGCCGGCTTTAGGCATCGCGGTAAGAAGCTCTGAAGTGGCGAACAATGTCGGAATGACAAAAATACCGGCCAGGACATAGGACAGAACTACGGCGGGCCCCGCCTTGGCGAAAGCGATTCCGGGCAGCACAAAAATACCGGAAGATATCATCGCCCCCGAAGCGATGCAGAAAACACCTCCCAGACCTATTTTTTTTTGCAGTTCCACGGCGTATTTTACAAAATTACAGCCGCGAAATCAAAGAAACATTCCATATAACGGAAAATGCCCCCCACGAAAATCGCTTTTTCGCTAGACGGAAAATTTTTAACGGATAAAAAATCTAAACCTGCCTGCCGGCAGGCAGGTTGCTTAATCCGCCATAGGCGTACTTCGCAAGGCACAGCTCCCTTTATACGGGGTCGTCAGACAGTCGCAATTCTTTACGATTTTTTCTCCTAAATTTCCCTGTATCGCTCCAAAGCGTCTTTTCGGGGGGTATTAAAGCGGGGAACGGATTTTGACTAACTTTTTGTAACGGGCGGTGGACTCGGTTTTCCTGATTATTTTTTTCATCATATCAACGCAGAGCACGGGATATTTGCCGGCGGATGTTTCGCCGGAGAGCATCACGGCGTCGGTCCCGTCGTAGATGGCGTTTGCTATGTCCGACACATCGCTTCGCGACGGCCTGGGGTCGTCTATCATGGACTCCAGCATCTGCGTGGCCGTTATGACGGGCTTCCCCGCTCTGTTGCACTTTTCTATCATAACTTTCTGCAATTCCGGTATCTCCCATGGGTCCAGCTCCACGCCGAGGTCGCCGCGGGCTATCATCACGGCGTCCGTTTTTTTAAGTATGGCGTCAAAATTGTTCACGCCTTCGGGATTCTCAATCTTGGAAATGATTTTTATGCCCGTGCCCCTGAGCCGGCCGCGGAGTTCCGAAACATCATCAGCGTTGCGCACGAAGGAATCCGCGATGTAATCCGCGCCGTGCCTTACGGCAAAAGCTATGAGAGGAATATCCGCGTCAACCGTATAAGGGAAATCAATGACGGTGTCGGGATGATTGACGCCCTTCCTCGAGCGGAGGATATCGCCGTAGAGCACTTCGCAGAATATTCTGCGGCCTGTCACCTTCTCAACTTTCATACCTATGAGGCCGTCGTCTATCAGCAGCCTGTCGCCTTTTTTGACATATTTGTGAAAGAGCGGAAACGCCACGGGAATGCCGTCGGCGGAATCTTTGGTAAAAGGCCAGCCGTTCTTTTCGCTCATGCCCGTTCTCAGAAGGATTTTCTGCCCTGTTTTGAGATTGACGGGAAAGGGTATATCCCCGAGCCTTATCTTCGGGCCCTTGATGTCGTATATTATAAAAGGCCCTTTGCTGATTTTACGCGCGGAAGCGATGATTTTCTCATGCTGATCAGCCGAACCGTGCGAGCTGTTTATGCGCAGGCCGTCCATGCCGGCACCGCGGAGCTCTTTGATCTTTCGCAGCGTCGGTGGGCCTATCGTGGCTATTATCTGTGTTCCGTCCATGAGCATAAAATTCCGCCTAACGCAGTTTTTTGAAGAGGCCCTTCGCCTTGTCTTTGACTTTATCGGCCTCTTTATCCCGTATCTCTTTTTTTCTGTCCTCTATTTGTTTTTCATAGGAATCCGCGACCTTATCGTATGACTGAGCTTTGCCGGATACCCCTTTTATTTTTGATTCGTAAGAATCTTTGAAAGCGTCCAGTGAGGCGAAGGCCGTCTTTTCATACCCGCCTATATACGCATCAAAACTTTCGCGGGCTTTTTTCTGCGACGCGGCGATTTCAGCGCTGATACGCTCTTTCACCTTCTTTGAAAGGACATTATCAAGATTTGACGAAAATTTTCCGGCGCCGCCTGTGATTGTGCCCTCTATGACAAGTTCCGGAGTTGCCCTTATCGCGTCAATGACGAGGCCCGTGACAAGATCTTTTTCATCACCGCTCACTTTCATATCCCTTATCCTGATGTTCAGATTCACTTCGGCTTTCGCGCCGGCCGGAGCGAAATAATCCAGATCAACATTGTAGATGCCGTTGAAATCATTCAGCTTGACATAGGGTATGGAGCCGGAAGCGCCCTCAAGCGGAAAATCGATGCCCCTGAAAAAAACCTTGCTTTTCTCCCCGCCCGGAGTCCTGTTGTCTATGACACCGGAAATTTTTATGCCTCCCCTGTTCTGTCTGCCTTCAAGCCTGAAAGTCGCCGGCTTTTCAGATTTCTCCGGCGATGTCCTGAAATTAACCAGCTCCCCCTCAAGAGAAAGCTCCTCTTTCTTCACCGAAATTTCCGCGTGCTTCAGATGGAATTTCGGAAAAAGCATGGATTTGAAAACCACATCGCGCCCTTTAAATTTCTCCTTCTTCGGTTTCGGCGTGGCTTTTTTCTTTTCCTGCTCTTTCATCTTCGCCATTACTTCCACACCCTTCTCTATGTATTGCGCGAAAGAGCCAGCCTTTTTGTGCAATATGCCCGACAGCATATCCTGGGTGAAACTCTGAAACTGGGTGCCGACCGGCACATTGAGCTGAGCCGAAACAAGTCTCCAGTCCGCTTCCCGCGCGGCGCTGATATCGTTTTTCAGTTTCTGTACGGCTTTTGTGTCGGCGTCAAATTCTTTTTTCACATTATTGGCGCTGTCAACGGCGGTTTTGATCACCTTTGAGTTGTCCCTCAATATCTTGAGCGCCGAGGCGATTTCACCCGCGGTCTCAAGGCGTGAGGTGTCTATTTTTTTTATCTCTCCGGCGGCGGCCTCCGCCTGCTTGAGCTGAACCGACACCTCGTCCAGTTTAGGTTCCCATTTGTTCTTCAGCTCATCCGCCTTCGCTGTAGCCTCTTCGGCGAGCTTAGGGCTTTTGAACATTACCTTCTGATTTTCAAAATAATCTGCGCCTACCAATTTGACATCGGCCGCGGCGAGAAGCGGCTTGCTTTCGGCGGCGCCTTCCTTCTCCGCGGAGACTTTCTTCACGGGCTTCTTCGCGGCTTCGCCCTCCGGCTTGTCTTTTTTAAGAGCGCCGGATGTTTTTCTCGGCGCTCCCCACGATACATCCTTTATTGAAGCTTCCTCTATCACCAGTCTCTGCATCAGCAGCGCTTTGACGGGCGTGTCCATGACCATACGGCCGGATTCAAAAAGATTGAACATGGGATTGTCCGCGTCAGCGACGATGATCCTGCCTATCTTCACCCGGCCTTTGATGAGGCTGATGTCAACTCCCGTGACTTCCGCGCGAGCGTTGAAGATTGTTGCCAGGACTTTTTCCATGCCTTTCGCCGCCACGGCGTCCATGCCAAAGGCGTAAAAAGCGGCGAGGCCGCCGAAGATCACTGCTATGGGTATGAAAAATTTCCAGCGCATCAGAGGGCATCCCCTACGCTGTTGGCCTTGTTGTAGAGTTTGACTATCTTGCCCACGAGAGGCAGTTTCATAAAAGTTTTGAATATTCTGGTCTCCGCCAGTTTATCCCGCACGCCGGCGCGGTAGCCTTTCACCATAAGGCGGAAAACAAAAAACGCGGGGACAAAAAGTATCAGGGAAATCAGCGTCGCGCCCATGACAACGGTGTTGTAGTAGCGGCTGAAGGGGACTATGGGCATGTTATAGAGTTCGGTGAAAAAAAATTCAAGGCCGGGCGTCGTGAGAACGGCGTATCCGACGCTGTCAAAGACGGGGGCCAAAGCCATACCGGCGAGCTTAAAGACCGCCATAAACACCGCCCCGGCGGCGAGATTGGAGTTTAGCACATACATCAGGACGAGTATCAGCCACCAGTGCAGAGCGGAAACCGGAATGATTCCCAAAATCATACCGAAAGTCATTCCCAGAGCGACCTGCCCCGCCCCGGCGTTGGAGTTAAGCGCTTTCAGGAACTTAAAAAAATATTTTATCAGAGGCATATATGTATTGTAGCAAAACCCTTAAATCATCGCAACTTTCATGGGGCCAGATCCCTGCCTGACGGCAGGGAGGTTGACATTTGACAACATCAAAAGCCGCGGACAAGCCGGTGAGCAGGAAGATTTTAATAAAGATGAAATGCCGCGGGCCCCGACAGCCGCCGACAACAGAAAAACTGGTCGCAATTGCTGAACGAAGCTCGAACCTATTTTGAACGAAAAATGCTTGATTAACTCCGCTCCGCGTTTCCGCCCGCCGAACTTCGGCGAGCAAAGCAAAACAATTTTCTTTCAATTTTTTAACGCCAGCCCGCCAAATTTTTCTTAAAAGGATTTGAAAATTGTTTTGCTTTGATGTCCCGCCAATTGCGGGACGGCGGAAACGCTTTGCTACGGCTCGGGCGTGGCGGAATTCCTCCCCCCAACCCCCTCCTTCCGCCACGCCCTCGCTCGGACTGCCCTTTTTTTCGGCGGAATTGGAGGCCGTGCCAATTTCATTGGCACGCCGCCTAAATATGAATTTAGCATATCAAAAAAATTATAATTTGACAATCAAAATTAAATTTAATACAATATCAATAAGTATTGATATAAATAACCTTTAATTAAATTATGAAACCAAAATGTTGTAAAAATAATAAATCTGCCGATGAATTGCTAAAAACAGCCGAGTTTTTAAAAATCATTGCCGAGGAAAACAGATTAAAAATTCTTTGTATTTTGAGGGACGGCGAAAAATGCGTTTGCGATATATGGCAATATTTGGAACTTCCGCAAAATTTAACTTCTCATCATCTCAAAATTTTAAAAGATTTTGACCTTATTTCTTCAAAAAAAGACGGACTCAAAGTTTTTTATTCATTAAATAAAAATATCATTAGCAAATATTCAAAATTATTAAATATATTTTTAAAATCCTATGAAAAATAAAACTTTGAAAATTCAAGTTTTAGGATCGGGTTGCCCGACCTGCAAAAAATTATTTGAGCTGACAAAACAAGCGGTTGAGGAACTGGGTTTGAAAATAGAAGTGGAATATATCACCGATATTCAAAGAATTGTTGAAATGGGCGTAATGTCCAGCCCTGTTTTGTCAATTGACGGCAAGCCCGCCATAACCGGATTTTTGCCGAATATTGAAAAAATAAAAGACACAATTAAAAAATTTATTTAATTTTGCTATGGATATTTTTTACCCCATGAAAATTTTTGCTGATTGGATAGCTTACTCTGTTTTCGGTTTGATTCCAAAAACAATTTTTGGCGAAGCGGTAAACTTTTTTATCTATGATACTATAAAAATTTTTATTTTGCTTTCAGTCATTATTTTTGCTGTCTCAATAATTCGTTCCTTTCTTCCTGCTGAAAAAATCCGCAATATCTTATCCCGAAAAAATAAATTTTTCGGACACTTTCTTGCCGGAACTTTTGGCATTATTACGCCTTTTTGTTCTTGTTCGGCTGTGCCTTTGTTTTTGGGATTTGTTGAAGCGGGGGTGCCTTTGGGGATAACTTTTTCTTTTTTGATTGCCTCGCCAATGATAAATGAAGTCGCCCTCGTTATGCTTTTGGGAATGTTCGGGTTGAAAGTTGCCTCTATTTACATCATCAGCGGGCTTGTTATCGCGACTTTTTCCGGCATTATCATCGGAAAATTGAAAGTTGAAAATTTGGTGGAAAGTTTTGTTTTCAACAACAAAATCAAAAATTCCGAAAACGGAAACAAAATGAACTGGAAAGAAAGAACGCAATACGCCAAAAATTATACTTGGGGAATTATCAAGAAAGTTTGGCTCTATATTTTAATCGGGATTGGTTTGGGAGCGTGGATACATGGATATGTTCCGGCTGATTTTTTGGCGCAATATGCGGGAAGAGATAAGTGGTATGCCGTCCCTCTTGCCACAATAATCGGCATTCCTCTTTATTCAAACGCCGCGGGCGTTATACCGCTTATCAGCGCTTTAACTGAAAAAGGTGTCGCTATGGGCACAACTCTTGCCTTTATGATGGCCGTTACTGGTCTTTCACTTCCCGAATTTATGATTTTGAAAAAAGTAATGAAAACAAAACTGATTTTAATTTTCGCTTCTATCGTCGGCGCGGGGATAATTTTTACGGGTTATCTTTTTAATTTAATTTTGAAATAAAAAACTATGCAAAAGAAAATTATCATTTTAATTATTGGAGTTGCCATTGTTGGAGTAGGGTTTTTTGTAGCGAGAAACGGAAACAAGCCGACAGAAGCGCAAAATACCAATAATCAAACGACAAAAAGTCAAGAAGAATTGCCGATGTCCACGGCAAAAATCTCGGCTGAAAAAATTGAAGTTGTCCATTTTCACGCCACCCAACAATGCTGGTCTTGCATTACGGTCGGCGAATACGCGTTAAAAACAATCAAAGAAAAATTTCCGGAAGAATATAAAAATGGCACAATTGTTTTTCGGGATATTAACGGCGAATTGCCGGAAAATAGAGATATGGTCATAAAATACCAAGCTGGAGGATCATCGCTTTTTGTAAACGCGATTACGGCGGGAAAAGATAATATTGAAGAAGATGTTACTGTTTGGCGGCTGGTTTCCAATGAAAGCCAATTTATCAATTATTTTCAAGATAAACTCAATAAACTTTTAGGAAAATAATTATGGATTTTATAAATTTTTTAATCGACAATTACAATATTCCCATTTTAACCGCTTTTCTTTTAGGCGTGCTTACTTCAATCAGCCCTTGCCCGCTTGCCACTAACATCACCGCCATTGCCTATATTTCCAAAGAAATCAAAACCACTAAACATACCTTGCTTAACGGGATTTTTTACACGCTTGGGCGCGGAGCAAGTTATACCATTTTAGCCACTTTGATTTATTTCGGCTTGTCCTCTTTTCAAGTTTCAAGCATTTTTCAGAGCTGGGGCGATAAAATTTTGGGTCCGGTTTTGATTATCATCGGTTTGCTGATGTTTAGCGTAATCAAGATCAATTTTGGCAAGGGTGGAGAAAAATTAGAAAAAATAAAAATCTGGCTGGCACAAAAAGGATTTATCGGCTCATTTCTTTTGGGTATGATTTTTGCTTTGGCTTTCTGTCCTTATAGCGGAGTTTTATTTTTTGGCGCGCTTATTCCTCTGGTTTTAAAATCCGCCGAGGGTTTGCTCCTTCCGCCGATTTTCGCTCTTGGCACGGGACTGCCAGTGATTATATTTTCTTTCATCATCGCTTTTGCAGTTCAAAAACTTGGTCAGGTTTTTCAAATCATGCAAAAAATTGAAAGAATAATGCGTTATTCTGTAGCGACAATTTTTCTTTTGGCTGGCACATATTACACGCAATATCTTGTAAAATTTTTAATTAATTTGTCATAAAATGAGTAATGCTTTAATTTTTATTTCGTTTTCCGTTTTTACCAGCTCGGTCTCTTTTCTTTTGGACAGGCAAAAGACAATTTTGGGTTTTAAAAAGGGCTTTAAGATGTTTAAAAATATTGTCGTTCCTTTTTTGAATATTTTAATTTTGGTCAGTTTATTGTTGTTTATCATTCCGCCGCAGATGATCGTTAAATATTTGGGCGCTGGTTCAGGCGCAATCGGCTTCGCTATCGCCGCCGTTGTCGGTTCAATCACACTCATTCCCGGATTTATTTCTTATCCGATCGCCTCCGGCTTGTTAAAACAAGGCGCTTCTTATTCAACGGTCGCGGTTTTTATGACAACCTTAATGATGGTCGGCGTTGTCACTTTACC
>Ga0210017_1001425_pt1 | contig 20810 bp, 17 predicted proteins | sample CryGeyCG2014_020_FD_183966 | JGI IMG/M metagenome (GOLD analysis project Ga0210017, IMG submission 183966) | Groundwater microbial communities from aquifer - Crystal Geyser CG08_land_8/20/14_0.20 (SPAdes) (version 2) | ecosystem: Environmental > Aquatic > Deep subsurface > Groundwater | place... | reverse complement strand
TAGAAATAGTGGAAGATGGTTTTAACGGACTGCTGGTTGATTTTGGCAACGAAGAGCAGCTTTTGGCCGCTATAAGAAGAGTTTTAACCGATCAAGAATTAATAAAAAAATTAAAAAATAATTCCGGGGAAAAATTAAAAAATGATTTTATTTGGGATAAAGTCGTGGAAACTAATCTTAAGGCTTTAGCTGGTTAATTATATGAAAAAACAAAAAACAATTTTAATAACCGGCGGCGCCGGCTTTATCGGTTCTCATTTATGCGAAAAATTGTTAAAGCAAGGCAACCAAGTAATTTGCCTGGATAATTTTTTCACCGGGAGCAAAAAAAATATTGAGCCCTGGCTGACGCAAAAAAATTTCCAGCTAATTGAACATGATATTATTGAGCCGTTTTTTACAGATGAAAAAATTGATCAGATTTATAATCTGGCGTGCCCGGCCTCGCCAATCGGTTATCAGCTTAATTCTATCAGGACGGTTAAAACTACTACTATCGGCGTGATTAATATGCTGGGTATGGCTAAGTTGCACGGAGAGCGAATTTTACAGGCTTCAACCTCGGAAGTTTACGGCGACCCGGCCGAGCATCCGCAAAAAGAAAGTTATTGGGGCAATGTTAACCCAATCGGGCCCAGGGCCTGTTACGACGAAGGCAAGCGCGTGGCCGAAACTTTATTCTTTGATTATTACCGCAAATATAATTTGGAAATTCGCGTGGCCAGAATTTTTAATACTTACGGGCCGAACATGGCGAAAAATGACGGCCGCGTGGTTTCTAATTTTATTACGCAAGCATTGGCGGATGACGACATTACTATCTACGGCGATGGCGCTCAAACAAGATCATTTTGTTATGTTTCAGATTTAGTGGACGGCCTCGTAAAACTCATGAATAAAGAGGATTTTACCGGACCGGTTAATCTGGGGAATCAGGAAGAATTCAGCATAGCGGAGCTGGCGCAAAAGATTTTAAAGTTAATCCCGGAAAGCAAAAGTAAAATCATTTATAAAGCTTTGCCCGAAGACGACCCGAAGCAAAGACGACCCGATATCAGTTTGGCTAAAGAAAAATTAAATTGGCAGCCGGAAACGAAGTTGGAGCAAGGCCTGATTAAGACCATAGATTATTTTAGAAAAATAATAATGTGAAAAAAATTTTAATATTTTCTACTGCCTACTTGCCAATGGTCGGCGGCGCCGAAATCGCGGTTAAAGAAATTACCGACAGAATCGGGGAGATGGAATTTGACATGATAACTTTGCGTTTTTCGAGCCGCTGGCCCAAATTCGAACGGCTGGGAAATATCAATATTTACCGCCTGGGTTTTTTTACAAATAATCCGACCATGGCCGATTTAGTTAAGTGGCCGCTAAAATTGAATAAATATTTTTTTCCCTTTTTGGCTTGCGCCAAAGCCTGTCGTCTGCACCGCCGGAATAAATATGACGGCCTGTGGGCGATGATGGCGGCTTTCGCCGGTTTCGCCGCCATGTTTTTTAAAATCCGCCACAAAAATGTGCCATATCTTCTGACCTTGCAGGAGGGCGACCCGATTGCCGAAATTAAGAAAAAAGTTTTTTTTGTTTTTCCGCTGTTTAAAAGGATTTTCACTAAAGCCGATTTTATTCAAGTCATTTCCAATTATCTGGTCGGTTTCGCGCGGGAAATGGGATACCGAGGAGCGCTTGAGGTGGTGCCAAACGGCGTGGACGCGGAAAAGTTTAAAGTTGAAAGTTTAAAGTTTAAAGTTGAAGAATTAAAAAATGAATTAAAAATTGCGGATTTTGAAAAAATCATAATTACCGCCTCGCGTTTGGTTAAGAAAAACGCGGTTGATGATATTATTAAATCTTTGGTCTACTTGCCGGATAATGTTAAATTGCTGGTTTTAGGCGACGGGCCGGATAGAAAAATGCTGGAAAATTTGGCGGTAGAGTTAAAGTTGGATGGCCGGATTATTTTTAAAGGCGCTTATGATAATGATGATTTGCCTAAATATTTGGCTGTTTCGGACGTGTTTGTCCGGCCATCACTTTCTGAAGGCCAAGGGATCGCTTTTCTTGAAGCTATGGCCGCTGGCGTGCCGGTTATCGCTACCTCGGTTGGCGGCATCGTTGATTTTTTAAAAGATGGCGAAACCGGCTTGTTCTGCCAAGTTGATAATCCTCATAGCATCGCTGAAAAAATTAGACAATATTTAGACAACAAAGAGTTATCAAAAAAAATTATTTTTAATGCCAAGAATCTGGTGGTAAAAAATTATAATTGGGATTTGATCGCGGTTAAAATGAGAAATATTTTTAATAATATAATTAAATAATTATGCCTAAACTTTCTGTCATCATTCCGGTTTTTAATGAAAAAAATACTATCAAGGAAATTTTAAAAAAGATTGAAGCGGTGGCTTTGCCGCTGGAAAAAGAAGTTGTCATCGTGGACGACGGCTCAACCGACGGCACGCGCGAGATTTTGGAGGGTTTGCCGGCCGATAAATATAAAATATATTTTCAGGGAAAAAACCAAGGCAAGGGCGCGGCTTTGCGGCGCGGCTTCAGAGAGGCCACGGGCGACATTATTATTATTCAGGACGCTGATTTGGAATATGAACCGGCGGAATATGGCAAATTAATTAAGCCAATCATGGACGGCAAGGCTGAGGTGGTTTACGGCTCCCGCTTAATCGGCTCCGAGGCGCGGCGGGTTTTGTACTTTTGGCATTATCTGGCCAACAAATTTCTTACCACTATGGCCAATGTTTTAAGCAATCTTAATTTAAGCGACATGGAAACCGGCTATAAAGTCTTTTCGCGTCAGGTCCTGGATAAAATTTTGCCGCATTTGATTTCCGACCGGTTTGGCTTTGAGCCGGAAATTACCATGTTGGTGGGGAAAAATAAATTTAGAGTTTATGAAGTGGGCATAACTTACGCCGGTCGGACTTACGAGGAAGGAAAAAAGATCGGCTGGAAAGACGGTTTGGCCGCTTTCTGGCACATCATCAGGTTCGGCTTAAGAAGATAATGATTATGGATTTACTCTTAAAATATAAACGAATAATTAAATATTTAATCGCCGGCGGCGCCGGCGCTTTTACCAACTTAGCCTTATTGTATGTCCTGACCGAATTTTTCGGCATTTGGTATTTGTTTTCCACCAGCTTAGCCTTTATCGTTTCTTTTTTTGTGAGCTTTTTTCTGCAGAAATTTTGGACATTCCGGGACGGCAATAAGGAAATTATTTACAGGCAAATGGCCGTTTATTTCGGCGTGGCCCTTACTAATTTGGGGCTAAACGGCCTATTGATGTATAGTTTAGTTGATGGCTTAAAAGTCTGGTATATGCTGGCGCAGATAATCGCCAGCGCCCTGATTGCCGTTGAAAGCTATTGGGTGTACAAATTTTTTATATTTAATAATCAACCGGCCGGTGAAACAGCCAATTTAAAAGTTCTGATAGCGACCGGCATCTATCCGCCCGATATCGGCGGACCGGCTACCTACGCGGAAAAGTTGTCGCGAGAACTCAAGAAGCTTGGCTGCGCGGTTAAAATTATCGCCTATGGCGAATCTGGTTTTGACGAAAAAGAGGAAGCTGTCTTTGTCAGCAGGAAGAAAAATATTATTTCGCGCTATCTGATTTTTTTCCGGCAGTGCTGGAAATTAAGCCAATGGGCGGATATTGTTTATACGCTTGATTTAATGAGCGCCGGGTTGCCGGCGACTTTGGCCGCGAAGTTAAGAGGAAAAAAAGTCGTCTTTAGAACCGGCGGCGACTTTCTCTGGGAAAAAGCCTACCATAACGGCTGGACTAAGGCTTTTTTGTCCCAGTATTACCAAGAGGAAAAAACAGCCAGGGGAAAATTTTTAATTTATTTTTGCCGTTGGTTGTTAAAAAAAATTGATTTTATAATTTTTTCAACCCGGCTACAGGCGGAAATTTACAGCAAATACTATGGAGTCGCGCCGTTGAAAACCAAAATTTTAGCCAATGCCCTACCGGCGATTAAGGTTCAAGCTGATTCGCGTTTTAAAGATTCAATTGTTTTTGCCGGCCGGCTGATTGGGCTTAAAAATTTAGAAAGATTAATCAAGGCTTTTGTTAAAATCAAACAAGCAAAAATAAATCTGTTGCTTTTTGGCAATGGACCGGAAGAAAAAAAATTACAACAACTGATTATTGATCTTGGCGCTACGGCTAAAGTTAAGCTTAAGGGCGTCGTAGAACATAAAGTATTAATGGGTATTATTTCCGGCTGCCGTTTTTTTATTCTGCCTTCGCTAACTGAAATTAGCCCGAATTTAATTTTGGAGTGTATTAGCTTGGCTAAACCGGTTGTTTTAACCAAGGAGAACGGCTTAGACAGGGAAATAACTAAGCAGCTCTTAACGGTTGATCCGCTGGTGGAAGAAGATATTAGAGAGAAAGTTGAATATTTGCTTGATGATAATAATCTTTCCGCTTACGCCTCAAGGCTGCAAAAGTTTAATTCTTTGTGGCGCGAATGGAGCCTGGTGGCAAGGGAGCATCTGGAAATTTTTAAAAATGTTTATGGGCAATAAAGTTTTGTTAATTAATCCGCCGTTCAATATCGCCAAGGCCAATTATGACAGTTCGGTTTCAGTCGGCTTGTTGAGCATCGCGACCTATCTGGACGCCAAAGGCGTGCCAGTTAAAATTTTGGACGGGGCTAGGCAAAAAAATTTTTTGGCGGAGCTGGAAAGAGAAGCCGCCCAAGGCGATTACGCTGGCCTTTCGGTCATGACTACCCAGCTGCCCGGCGCCTTGGAAATTTCACGGCTAATCAGAAAAATCAACCCGGGGCGTAAAATCATCTGGGGCGGCGCTCACCCGACTTTTTTCCCGGAGCAAACCGTTAAGCATAAACTGGTTGATATAGTAATAGTTGGCGAGGGCGAAGAAACCTTTTATGAAATCGCCAGCGGCAAAAATTTAACCGAGATAAAGGGCATATTATATAAGGAGGGAGAAAAAATAATCGTTAACCCCAGAAGAGAATTATGCCAGCCAGCCCAAATGCCCTTATTTAAGTGGGAATTAGTGCCGCCAGAAATTCTGGAAAAATTATATTTGATTCCGTCGCTGACTTCGCGCGGCTGTCCCCATCGCTGCACTTTCTGTATTAACGCTATTTTACAAAATCGCTGGCGGGCGCGAACCGCGGAACAGGTATTGGCAGATTTACGAATCATAAAAAGTAAACCGTATTTCGCGGGCAAGCCTTTAAGGTTTTGGGATGAAAATTTTTTTGTTGACTTTAACCGCGCCAAAGCGATTATTGATGGCTTAATTACCGAGAATTTGAATATTAGCTGGGAGACGACCGTTCGCGCCGATTATATCAGGGAAGGGATGATTGGCGATGAATTTATGGGAAAATTAAAAAAATCAGGCTGTTATTTATTGTCGTTCGGCGCCGAGTCGGGTAGTCCGGCTATTTTAGCCAAGATCAAAAAGGACATTAAACCGGAACAGATTATTTATTCGGCCAAGCAGTGCTTAAAACACGGCATTATCCCGCAATATTCATTCATGATCGGTTTGCCCGGCGAAAGCAAACCAGACATGCTGATGACGCTTGATTTAATTGATAAACTGATTAAGTTGAGCGACCAGGTGCAAATTTTGGGGCCACAAGCGTTTCGGCCGTATCCGGGTTCAATTTTGTATCAGGAGTGCCTTGCCAGCGGCTGGCGGGAGCCGCGCGATCTGGCAGAGTGGGCGCATTTAATAGAAAACGAATTAAATTACTTAACCGTGCGAAATTTTCCCTGGGTGCGCCATAAGGATTTTGTGGAGTCCATGGAAGCTTATGTGCGTTTCGGCGCCCATAGCCTAAAGAGCGCCATGGGTTCGTCGGTCAAAGCGCCGCGGCTGGTTAAATTGGCTTTTGTCCTGCTCTGCCAATTAAGGTGGAGATTAAAATTTTTCGCCTGGCCGATTGAATTTAAGCTGGCGAAAAGGGCGACTACTTAATAATCTTACTATGTCTAAGCCGTCATTTTTTTATATTTTAAGAAAAAAATTGGCAAAAAAAGATTTTTTGTATGAGTTTTATTTTAAAGATAAGGCCGTGCTTGATATTGGTTGCGGCCAAGGAGAATTTTTAAAGAATAATAAAGAAAAAATTTACGGTATTGACGCCAATCCAGCGGTCGTCAAGGAATTGGCGGCCGCGGGCTATAAAGTAAAAATGAATGACGTAACAAATTTAGATTTTGCCGATGGCGCGTTTGAGGCGGTGCATTGCCGGAACGTCATAGAACATTTGGAAATTGAGAGCGCCCGCGGCCTGCTCCTGGAAATTAAAAGAGCGCTTAAGCCCGGCGGCCTGGCGGTCTTAAGTTCAGAAATGCCGACTAAGAAATTTTGGAACACTTTCGGGCACGTTAAGCCCTATCCGCCCCAGGCCATAGCGAAATTATTAAGGGAAGACAGCGGAGAAAAATTCGCGGAAATTAACGATTTGGAAATTTTGGACTGTTTTTATTTCGGCGATTATTATGGAAATAAATTCTGGTATGGCTTATCGGTTTTAGCCGCTTTTTATCTGCCCGTTTTCAGAAGAGAATATTTTTTGGTTTTAAAAAAACGATAAGATGAAACATTTTTTAAAACAATTTATTTATTATTGGCTTAATTTTATCAATATTTTTTTACCGAAAAACCGGGCGGTGATTTTGCTTTACCATTCAATTGACTCGGACGGCTTATATTTATCCGTCAGCCGGAAAAATTTTGAACAACAGATGAATTTTTTGCATTCCGGAAAGTATCACGTTATCAGTCTGGCCGAATTAAGCGAATTGTTGTCAAGCCAAACAGCCATTCCGCCCAAAACGGTGGTATTAACTTTTGACGACGGTTTGCGCTCGCAGTTGCATAATGCTTTGCCGATTTTGGAAAAATATGATTTTCCCGCGACATTTTTTATTTCCACAAATTATATCGGCGGCTATATTGATAATTCGGAAAATTCGCCCAAGGCGGTGTTAAGCGAGGGCGAACTAAAAAAACTGGCCAGTTCAAAATTGGCCGATATCGAGCCTCATACGGCTAATCACTTTGAATTAACTCGGCTAGATTTGGCTTCGGCCGAAAAAGAAATCAATGACTCCAAAAAATATTTAGAAGGTATTATAGGCAAAACTCGCCTGTTTTTTGCCTATCCGCGCGGCGATTTTAGTGAGCAGACAGTTGAGGTTGTTAAAAAAAGCGGTTTTAAATTGGCGGTGGGAGTTAATGAGGGCGTGGTTAATTTAGAAAGTTTTTTATACAATTTATGCCGCAACACCATCGCCAGCGATACCGGGCCGGCGGAATTTAAAGGCAAGCTGGGTTTTAGCAGCGCCATATTTAAACGTTTGCAAACAGGCGGCGGGCTCGGCCGCCAGGATTTTGAAAAAATAAGGCTGCTGTCATTCAGCCTTGACAGTTCAATTTTAAATCCCGGCTCAATTACTCAAACCAGACAGGCGGAATATGCCGCCAGGTGCGAAGAGTACCATATTATAGTTATCGGACGGGGCAAATTCCGGCGGCTGGGCAATCTCTTCATTTATCCGACGAAATTTAAGAATAAAGCGCTTAATTTTTTTTATGTTTTATTTTTGGCCAGCAAAATAATTAAACGGCGTCGCCTTAATTTAATAAGTTCGCCGGCCGCCGATTTTTTGGGTTTTCTCTTCTTGATTTTAGCTAAAAGTTTTACAATTAGTTTTGAAATGCAAGTGCATGGCTTTGAAAAATTTCAGGGAATCAGAAAATATTTGGCTAAATTCAATATTCCTCGCGCCGCTGCGGTAAGAGCAGTCAGTCAGCGGGTAAAAAAACAGTTAATGTCGGAATTTTCCGTGCCGGAGAGAAAAATTACGGTAGTGCCGATATTTTCCGAATTGGCCGCCAGGCCTGATAAAGCAAAAATAAAAAAAACGAATGATAGATTTATATTTTTAACTGTTGGCCGATCAGTAGAAGTAAAGAATATCGGCATGCAGATTGAGGCCATGGCGGAAGTGGTGAAAAAATATCCCAGCGCGGAATTATGGATTATCGGAGATGGCCCGGAAAAAGAAAAATTGAAATTGGAAATTGGAAATTGGAAATTGGAAATTAATATAAAATTGTTGGGCTGGCAGAAAGATGTAGCGTCGTATTATGCCCAAGCTGACGCGTTTTTATTAACTTCAAATTATGAGGGCTGGGGCCTGGCGGTAGTTGAAGCTGCCAGTTTCGGGTTGCCCATCATCATGACTGACGTGGGTTGCGCCGGCGAAGTAATAATTAACGGCCAAAGCGGTTTGATAATTGAACCGGGCGATAAGAAAAAATTGGCCGGCGCTATGCTTAATTTAATCGAAGATGAAGCCTTAAGAAATAAATTGGGCCAAGGCGCGGCCACGGCGATAAAGAATTTGCCCAATCAAGAAGCAACGCTCCAACTTTATGAAGCAGGCTGGAAAAAAGCGATTAAATTCTCTAAAAATTAATTATACGAATACCCCCTGGGATAAATTTACCAAAGAAAAATTAACAGAAATTTTTACGAAAAAAAAATATATTATTGACATCGGCGGCGGTTTGTGCCTAGACGCCAGTCGGGGTAATAAAATTTCTGAAGCAAATTCCTGGCTAAAGCCGTATTTAAAAAATGTCGATTATAAAATCTTGGATAAAGTTGGCGATTATCATCCCGATATAATTTCCGATATCCATCAATTATCGCTTCAAGACAATAGCGTGGACGCTATTATTTGCATCGCGGTTTTGCAGCACGTGGAAAATCCGCTCCAGGCGGTAAGTGAAATTTATCGGGTGCTTAAGCCCGGCGGCTTTTGTTTTATTTATGTGCCTTTTCTGTTTTATTATCATCCCTTGCCCGGTTATTATAAAGATTTTTACCGTTTTACTTATGACGGCGTGAGTTATTTGGCCAAAGATTTTAAAAACGTGGAGATACAAAATGTCCGCGGAGCTTTGGCGACCCTGATGAATTTATTTCCATTTTTTTCCAAAAGGACCGGAATTTTTAACTATGTTGACAAGTTTTTTAAGTTATTGGCCAGTAAGCAGACTAGCGGCTACAATATATTTTGCGTAAAGTAATATATGAAATTGTTGGTGATAACACAAAAAGTAGATCAAAACGATGACCTGTTGGGATTTTTCCACGGCTGGATTTATGAGTTCGCGAACTGCGCGGAAAAAGTTACGGTAGTTGCTTTGGGAGTCGGCGAATATCATTTGCCGGAAAATGTTAAAGTCTTATCGCTCGGCAAAGAGGCGGGCCAATCAAAATTAAAATATTTATTCAGGTTTTATAAATATATCTGGAGCGAGAGAAAAAATTATGATACGGTTTTTGCGCACATGAATAAAGAATATGTTATAATGGGCGGATTGCTTTGGAGATTAACCGGCAAAAAAATTGGGCTATGGTATGTGCATAAAGAAGTTAGTTTTCAGCTAAGATTAGCTGAATTATTAGCTAACATTATATTTACATCCTCCGAAGAAAGTTTTAATCTGCCAAGCAAGAAGCTAAAAATAATCGGCCATGGAATTGATCTGGAGCAATTCAGTTATAGCCCTAGGCCGGACCACCGGGAAAATTTTAGAATTATTTATGTCGGCAGGATTAGTAGAATTAAGAATCAGAAACTATTAATTGAAGCTATAAATTTTTTAGTGAATAAAAATAGTATAAAAAATATCAAAGTTGATTTAGTGGGTAGCCCGGTTTATCAAGATGATCAGGTTTATCAAGATGAATTAATTTGGATAATTAAAAGTAATAAGCTGGAAAATTATATAAATTTTTGCGGCAGTGTTCCGCATAAAGATATCGCCGAAGTCTATCAAAGAGCGGATTTGAGCGTTAATTTATGCCCGACCGGAGGCATGGATAAAGCCGTCTTGGAATCGATGGCTGGCGGGTTGCCGGTGATTTTATTAAACGAAACTTTTGCGAGTATACTTGAAAATTATAAGTCTGATTTGATTTTGACAAAAGCCAGCGAATTTGAATTGGCGGAGAAAATAATCAGATTAAGGGAAATGGCCGAAGATAAAAAACTGCAAATGACCAAAAATTTAAAAGCCATTGTCAATGAGCAATATGATATAAAAAAATTGATTGGCAGAATTATAAATAGTTATTAAAATAAGACAAATAAATTATGATTTATAAAAATATCTTGATTACCGGCGGGGCCGGGTTTGTCGGTTCCAATTTGGCAGTCAAATTAAAAGAAAAATATCCGCAGACCGAAATAACGGCCTTGGATAATTTAAAGAGAAGAGGCTCGGAATTAAATATGAAAAGACTGGCGGCAGGAGGAATTAATTTTCTATACGGCGATATCAGAAATCCGGAGGATTTGGAGTCGGCCGGGCCGGTTGACCTAATTATTATGTGTGCGGCTGAAGCGGCCGTACTGGCGGGAGTAAATAGTTCGCCGGCTTATCTTTTAAATACTAATTTAATGGGTTCGCTTAATACTCTTGAATTGGCCAGGAGGCATAAGTCAGCGGTAATCTTTATATCATCAAGCAGGGTTTATGATATTGAGGATTTGAATAAGCTTGAATGTTTTGAGTCGGAAACAAGGTTTGAACTAAAAGAAGAACAAAAAGTCATGGGCGCGAGCGCGGCTGGAATAAATGAAAATTTTCCTTTGGGCAAAAGCCGTTCGCTTTATGGCACGACCAAGGCTTGCGTGGAACTGCTATTGCAGGAGTATATTGCCATCTATGGGATTAAAGGAGTGATAGACAGATTCGGGCTGATAACCGGGCCCTGGCAGATGGGCAATTATAACCAGGGCGTAGTAATGGTTTGGCTGTTAAAGCACATTTTTGATATGCCGGTATCATTTACCGGTTTTGGCGGAACCGGCAAGCAAGTCAGGGACTTTATCCATATTGACGATGTTTTTGACATTATCGATCTGCAAATAAATAATCTTGATAAATTCAATCAGGAAACTTTCAATATCGGCGGCGGCCGGGAGTACAGCGTCTCATTATATGAATTAACCGAGTTATGCCGGGAGATTACCGGAAAAAATGTTCCCATCGAAAGGCCGCTGGAAAATCGCGCTTTGGATATTAAAATATACTTAACTGATGCCGCGAAAATCAAAACCCTAACCGGCTGGCAGCCGACCAGGGGCACCAGGCAGACCTTGGAAGATATAAATAAATGGATAATGGAACATAAAGAATATTTAAGATTTTTATTAAATAAATAAGCGCCGGTAACCGACGTATGAAAATTTGCTACTTTGGCATCTACAATCCAAGCTACAGCAGAAATAAATTATTGATCAGGGGCTTGAGACAAAACGGCGTGGAAGTTTTGGAATGCAACTCGAGTCTGAAGGGCCCGGCTAAATATTTTGACCTGATAAAGAAGCATTGGTGGATAAGAAATAGTTATGATGTTATGGTCGTTGGTTTCCCCGGTTTTCAGCCAATGATATTGGCCAAGCTGATCACCAGAAAGCCAATAATTTTTGACGCTTTTTTATCTTTATATGATACCGTGGTTCTGGACCGGGGACTGGCAAAAAAATACAGCTTTAAAGCCGGTTACTTTTGGTTTTTGGATTGGTTGTCATGCAGTTTGGCCGACAAAGTATTGCTTGACACTTTTGAGCATATTAATTTTTTTGCCAGAACATTTAAGATAAATAAAAATAAGTTTTATAGAATATTAGTGGGAGTTGATGATGAAATTTTTTATCCACGGAGTGAGCCCGGGGGTAGAGATTATTTTATAGTTCATTTTCACGGCTCTTTTATACCGATCCATGGCTTAAAATATATTATAGAAGCCGCCAACATTTTACGAGAACAGAAGATTATTTTTAACGTTATAGGCGCCGGACAGGAGTTTAAAAAAATTTCGAAACTGATAACCGAATATAAACTGGGAAATACCGTAAAAATTCATGGTTTGGTTGCCGAGGAAAAGTTAATAGATTTATTGGCCGGCGCGGATATATGCTTGGGGATTTTTGGAGATTCTGACAAGATTAATAGAATTATTCCCAACAAACTATATGAATGCCTGGCCATGGAAAAACCGGTGATTACCGCCGATACTCCCGCGACAAGGGAAGTGTTTAGCGATAATCAGTTAATGCTTTGCCGAGCCGGGGATGCTAAAGCCTTGGCTGAAAAAATCATGATTTTAAAGAACGACCAGGTTTTACGCAGAAAATTGAGTGCCAACAGCTTCAGCCTGGTAAAAGAAAAATTTGTTTCAAATATTTTAGGCCAGGAGTTAAAAAACATTGCCAGTAAGCTAATCTTATGAAGCTAGCGTCTAGGCAAACCAATAAAACTAGGTTATATATTAACTATTATTATGAACAATAAAATTTAAAATATGAAGATTTTATTGATGATGCCCATAAACAGAAGCTATGTGATTATGCCCAGTTTGGGGTTAGGCTATGTAGCGTCCGTTTTAAGAGAGTCCGGGCATGAGGTAAAAATTCTTCATTGCCTTAAAGAAAAATTAAGTTTTAATGGATTTTCAGAATATATAAAACATCATGACTTTGACGTTATCGGCATACAAATGTTTACTTTTGACATTACTCCGGTTAAGAAGCATTTGGCAATAATAAAACAAGTTAAGCCTGATACCATTACGGTGCTTGGCGGTTATCATCCTTCGGGTGATCCGGAGGGGGTGCTCCGAACTTTGCCGGAGGCGGACTTTGCCTTTACTAGCGAAGTTGAGATTAGCTTTCCGGTTTTCTTGCGAGAAATTATAAAACAGGAACCAAATTTGGAATTAGTGCCGAATCTCATCTGGAGAAATAAGGGGAGAATTGCGGTGAATCCCGTAAAAGTTATAGATAACCTGGACGAAATTCCTTTTCCGGCCTGGGACCTGATGGATCCGCGGACTTACCCGGAAGCTCCCCATGGCGGTTTTTTTAAAAGTTTTCCCACCGCGCCGATTATCATAACCAGAGGTTGTCCAATGTACTGCACTTTTTGCTCCGGCAAGTCAGTCACGACCAATAAAATAAGGAAAAGATCGGCTGAAAATGTAATTGCTGAAATAAAATTACTCAAAGAAAAATACGGGGTTAATGATTTTTTGATTGAAGATGAAAATTTTACTCTGCACCGAAGTCTTGTTTTTGAATTTTGCCACCAGCTGTTGGCGGAAAACTTGGCTATTACCTGGAGCTGTCCTTCGGGCGTACGACTGGACACTTTAGATTTAGACATGCTCAAATTAATGGAAAAGTCAGGCTGTTATTCTCTGGCTATCGGCGTTGAATTCGGCTCGCAACGGATACATGATTTAACCAATAAACATTTAACCATTGAAAAAATAAAAGAAAAAACCGCGCTGTTGCTTAAGACCGGCATAAAGATAACAGGTTTTTTTATGTTTGGCATACCCGGCGAGACAAAAGCAGAAATGATCCAAACGATAAAATTAGCCAAAGAACTGAATATTCAGCGGGCGCAATTCAATAATTTTATGCCCCTGCCCGGCTCGGCCTTATACAGGCAACTTAAAAAAGAGGGTATGGGCAGTATAGATTACAATCATTTTTTTGTTCATGACGTCGGCTTCGTGCCAGCTGGGTTAACCAGAAGACAAATGAAGAATCTGCAGAGAAGAGCCTATCTGGAATTTTATTTAAGGCCGAAAATATTGATCGGTTTGGCGGGGGAAATCACTTCATTTAAGCAATTTTATCGCTTAATAAAAAGATTTTTAGACGGGTTAAGATGAAAAATATGAAAAATGTTTTAATAAAAATAAGAAACGGCGTTAGAGAACATTATTGGATTATTATTTTGTCTTTTTTGTTGACAATTTTGATCTTCACGCCGCTAATGGTTTTCCCTTATGTCATTAAAAATGAATACCGGGGAATAAACATAAACCATTTCGGCGCCGACGCTCATTTTTATTTATCCCGGGCCAGGGAAGTTTTAGATGGTCATGGCCTGGGCAGTCCTTGGCTAAGGGAGGGGAAAAACGATGCCGATACCCTTTCCTCTTATGCTGATTATATCTTGCTGGCTCCCATAAAGTTATTGGGACTTGAGCAAAAAGTTGACCTGGTAGCGGTTTATAATATTTATAATTTTATCGGCGTGGTTTTTATAATTTTAATGATTTATTTTTTTGTCTATCAGTTAGCCGGCAAAAAATTATTGGCTGCTGCCGCCGCCTTAGCCGTAGTCGGCGGTTATTCCATAATTTTTCATAAAACTCTATTTTATAATGATTCAAATATTTATTTGCGGGTTATAGTTCCTTATTTTTCTTCGCTTATCTTTTTTATATATTTAAATTTATTGGTTAAAACATTGAAATCCGCTGAATTAAGGTATAGTATTTTTTCCGCCTTAGTCTTCGGTTTGTTGTTTTATATATATTTTTTCGCTTGGTCGTTTGTTTTGGCGCTGAATGCTTCTTTATTTTTAGTTTTGCTGGTTAAAAAAGATTTCGCGTCCATGAGAAAAGTATTATTTATCAGCCTGGCCGGCCTGGCGCTCGGCTTTTATACCTTAACCGGGCTGCTTGTCTTGCTTGGCTCTAGCTATGGGAAACAAGCGTCTTATTTTATCATGATGTCTTTTGGCCATCAGCCGGTTTTTAGTAAAATTGGCTTTATTACTTTAATTTTGTTATGTGTTTATTGGTACAAAAAACGAGATGACCCAAATTTACCTTTTATTTTAGCCATAATTTTGAGCGGCTGGGCCGCTCTTAATCAGCAGATAATTACCGGCAGAATGATTCAGTACGGCCATTATTATTGGTATTATGTCGTTCCCTTATCAATAATCATGAGTTTTTATCTTATTTGGCAATTAATAGAAAACGAAAAATTAAAGAAGTATTTATTTATTTTTATAATTTTAGTGGTTTTTGTAAATACGGCCGGCGGCCAGTATCGGTCGTTCTTCGCCACGCTGGAACCGAAAAAATATGAGCAAAATTTTCGCCCTCTGATAGATTACTTAAATCGCGACACGCGGCCAGCCGTAATTTTAGCGGTAGAGGGGGCAAACGAAAATTTATTTACGATTTATACGCCGCATGATTTATTTTGGAATTCAGCGATTTTAACAAACAACATTTCAATCCAAAGAATTAAAGATACGCTATTTGTTTATTCGTATTTGAATAAAGAAATTAGAAATAATTTTAAAGACTATTTTACCGTGGCGGATAATAATAAATCGCAGGCGGCTTTTTATCTTAGTTTTTACCGAAGTTTAGAGGGTTATTGGTCCGGCTTGGCCGTCGCTGAATATAATGAAAAAATAAAAAACAATGACCCGGCGTTAAGCCAAAACCGTCCGGCCACAATAGGAGAATTAAATAAAGAGTATGACGAGGTATTAAAGAATAACGGCATTGCCAAGCTGCTTAACCAATACGGCGCGAATTATATTGTCTGGGATAAAAATATAAATCCAGAATGGGATCTTAGCGCCTTACCGGATTTTAAGCCGGTACTTTCCAGTAATAATATTTATTTATATGGGCTTGCCAATTAATTCTATGAACTTAATTTATATCACTAATTCCCGCCTGCCAACCGAAAAAGCTTACGGCTATCAAATAGTTAAAATGTGCGAACAATTTGCCGAACTAGGCGTGGAGGTCGTCTTGCTGGCGCCAAGTAAAAAGAATTCAATAGAAAAAGAGCCGTTTGAATTTTATGATGTAAAGAAAAATTTTAAGTTTAAAAAAATCAGCTGCCCTGATTTTTTCGTCTTGGAAAAATATTTAGGTGAGCTGGTTTTTTATTTGCAATCTTTTTATTTTTTTGTTAAATTATGTTTTTATAACTTTGGCCGACCGGCGATTATTTATAGCCGTAATCCGGAAATAATTTGGCAGTTCTCTCGGAGGGGCTATCGGACTGTTTATGACGCTCATATTTGGCCGGCCAGCAAGCTTAGGCTTTTTAAGTTTTTTTTGAAAAAAGTTGATAAGATTGTTTGCAGTTCCCGCGGTTTGGAAAATGAGTTTAAAGCCAACGGCTTTAAGCCAATTCTAGTGGCGCCTAATGGCGTTGATTTAAAAAAAATCGTGGTTAAAGAGACCGGCGAGGAGTTGCGCCAGCTTTTCCGCCTGCCTTTAAATAAAAAAATTGTCATGTATGCCGGGCATCTTTATGGCTGGAAAGGCGTTGCCAGCTTGCTTGAAGCGGCCCGCCTGATGAAACAAGAACCTGATTTAATATTCGTGCTGGTGGGCGGGACCGCGGGCGACGTTACCAAGCATAAAAATCTGATTGAGCAAAACGAGCTTGGCAATATTTTGCTATGCGGCCATCAGCCGCACGAGTTAATTTTAAAATATTTTAAATGCGCCGATGTTTTGCTCCTGCCCAATTCGGCTCAAAGCAAAGTATCCGCTTGGTACACTTCACCCATAAAAATGTTTGAATATATGGCGAGCCGGCGTCCGATTATAGCTTCCGATCTGCCCAGTCTTAGGGAAATTTTAAATGAAGGCAATTGCCTTTTTTTCCGGCCGGATGACGCCGGCGATTTAGCCGAAAAAATTAAGCAGCTATTAAATGATCCGCTTTTAGCGGAAAAAATTTCTAAACAGGCCTTAGCAGATGTCCAGCCGTACGGCTGGGATAAACGGGCGCAAAAAATTATTAAGTTTATCGCGGCTTAAAATATTTTTTTCGCAAATATTTAAGATACCTCTTTAACCAAGAATACCGGCCTAACCAGTTAATTTTTAAACCAGCGGCCGTCAGTTTATAGTCGGCGTCTTCAAGGGTGTAAATGCCGGCAATGTCTTTGACTAAACTGTAATTTTTTTTGGCTTCGGGGTTAATCTTTCTTTGCGCGCCTTGATTAAAGGCTGGGTAATCATGAGTTTGGTGTATTACCGCGCTGAATTCAGTAATATCAATTAAAGTGATTTTTTTTCTTTTGGCTTCGTAGATGACCCAGTTATCCCAGCCAACGCGGCCCACCGCGAAATCAGGCAAATCAGCCAATAGAGCTTTGGGGAAAATATAAAAATCCATACCAGCGGACGAATGCAAGCGCCCGTTTTTTTTAACTTTGATTTTTAATTCTTCTCCCCAGGTTGGATTATCAAAGTCTATTAATTCGCTAATTTCCAAATCCCATCTTCTGCCCGCGGCGATAAAATTATTTTTTGGCAGGTATTTAAAAATTTTTGAAAGATTATCGGAAAAAATAATATCCGAGTTGGCGTAGATAAGGATGTCCGACCGGCTCAAGTTTCTGGCTAAAGCGAAGGCCGAGCTTAATAGCGGGGTGTTAAATTCATTTTTTTTGACCTCTCGGATATGTTTTAGATTGAGCTCCTCGGCAATTTCAGCTATACCCGGTTCGTCGCCGATTAAAATTATTTCAAAGTTCCGGCCTAATTTAGTCCAGCCGGTGATAGCGTTACGTTGGATGATATTTATTTTAGAATCATTAAAGGGTTTGGGTATGGTAAAAATAGTCGGCATAAATCAGGCTAGAATATTATTTTAATTCATATAATTTTACAGAGATACGCATTGGTTTATCATAATAATCGTAAATCAGGCGGGAATTTTTGATAATATATCTGGTGATGGCAATTTTTATATTGGCATTATTTATTTCCGGATTTTGGCTATAGGAATTATTAGAGCCGATTAGATCAATCAGATATTTAATATGGTTGGCGGTTAAGCAGTTTCTGATGCCGTCATCATTGTAATTATATCCCGCGCAAAGGGTGTTGGTATAAGAGTTGCCATTTTTTAAATAGTAGGCGCCGAAAGGATTCCAATAATCTAAAATAACTTGATTAGTTAAATTACGGTTAGCGTAATCAATGGCATAAATAGTGCCGCCGGTGGTATAGGCCAGACATGAATTTTGGTCGTTTTTTCCGATGAGGCAGGCCGTTTGCGCTTTTAAAGCGTTAATGCTGGCGGCCAGCAGAATAGCCGCTATTATAGATACTAAGCCGAAGATGACCTTTCTTTTCGTTAGTCTTAAAATTATTTTATCCAGCATTACGGCGTTTAAAACTATCAAAATAATCAAGGCCGGCGCGGCGAAGCGAATTTGATGGGTCCAGTAAAAAAGTATCAACAGATAAATTTGCACAAAGCCGAACAATACTAATTCAAGTTTGCCCAAATTTTTTTTAAAAATTAGAAACAGGCCGGCTAAATACATGAAGCAGAAACTTAGAGCGTTATAAAAAGCGAACGGCAGTTTTAAAACAGTGTTTTTGCCGAAGAGCAAAAAGGGAAAAATAAAAAAGTTAATAAATTTTCTATCCATAACAGTATAATAACCAAGGCTTTGCGACATCATGTCATTTGTGCCGAAGGCAATCGGGTAAAGCGGATTGCCGGTGTAAATATAGTTTTTAAGGTACCAAAAACCGCTGATGATAAAAACTGGCGCCGCGTATAAGGCGATAGTTTTTATAAATGATTTTTTCTTTTTTAAAATTATTAATAATAGAACTAGGCCGTTTGTAGCCGCGAAGGATAGGCCGCCATATTTCGTGCTTAAGGCCAAGCCTAAGAAGATGGCTGATAATAATAAGTTTTTATTGTCAGCCGCCGGGTTGGTTTTATCAAGAAAAATGTCAATTAATATAAAGAAACTGGCCAGTCCGTAGAGAAAAGTGAAAACATCAATAAATCCGCCGGCCAAAGCCACGGTCTGAAAAGGCATTAAAGCCAAGAAGCCGACGATAATGAGAAAATTTAAGATTTTATTTTTAATAAATTTACCGGTGAAATCAGTTACCAGGAGAAGCAGCAGTAGGGAGACGCTGAATTGCAGCACTTTAAAAACTATGATATTTTTAAAAATCAGAATTGGCGCGGCATAGAAAATTTCTACGATTAGCGGCATATAGCCATAAAACAGGCTGCCCAAAAGCGGAAAATAAATTTTATTTTTTTCAATTATTTCAAAAGCCGAGGGCAGGTGATAAGCCAAGCCGTCCGAGCCCATACTGGATGGCATAAAACTGATTAAAATATAAAAAATTACCCAGAAAAAAATAATAATTTTTAAAATAAGATTATCTTTAATAAGTTGCCGCAACCAAATTTTTATTTTCTGTTTTTGTTTGATTAAATCTGTAATTTCATGAAAGTGCGAAATTAAATCCCGGCGGCTTAAGATTAAAACAAAAATTATAAATAAATAAAAATAAAACGCCTTAAATAAGCCAAAAACGGCTAAGATAAGGCCGAAATTGCCGATTAAGCCGTAGCCCAGCATAAGGGGATAAACCAAGGCCGATATTTTTGATTCGCTATCGAATTTCAGCAATCTAAAAATCAGCCGGCCGGATAAATAAGAAAAATAGATAAAACTGGCCGATTGGATTAAATATATCAGATAATTCATATTTATTTTTTGGCAACCGTCAAGGTGTTAAAGCCAAATTGAAAAGTCTTTATTCTAATTTCGCCATAGCTTAATTCTTGCAGTATTTTTTTTAATTCCTGGCCGGAAAAATATTTTTTATGGTCGGCTATTTCCGTCCGGTCCAGCAAATTCAGTTTATAAGTTAAAAATTCCAATATTTTTTTACTGGCGGGCGCGGGCGAGGTCAGAATCAGACAACCGTCGGGCTTTAATAGGCGATGAATTTCGCCTTAGGGCTTGCCGGTAGTCGCTTAGATGTTCTATCGCCGCCGAGCAAATAACAACGTCAAAGGAATTGTCGCTTAAGGGCAGGTGCGAATTAAGGTCGGTTTTAATAAGTTTTATTTTTGGGCTGGTCGTCGCGGAATTAACGAATAAATCTATTCCTACCGCCTGGCTAACGCCCGGAAACAAAATAATTATTTTGTTCAGCAACTTGGCGTGATAACCGCAGCCAAAATCAGCCACGGTTTCCAGCCGCCTGATTCTTTTCAGTTGATATATTATTTTTTGAGCCCTTAGCTGGGAAAGAAAATTTTCCAGCCAAGGGTTGCTGTTTTCTCCGAAGGATGATTGGCGCATAAAAATTAAAAGGGAAGATTTATTATTTTTATCAAAAACGTCGTGATGCTATAATTGATTAAGGCGTAGGCGATTAATATCGTTCCTATTATATAGTTATTTTTTATTTTCGACAAACCGAAACCGGAGATTAAAGCCAGCCAGGGGACAATTATAAAAGCGATGCGTTGGGTTAAAGCCGGCCAGGCCAGAAAGGCTAAAGAGGCGGGCAGTAAGGCGGCCAGAACCGTGGCTCTGGTTTTTTCAAAATATTTTTTTTCCTGCCATAGGCCAAAAATAAAAATCGGCCAGCCGGCCAGATAAATCCAGCCCAATATTTTAATCAGCAAAATAATATTATATGACGGAGCAAAAGCATTTATGTTGAATAAATACCAATTAAAATATGAATAATTGAATTTTAGGTAAAAATAAATATAATAAAGCACCGGCATGATTAAAAACAGCAAACCAGCTTTTAATATTTCATTAACTTTTCTTTTGTAGGGGAAGTCAGAAAACAATATTAGCATAACCAAACTGATCAGGCCTAACGCTCCGTATTCTTTGAACAAAACGCCGGTTGACGCGGACAAAATCGTCAAGTAGAAAAACCTTTTACGGCCGTGGTTGTTAAAATATTTTACCGCGAAGAATGAGCCTAAAACGAAGAAAAACCAGCCGCCCAGGTCGGCGTTATAAGTCACGCCGTAATTATACATTGAATAATTTGACAGAAGAAGAATTGAGCTTAAAACAGCCGTCGTCTGGTTTTGGTATATCTCAAGGACCAGTT
>Ga0210017_1001424_pt1 | contig 20811 bp, 14 predicted proteins | sample CryGeyCG2014_020_FD_183966 | JGI IMG/M metagenome (GOLD analysis project Ga0210017, IMG submission 183966) | Groundwater microbial communities from aquifer - Crystal Geyser CG08_land_8/20/14_0.20 (SPAdes) (version 2) | ecosystem: Environmental > Aquatic > Deep subsurface > Groundwater | place... | reverse complement strand
ACCGTCGGGAAATCTGGTGGTAAAGGATACTTCCATTATTCCATTTTTCTCCAAAAATTCTTTTGGCAAGTCGGCAATTTCATCAATTACCAAGCCGAGTGGCTTCTTTTCTCTTCTGTTTATTTGGGTCTCCATATCTTCGACCCGCGATTGAAAGTCGGGAAAATTCTTGAATTTATCCTGGACAGATTCGGGCTCACTGGTATGTATATGTATTTTAACCTTACTTCCCAGTTCCAGAATCTCCAAACTATTGCCCAGTAAAGACAATTCTTCTTTTAAATCTTCAATATTAATTTCTGGAGTTTTTCTGAAACTCAATACCACTTCGTATCTGTATTTTAGCCTTTCTTTTATTTCTGGCTCGACAATTGGAAAAGTTGTCTCTGCTTTGGTTGCGACTGGAATTCCTTTTAAACTTTCAATCCAGGCCTCTAAAATCTTAACAAAACCCAGGGCTCCGGCATCAACCACGTCGTTTTCTTTTAAAACCTGTAATTTTTCTTTGGTCTCTTTTAAGGCGACTTCGCTAATTTTATGAGCTTCTTCCAAAATTTTAATAATGTTCTTTTCTTTTTTCATTTTTGCAACTTCATAAACTTTTTCTCCAGCCACCTTAATCACGTCTAAAATGGTCCCTTCGACTGGTTCGGCAATCGAAGACCAAGCAGCTTTTATTCCTCTTTTCATCGCTAAGGCCAAATGAAATGCGTCGATCGATTCCAAATGTTTAATCCTGTCTAATGCTTCGATAAGATAACCCGTTAAAATCATTCCCGCATTGCCCCGAGCATTAACCATAGCTGCCTCTTTTATGTCTTTCGTTAATTCTCTTAGGTTGAGATAATCTTTTTGAGAAATTACTCCTTCCACTCCTAATAAAGTTGCGGCTAAATTGTAGCCGGTGTCTTTGTCAGCCACTGGCCAAACGTTTATTTTATTAATTTCCTCCTGATGGAGAACGATTTTTTTAGAAGCGGCTATCATCATTTTTTTAAAATCTTCGATTCCGATTTCAGTAACCACTTTCTCGTGATTTTTTAGGATAAATTTCTTGATTGGTTTTTTCGCCATTTTCACCCCAAATTTTGCTGCTTGCCAACCTATTTTTGACGACCACCAAATGGGAGCAGTCATTGGTTTGACTATTTTCATTACCTTACCAGAATTATTTTGGGTTCTTTGAAAAATTCTTTTAATCCGCAAATCTAAAAGAGCTTCGTCATTATCAAAAAGAAGGCGATTTCTAATTAAAGCTGCTTTATTTTGAGATTCTCTTATTTCTTTAATTGGACTTAATCTTTTAATTAGAATCGGAGCTAAAGAAACCAAAGCATATACTCCACCTGTCTCAAATTGGCCGAAGTAATAAGAGAGATAAATTGCCGTAGCTAAGAACAAAAGAGTGCCAATAGCTAAGTTCCAGATAATCCCTAAAATAATTAAAGGAATAATGGAATAAAGTAAAATGACTGGTGACAGAGCTAAAAAGGCACCAATAAAAGTGCCAATACCTCGACCTCCGGCAAATTTCAAAAAAATTGACCAATTATGGCCGGTGACTGCCGCCACTCCGGAGAAAATTTGAATCTCTGTAGAAAGCCCTATTTTTTGAGCTCCATAAACTGCCAGATACCCTTTTGCCAGATCCAAAAGTCCGGTTAATATTCCCTGCCATTTACCAACATTTTTAAAAACATTAGAGCCGGAAGTTTTCCTCCAGCCAACTTTTAAAATATCTTTACCGGAAAAGCGAGAAATCAAATAGCCAAAAGGAATTGACCCTAAAACATAACTAAAAATTATCCAAAAATAAGGCATTAAATTATTTTAACTGAAAACAGCATTTTTAAAATGCTGAATTTTAGCCAAATTATTATCAGAATCTATTTTAATGGCAACGACATCAATCTGCCACTTTTTATCCAAAGGAACTTTCTTTGCCATTAACCAAAATTGGGCAGTTTTAATCAATTTCTTTTGTTTTAACCAATTAACTTTATCTTCTGGTCGAAAGGGTTCACCCTGAACTTGTTGAAGGGTTTTTACTTCAATAAAAGAAATTACATTATCTTTTCTGGCAATAATATCAATTTCTCCCCTTTTGGGACCGGAATTAAAATTGGTTGAATAATTTTTGTCTAAAATCCGGTACCCTTTATTTTCTAGATATCTCGAGGCAATCTTTTCGCCCAAATCTCCCAATTGTTTCGAATTCATGGTGGACCCAGGCAGATTCGAACTGCCGTTTCCACAATGCGAATGTGGCGTCTTACCACTGGACCATAGGCCCTAGAAATTTTGTCGGGATGCTGGGAATTAAACCCAGCATTTTTTACTTTATTAATTCATCTAAGGAAACACTAAGAGCTTTGGCGATTTTTTTGGCGGTTCCAATAGTTGGATTTTGATTTTCGCCTGACTCAATTTTTACAATGGTATTATAAGCCACTTCTGCCAGTTTTGAGAGTTTGTCCTGAGAAAGTCCAAGCTTCTTTCTGTAGTGCCGGATATTTTTTCCTATTGTGGATAATTCTCTTGACATATGTTTATTATTTTAATACTATTAAAGTAGGGGTTCTTGTAGATTATTTTCATATATTCTCTACTTTGATAATACTAAATAAGTAAGCAATGTAAAGGTTTAGAACTATGAATTTAGTAAAAATAAAATGTGCGTTTTGCGGAAAAGAGTATTTTCGACAAGCGGGACGGGTAAATGAAGCTATAAAATTTGGCTGGAATCAGTATTGTTCTCAAGAATGTCAAAATAAAGCTAAAACTACAAGGGTTGAAAAGGTTTGTGGAAATCTTAATTGCAATAAGTTGGTTTCACGGGCGTTAAATCAGTTCAAGCGATCTAAATCAGAACTCGTTTTCTGCTCTCAATCTTGCGCAGCTATATTCAACAATAAAAAATGTCTCAAGGGTCACGCAAAGATAAAACCAAAATTAAAAACTTGTGCAGAATGTGGTAAATCATTTAGAAAAAATCCTGGTGATAAAAAATATTGCTCAACAGAATGTAGAAGACAAGCTCAGTGGTATTACCCTGAAAAACTATTAGAAATTATAAAAAAAGAGGTTAGAAAATTAGGAAGAATTCCTACTAGACGCGAATTGGGAAGAATTAATAGTGCTTGCAGAAGGCATTTTGGTTCATGGAATAATGCTGTTTTGGCAGCCGGTTTTACTCCAAATAGGTCTCACGATAACAGAATGTACAAACGATCTAATGCTAAAGCTTTAGATGGTCACTTGTGTGATTCTGTTTCAGAACTTTTAATTGATAATTGGCTTTACAAAAACAATGTTCCCCACGAAAGAAACGTTTCTTATCCCGGAACAAATCACAAAGCAGACTGGGAAATAATATCCAAAAATCAAAAAATATTTGTTGAATATTTTGGCCTTGCTAATGACAGTCCTCGATATGATCGCGCTGTAAGGGAAAAGAAAAGACTTTGCCGTAAGTATAATCTTACTTTGATCGCAATTTATCCTCAGGATCTTTATTCTAAAGAAAATTTTACTAAAAAATTAAGAGACGAATTCAAAGACTTAACTGGTGTTAAATTTGGAAGAATTCAGGATGCTGGGAATCGAACCCAGGCTTCACCCGCCCGGGGGGTGTGTACTACCGCTATACTACATCCTGATAAAATTTAGAAATTATGTTGGGAACTTCGGAAGTTCCAAGCTATGTTACCCAATACTTTTTCTTTGTCATTTCGTCTCTTTTCATTTCTATATCTTCTCTTTCTTTGCGGGCTTTTTGAACTAAATTTTGCAATTCTTTTTCTGGCAATTCCTCTAATTTTTTAATTTCTTTTTCTAAAAATTCTTTTTCGTTTTTCTTTGGGTCTTCTAGGACATAACCCAGTAGAACATCCAAAATTTGTCCTACCTTTGGTCCCGGCTGAATTTTCAAAATTTCCATTACATTTTTCCCATTCACTTTAAGCATTTTAACAGAAATCGGGTCTCGGCTAACTTTTTCAATAATATATTTTAGGTGTCTTAATTTATATGGCTCTGCTTTGGGAACGCCAGAGCCAATTCTGTCTGCCATTCTCAATTGCAGCAATTCCTCCATATTTTCCGGACCTGCCTTAAGAACCAATCTTCTGACCGAAGAATCTCCAACTTCGCCAACATTATAGTAAAAAAGATGACATCTGACCAATTTAACAATTTTGTCATGGTCTTTTTTGGAAAATTTTAATCTGCTCAAGATCTGAAAAGCCAATTTGGCCGAAAGAGTTTCATGACCGTAAAAAGTGGCATCCTGGCCTTCGCCCCGCTTGCAGCGGGGCTTGGCAATATCGTGGAGCAAAGCAGCCAATCTTACATATTTATTAAAATTCTTTTTGGCAGCGTAATCCAACGATTTTAAGCTGTGTTCATAGCAATCATATATATGATGTTTGTTCTGGGAAACTTTATAACCCTCTTCCAATTCCGGAATAATATATTTTAAAAGACCTAATTTCCTTAATAATTCAATGCCTTCAGCCGCTTTTTCTGACATAATAATTTTCATTAATTCATCCCTGATTCTTTCTTTAGAGATTACTTGAAGCAACGCTGAGTTCTTTTGAATAGCTTTGGCGGTCTCGGCTTCGATTTCAAACTCCCGAGCTTCAGCGAAGGGGGAAGAAGAAAGTTTGCCTTCTTTGCCCCCCAAAGTCGTGGCAAATCTTGCAGCTCTTATCATCCTCAAAGCATCCTCGCCAAACCTTTCTTCCGGATTCCCAACAGCCCTAATAATTTTATTCTTTAAATCTTGCTGTCCTTTAAAAGGATCAATAATTCTAATTTGACTTTTGACTTCTATTGCCATGGCGTTGATTGTAAAATCTCTCCTGGCCAGATCTTCTTCAATGCTTTTGGCAAATTTTATTTCATCCGGATGGCGCTTATCGGTATACTTCGCCTCCTTCCGAAAAGTGGTGACTTCAATTTCTTTTAATTTCGGGTTTTTGTTTCCAGGGCGAAGAAGGTTTGCCTTCTTCTTCCCCCTTCGCTGAAGCTCGGGAGTCAGAACGGTTACTGTCAAAAATTTATTTTCATAAAAACTCTTAGGGAATACTTTTTGAATTTCTTCTGGTTTAGCATTAGTTGCCACGTCCCAATCTTCCGGCTCCGCTTCCCGCAGAAAATCCCTAACGCAGCCACCCACAACAAAAGCTTCAAACCCTGCCTTTTCCAACTTTTCAATAACAAGTTTTACTTCTTTTGGTATTTCCATTGGCTTAATTTTATCTTAAAATTTGATTTTTTTCAATGCGTCTGTTAGAATAATAAAATGCAATGGGAAACGCCCCTGTGGCGTAATGGATAGCGTACGGGCCTTCGGAGCCTGGGGTGAGGGTTCGAATCCTTCCAGGGGCACAGAGCCAAGCCCCCGTAGCTCAATTGGCAGAGCAGAGGACTCTTAATCCTTTGGTTCCGCGTTCGAGTCGCGGCGGGGGCACCAAAAACAATTTTTAATTCTCAATTATCAATTTTAAAAACACATGTTAATACCGCAAGAAAAAGAAAAAATAATCAAAAATTATAAATTGCACGATTTAGATACGGGTTCCCCTGAAGTCCAAATTGCTTTGTTGACCGAAGAAATCAAACAGCTGCTTTTACATTTAAAAAAGCACGCTAAAGATTTTCATTCAAAAAGAGGATTGTTAAAAATGGTTTCAAGGAGAAGGGCTTTATTAAATTATTTAAAGCAGGAAGATATAAAAAGATACAACAGCATAACCAAGAAGATAGGACTAAAGAAGTAAATTTTTACGTTATGGTAATTAAACATCCCGGGCAGCGCGTAGCCGTATTAATTGACGTTCAAAATCTCTACCACTCGGCAAAAAATCTTTACGGAGCTCGCGTTAACTTCGGAGCCATTTTAAAGACAGCCGTTTCCAACAGAAGCCTAATCAGGGCTTTTGCCTATGTTGTTAGGACAAAGAGCGGCGAAGAAAAACCATTTTTTGAAGCTCTAACCAAATTAGGAATTGAAACAAGAGTCAGGGATCTACAAGAATTCTTTGGCGGCTTGAAAAAGGCAGACTGGGACGTGGGAATCACGGTTGACGCCATAAGAATTGCTCCCAGCATTGACACGATTGTTTTATGTTCGGGAGATGGCGACTTTATTCAATTATTAGAATATTTAAAAAATCAGGGGAAAAGAACGGAAATTGTCGCTTTCGGGAGATCATCTTCCTCTAAATTGAAAGAGGCCACCGATGAGTTCATTGATTTGGAAGAAAACCCGGAAAAATATTTATTAACCAAGCGCCTCAAGAACGACGCGAAGGTGGAAAAGAGCGCCTAGCGTCCTTTGACCATCTTCAATAAATCTTCAATTTATTTCGATGAACAGAGAAGTTTTCAAGTTAAATATTGGCGGGAAAGAGTTAAAAGTTGAATTTAGAAATTTAGCCGAGCAGGCCTCGGGCGATGTTTTGGTCCAATACGGAGAAACCATGGTTTTGGCCACGGCGGTTATGTCAAACTACGAAAGAGAAGAAATAGATTTTTTCCCTTTAACGGTTGATTACGAAGAAAGATATTATGCTGCCGGGAGAATTCTGGGTTCAAGATACATCAGAAGAGAAAGCCGGCCTTCAGACGAGGCCATTTTAACTTCAAGATTTATTGATAGAGCAATAAGGCCGAGATTTCCCAAGCACTTAAAAAGGGAGGTCCAGGTGGTGGTCACTTGCCTTTCCTGGGACAGGGAAAACGATCCCGACATTATTGGTTGTTTAGCAGCCTCCCTGGCCCTTTCTGTTTCTAATATTCCCTGGTCAGGCCCGATAGCGGTTCTAAGGGTTGGCAAAAACGGAGAAGATTTTATTCTCAACCCAACCTATCAAGAAAGAGAGAAAAACGATTTGGATCTGGCAATAGCCGGGCTGGAGTCTCGCTTGGCCAAAATTGCAGCTGGCGAGGGGGACGATAAAATTCTAATCAACATGATTGAAATGGAGGGAAACGAAGTAGAAGAAGATACGGTTTTAAAAGCAATGGACTTTGCCAAACCTATTCTTGAAAAACTGTGCGACTTTCAAGAAGAAATTGTTAAGAAAGTAGGCAAGGAAAAAATTAAAATTGAAGAGTCTCCAAAAGATTTAGAATTGGAAAAAGAAATTAAAGATTTTCTTGGCGACAGATTGGAAAAAACTCTTTACCAAGAAAACAAAGCCAGCCGAATGGGCAAAGAGAATAAATTCTCTTCTTCATCTTCATTTCCGCGAAGCGGAAACTCGATGGACGAAGTTAATGCCTTGAAAGAAGAATTGATTTATTACATTCAAGGAAAATATCCCGCTAGGAGAGGCGGAGAGGATTTATCCTCTTCGTCATCCTCCGCTACGGCTCGGGTTTTTGAAGAAGAAATGGAAAGATTAGTTCATGAAAATATTATTAAACGCGACAAAAGACCCGACGCGAGAAAAATTGACGAAATAAGAAATATCCAATGCGAAGTGGGGTTATTACCCAGAACCCACGGCTCGGGTCTTTTTATCAGAGGGCAAACCAAAGCCCTCTCTATTTTAACTTTGGGAGCGCCGGGAGACGTAAGATTGCTGGAAGGGATGGAAACCATCGGCAAGAAAAGATTTATGCACCACTATAATTTCCCTCCTTATTGTTCGGGAGAAGTAAAGCCGATGAGGGGACCGGGTAGAAGAGAAATAGGCCATGGAATGCTGGCAGAAAAAGCTTTGATGTCGCTGGTCCCCAGCTTTGATGATTTTCCTTACACTATCAGAATAGTTACTGAAATTCTCTCGTCTAACGGTTCAACTTCTATGGCTGCCGTTTCAGCGGCATCTCTGGCCTTAATGGATGCCGGAGTGCCGATAAAAAGACCGGCTACCGGAATCGCTTTAGGGCTAATGCAAGACAACAATGGAAATTACAAAATCTTAACCGACATCCAGGGACCGGAAGACCACCACGGGGATATGGATTTCAAGATAGCCGGAACAGAAAAAGGGATTACCGCCATTCAAATGGATGTTAAAGTCGCGGGAGTTGGCAAAGAAATTATAGAAAAAGCCTTGAGACAGGGGAAAAAAGCAAGGCTTCAAATTTTAAACGAGATGGCAAAAGTAATTTCAAAACCAAGACCGGAACTCTCGCCTCACGCACCCAGGATATTAACTTTACAAATAAATCCTGTTAAAATAAGAGAGGTGATTGGCCCCGGCGGAAAAGTAATCAATGAAATTATTGAAGAATGCGGCGTTTCAATAGACATTGAGGATTCGGGCAGAATTTTTGTCACGGCCGAGAAAGAAGAAGCAGCCAGAAAAGCTGTTGAGTGGATAAAAAATATTACTCGCGAAGTTAAGGTGAATGAAATTTTCCAGGGAAAGGTTAAAAGAATTTTGGACTTTGGAGCTTTTGTTGAAATTTTGCCCGGCCAGGAAGGATTGGTCCACATTTCTCAATTAGCCACTTATCGGGTTAACAAAGTGGAAGACATTGTTAAGGTGGGAGATATTATCCCGGTTAAAGTGATTTCCATTGACGAACAAGGAAGAATTAATCTTTCTTTAAAAGAAGCGAAGAGATAAATCTCTTCTTCACTTTCGTCCTGCTGTGCAGGACTCGGTAAGCAAATAACAAACAAAAAAACGTAATTAAAATGGAGGAAGAAAATAAAAAACTAGAATCTTTGAAAAAGCAAAGAATCAGAACAATGCAAAAAGACATTGCTAGGCTGAAGGGGGAAGAAATCTCTGATTTAGAACCAGAGAGAGAAGAAATCAAGATTAAAAAAATAAAAGAAATAGTGGAAGAGAAGGCGGAAGAAAAAGAAGAAATTGAAATAAAAAGAAGAATTACCGAAGAAGAAGAAAAGAAGAGGCAAGAAGAGCTTCTGGCAGAAAAAAAGGCGGCCGGCCAAGCGGAAGCAGAAAGGATGAAAGAAGAGGAAAGAAGAAAAATTGCCGAAGAAGAGAGAAGAAAGGATGCCGAAAGAAAAACGACCGAGGAAGAAGAAGAAAAGAGAAGAAAAGAAAAGATTTTGGCAAAAAAAACTGAAGAGCAAAGATTAACTGATATTGATAAAGAAGTCGCCAATATCGACCTGAAAAAAGGGGCATTAAACAAAGAAAAAAAACAATTCTTAACAGAAATTAAAAGTTTTGAAACTCAATTAGAGCCGCTTTTGAAAGAAGAGGCGGTTATTGAAAATAAAATTCGGGAGATTGAAGAATTAGAAAAAAAAGCTTCCCCCGAAAAAAAGAGCCAAATTGAAAAGAAAAGATGGGAAACAGACGCCAGAAGACGGGATATTGAAAAAGCAAAATGGCTAATTCTGGAGGAAATTGAAAAGGTAGAAGAAAAGATTAAAGACGTTGAGTCAAAATATCAGGAAACGTCAAGCGAGGAAGAGCAATTTAAAAAAGAAAAGGAAGAAATTTTACAAAAAAAACGAGAAGAAGAGCTGATCCGGGAAAAAGCTCGCTTAAAAAATGAGATTTTTCAGTTAAACGACGAGAAAAAAATAATAGAGAACAGAGAAAATGAACTCTCGGCAAAGAAAGATAATCTCGAAAGTGAATTGGAAAAGGTTTTGAACGAAGAAAAAATTACCGAAGAAGTAATCCAAGACATGGAAGCCAAAGAAAAAGAAACTCCGGATCTAAAAGAACAAAGAAGGATTGAAAAGGAAAGATGGAAGGTTGATGATGACAGAAAAAACTTAGAAAGAAAAAAGTGGGAGTTAGAAAAAGAAAAGAAAGAGCTGTCCGCCGGACTAAAAAAGGTAGAACTAGAATATCAGGTAATTTTGGAAAAGGAAAATCTCTTGAAGGAAAGATTAAAAGAAATTAATCGTTCGTTAAAAATCTCTCCGGAGGGCGAAGAAGATAAAAAACCGGAGAAGGAAATAACAACAAAAGACAAAGAGGAACCTTTTAAAAAAAAAATTGAAGAAGAAAGAACAATAATAGTACCAGAAGAAAAAACGACGACCCAAATAGAGGAAGAAAGGATAAAAAAAGAGGGGGAAGAAAGAGAAAGAAGGAGACTCATCAAGGAAGAAATGAAAAAAAGAATTGCCGAAGAGGCAGAAAGAAGACAAGAAGAAATGCTCTGGAAAGAAAGAAGAAAATTCTTAGCGGATAATCAAATAGAGGCGGGCGAGGAAGGCCCTTCTCCTGAAGATTCAGAAATAAAAAAAGAAGCGCCGGAAACCTTAATTTCCATATTGCCCCCAAAACCTTCTCTTTTGCAAAAAATCTTAATTAGAACCGTAATAATCGCCGTTCTTTTGGCAACTGCCGGAGTCATTTACTGGTTATTTACGACAGAAAAGGTTCAGTTGTTCAAAGAAAAGATAATCCCAATTGAAGAAGAAATGCCTCCAACACCTCCCGCAGAAGAAGAAATAATTGAAAAACCAGAAATTTTAATTTCTACTTCTTTAATTTCAGTAAACGCTACAGAAACTGTAAAAATTGCGAGCTTGTCGGAAATTCCTACACAACTTTCCCAGCTTCTAGAAAGAACATTTGAGACAGAGGGTCACATCAGAATTTTACTTGAAAACACAAACGAAAACAAAATTGTAGGGCTTAATGAGTTTTTCGAAACCTTTGAGATTGAAACGCCACAAGGGCTTTTAGAAAAACTGGATGATGACTTTACCTTGTTTATCTATAACGGGGAAGGGGACAACCGTCTGGGATTTATAGCAAAGACAGAAGGAAGTGAAAATCTTTTTAATCTTATGCGCTCGTGGGAAGCAACAATGGAGACAGATACTGAGAAACTCTTTAAAGCGCTGGGGAAAGAAGAAACCGCTACCGTTCTTTCCTTCAAACAAACGACTTATAAAAATGTCTTACTGCGCTATCTTTCTTTTCCTTCTGGCAATTTCGGCATCTGTTGGGCGACATATGGAGATAAATTTCTTTTCACTTCCTCAGGGGAAAGTATAATAAGAAGTATTGATAAACTAATAACCCAATGAGTCAATGATTGAAGAATTAAAAAAGCAACTAGAAAAAGAAAAAGAGAATATTGAAAAGCACTTAGAAAAATTTGCCACTAAAGATGAAAAGCTCAAGGGCGATTGGGACACTCGTTTCCCTCGCTTTAACGGCAGAGAAACAGGAAGCTCAGCACTGGAACAAGCGGCTGACGAAGTGGAAGAATACAGCACTCTTTTGTCCGTTGAACACAGTTTGGAGTTGCGGTTAAAAAATATTAATTTAGCTCTGGAAAAAATCAAAAAGGGCAAATACGGGATTTGCGAAAAATGCGGCAAAGAAATCCCGATTGAAAGATTAAAAGCGTTTCCCGAAGCCAAAATTTGCACAACGTGCCAAATTTCGAAAAAGGTCGATTAATTTAAAAAAATTAATAATATAAATAATATGAATCCAACCATTCTTGGCCATTGGGCGTTAATTATCGGAATGATATTAGCCGTAATTGCCGGCTTTACCGTTATTCCCTCTTTACCGATTGTTCTTTTCATTCTCGGTCTGATTGTTGGTTTTCTCAACATAAAAGAGAGAGAAAGCACACCCTTTTTGGTGGCGGTAATTGCTTTGTTGTTAATCGGAGTTGCCGGCTTGCAATTAGGAGGAGCGGTGGTAGCCTCAATTTTGAGTAACTTTATTGCCTTTATGGCTGCCGCTGGCTTGGTGGTAGCCCTAAAGCAAGTCCTGGCTGTGGCCAAACCGACCTCCTAAAATCGCAGATTGGAATCTAAAAAACCGTCCCAATAAAATTTTGGTGCGGTTTTTTGTTGTTAAATTTTGCTAATTAATTAGAATAAATAATATGCCGTCAAAAGTTTTTTCAGCCGCTCTCACGGGCTTAAATGCTCAAATTGTTGAAGTGGAAGTAGACGCTTCCTACGGCCTTCCGTCTTTTAATATTGTTGGCTTGCCGGACAAGGCCGTCCAGGAATCAAAAGACAGGGTAGCTTCAGCCATAAAAAGCTCGGGCTTCCAATCGCCCCATCAGCAACCTACCAGAACCTTGGTTTCTTTGGCGCCGGCAGATTTAAAAAAAGAGGGGTCTTTGTATGACCTGCCAATTTCTTTGGGTTTTTTATCTGCAACAAAACAAATAAAATTCGCGTTCCAAAGTCGTATTTTTGTTGGAGAGCTGGCTTTAGATGGGAATCTAAGACCAATAAAAGGAGCTCTTTCTTTTGCTTTGGCAGCAAAAGAAAAAGGTTTCAAAGAAATAATTCTACCCTGGCCAAATTTCGCTGAGGCCGCCTTGATAAAAGAGGTGAAGGTAGTCGGAGTTAAAGATTTAAAAGAAACAATTGATTATTTGCTGGGCAAAAAAGAAATGCCTCAAATTAAAATAAACCCCGAAGGATTTCTTGACAAAGAAAACTATCCAATAGACCTTGGCTGGATAAAGGGCCAGGAATACGCCAAAAGAGCTCTGGAAATTTCAGCTGCCGGCTCTCACAACCTTTTAATGACTGGGCCGCCTGGAGCCGGTAAATCTATTTTAGCCAAATCTCTCCCTTCAATTTTACCCTCTCTTTCTTTTGAAGAAGCATTGGAAGTAAGCAAAATTTACAGCGTGGTTGGTCTCTTATCAGAAGACAAACCCTTAATCAGTCAAAGGCCTTTCCGTTCTCCCCACCATACCGCCTCAGAAGTTGCTTTAATTGGCGGCGGCAATCCGCCAAAGCCGGGCGAAATAACGTTGGCCCACAGAGGAGTTTTATTTTTAGACGAATTCCCGGAATTCCACCGCGATGTCTTGGAATCTTTGCGCCAGCCGATTGAAGAAGGGGAAATCACAATTTTGAGGTCTAAACATTTTCTGAAATTTCCAGCCCGTTTCACGCTCGTTGCAGCTTCCAACCCCTGCCCTTGCGGCTATTTTGGCGATCCGGAAAAAGAATGTAAATGCCATTCTTCCCAGATTCAAAATTATAGAAGAAAACTTTCAGGGCCTTTAATGGACAGGGTTGACATTTTTGTGACCGTACCTCAATTAAAATACGAAAAACTGACTGCTCCGGATGAAGAAAACTCCAGTAGAGTTATAAGAGAGGAAGTGAAAAAAGCAAGAGAAATTCAAAAAGAAAGATTCAAGGCAGAAGGAATTTTGGTTAATTCTGAAATGGCAATCCCCCAAATAAAAAAATACTGCCAAGTTGACAGTAAATCAGAGAGTCTTTTAAGAAAATACGTTGATTCCGGCAAACTATCTGCCAGAGGATATCATCGGGTTTTGAAAGTAAGCCGGACAATTGCTGATTTGGACAATTCAGAAAGCATTCAATACGCTCATCTAAGCGAGGCCTTAATGTATAGAATCAGAGAGGATTAAAACTACCGGGCAAAAGGGTTTCTGGAACCGGTTACCCCAAAGTGCACATGACAGCCGGTTGAAAGTCCTGCTCCCGAAGTGCCGGGCTGACCACCCATTAAAGCGATCATCTGGCCTTGAGAGACTTTGTCTCCCTGTTTAACCAAACTAGTGGCAATGTGGCCGTACATCGTGACAATGCCATTGGGATGCAATATTGTTATATGGTTGCCCGCTCCGCCAAAAGCCCAGCGAGAAGTAGAACTGGTTAAAGCAACCTTAAGAATTTCTCCGGCTGCCGCAGCGCGAATTGGGTCTCCGCATTTGCCACCAAAATCAATTGCATTGTACCAGTGAAGCCCTTGGGTAATTCTATAAGGGGAAGATACCGGAGCAATAAAATAACTTGAAGCCAAAGGAACTTGAGCAGGAGCTTGTAGTCGGACAGACGGAGCTGGCATTGTGCCGTTGGGGACAATAATAATATCTCCGATATAGATGTCGTCTTCATCAGCAAGATAGTTAAAAGCGACTATCTCTTCTACTTTTCCTTTGTAAGTTCCAGCAATTTCGGAAACAGTGTCCCCGGATTTTACATGATAAATTACTCCGGAAACCGGCAAAATAACCAGTTTTTGGTCCGGCTTTAATATCGAATTCTTATCCAAATTATTCGCCCAAAGAATAGTATCTAAAGAAACATTGAATTCGTCAGCCAGGGACCATAAACTGTCTCCTTCCTCAATAATATACTCGGTAATCACCATTTTTGCATCTTCCGGCTCATAACCCGCAACCAAAGCGCCCAAGACCTGGGAGGAGAAAGTGGTCGGAGGAGAAGAAGCCTTAAGACTGGTATTCTCTACCAAGATAAATTCCGGGGATTCTGGCAAAAACCTTTTTGTCGGACTAATAAATAAATTGTCTTTTTCTGACTCTCCAAACCCTATTATTTTAGAGATATTGGCTAAATAAAAATCGCTTCTGCCAGCGAAAGATTTTACGATTAGACTTGAACCCACGGAAACAAAAATAAACAAAAATACAGCGATTATCCCCAGACAAAGACAAGGGGTCTTTAAAGAACCCTTGATTTTTTTACCAAGACAACTTAAAAAATTTTTACTACGCAAGTAATCCAACATTGGTAACTTTTCTTAATTTACCCCTTTGAACCAAAAAGTCAAGAGTTTTATCCACACCCCGCAGAATCATGTTAAAATAATCTAATGAATTTAACCTCAAAAAAAGCCATTAAAAACCAGCTTAAAAATTATCAAATCCAACCTTCAAGAGGATTGGGGCAGAATTTTTTGATTGACAGGGGGGTCGTTAAAAAAGTTATTGAAGCAGCTAACCTCAAGCCGAATGATGTTGTTTTAGAAATTGGACCCGGCTTCGGCGCTCTAACTATTGAACTGGCTAAGTTTGCAAAAAAAATAGTTGCTGCAGAAAAAGACCCGAGCATGACAAGAATCTTGAATAACGAATTAAGAATAATGGAAATAAAAAACGTTGAGATTGTCCAGTCCGACATTTTAAAAATTAATCCTAAAGCCTATAACCTAAAACCTAAAACCTACAAAATTGTGACCAATCTGCCTTTTTATTTAACGGCGCCGGTAATTAGAAAATTTTTGGAATCAGATTGTCAGCCAAAAGAAATGATTTTAATGGTCCAAAAAGAAGTGGGGCAGAGAATTTGCGCGAAGCCGCCTGACATGAATCTTCTGGCGGTTTCCGTACAGATCTACGCTGAAGCAAAAATTATAAATTATGTATCAAAAAAATCTTTCTGGCCGCAGCCCAAAGTAGATAGTGCACTTATCCGAATCACGCCGCTGATTAACGCCGACAGAAAGCTGATTAATGCTGACCTATTCTTCAAGATTGTCAAAGCCGGGTTTTCCCAACCGAGAAAACAAATAATTAATAATTTTTCGCAAAAATTAAAAATTGATAAAAAGAAGGTAGGGTCTTGGCTTTTAAAAAATAATATCCAACCAATCCAAAGAGCAGAAACTTTAGACATTGAAGATTGGATTAAATTAACGGAAAATTTCGTCTCTTCTATAAATTTTCCTTATTAATTCCTGAAAAAATAGAATTGCCTTCGTCTTTTACCTTTGTTTTACTAAGGTGATAATAAATCTTATCAGGCCAAAAAGAATATTGTGTCTGCGCCCATTCGCCAAGTTTTTGAGAATGATGTTGTTTTAATGATTCTAAAGCAATTTCTTTATAGGTGCGACCGGTAGCAGAATCTTTCTCACTGATATCTATAAAAATTCCATTCTCATTTTTGGGGTCTCTTTGATAAAATTTCAGGGGCTGCCACGGCAAAAGTCCGTCTTTTAACGTTTCGGAATAAACCTCTGGATTAGATGCCAATTCAAACGCCTCTATTGCGAGAGAGATAAACGCTTTATGCTGACAATGCTCATCTGAGGTTGTGTTTTTGGTAATAATAATATGAGGTTTAATTAAGCGATAAAAATAAATTATTTTTTTGAGAGCTTCTTCTCTGTCCCACTTGTCCAACGCCTCTTTTTCTGAAACGCAATATCCAAAATCTTCCAAGCCCAGATAATAAATCCTGTTTACGCCCAAAATTTCCCCCGCTTTTTCTATTTCTTCTGTTCGTATCTTTCCTAAATCCTCGTAAGTTGCGTTTATTTCATTTTCTCCTCCCTCGCCTCTGGTAGCCAAAAGAATATAGGTTTCAGAATTGAACTTATACTCGAAATAAGCTAAGCCTTCGCTATCTTCATCGTCAGGATGAGTTGCTAAAAAAAGAATGCGGACTTCTTCCTTGCTTTTTGGATCATCAATTATGCTTTTTCTGCTTTTTATCTTTTCCTTGAGGGAATAAAGGTTTAAAATAATATCCCTTGTATATGTGCTTAATTCTTTCTGATCTTTTTTCCAATCGTTGAATATTTCTTTGAATAAACTATACGCATAAAAAGAAACCCCCTGATCAGAAAATTTCCTTAACCAGAATATGGGTAAATCGTAAAAAGGCTTAATTTCATAGCCTCCAACGGAATGATAAATGGTTAGCGGCGAAATATAGTTTGGATTAGGAGACACGTATCCTTTTTGCTCAATATCTGAATAAGCTGCAATTAATTCATCCACAGAATCAATCAAAGAATCAAGAATATTTTGGCGAGTAATCTCATCTATTTGTCCAAGATCGAAGGATTCATAAAAATCTTTAGTTTCTTCTTTTTCTTTTTTAATGTTATAAAATATTTCTTTTCCTGCCCTCTTTTTTAAAAACTCAAATTCTTTACCTATCATATAAGCACTGTGCGTGTAAATATTAAGACCATCCTGATTGACCATGCCGCCTTCGTGTTGCCCGGTTACAAACATAGGTATCTTAGCTTGTTCTTGAATTTCATCTATAAAACCCTGGTTACGGGCATGTATCCCTCCTATATTATACTCTCTAAGTATTTCCTCCCAGTTACCAATTTCTTTTTCGTCACGACCAAAATAAACATCCGTAATCAGTTTTTGAGCAATCTTTTCTTCGAGAGTCATATTGTTTATAAAATGACCTAAAGGAACGCCAAAAAAATTTTCCTTTTCTGTCAATATCCTCGCTACCGAATCATCTATTTCTTGTTGGCTAATTTTATTTTCATTTATTGCTTTTTTTACCGCTTTTATTGTTCCATTAATAACCTCCTTTGCTTCTAAGGGTGAGGAAACATAAAATAAGGCAATATCGCCTCCTGCGGCAAACACCTGACTTATGATTTCTCCGATGTAAGGATCGGCAATACCCTGTCTAAAAGCATATTCTCTGATCGCCTGCATGGCCAATAATTCATCAACAATAATTATTCCTTTAAACCCCAATTCCTCCCGCAAAAGTTTTGTCTGGACCTCGTAAGACAATGAGGCCGGCTTTTCGTCCAAGGAAAGATAAATTGAATGGTCAATCATTATCCAAAAATCATAATCTTTTTCAATCAAATTCATGAAGGGTATTAATTCCCTCTGATAAAGATCTTCTTTTGGTGTTTCCGTCTCGGGCAACCAAACATGGGCATCTGAACGAACACGACCCAAACCCGGAAAATGTTTTATGACCGGAATGAGACCGCCTTTATTCATTCCTCTGATTACGGCACCAGCCAATTCCGCAACAATTTCCGGATCCTCTGAATAAATTCGCTTTTTGCCCGTCAATGGCATATCAAAATCCTCAATATCTTCAGCAACGTCGACCACCGGAGCAAAATTTACGTTATATCCTTGGCTTCTCATAATTTGTCCGATATTCTCCCACTCCTGCTCAACGTATCTGAGATAGGCTTGAGGGCTGGAAGGCATATCCCAGAACAGCTCAAAATCCTTAACAAAGCTGTTTAAAAACTCCGCCTCCTCTTCTGCGCTCATTTGACTATAATATTCTTTTAAGGCAAGGGTTTTTTGATCTTTAAAATCAGAAATATTTTCTTCATAATTCGGTTCCCGGGAAAAAACGTAGGGCGAATAAGGAACATAAGGATAAAAACTTTCATCAAGACCGCCGGAATCGTGAATAAGATAATAAAAACTGCCCAAAGAATTCAGCCAATCGTCATTATCGCCTGATTCTAATTCGTTTAAAGCCGAAAAAACAAACTCATTGGCCGCCTGATGATCTTTATGCGTGTCTAAAATATGAGGAAGATAAATTTCCCCAGGTTGGTATTTTTCTAAAACCTCTTTTATGTCTGAAATTAAATTTTCTTTTGTATAACCCTGTTTTGCCAAGTTATACGTGAGCTTGTAGGGAGAAGAGACGGTCTCGGTTGCTTCTGATAAATAATAATCGTCATAAAGATTATTCCATAAAGAAGAAAGTCCGCCGTCCGGATAGCTTAAAAAAACCAAATCGTCTTTTTCCAGCCCCAGCTTGTTTGCCGCCCTTAAGGCTTCTTTTTGACGTTCCTTGCCCAAAGCAATATAATCTTCCGGTTTTAGTTCGTCAGGCTGCTTTTCCATCCAAGTCGAAACAGACTGCGTATAAGCATCTCCGTTGGTTAAAAAAACAATCTTGACGGTTTTGCCATCTTCAATTGCCTTGAGAATTGTTCCGCCGCAGCATAAAATTTCATCATCGGGATGAGGGGAAAAAATTAAAATATCGGCCTGGAATTCTTTTTTTTCTTTGAATAAAAAATAAAAAGAGAGAAAACCTAAAGAAATAATAATTAAAAATATTAAAAATTTACCTTTAAAAGACAGCTCCATTATACCAATGGTACCACGGGAAAAATATTTGGACAGACTCAATAAAAAGACTTAAAATAAAACAATGAATTCTTCCGTTAAAAAAAGTATCTTATTTCTTTTCTTCGTTGCTTTCATTTCTGTTTTTATTTTACTTTTCCCTGATACGTCTTCTGCACAGACGATTTATTACACCACGGAATGCGGCGAACAGTTTAGCATCGGAAGTTGCTCTAATGTATACTGTTCTACTTGCTGCTCCGAATACAGCTGCTGGCCATGCTGCCCTTGCTGTACTCAATGTAGCTGCAGCGGCAGCTGGAAAGAATATAAAACAGACACTACGGGATGCGGGCCAAAAACTTTGGTAAGAGAGTGTAGAAGCGTTTGCGGTCCGGCCAGTGCCTGCTGCTCTTGTGGCCCCTGCCAGACCCAGTGCGACCCTTGGGAAACATGTGAAGAATGCGGAAGCTGGCAAAAAGCTGAAAGAAGTTGCGAGATAACGAAAGCAGGCCTAAATATGCCCGAGTGTAATAAGTGCGATAAGGACTGCCTAGACAAGCCCAGCAATCCTCAATATTATGATAATCCAACATATCCCAACGACATCTGTACTCCCGAATCAGGGAAAAATCAGAATAATATTTATCTCCCGGTAAAATTAGTTTGGGATGGCGTCAGGGGATGGAAAGACGGCTGGCGAGAAGGCGGAACTTGCCCCAAAACTTGCTCAGCAAGTTGTCCAAGCGGATGTATTTATCCTAATGAATGTTATGAAATACCAGAATGCGTTCAATCTTACGTAATTAAAATAACCGGAGATATGCGAGATCCAGAAAAGTTAAGAGAAATAGACGAATTAGAAGAGAAATTAGAAAAAGAAACTGATCCGCAAAAAATAAGAGAATATACAGAAGAAATAGAGAGGATAAAAAAGGAAGAATTGGAAATCAGCTCCTACGAAAAGGTTTTAAACAAATCTGAATTCATCCCGTCTTACTCCTGTATGTTCAAATCAAACCAAACATACCAATGGCAGGTTAAAGCTTGCTGCGACGCCACAGGGAAAACAAACTGCGGAGCTTGGAGCGAGCTTTGGAGTTTCACCGCCAACCCGGCGCCAGAACCGAAACTGCCTTACGATCCTGACTGGCAAGGATCAGGAAAAACAGAGAATCTTTCTCAGGAACAAAGCGAAAAGCTGCAGTGGTGCAAAATAGAAGACTCAACCCGTTACGAAGAGACCACTGTTTTCGGAGAAAAAAATTACCGGCCATTGTCATATAACGCCTTAATTTATTATCTAGAAGAAGATTTGTGTCATCCGCAGTTAAGCTTCGGCGGGCAATGTATTCCTAGCCTTTTATCGCCTGACGAACGCCAGGGAGAAAAATTACCGCCCGATGAGTTCACTGATTATTACAGTATTTTTTTCGCCAAAAAAACACCTTATGCCTGGAAAATAGCTGCCTGCAAAGATAAGCACGGCTTTGATTGCTCGGATTACAGCCAACTGTGGAGATTCGGAACTACGGATTGGCCCCTGAGCGTGGCACCAGTTAATCCGCCAAACGACAGCCAAAGACCAATCGGCTTGCCCGTTCTTTTAAAATGGACGAGTGAGGGAGCAAACTCTTTTAATTATGAACTTATTGGTATAAGTTCGGGGACAACTACAGTAGCCAATATTACATTTGATTACCCGCAACTTGCTCTTGATACTGTTTACAGTTGGAAAGTGCAGCCCTGTTTAGATTACGAAGCTGAAGAGTGCGAAGAGACGTGGTTTGGCCCCTGGTTATTCAGAACCACTGGCCGGCCTCCGCAACTTACTTACCCGAAAGAAGATAATATCCCAATGCCGGTTAATTTTGATTGGGAAAACGTCCCCGGAGCTAAATCTTATGTTTTCAAAATACAAGGCGGGGGATTGAATAAAGAAGAACCGACTGAAAAATCAGAATTTTCCCTTGATTATCCTGATTTGAAACAAGAGACAGATTATACCTGGCAGGTTAAAACCTGTGCTAGGGAAAATGGGAATGTCTGCGGCGCATATAGCACTCCTCAAAGCTTTAGGACATTTAAATTAAGTACGCCGATAGAGCTCAAACCGGAAGACAGTGGCGAAATTTATACCTATCAGTCCCTATACAACATTTCCTGGGAACCGGTGGCAGGAGCAAGATTCTATCAATTTGAAGTTTCCTATGTTGGAGTTGACCCTGAAGATCCGAAAAGCGAAGAATGCCAAGGCTT